>Ga0247762_1000461_pt1 | contig 11596 bp, 16 predicted proteins | sample UWRJL081202R4_FD_181016 | JGI IMG/M metagenome (GOLD analysis project Ga0247762, IMG submission 181016) | Plant litter microbial communities from Arlington Agricultural Research Station in Wisconsin, United States - UWRJ-L081-202R-4 | ecosystem: Environmental > Terrestrial > Plant litter >...
TTGTAGATTATTTACGCGAAGACAATGAACTGGAAATGGAAAATGGATGATGAATCCGCGCAACGAATCGTTGCCATCCAAAATGATATTGACCAATTGCGCAACGATAGCGCACAAGTTGCTTGCAGAATCATTGCCATGGTGAAAGAAATGCAGGGTGCAGTAGAGCATCTTGCCCATGTTAGCGATCTATTGCTGCATTCGCTTAACGGAACGGAGTAATAACAAATGGCAGAGCCTGAGATTTCTTACAGTGTCGAACTGAAAAAGTTTGAAAATGGCAAGGAAGTTGACAGTATCGGAATCCACGATTACGGATTTCTTAGAGAACTATTGGATGAATTGGAAGAGGAAGTATTTAGACGCGAATGGCTTGATGATGAATTCGAAGAGGAAGAGGATGAAGGCGAAGACGAAACGAAAGGTGAAACATGACCGATGAAGAATTGATTGTTATACAGAATGAAATCAGAAACATGCGAAACGAAGTCGTTTTGCATTACCAAGAAATTTCCAGATTGCGTATCGAAAATGTTGCAATAAGTGAGGAGGTTCGCGGACTTCGTAACCATGTTGTTGCGATGGTTAATCAAACGCCAACGAAAGGGTAACAATAACAATGAATGATGAAAACGACAGGTTTCTGGAAGCAACCGAATCTGTTTCAAACACTCACATGGCCAGGATTGTCGATCTTGGCATTGAATTTATCCGTCTTGATAACGAAATCAAGAAAATGGAAAATCTTTTGGAGGTGCGCAAGAAACAATTCAAAGCCATTTCGGAAGCCGAATTGCCCGATCTTATGGCCAAGGCAAGGATGCAAGAATTTACGTTGCTAAATGGCTTCAAGTTGAAAGTTGAGCCATTCATTGCCGTTAAGCTTCCGAAAGATAATGCTGATGCCGCCGATGCTTGGCTCCTGGCGCACGGGCATGACGGGATGATGAAACACAATCTGGAAGTGCATCTTCCGCGCGGAGTTCCCGCTGATAAGGTTGATGCATTGAAGAAACAAATTGAGTCGGCTGGTTTTGACTGCGATGATACCAAGTCGATTCACTATCAAACCCTGGCTAAGTGGGGGCGTGAAATGGAAGCGGAAGGGGAGGTGATACCAGAAGACATTTTCGAAGTATACCGTGGCCAAAAAACAAAGATAACGGGTTAACAATGACCTTGAACCTAAAGGATGATCCTGAAATGTCTGAAAAGACCGATGTTGCAACCAATGCATTCCGCGGAATCAGTGAAAGTGATTTCATTGCCGAAGCGGAAAAGAATACTGGATTCACCAAAAACGAATCCATTATCCCGTTCACGCGCATTCTGCAAGCATTGTCGCCGCAGTTGGGCAACACTCCTGGCGCACAACCCGGAATGTTGTTGAACGTTGTGAGCGGGAAACTTACTGATGGCAAGGAAGGAATGTTTATCGTTCCGGTGGCGCATCAGTGGAACTATACGGAGTGGGTTGCGCGTGAGAACGGCGGCGGATTCGTTGCCGATTGGGGCGATGATGAAGCCGGTTGGCAGGCAAAGTGTGAGCCTGAGCAACGCAATGCTTACAAGCCCATAACGAAAGATGGCAACGTTATTGTTAAGGCTCGGCATTTCTTCTGTTTTCAGTTGCTGGGCAATAACGAGTTGGAGCGGATTCTGTTGCCGTTTACCGGAACGGGCTTGAAGATCGCCCGCCAATGGTCCAGCATCATGCAGAGTGCGCCCAAGATTGCCACTTCGAAAGGAATGATTGTTCCGCCTTATTACTACTATGTTTATCGTTTCTACGTCGAAGAGGTAAAGAATGCGCAGTATCGTTGGTTTGAGCCGCGCGTAAAGCTGCACACCCAAGACAACAAAGCCGTTTCGATTATGGATTATGCGGAGGGCGAAGAAATCTTTGATTACGCGAAACGGACTCGCGATGGGTTGCAGTCTGGCGCGTTGAAGGCTGCCAGCCAAGCGGAGGAAGCCGAGGCTTCAGAAGATACTTTTTAGCAACATGATTTTGATGAAGGATCGTTTCTAGGTAAAATCCCCTACCCCTGTCAGGAGCGTCTAGGATGGGCTCCTGGCGGGGGATGGGGCAGGATGGTAGGGCACAACCGGCCAAACGTTACAGGGGCATCAGCGGGCAAATATACAGGCTAAATGGCCATGTTGGGCAAGGGGAAGCGCCAGGAGAAACCGGCTTCCCCTTCCCCAACACAGCACAGGAGGCAAAGAAACGATTTATCAATTCGAATAAGTAACAATGGATCGAACATACATGGAGTTTTCCTATGAGTGACACTAAACTTGACCGCATCGAAATGATGTTGCGAAAACTAGATGCTAAACTTGACAGTCTAGAAACCAAAGTTGATGAATTATACGAAGATTACGAAGACGATACAAAAGAGCGGCAAACACTGTCCAATCCTTTTGTTGACGAAGAAACGATTGTAAAGAATGGGCAAAAAGTTCCCTATAATCGTTTGGATAGCGACCAAGTGCCGAAATTCCGCAACTTTCTTTCGCATGTCAGAATGAATGAAAAAGCATTCACGCAGAAGGAAATCGACTATTGCGGTTTCGCAGACAAAACGTTTAGCGATATTCGGATTTCTGATAACGCTAGACGTATCCTTGGGCAAGCGTATCAAAAGGCTTACGGTAAACCTTGGAGTTTTACCTTTGTGCGCGGCTATCTATACAAACTAGATGGCAATAAATGTTGGCGGTGGAGTGACGGTTCGATTGATTAGCTAAACGAAACGGGGAACAATCTAGTGGACGATCTATTACAAAAACAATACGAGTATAGACGCCGCCTTAGAGTCATCGGGCTAAGTATGGATCAAGTCGTTACCGGCTTGAAAAATATCATTGTCTTTACCAATCAAGATTTATGGGAAAAGGAAGGTTTCGGTGAAGCAAGGAAAGATGCAGAAGGGTTGTTGCTCCTGGCGGCAGGACTGGAATCAAGGCTTACAGCCCTAGATAATATTTATGCTTCATTCGTTCCCAACAACGTTGAAGCCAAAACCGTTCCGCCAGAGTTGCAACAGCCATGAACATCATTGTTTTCGATACGGAAACGACCGGTTTATTGCAACCAATGGCGGCAGGGTTGGACAAGCAACCCTACATTGTTGAGTTTCAGGCAATCAAACTTGATTACGATTGCCATCTAGGTTTCAGAACGATTGAAGAGTTAACGTTTAGATGCAAACCGCCAATAGCCATTCCGGAGGAAGTGACAAGGATTCACGGAATAACCAACGATGATGTTGCCGAAAGCAAACCATTTGCGGCACGATTCGCGCAACTAACATCGTTTTTCTTAGGTAGCGAAATTCTTGTGGCCCATAATGCAATGTTTGACATTATGGTGACGCATTGGGAATTGGTGCGCATTGGTAAGAATTTCAATATACCATGGCCACCACGCACCATTTGCACGGTTGAAGAAATAGCGAAACAAAAAGGCTTCCGAATGACGCTATCGGATTTGCATTTCGAATTGTTCGGACTGCGATTCGATGGCTCGCACACTGCCCACGCGGATTGCGATGCAACCCGCAAATGCTTTATTGAAATGGTAAGTAAAGGAATGATTGCGTTATGATTGCCTTGGCTCCTGGCGAAGGGTTGCCGTATGTTGATTTGCCGTATGGCATTTACATAGGCGTAACGAATACATACTTGTTCAATCGCAAGTATGACATGCTATGGCAAAACGTTAATGGGGTCGTTACTAAAATGAACCCAAAAAGAGTCATTACTGGCATCATAGAAACGAGATATTTCTATGAGGACAGAAACCCGCCATGGTCCAATGATGAAACGATGGGGCGATGCAAGATGGTCTTGCAAAAGTTTCTTAATGGAATCGAAGTTCGCGGCTATGGCCGCTCTTGGGGAGGGTGGATGTAGTTAAAAGCTATACAGTTTCCGGTTAATTGCTTCCCAATCCCTAACGACACTCATTCCGCGGTCGGTTAACTGCATCGTTTCATAATCTAACAGGTTTTGATCCGATGCAGAAACGACATAGGTCTGGAAAATATCGTTAACTTCCTCGCCAAATTCGTCTTTTATTGCTCTTTGAGATATAGATTCGTTTCGCTCGCGCTTGTAATGAATCAAACAGACAACCCACAACATAAATAGTCGATCTAACGGCTTCCATCTTAACCTTGTTAGCAACATGATATAATTACGTTTATGAGATTATCACGGATTCTGACGGCAGCTTGACTGGCTCCGCTCCTGGCGCGTAGGCTGGGGGATGCTAAAAATTTCCTGGCCCGATGCGGTCGGGCCAGGAGAGTTTATGGCGAAAAATAGCGCAACATAGTGCAACGGGGAACGATCCGTTACCACACTTAAACCGGAGGGGATCAAGTGTCAGATGGTATATATGACGAAGCCAGAAGCGATGCAATAGATAATTTCGTGACCGTTGCCCAAGCCTGCCACGGGCTACTAACGAAACAACATTACGCAAACCAACCAAGTAAATCCTATGACCGGGTAAAGTATTTTAATTTCTTTGAAGTAAACATTTGGACGCTAGGGGAACTTTATAACCTTTCCGTAAAGATGTTGTCTAAGCCTAAGTGTTGCTTTATTCGTTGCCGAGTCAAAGATTACAACAAGCGCAGACATGTGCTGCGCAGAGTGCATGATCGTGACGATGGCGAAGCAACGTTGATACCTTATCGTTGCAATTGGTTTGCCCTAGACATAGATGGTTTCGGAGTCAGTTGCGGCGATTTACTTGCTGATGCGCATCAAGTGCTCCTGGCGCTCGGGGCCGCTTTCCGCAATGCTGAATGTTTCGCTGTTGCAAGCGGTAGTTACGGAATCAAACCGGCAATTCACATGCGGCTATTCTTTTGGGCCGACAAGTTTGCCAGTAATGCCGATATCGGCAAGATGTTGCGTAACAATAACGCAAAAGTCGATCTTGCACTGCATTCCAATCCCATTCAGCCGATCTATACTGCGGCGCCAATTTTTGGCGAAGGCTTATCCGATCCTGTTGGGAAACGAATCGTTTGGATTCATGGCGAAACTCCTATAGTCGAAGTTCGTTCCGAAAACGTAAACTATGCTGGCCAGCCTGAAATTTTGTATACGAAACAAGAGGCTGACCGGCAAGCGGCTAAATATTACAGAAACATATCGAGATTACCTTCCGGTGATCGCCATACCGGCTTAATCCAATGGTGTTTTCCACTTGGTAAACTAGTCGGCCAAGGTCATTTCGTTCGTGAAGATGTTATTGATATCGCCTTCAATCATTGTTCGTTTTGGATTGGTAAAAGAGACACAAAGAAAGACATGGCCACAATAGTCTATACTATCGACAGAGGTATAGATGCTATTGAGAAACATGCTAACGGGGAAACGGACAATGATTGACTTTGATGCTACCATTGCCAAAGCCGAAACATTCGATTCGGTTTCAGATGCAAGAAAATGGGTCATTACCATTATTGGGGAATTGGTTGACCTTTGGGAAACTCCTGGCGGCGAGTTGCTGGCCAGAAGGTTGTTGAATCGAATTGTTGAACCTTTCAAGAGAAAAGGAAAGGGAGAATTTCTCAGAGAGATTGTTGGTTATATCAAGGAAGAAATAAACAAGCGGCAACAGGAGAAATTCGATGCGGCAACTGGTCACGATAACCGGGAAACCTTCGATACAGAAGAGGATGGCACTGTTGTTGCTTCGCAGCAGAACATCGTCAAAATCTTATCAGGTAACAAATTTATCGCTTTCAATTACGAATCTTTTACAGAGCGAAAGATATTCCGCTTTACTAACGGTGATTTGTGGAATAATGGGCTCGAAAAAGACAGGATTGAAATTACCTATCCGAAAGAGCATGCGGTAACAGGCAACAAAACAAATCGTTGGTATTACGTATCTGGCCATCTTCCAGAACTCAAATTGTATTTGCACCAATTCTTCCCGGATGAAAGACGGTGGTATGAGTTAGACGATGCAATTGATGTTGTATGCAAACGAAATCAATTCAATCTTTATCAGGATTGGATGGATAACGGTTTGCCGGAATGGGATGGAGTCGAAAGGTTTGATTTTCTCTATCGTCATGCTGGCGTATCGGACAAGAAATGGTCAATTACCCTGGGCAAGCTAATAGTTCTAGGTATGGTTGCGCGTTGTTATCAACCTGGTTTCGATTTCCGTGGCAATGTTATTCTGGAAGGGGAAGAGAATATTGGCAAGAGTTGGTTGGTAAAATCTCTTGCTTTCGATTACAGGTTTGCAACTACTTATGAGTTCACAAAGAATGGCGGAGAATATGAAGCGGCCAGGCAACTAAAAGGAATGCCAATAGTAGAGTTGGCAGATAAAGGTGGAATAGATAATAGGTCTTCTGACCAAATCAAATCGTTTCTTACAAAGACTCATGATACTAATCGGCGTATGCATTCGGATGATGTTGAGCATATACAACGTTTGAGTATCTTCGTTATTACTTGTAACGAATCCGGAGCGTATTTGAAAGGGGACGCTACTGGCGGCACACGCTTTTATCCAGTAAGATGCAACGGCATTATTGACGTTGAGGCAATTATTTCCGAGTTGCCGCAATTGTATGCGCAGGCAAAACAAATGTGGCTATCCGGCATTACTCCTAGGCCGACAGAAGAGGACATGATTCTGCAACGGCAATATATTGCTTCCAGGCAAATTAAACCTAATTATTATTACTATGCACTGGACGTTTTGAAGCTTCATCGTAACCAAATTGGGACAGAATGGGACCAAGGCTTTACTATGGATGAAATGATGTCTTGGATAGAAAACGAGCCTTGGTTCGTTTTGAAGCCGAAAAAGTATCATCGTGATGAAATGCGGAAGGTTTTGCCGGTCTATTTTAGTATTCAAAGCGATGTTAAGAAAGTTCCGGTTGCTTATCAGGAGCAATACAAAGTCGATACGTTAAGGAAATGGCGCTACACTCCAAAAGATCAGACTCCCTGGAACGAATTTCTCGATTCGTTGGAAGATTAAGTGCTCCTGGCGCGCAGGGGTTACTTGGGTTTCAGCAGGTTACAGTTGAGATTTTAGTTGCTGTAACCTGTGAAAGCTTTTGAAAAGGCTAGATAAAATGGGCAAAGTTACAGGGTTACAGTGGAATCAAAGAAATGATCTTCAAGAGTAAATGTAGTAGGACTTTTTTCCTATTCATCCTTGTTCTATTTTTCATATAGGAAATAGGTTGAATACCCCCCAAATGCCGTAATGCTGAAACCTTAAATGATTTCAAAGAGTTATGGGCGATGCGGTGCTGTAACCTGCTGTAACCATTACGGTCCCGGCGTGAACGAAAGTGGAACATATCGTCAAAAATGTCGTAACGGTTTTGTGTCTTGCAGGGTCACGCGCCAGGAGCGTATTGTTCCAGTCCCTTCCGTCTTTTTGTCGGGGCGGGTGGGTTCCAGGGTGGGGATGCCCCCATGAATTTGTTGCAGGTTCATGGGGGCATTCTCGCAGCAAGAATTGACTGAAAGCGAAACAATGTTGGAAAGGGATTTAGCTGATAAGTTTGCTGATATATTCTGCAAGTATACGTTGCTTACGCCAATTAATAACGCACAAGCGGGTTGGCCAGATCGTTTTATTCAGTTACCGAATAGCAGGGTAGTAGCGGCGGAGCTAAAGATTGCCTCTCTAAATACTCGTGGTTACTTCGTATTGACTTCGTTTCGCCAAACACAAGCGGCATGGTTGGCGAAGTGGCAACGGAAAGGGGGATTGGGATTTCTGTTTGTTGGAGTAACGAATAAGGCGAGTCGGGTTGGTTGCTTTATTCTAAGCTATGATAAATGGGATTCTTGGCTAGATGCAAATACACAACGTTATTATGTTGATAACGTAAAAATCTATACTGACAAAGAAAGCATAGTTGAGTGGTTTGAACACTACGCTGGAATAATGAAGCCGAACATTTAGCTTTTGGAGTCGTTGCAGTAACATAGAAGTGATGGAGCCTCTGCCGCCAGGAGCGTTGACAGACTCGATGATCCTATGCATCAGTAACGTTTCACGGAGTCGAGCCGATGCCTGATGGATTTGAACCGCATACTGAACTGGCAAGAATCTATACACTAAAGGAATTGATGACTGGCTGCCGCCAATTGGTTCCGGAAGTTATGAGCGTGATTCGGGATGCGTTGCGGGATGATAGTATCGTTATCAGGTTGAAGGCCGCTGACATGGTAATGGATCGCGGTTTCGGAAAGCCGAGGCAACATACCGAGGTAACGATTGGCGATAAGGGGCAACGAACCTATATTGGCTTGCCGCCCAATGGCCGGGACGATATTCCTTCCGGCTCCGTGATTGATGCTATAGCGGTATGAGTTCTAAAATTAGAATTCGTCCGCTTCCGGAATAAAGGAAGCCATGCTCGATTCGGCAGGCAACGATCTAGGCGAGATTTGCATTGGACCGCAACCCGGTCCACAAGTAACGTTTTTGTCTACTCCTGCCGATGTTGCAATATATGGTGGCGCGGCCGGTGGCGGCAAAACCTACGGACTATTGCTGGAAGCGGCACGACATATTGATAATCCTGATTATGGCGCCGTAATATTCCGCCGGGAAGCGGTGCAAATAACAAGCGAAGGCGGACTCCTAGATACCTCGTTTAATCTATACAACGAAATTGATGGCAGAGTGAAACTGTCGCCGCACTATCAATGGCAATTCCCTAGCGGCGCAACCATTACGTTTAGCCATCTACACAATAAGGATGATGTTAACAATTGGCAAGGATCGCAAATCCCGCTGATTGGTTACGATGAACTAACGCATTTTACCGAATGGCAATTCTGGTATATGCTGAGTCGTAATCGTTCCATGTGCGGAGTTCGCCCTTACATTCGCGCAACGTGCAATCCCGATGCTGATAGTTGGGTTGCCGATTTGGTTTCATGGTATATCGATTCCGATACGGGGTATCCTATTCCAAAACGTTCTGGCGCGATAAGATATTTCGTGCGCCATGACAACAAACTATTTTGGGCCGATACGCGCCAGGAGCTAATCAAAGACTTCCCCAATACGTTGCCGAAATCTTTTACATTCATTGCGGCAACGTTATCAGACAATGTTGCGCTAACAGAACGCGATCCTAATTACCGCGCTAATCTCCTGGCGATGAATCGTGTCGAGCGCGAAAGATTGTTGTTTGGTAACTGGAAGATCAAGCCTGAATCGGGCAGTTATTTTCCGGCAATAAATGTAACGATTATTCCCGCAATTCCAAACGATGTTGTTGCATGGGTAAGACGTTGGGATTTGGCGGCAACGGAACCAAGCGAAACAAACCCGAGTCCTTCTGCTACTGCATCGGTATTGATGGGAAGGCGTAAGGATGGGCGCATCGTCATTGCCGATGCAATCAATATCCGCAAGAATGCTAGTGTTGTTCGCGATGTAATGAAAAACGTTGCGAGTCAAGACAGAGCTAGTTTTCAACGCGTAATAACTGTGATTCCGCAAGACCCTGGCCAAGCCGGAAAGGATCAAGCCAATTCGCTAACGAAACATCTTCTAGGTCATCGGGTTAAATCCGTGCGCGAAACAGGGGCAAAGAAAACGCGAGCGGAACCATTCTCTGCGCAGTGGCAGGCTGGCAACGTTGAGATAGTGCAAGGAAATTGGAATAAAGATTACCTTCTGGAAATGAGTGCATTTCCTGGCGCCGATCATGATGATTACGTTGATGCATCAAGTGGGGCGTTTCTAGAATGTGTTGATAATCAATACGGCAAATGGTTGGCGCTAGCATCATGAGCGCAACCAAAAGGACAATTGGTATCGGTAAACGTTTCGATGGTTTTATGAATGTTTTGTCTGGCCTAGGTAGTGGTATGGACCGCACTCTGGCAACAAAACAAACGAGTCGTTTCGGTCCCAGATTTTCTCCGTTAGACCTTGGCGATCTATACTTGACCAATGGGCTAGCGCAAAAAATTATAGACCGGCCAAGTGATGATTGCGTGCAACGTGGAGTCACAGTAGAAGGCGATGATGACTCCGTAATGAGTGACGAATACGACCGCTTGCAAGTATTGGCAAAGCTTGCCAATGCGTTACGATGGTCTAGACTGTTTGGTGGCGCAGTATTGTTGCTGATTGCCAAGGATGGCAAAAACTTAGAAGAGCCGCTAGACCTTAACAATCTAGAAACGGTTGAAGAAATTAGAGTCTATGATGTAACGGCTATCCGTGGCACGGATCGTTACTATGAGGATATAACTGATCCGACTACTTACGGCAAAATGGAATACTACGAACTTATTCCGCCAGGGGTTCAAGCGGTATTGATTCATGAAACGAGAATCATTACTGTTGGCGGTGAACCAGTTCCGACTCGTTATACATTTGCAACTAGCACGACTGCTAGATTGCCATGGGTGGGGCGTTCCGTTTTGGAATCCTGCGCCCCTGATATCATTCGATATCAGCAAGGATTGGAATGGTCTTTGAGGTTGCTTGAACGTAAGCAACAGGCTGTTTATCAAATGTCGGGCTTGGGCGAAATGTTCCAGGCTGGCGATGATTCGGTGGTAACGAAACGAATCCATTTGGTTGATATGGTGCGAGGCAATCTTAATTCTGTAGTCGTTGATAAAGAGGATACTTACACAATCATCAATGCCAGCATGGATGGCATTGATTCGACTCTGAAAGAATATCAAACCGCTCTTGCAGCTAGTTCTAGCATCCCTATTATGGTTCTGTTTGGCGAACAAGGGACCGGACTCAGTAATAGCGGGGCAGGTAACCTTGAAGCTTACTATGGCATGGTTGCCCATATCCAAAGCGTAATAGCTAGACCGGCACTGGAAAGGCTAACCTCTATTCTGTGGGTGCAACAATCTCTGTCAGAGAGTCCGCCCGATAAGTGGAAAATCGTTTTCAATCCGCTATGGATTTCTTCTGATCTAGAAAATGCACAAACGAAACAAGCGGCGGCGCAAGCTAATGCTGCCGAGGTAACGACTCTTTTAAGTTTGATGACAGAGCAAATCCTGTCGCCCGAGGAAGTTAGAACGATTATTGTTGATCGTTACGATGAATACGATTTGCCTGATAAGTTGCCTGATATCATCGAAGAGGTTAACTATGCGGAAGGAGTCGATAAGACTCTAATGGATGTTCCTGCCGATCCGGATGCCCCGCCAGGAGCAACTAATAATGCCAAGAATTAAACGGCGCAAAGCTATCAAGCCGATGAAATATCCCATTGCGTATGAGTATACATATCGCAAAGAATTGCTTGCGCTTAGTCATCAATTGAAGCTTTCGCTAAAGAAACATATGGCTCCGGAAGTGCCAGGTATGGTTGCGGAAGTAACCAGCACGCTAGATCATCCTTCTGGCAAAATGATTCGGCATGATGCATGGCGCGATGACTTGCGCCGCATCATGGATCGTATTGCAAAGGATATGATTAGGCCGACAAATGATGCAATTAACCGGATGGTTTCGCTCGGCCCGCAAGTGAATCAATACAATAAAGACCAATGGCGCAGTTTGGTTCGTTCGCAGTATGGAGTT
>Ga0247762_1000462_pt1 | contig 11577 bp, 12 predicted proteins | sample UWRJL081202R4_FD_181016 | JGI IMG/M metagenome (GOLD analysis project Ga0247762, IMG submission 181016) | Plant litter microbial communities from Arlington Agricultural Research Station in Wisconsin, United States - UWRJ-L081-202R-4 | ecosystem: Environmental > Terrestrial > Plant litter >...
GGCGGGGCGATCGTCCGGCGCGTGTCCTCTGTCCTGCGCCATCCCGGCGTCGCCGCGCTGCTGGCCCTCAACGTCCTCGCCCGGATCCCGACCGCGGGCGCCGGCGTCCTGGTCGTCGTGCACACCCACGCGCTGACCGGCAGCTACGCGGCGGCGGGCGCGGTCGCCGCCGCCGCCTCGCTGGCGATGGCGCTGGCCGCCCCGCTGCTCGGCGGCGCGGTCGACCGCCGCGGGCAGACCGGCGTGCTCGTCGGCTCCGGCCTGGTCGCGGGCGCCGGCTACCTCGCGCTCGCCCTCCTCCCCCACTCCGCCCCGGTCGTCGCCATCGCCGCGCTCGCCGCGCTCGCCGGCGGCGCGCAGCCGCCGCTCGGCGCCTGCCTGCGCACGCTCTGGCCCGGCCTCCTGGACCACGACGAGACGGCGATCGGCACCGCGTTCTCGCTGGAGGCCGCCGTGCTGGAGCTGACCTACATCGCCGGCCCGCTCGGCTTCCTGACGCTGGCGGCGCTGACCTCGACGCGCGCGTCGATGGCGGTGCTCGGCGTCCTGCTGACCGCCGGGACCGTCGCGTTCGCCCTGCGGCGCGAGTCGCGCGCCTGGCGCCCGCACGTCCACGACGTCGCCGCGGGCGCCGCGCCGCGCGCCCGCAGCGCGCTGGCGGCCCCGGGCGTCCGGACGGTCGTGGCGATCATGGGCATCGTCGGCGTGCTGATCGCGGGCGTCGAGGTGTCGGTCGCCGCCGCCACCCACGACGCGCACGCCCCGGGCGCGACCGGCCCGCTGCTGGCGCTGTGGGGCGTCGGCGCGCTGATCGGCGGGATGATCGCGGCGCGCGCGGGCGGCGTGCAGGCCCTGTCGCTGGTGCTCGCCGGGCTGGCGGTCAGCCACGGCGCGCTGGCGCTGGGCGCGTCGGCGATCGCCGTCCTCGCGGTCCTGCTGGTCGTCGCGGGCGCGTTCATCGCGCCGGTGTTCGCCGCCACGAGCGTGCTGACCGGCCGCGTCGCCCCGCCCGGCACGATCACCGAGGCCTACTCCTGGACCACCACCGCGCTGGCGGCCGGCTTCGGCCTCGGCGCCGCGGCGGCCGGCGTGCTCATCGACGCGAGCGGCCCGGCGCCGGCCTTCGCCGCGGCGGGCGCGATCGGCCTCCTGGCCGCCGCGGTGGCGGTGGTGTTCGTCCGAGCGCCCGCGCCGGCTCGTACCGTGGAGGCGTGAGGGCCTGGTCGCACAGCCGCCTGCTGTTCCCGTTGGGCGCCAAGCAGCGCTATCCGCTGCCGAAGTACGCGCTGCTGCGCGAGCGGGTGGCGGCGAGCGGGATCGCGATCGCCGAGCCCGAGCCGATCGCGTGGCGCGCGGTCGAGGCGACGCACGACCCGCACTTCGCCCACCGCATGCGCCGTGGCCGCCTCACCGTCCGGGAGGAGCGCGTGCTCGGCCTGCCGTGGTCGCCGGAGCTGATCGCGCGGTCGCTGGCCGGCATCGGCGGGACTCTGAGCGCGGCCCGCGACGCGCTGGACGGCGGCGTCGGGATCATGCTCGGCGGCGGCACCCACCACGCGGGCCGCATGTCGGCGCGCGGGTTCTGCGTGTTCAACGACGTCGCGATCGTCACGCGCGAGCTGCGCCGCGAAGGCCGCGCGCGCCGGATCCTCGCGATCGACCTCGACGTCCACCAGGGCGACGGGACCGCCGAGCTGCTGGCGCCCGACCCCGAGGCCTTCACGTTGAGCATCCAGTGCGAGCGCAACCTCCGCTTCACCCGGATCGCGTCCGACCTCGACGTCGAGCTGCCGGCCCGGACCGCCGACGACGCCTACATGAACGCCCTGGACGCGGCGCTCGCCCACGCCGCCCGGCGCTTCCCGGACCCCGACCTGATCCTCTACCTCGCCGGCGCCGACCCGTGGGAGGGCGACCGCCTCGGCCGCCTCGCGCTCACCAAGCCCGGCCTGCGCGCCCGCGACGAGTGCGTCTTCGCCTTCGCCAAGGCCTCCAACATCCCGATCGCGATGACGCTCGCCGGCGGCTACGCGCCCGACGTCGCCGACACGGTGGACATCCACGCCGGGACCGTCGCCGCCGCCGTGGCGGCGGCCACGGCGACGGGGGACGCCCCGGACGCGGACATCGACGTCGACGCCGTCGTCTAGCTGTAAGTCCCAAGCAGGTTGTTCAGGCGGGTGATGGGTGCTTGTCGCCCGATGGCTTGGTGTGGTCGGTGATGGTTGTAGTAGTGGATCCAGCCGTCAAGGGCTCGGGTGCGTTGGGTTGAGGTGGCGTAGATGGCGCCGTAGGCCCAGCCGTCGAGCATGGTACGGATGAAGCGTTCGGCTTTGCCGTTGGTCTGGGGGCGGCGAGGTCGAGTGCGGGTGTGCTTGATCGCGAGCGCTCGGCAGGCGATGGCGTGCACGCGCGAGATGTAGGCCGATCCGTTGTCGGTCAGCAGCCGCTGGACGTGGATGCCGTGGCGCTCGTAGAACCCGACGGCGCGGCGCAGGAAGCCGACGGCGGTGACCGCTTTCTCGTCGGGCAGGACTTCGGCGTAGGCCAGGCGGGTCGCGTCGTCGATGGCGATGTGGACGAACTCCCAGCCGGCGTCGCCGACGCGTCGACCATCTGGGGTGTAGGTCGTGCGTCGGCCGCCGATCTTGCGGTTGCCGGTCACGCGATGGCCGGGAACGATGATCGCACCGAGCTTTTTGATGTCGGTGTGGATCAGCGCGCCGGGCAGCTCGTGCTCATAGCGCTGAGCCGGCTCAAAGCCCAGCCGGCCCAGCCGGTTCATGCCCCGGCGCTTGAGGACCGCAGAGACCGTCGACAGCGGACGACCCAGAACCTCGGCGATCTGCGGCGAGCTCATCCGCAACCGGCGCAACGCGACGATCGCTTCTTCGGTCTGCGTCGCGGTCTTGTTGGCGACCCGATGAGGTCTTGAGGAGCGATCCACCAACCCCAACTCGCCCTCAGCTCGCCACCGCGCCATCCACTTTCTCGCCGTGCGTTCGCTGATCCCGAAAGCCTCAGCGGCCTCGGTCACTCTCCATCCCTGCTGTTCGACGCGGTCGATGAGCAAACGACGACCGATCGGACTGAGCCGCGCGTTAGCGTGACACTGCATCCGGTCCTCTCTTGGTGCTGGGGCTTCGACACCCACCAGCCTCCAAGAAGGGCCGGATGCATGAACAACCTCCCTAGGACTTACAGCTAGCCGGCCGGTGGAGCGGGACGCGGCGCGAGGTGGACCTCGCCCGCGTGCAGGGCCGTGCGGCTGCCGTCGGCGCGCTCGACGACCAGATGGCCGTCGTCGTCGATGCCGCGGGCGATGCCGCGCTCCTCGCCCCAGCCGATCTCCTCGCCGAGCAGGACGTCGCGGCCGCGCCAGGCGGCCAGGGTCTCGCCGGGCCCGGCGGCCAGGGCGACCTCGAGGTGCGCGAGCAAGGACGACAAGAACGGCTCGACGTCGGCGAGCGACCGGCCCAGCGTGCCGGCGCGGCCGCGCAGCTCCTCGGGGAGGTCCTCGATCCGCACCGCCACGTTGACGCCGATCCCCAGCACGACCCAGCCCTCGCCCGGCCGGCCCTCCGCCAGGATCCCCGCGACCTTGCGGCCCTCGATCAGGATGTCGTTCGGCCACTTGATCTGGGCGGCGTCGCCGCACGCGCGGGCGACCGCCACCGCGGCGGCCAGCGTCAGCAGGGGATCGAAGGCGCGCAGCACCATCGACATCGCCACGGCCGACCCCGGCTGCGTCGTCCACGCCCGGCCCTGGCGCCCGCGGCCCGCGGTCTGCGCCGCCGCCGTCACCAGCGCGCCGTGCGGTGCGCCGCCCACCGCCAGGTCGCGCGCGACGTCGCTCGTCGACCCGACCGACGCGAAGTGCAGGCGCGGCGCGCCGAGCGCGGGCGGGACGGTCACCGCGGCCGGATCCGCAGCTCGTCGTCGCGCTCGACGCCCAGCAGCTCCCGCGCCGACCCGCGGTTGACCGCCAGCGCCAGCGTCTTGTAGGCGTCCTCGTAGAGGATCAGCTCGCCCGCGGCGACGTCGGCGAACGTCGTCGCGTACATCCCGGCGCGCCCGTTGACGTCGACGCCGTGCCCGAGCCGGAAGCCGGAGCCCGTCAGCTCGGCGTGCTCGACGTCCAGCATGATGTTGCCGAAGCGGTCGAAGCCGACCGCGTGAGCGTACAGCTCGCCCTCGTCCTGGAAGGCCAGCGGCATGTCGAGCCGGACGATCTCGTCGGCGTCGATCGGGTCGCCGGCGTCGGCCAGCTCGGCGCCCGCCGCCAGGTGCGCGGTGACCGGCGCGAAGATGTCGCGGCCGTGGAACGTCGCGCTCACCGGCTCCAGGCGGTGCGGCGAGCGGCCGACGTCGATGACCTCGGCGATCCCGCCGAAGCGCTGGGCGGCGAGCGACAGCAGGCCGTTGTCGGGGCCGACGAGGATGCGGTCCTCCTCGGTCGTGCGCAGCGCGATCGCCCGCCGCGTCGCGCCGACGCCCGGGTCGACCACCGCGAGGTGGACGCCCGGCGCGCTGAACGGGAGCGCCCGGCGCAGGACCATCGCCGCGGTGCGCACGTCGTGGCGGTCGAGGCCGTGCGTGAGGTCGACGATCCGCGCGTCGGGCGCGATCCGCAGCATCACCGCATGGCAGACGCCGACGAAGTCGTCCGCCAGGCCGTAGTCGGACAGGAACGTGATCGGGCGCGGCATTCGAGCTTGAGGCTATCCGGCGGGCGGCGGTGGTCGGCGAGCTCAGGCGGCCGGCGGCGTGGCCGCCGTCGCGGCGACCAGCGCGTCGACGAGGCCGCCGGGCGTGTGCTCGGTGGCCTCGACGTCCGGCTCGAGGCCCTGCTCGCGCAGGGCCTCGGTCGTGATCGGGCCGATCGAGGCGAGCTTCAGCCCGCTCTCGCGGACGACGTGCGCGCCGCCGGCCGCGGCGCAGAAGAAGCGCGCCGACGAGGCGCTGGTGAACGTCGCCCAGTCGGCCGCCAGCGCGCGCTCGCGGGTGCGCGGGTCGAGCTGCTCGGCGACCGTCACGTAGGGCTCGATCAGCGTGACGTCGGTGCCGCGGGCCTCGAGCGCGTGCCGGACGACGTCGCGGCCGCCGCGGGCGCGCACGACGAGCGCGTGCTCGACCTCGAAGCCGGAGACCATCTCGGCCAGCGACTCGCCGACCGCGCGCGTCGGGACGAAGTCGGGCTCGACGCCGTGGGCGCGGACCGCGTCGGCGGTGCCCGGGCCGATCACCGCGACGGCGATGCCGAACAGCGCGCGGGCGTCGCGGTGGGTGGCCTTCAGCTCGTCGAAGAAGCGCCGCACGCCGTTGGGCGAGGAGAAGACCAGCAGGTCGACGTCGCTGAGGTCCGGGATCGCGAAGGCCAGCGGCTGGGGGACGATCACGGCGGCCTCGACCACGCGCGCGCCGAGGTCGCGCAGCCGGCTCGCGAGCCCGGAGGCCTGCGCGCGCGGCCGCGTGACGGTGATCGAGCAGCCGCCCAGCGGGCCGCGGCCCAGCCACGCCAGCTCGTCGCCGAGCGCGGCGACCGGGCCGACGACCGTGACCGACGGCGGCCGGACCTCGGCGGCGGCGGCCAGCTCGGCGATCGTGGCCAGCGTGCCGGACACGCTGCGCTGGTCGGGCAGCGTGCCGCGCTCGACGATCGCGACGGGTTCGCTCGCGGGCCGGCCGCCGGCGATCAGCTGCTCGGCGATCCGCGGCAGCGCGCGGACGCCCATGTAGAACACCAACGTGCCCGGGAAGGCGGCGAGCGCCGGCCAGTCGATCTGGGTCTCCGGCTTGTTGGGGTCCTCGTGCCCGGTGACGAACGCCACCGCGGCGGCCATGTTGCGCTGCGTGACCGGGATGCCCGCGTAGGCCGGGCCGGCGATGCCGGCGGTGACGCCGGGGACGACCTCGAAGGGGATGCCGTGCTCGCGGCAGACCTGCGCCTCCTCGCCGCCGCGGCCGAAGACGAACGGGTCGCCGCCCTTGACGCGGACGACGAGCCTGCCCTCCTGGGCGTGGCGCAGCAGCAGGCGCTGGGTCTCCTCCTGGGGCACCTGCTCGCCGCCGCCGACCTTGCCGACGTCCAGCTTGATGGCGTCCTCGCGCGCGCCGTCCAGCGCGGTGGCGGGGATGAGCTTGTCGTAGAGGATGACGTCGGCCGCGGCGATGGCCTCCAGCCCGCGGACGGTCATCAGGCCCGGGTCGCCCGGGCCGGCGCCGACGAGGATGACGCGGCCGGTCCTCATGCGGCGGCCTGCTCAGCGGCGCGGGCGAGGAGGTCGCGGACGCCCATGGACTCGAGCCGCTCGACGAGCAGGCGCGGCGCGTCGTCGCCGGTCGTCGCGACGCTGTCGCGCAACCACACCGAGCCGTCGGGCATCCCGACGAAGGCGTGCAGGGCAAGGCCATCGTGATGGACGCCGACCGGCGTGTCGCAGGTCGCCTCGAGCGCCTCCACGACGAACCGCTCCGCGCGCAGGGCGGCGTCGGCGGCGCCGTCCACGATCCCCTCCGGGATCGCGCGGCCCTCGACGGCCAGCGCGCCCTGGCCGGGAGCGGGGACGAAGACGGAGGCGTCGAGCAGCGCGCCGATCTCCGCTTCCCGGCCGAGCCGGCGCAGGCCGGCGGCGGCGAGGACCAGGGCATCGCACTCGCCGTCGGCGAGCTTGCGCAGGCGCGTGTCGACGTTGCCGCGCAAGGCCACCACGTCGAGATCTCCGCGGACGGCCAGCAGCTGCGCGCGGCGGCGCAGCGACGCCGTCCCCACGCGCGCGCCCTCCGGCAGGTCGTCCAGCGAGGCCGCGCCGATCAGCGCGTCGCGCGCGTCCTCGCGCCCCAGCACGGCCGCGAGCGACATCCCGTCGCGCAGCAGCGACGCCGCCGGGACGTCCTTGGCGGAGTGCACCGCCAGGTCGATCTCGCCGCGCTCCAGCGCGTCCTCGATCGTGTCGATCCAGCGCGCCTTGTCGCCGGCCACGCCGCGGTCGCCGGAGGTCGTGATCTCCACGATCTCCGCGGCGGCCTCGCCGCCCAGGGCGTCGCGGACCGCGCGCGCCTGCACGAGCGCCAGCGCGCTGCCCCGCGTCCCGAGCCTCACTGACCGGACGCGCCGCGGCGGCGCAGGGGACGCACGTCGGCCTCGGCCGCCGCGTCGGCGACCTCCGGGACCTCGGGGACGCCCTCGGCCAGCCCGAACAGCTCGCGCGCGAACTGGACGCGACCGTGGCCGCCGTCGCGGTCGACGGACTTCAGCCGGATCGTCGGCTCGTGCAGCAGCCGCTGCATCACCGACTTGACGAGCGCCTCGATGCGGGCGCGGTCGCGCGGCGACGCGGACTCCCAGCGCCCCGCGTTCTCGGCCAGCACCTGGTCGACGATCGCGTCGCCGTGCTCGCGCAGCGCGGCGATCGTCGGCATCACGTCGAGCTGGCCCATCCAGCGCGCGAAGCGCTGGATCTCGTCCTCGACCACGCCCTCGGCCTGGACGCGCTCGGCCTCGCGGACCTCGCGCGTGCGCGTGACGACCTGCTGGAGGTCGTCGATGTCGTACAGCGTGACGCCGTCCAGCTCGGCGCAGGCCGGGTCGACGTCGCGCGGCACGGCGATGTCGATCAGCAGCAGCGGGGCGCCGTCGCGCTCGCGCATCACGAGCGCCAGCTCGTCGACGCCGATGATCGGGTGCGGCGAGGCGGTCGAGGCGACGACGATGTCGGCCTCGGCCAGGCGCTCGGGCAGGTCGTGCAGCGAGGAGACCGAGCCGCCGAAGCGCTCGGCGATCGAGCGGGCGCGGTCGGCGTGGCGGTTGGCGACGAAGATCGTGCGGACGCCCTCGTCGGCCAGGGCCTGGGCGGTCAGCTCGGAGGTCTCGCCCGCGCCGATGATCACGACGTCGCGCTTGGCCAGATCGGGGCCCATGATGTCGCGGGCGAGGCTGACGGCGACGCTCGAGACGCTCCCGCGGCCCTCGCCGATCGCGGTCTCCGACCGCACGCGCTTGCCGGTCTGCAGCGCCGCGGTGAACAGGCGGTTGGTCAGCGGCCCCGTGGTCCCGGCCTCCAGCGCGGCCTCGTAGGCGCGCTTGGCCTGGCCCTGGATCTCGGCCTCGCCGACGATCATCGACTCCAGCCCGGAGACGACGCGGTAGAGCTGGCGGGCGGCGTCGCAGTTGCGCGGCGCGTACATCGCCTCGGCCAGCTCGGTCGGGCGCGTGCCCGCGCGCTGCGCGAGGCGGCTCAGCAGCTCGGTCTCGGCGCTGACCGGATCGCCGACGACGTAGACCTCGGTGCGGTTGCAGGTCGAGATCGCGACGGCCTCGCGGACCACGTCGGTCGCGACCAGCTCCGCGCACAGCGCCTGCTGGTCCTTGACCGTCAGCGCCAGGCGCTCGCGGACCGCGACCGGCGCGGTCTTGTGCGAGATGCCCAGGCACAGCAGCTCGCCGCCACCGCCCTGGCTCATGCCGGCGTCTCCTCCCGCGCGCGGGGCGGGGCGTCGTCGCGGTCGGCACGGGCGATCGCGCGGTCGGCCAGCTCGTCGACCTCGAGCACGTCGCGCTGGATCCGCGTCAACTTGTAGGCCATGATCCCGACGTAGATCACCAGGAGCGCCAGGAACACCAGGTAGGCGGCGGCGACGTAGCCGGCGTTGTCGGGAAGCGTGGTCGAGGCGAGCATCTAGGAGACCTGCAGTTCGGGGGCTGCGGAGCGGCGGGCACGGGCGCCGTCGTCATCGTCGGCGAGCTTGCGCTTCAGCGCGCGCAGGCGCGCGACCGTCGTCTTGTGGGCGATCTCGTACTCGAACAGCAGCCAGTACAGGAACGCCATGCCGACGAAGCACACCAGGAACGCCAGGGCCATCTTGCCGGGCAGGTTGCCGGTGCGGTCGAAGGTGCGCGGGTGCACGGTCGCCGTGGCGGCGCGCACGGCGGCGAAGTTCAGCGGGACGAACGCGCCGGCGGTGATCGCGAAGACCGAGGCGTAGCGGGCCTGCTTGGTCCGGTCCTCGATCGAGAAGCGCAGCGGCGTGTAGGTCCCGTAGAGCAGGAAGACGATCAGGAAGCTGACCAGCGTCGGCTCGTCCCAGACCCACCAGTGGCCCCACGAGGCCTTGGCCCAGATCGCGCCGGTGATCAGCACGCCCACGCCGAGGATGATCGACACGTGGATCGCGACGTAGGAGCGCAGGTCCCACTTGGAGTCGTCGGTGCGCAGCTGCAGGATCGCGAAGATCCCGGCGAGCACGAACCCGCACAGCGCGACGATCGCCATCGGCACGTGCAGGTAGAAGATCTTCTGGATGAAGCCCTGGTCGGCGTCCATCGGCGCGTAGAAGGCGGCCAGGGAATAGCCGGCGATCAGGGTGATCACCGTCGCGACGGACAAGAGGCGAAGGCGGGTGCCGGACATCGTTTGGACGGACCTCAGTCCTCGATCAGGAAGTCGAAGACGGCGTAGGCGAGAAGGCCGAAGACCAGATCATAGAGCGCGAGGATCGCCAGCCAGCGTCCGGGGAGCGCCTCCGCGCCCGCCGCGGCGAAGGTGGGCGCGAGGAGCTTGGCGGTCCCGATCACGACCGGCAGCAGCAGGGGCAGCGCGATGAGGGGGACGATCAGGTCCCGGGCGCGGGTCTGGATCGCCAGCGCGCCGACCAGCGTGCCGACGATCGCCAGCGCGAGGTTGGCGAGCAGGAGCGTCAGCGCGGTCTGCCCGATGGCGTCGGCCGACAGCAGCTCGGGGTCCAGCAGCATCACGTCGAAGGCCGGGACGGCGACGACCTCCAGGACCACGAGGAAGGCGAAGAGCGCGATCGCCTTGGCGACCAGCAGCGCGGTGCGGTCGACCGGCGCGAGCAGGAAGCCGTCGAAGCCGTCCTCCTCGTGGTCGGACACGAACAGGCGGTTGATGCCGAGGATCGCGCTGAACAGCAGCGTGATCGTCAGGACGCCGGCGGCGAGCTTGCCGTCGATCGCGTCCTCGTCCAGGGAGAAGTGGAAGACGATCAGCGTGGTGATGCTGAAGAGCGCCATCGCGGGGATGACCTGGAAGGTGCGCAGCTCGAGGCGCAGCTCCTTGCGCAGCAGGGCGGAGACGGCGGGGCGCACTAGCGGTAGAGCTCCCCGATGCGCGCGCTGGTGACCTGCGCGGCGGGCGCGAGCAGCTCCGCGCGGCCGCCGCGCAGGCCGAGCGCGAGGTCCGCGTCGCGCAGCCCGCCGACCGGGTCGTGGGAGGTGACCACGCGCGTGCGGCCCGACGCGGCGCCGATCAGCGGCTCGACGACCTCGACCGCGCGCGGGTCGAGGTTGGCGGTGGGCTCGTCGAGCAGCAGCAGCTCGGGGTCATGCAGGACCGCGCGGGCGACCGCGGCGCGCTGGACCATCCCGCGCGAGTAGGTGTGGACCGGGTCGTCGGCGCGGCTCTTGAGGCCGACGGCGTCGAGCAGCGCGTCGACCCGCGCGGCGTCGACGCCGTGCAGGCGCGCGTGGAAGCGCAGGTTCTCGCGCGCGGTGAGGTCGCGGTAGAGGAGGCTGGCGTGGCCGAGGAAGCCGACCTTGCCGCGCACCGCCCAGCCCTCGCCGGGCAGCTCCTTGCCGAGCACGCGCGCGGTGCCGCCGTGGGGTCGCAGGAGCGTGGCGAGCACGCGCAGCAGCGTCGTCTTCCCGGCGCCGTTGGGGCCGAAGACGACGAGCGTGGCGCCCGCGGGCAGCGTCAGCGTGACGTCCGACAGCGCCTCGCGCTCGCCGTGTCGCCGCGTCAGCCCGTCGAGCTCAATGGCCGCCGCGGTCACCCTGCTCGCGCTGGAGCGTGCGGACCGCGTGCCCCAGCACCGGCGCGACGACCGGGAAGAGCTGCGCGACGGCCTTGGGGCTGCCCGGGAAGTTGATGATGATGGTCCGGTGGGCGATGCCGCTGACGGCGCGCGAGAGCATCCCGTGCGGCGTGTGCTTCAGCGACTCGGCGCGCATCGCCTCGGCCAGGCCGGGCGCCTCGCGCTCGATCACCGCGCGCGTCGCCTCGGGCGTGATGTCGTCGGGCGTGAAGCCGGTGCCGCCGGTGGTGAGGATCAGCGCGAAGTCGTCGTCGACGTAGTGGTGCAGGCGGTCCTCGACGAGGCTGAAGTCGTCGGGCACGACCTCCATCGCCTCGACGTCGGCGCCCGCCTCCTCGGCCAGGTGCGCGAGCAGCGGGCCGGACGCGTCCTCGCTGGCGCGGCGGGACACGGACGTGGAGACGGTCAGCACGCAGGTGCGCATGGCCCGGCCATCCTAAGCGGGGTCGTCCCGCCGCCACACGCCGCTGCGTCCGCCGGTCTTCTCCAGCAGGACGACCTGCTCGATCGCGACGCCGCGCTCGACGCCCTTGACCATGTCGTAGACGGTCAGCGCGGCGACCGACGCGGCGGTCATGGCCTCCATCTCGACGCCGGTGCGGGCGGTGACGCCGGCCGTCGCGGTGAGCGTGACGATCCCGGCGGCCGCGTCGATGGTCGCGTCCACGTCCACGTGGTCGAGGCCGATCGGGTGGCAGAGCGGGATCAGCTCGCCGGTCCTCTTGGCGGCCATCACGCCCGCGATCC
>Ga0247762_1000463_pt1 | contig 11555 bp, 9 predicted proteins | sample UWRJL081202R4_FD_181016 | JGI IMG/M metagenome (GOLD analysis project Ga0247762, IMG submission 181016) | Plant litter microbial communities from Arlington Agricultural Research Station in Wisconsin, United States - UWRJ-L081-202R-4 | ecosystem: Environmental > Terrestrial > Plant litter >...
CATGTAAACCAAGCCTCAATTTTCGAGGACTGTGTCTACCATCGTAAGGTTTTTGAGCGCTTTCAGGGATTTGGTCAGGAATATCGTCAGTAAATGCAAGGCTACCGGATGACACGAAAGGCCTGCCGTTAACCATCATCTGAGTGAGGCGATGATACTCTCTTCTCTCTTCCTCGGTCATTAGTTTGCGGCTGTGAGCTGTAGCTTCCGATTTCTGTTCCCTGCCGCTTTTTTTTCCCGACCCTCTTCTGGGCGCTCGCGCTTCTCCCGTTGTTCCTCCCGCCCACTCGTCATCAGAATATTCCAATTTTTGACCTCTCTTATGCCGCTTCTTGGGTCTGTAACTCTCTTCCCAGTCATCCTCAGCATCACTATCCGGCACTTCCGCGATTGTTCTGGCCGTCTTAGACTTCGTTTTCTTCTCCAAGTTGCTCGTTCGTCTAGACCGAGAAGTCTGCTGTTCGTCTTTTAAAGCAAGTTCCGCAGGCTCAGCATCCTCGATATCCGACGTGGCATGTTCCCCACTAGCTGGAAGTTCGATCACATATTGTATTTGCGTCAGGGACGTCTGCGAACGTGTTTTAGGGAGCGATACACGCTTTCTATTGACAGTCTGCCGACGATGTGGGAAGTATTTTTGTTTCTTCGCTGGCTCTGAGACATAGACGTTATCAGAATTAGGGTTGGTCTTCTTGCGGGGCATAATTGTGATTTTAGTTGTCGACTGTGGCGCGGACACGCGGACAAGGTTGAGGGTTGAGCATCACGTATGACGCGTGTGAAGTGCGTGCGCCCGTGATCCCCGAAAAGTTACAACGCGGCCACAATGAAATAAGTAGATCATATATTCGTCATTCAGAACAATAATAACGATATTCTAAGCGAAACTGAGCTTTTTGGTATCATTTTCTAATATTCTGGCCGCTAAAATATACTACTCTGAGTACGTCATGTGATCACGCGACTATAGCGCGCACATAGCATGAAATTGGTGGACCGAAACCCACTTTCATAAGACTTTGATATCCAAACCAATTCCCAAGGCTATTTAATCCAGATATCTAATCACTGTCTACATCCTGTAGCCATTCGGGCTCAGCATCATCGTCCTCTGGGTCATGAGACAACAGCGAATTTCTATCGTCGTCACTGCGCGGCGATTCATCTGCCTGTTGTAACCGCTTGGACGATCCTCGTCGTTGCTGAGAGTTATCCTCAAAATCAGCCATTTGATGATCAACCCGTGCATCCTGCATAATATTCGGCTCTTCAGAATCCACTAGAAATCCGCCACCCTGATCGTTCTCCGGTTCATCATGTGGCAGGGCGCCGGACATTGATAGCTCGACCTGGGTTGTGTGATCATTTGAAAATGGTTCCACAATGAAGCCTCCTCTTGTGTCATCAATAGTTGATGTCGTATTCTGAGCCATCTTTACCTCGTTCTGGTCCTCGATGATATCGCGTCCATCCGGAATAAACCCACCACCTTCCTCAAGCGCTGCACTACTGTAAATTTCGGGTGCATATGTTATGGACGTTGTCATTCGTTTGCGACGTATAGCTGTATGAGATGTTTGTCTCTGGCTGTCATCGGATTCAGGTAGGGATACTGATGCTAGGAATCCTCCACCCATATCTTCGTCATCCCGCCTTGCAGCGGTAGCTTGAGCACTTTCGTCTTGTCCAAAGTCTGGTAGAAAGCCCCCACCAGAATCTGCTTCTGCTTGTTCATCTTCATGGTCGTCGATCTCATTTCTGATATCTTCTTGTTCGTCCGTTTCGCCATAGGTCTTTATCCGCTCAACTATGCGGAGACCAATCAAGAATCGTTTCCACATTCTCAAAGTCGCTGCCGTCCGTTTTGAGTTTTCGACTTCTTCCTGTGCTGTTTCCAGTCCATGAATAGTTTCTTGAACAGCCTCCGCATTTTCTGCCGCAACTATAATACCCTTCACGACTGCTGTGCCTACCCGACCTTTGAAGTCAAACCCTATAACCGCATCTGCATAATCAACACCTAACAGCCGGCAAGCTCGAGCAGCTAATAGATGGGTTACATGTGCTCCCCCTGCTGGGATCATGGAAGGAACATAGATGTCCAAATTACCATAAGAATTCCTAGGAACTCGGCCATTGACGACTGGTGGCGGAATGTATAGCTTGGTTTGGAAAAAAGCATAAAGGCCAGCTCCGAACTCCTCTTCAGTTTCTTCTTCTGCGGGCTGATCGTCCGCGTCATTAAGTTTATTTCTCTTCCGAACAGCAAACTTTAATGGCTGCTCTCCTTGCTGTAGGCAAAGGTAAGTATCCGTTCCATTACGACTAACTCTTCAACTTACCTTGATCTCGCGACCAAGTCTAAACCACCTGTCTGCACTTCGTACTGTATGCACATCTTTCCTCCGATAAACTGGCTCTGTTTTCCCGCTGGCTGCAGTTCCAATATTAACCTTTCCGACCTCCTTCTTAGGATGTATGACTTCGCTTTTCTTCAAATTGCGCTCAAGAACGTAAAACGGATGTCCTTTGAAGTCTTGCACATTCCGTGGTATGCCTTCGCCTGCTTCTTTCTTGGTAAGCTCTGCGTCTTCAACCTGTTCACGGTCAAGTCGCCCTCCTCTCCTCTTATAAATACGCATAGTCTTCTTCCACCACTTGTGTCCGCCTTCAATACTCTCAATCCGATATCTTCGAGTCTTTGCATTGTAGGCTTTAGCATATCGCCTAGTAACGTCTCGTGCCACGCCATCCTCCTCAAACGCGATTACGTATGCCATCTGATTCTCCATGTCATTTTGAGGCGGCTCGAATCTAAAAGCTTTCCCAACAGTTTTTGTACATATCGGATCCAGGGGGACCCATTTTTGATGAGCATGGTCGAAGGCTTCAACCCAAAACAATGGATATGTTGGAGGCGGTATGAGCTTGAGCTTCTTTTCAGTCCGTCGAGGTGGTGGTTTTCCTTGATCTAAGAACGCTGCCGGGTTCATGAAGCTGGCGCCTCCAAGCCTGCGCCTTGGATTTCGCATGAGAGACTTGTCCACAGGGCTTGTTGATGAAATAAGATTTTTTCTTTCCAAATCATCATCACTTGACTGTTCATGCTCATCGCTTGATGTTCCCACATATACTGTCCGTTTCTGTGCTTTCTTTGCCGTCGGGCTATTGGCGCCTTGTGTGCCTATTGCTGGTGGAAGCACTTGTAATGAGCATACTAGACGAGCATCGACACCGGCCGAGCGCAACAACGCGCAGAATAATATCGCGCCAATATCAGCTGAGTCGTGAAGGGATGTGGCGGCGGATTCGATTCGTGATTGATTAATGGATGACTCGGTGTGCAGCTGAGGCTTGACCTATCCACGAATTCGTTAGAGGAAGAAAAGCTCAAGAGAACATTGTGATGTGCTCGTAGGATGCCCTACCTTTTTTACTTCTTCTGCATCCTTTGCCCAGAAACATCGTCGTATGTTCCCCGGCTTCGTGACCTTGTAGATATCTTTCCATAGCCCGGCAACGTCCGACAGTCCACCCGTAAAATATTGATGACGCTGGAATTGGCTAAGGCTACTCTCCGGGTTCAACGCTTTGATAATCTTGGTCGTCAAGAGAGGTCTAAGAGTTCGCTTTTTATTTGATTAGCCAAGGCCATGACTCTCAAAGGCGAACCGATTATACCTGAACTGTGGCACTATTGCACAAGTGATTTCGGATATGCATATGGCTGAGAAGGCAAAGAAGATGAAGCTTATGTACGTCGTACCGCATTCGTCGCTCTACAGCAGTGATGCCTTTCCTCTGAGGGGTTCTTTTTAATTTACTACTGGGGTTTTCCTTGCCTATTACCACGGTAATCGAACCGTCCTCTTGTTGCGGTTCTGGCTCTGGACTTGGGATAAAAAGTGCCGTATTCACATCAACATCCTCCCATTCCATATCGCTGTCATCCGAGTCGTCGGATTCCTCTATGATCATCTGTTGCCGAGGTGGATCAACAGCAAGTTCGGCGGTTTGGTCAACCTCCAGAGCCGAGTCAGAGCTTCCAGGTGATATGGGAGGTATTTCAACATCCTGCTTGACCTCTGCTGATTGCTCTGCAGGCGTCACATCCTCTCCAACACGACGCCTCTTTGAAGCCCTCTGCGGCTCTTGAGAGTCGAGAGACTCCGTTTGGGCCGCCTCCTCTAGTAAACCACGGTACACATCTGGAATACCGTCGTCACGTTTGGCGGCGCTCTTCCCTCTACCACGCTTGGGACCTTGAGCGGAGCTTGACGCGCCTCTGGAGCTTCGAGTCGGCCTGCCGCGGGCCATGTCTGTTGTTCTCCCCGAGCGGGTGTCATTCAGTATATTGCAAACGATGTAAGAGCATTACGGTGCATCATGCCCGACTTTGCTTTTGCGGGCATCTACGGGGAGAATGCATGGTGGCTGTGACGTCCTGCGGCGAACGTTTTGGATCACCGACGCGACGGCGAATGCTTGGCGAACGTGGCGTTTCCACTCACGTGACCGCCGATGGTCGAGACTCTCTGCTTGGCATCACGCCGACAAGACATTCATCGCGCAACGGGCGCAGCAAGCAAGAGGCCCTGGATAGCGAGTTTCCTGGTAGGAGGTACGACGGACTTTGCTTCCCCGGGTCGCGCTTTGTTGGCAGCTAAGACGGATTTCTTGGGGGCGGTATGCCGTGGTGAAAGGACCAGGGCTGGCTGGTCGGCGATGCTTGCTCCTCACTGTTTCCAGCAGGTACGAGAGTCTTCGCCCTGCGCCAAAGCTCGTGTGACTTCGCATTATCTGGCCTCGAGAATGCGTGCTCAACTAGCTACCTATTCGGAGGACCATGTCGCGCTCCTTAGCCCGCATCTGGCAGGTCTGTGCTCCTGCAGCCTGCGACCCCTTCATGACCTAAATCGCCGACTTTCCACGAATGGGAGAATAATTGGCTGCAGCAATGCAGCTACAAGAGGCAGATCGAACCGCTGTTATCGCTATGCACTTGACCATTTCTAAGGCGGTAGGCCTAGTCTGGGGAGCCATCGCTTAAGGCCTAAATAGGGTGTTTGTGGTCGTAAGTGAAACGGTGCGCGGCATCCTCCCAGGGATACCCGCGATAACAGGGACCCGTGGCATATGGAATGGGAAAACTTTCGCATAAGATCCATGGTTCCAATTCTATTTCCCGCTTACTTTTTTCCTTTCTCTTATACAGCATCTTTGCTCCGGTCTTTGTGTGTTTCTTGGCCTATATGCAATCTTTTTTTCGCGTTACTTATCCCCAAGGGAGCTCCTCCCAAAGGGCCACAGACCCAATTTTCTGATACCTGTCTACATGTAACACTGTGACAGATAACCATCAATAGTAATGATGGGTGAGAAAAAGGCCCCATGCCATGGTGTCGGACAAATAGCCGCTTGCTGTGACAGTGAGCATAACCATGGTTGCGATGACCGCCACTCCAGTGATGGTTGTCATGCAGGAGGGTCACCCGCCGATGAGGGCCCCAGCAAACAGGAGCAAACAAAGGCAACTCGTCACTCTGCAGAGGCTGAATTCACTTCCTGCCAAACCACAAAAGAGGGCACACCCTGTTGTAACAGTATGTCGCGTGCAGACCCAAGTTAACCCACCTGGAATCTTTCCAATAAGTACCACATACTCTGTCTGATGCATATCTAGCAACTTCTCTTAACGAGGTGACGACAAGCGATTGCTGTCCAGGCCATGATGGCCATGCTGTGACTTCCGATGTTCACCAACAAGGCAGGCACCACCGCTCTGCCGATGCTGCACTTCCTCAAGATAACTGCAAATCCTCGGATTGCTGTGGTGATAGCGAGGAAAGCATAGATTCGCACAGCAAAACTATCTCACAGCTATCCCATCACCATCATTCATCCAGTGGTCACCAGGGTTTCCCGCCATCTTTATCGAAGTTGGGTGGCTGCTGCGGAGAAGTCACTGCAGACGATATCCCACGCTGTTGCTCCTCCGGGGGCACACCTTCTCGGCCAGTGTCGACAATGGGGCAGATAACATCAAAGCTGGGAGACAAAAAGCATTTTTCGGTTGTGACCTCAAGCTGTTGTGGATCAAGTGATTCCCTAGACCATAACCATGGCTTATGCAGTAATACCGATGAAAGTAAGGCCTATTTCCACACTACCCACTGCGTGCGCCGCATTTTGTGTAACTTCTTATGTTGTTGAGTTAAGGCTCTCTTGCTTACCATCAGTACCAGATCCCCATGGTCCCATCGAGGTTGATCTTGAGGGCGGACCGGCCGTATTTGAGCACGTCCTCCTCACAGTGCAGGGGATGACGTGCAGTGGCTGCGAGAAGAACTTACTAAATGCCTTGAGCACCATTCGAACGATTCGAAACATTAAGACCAGCCTCATTCTTGCTAGAGCCGAGTTTGATATTGATCTCAACCATATTAGTGTCGACGATGCGGTAGCAAGTGTAAGACGCAAGACGGGCTATGTTTGCAGTAGGATATTTGAAGATAAATCCGCTCAAGCACTTGATTTGTCAATTCCTGCGTCCTCTCAAAAACTCTTCTGCGATCTGAACTTTAACGAACTCAGCGGCGTAATCGACATGATTCCCCTCGGTCCACAAACAATACGTGTGCAATATGATGCTCATACTATAGGGGCTCGAGCACTTCTTGAGCTCTTGGAGACGTCGTGGAACGAGAAAATTCAGCCCAAAGAAAACAGAGGCCCGAAGGAGATACTACAAATAGCGCCAATACCACCCCCTCCAGCGATCGCTGCTGGAAAAAGACAAGTCCGAAAACAGGGGACATTATTTTTCATATCGGCGATTCTCACCATTCCTGTCCTGGTCTTCTCCTATTCGTCGTTCCCTGCGAAGCAAAAGCATGAAGTTGCATTCGATGCCGCATCACTTGCGCTCGCCACAATAATCCAGGCTGGTGTTGCAGTAGAGATCTATCCGAGTGCCTTGAAGAGCCTTTTCCATTCCAGTCTAATTGAGATGGATCTGCTGATCATGCTGAGCACAACCACTGCATATATCTTCTCAGTGGTCGCCTTCGCCTACTTGGCCACCGGAAATCCGCTCCCCAGTGGCCAGTTCTTCGAAACTTCGACTCTCCTTGTCACGCTCATCATGCTCGGTCGGTTTATTAACGAACTTGCACGACAAAAAGCTACGGAGACAGTATCGATAAGATCGCTTCAACCTGCGAAAGCTCTGCTTCTGTCAAAAGATCGACGAACAACAACAGAAATAGATGTTCGTTTGCTTCAATATGGTGACATATTCCGCGTACCACCTGATAGTCGAATTGTCACAGACGGGATTGTCGTCCACGGTGGATCCGAGGTTGACGAATCGATGGTGACTGGAGAATCGATGCCGGTAGCCAAGGCCATTGGATCTAAGGTTATTGCTGGATCTGTAAATGGCTCTGGTATGATTGATGTATTGCTTGAAAAGCTACCCTGGGAAAATACTATCAGCACAATCGCTACTATGGTCGATGAGGCAGAACTCTCCAAGCCCAAGGTGCAAAAACTTGCAGACAAAATTGCGGGTTATTTTGTGCCTGTGATAGTCACTATTACTGTCATCGTAAGTAATTTGTGGATCTAGAGAACAGGTCCATGTAGAATCTTTCGCATAATCGGACTCTACTTCGACTAGTCCCCTTGCCATCGCCAAATCTCGTTGGTCATGGCAATACTAAGATGAGAGAAGGCTAACACAATTTTAGGTCTTCATCATTTGGATACTTGTTGGACGGTTCGTCAAACATGAGTCTGCCTCTGTTACCGCCATAAACGCGCTCACATTCGCTATTGCAACACTTATTGTTTCCTGCCCATGCGCTGTTGGTCTTGCTGTGCCAATGGTAGTTGTCATTGCGAATGGGGTAGCGGCTAAGCAAGGAATTGTTCTGAAAGCGCCTGAAATTATCGAAAATGCTAAGCGCATAACACATGCAATCTTCGACAAGACTGGCACTCTAACAGAGAATAAGCTCTCAGTTATCAAAGAGCGGTATCACGATTTTCCAGCATTGACCGAAGACCATATCAAGGCACTGTTACTCTCACTCGTCGATGGAGTCACTCATCCAGTCGCTAAGGCTGTTGCACTGCACCTGAAGGAAGATATCGGTCCATCGCCACGACTAATTGAGCATGTCAAGGTTCTTACTGGAAAGGGCATTGAAGGAGCATATGACGGAATGAAATTACGAGCTGGGAATACGCGCTGGCTTGGCCTAGGGTCGATGGACTCGATGCAGCGAATTTCCGGAGAGAGCCGCTCTACCTTCTGCTTTATGATTGACGATTTCTTGGCTGCGACATTCACTCTGACCAGTAGCCTCCGCCCCGAAGCAGCAAGCGTTGTGACCAAACTCGTCAAGCGTGGTGTCAAAGTATCCATCCTGAGTGGGGATGACGCAGCAGCTGTTCATGCCGTCGCTATGGAGCTAGGGGTGCCGATTGGGAATACGAAATCCAGGTGTACGCCGGCAGACAAAGCAAAGTATGTTCAGGATATCCTAAATGACAATCCCAAGGCTGTCACGCTCTTCTGTGGAGATGGCACAAACGATGCTGCTGCTTTGAAGATGGCCAGCATTGGCGTCCACATGTGCGATGGGACAGATATCGCGCAGGGAGCAGCAGACGTCATTCTCGTTCGGCCCAACCTCAACTGCATTCTCGACCTGCTTGACATTTCAAAGGCCGCGTACAGGAGGATTATCTTCAACTTTGTTTGGTCGGGTATTTATAACATTTCTGCGATCTTGTTGGCAGCCGGCGCACTAGCCGAGCTGCATGTACGAATCCCTCCCGAGTTTGCAGGACTGGGCGAATTGGTTAGCGTGCTGCCGGTCATTCTCATTGCAGTGCAGCTTAGATTTGTGAGCTTCGGTAACAAATAGCGGTTGGGTTTTTGGCAGTAGAATAGCGGCTGTCACGCATGGATTAACGATAACATGATGGAATGCAATACAGAACGTAAGAGTGCATCAGCGTATAGAAGGTTCTATGACACGTGTTCCGGTGGCATCGGGGTGTGAATTCAGGATTTCCTTAATGGGACAAGCGTATTAGCGGAGATGCACAACATGAGCGGTGATTTGAGTCTGTGAGGTTCAGGCGGCTGAGTAATCGCGGAATTCCATCGTCTGTCGTGATCGCAAAGTGAGCCAAAGTGGGGGAATCTGCCGGACAAATTCCGTAAGTCGCCTGTTGCGCGCCCTGTGACGCTCGCCGCTGTGCCAAAGCAAGTCTAGCCCGCCCATCTGTCCACTGCCTTATTACTCAACACTCCATTCGCACGAACTCTCTTGGTGCAGTCTGGGCATGCATCTCCGCCAGCTTGCACGAACATTGGATAGCCATGAACCCAGGGGTTCACATGCATTGGTCATCAAGCACCGCACTTGTCAGCGCAAGTGAGATGCACGTGGATTAGGGCAACCACATCTCCAAGACTTAAAGGCAGGTCTAGTTGACTAGCGACCTCCGCCCGCCTAAAACAAAATCCAACTGCCAACACGACTCTGAGACTCAAAGCCAGGCCAGTTATCAAATCTCGCCCATAAAGTAACTTCAACCAGTCGTCAATTGGGATTATTCAACCGCAACTACCTACTTAGCCGGCGTGGAGACGCTCTAAGCACATACCATGGCCATCTCATTCGAGCTCCCCTTCTCCTCTGGCGAGAAGGAGATGCACAGGCTTCTCCATGTTGACAGCAGAGAAAATCCAACTTCCACGCTGCTCACTCCTTTCGCAGCATATCAGCTTTATCATGCCCCGCTTCTCGCTGTCGGCGCTATTGATGAGGAAGGCCGGCCATGGACAAGCGTATGGGGTGGCGAATCTGGGTTCGCCCAACCTCTCAGCGGTTCTATCGTCGGTCTTCAGACCAAAGTGGAAAGACAGTTCGACCCTGTCGTCCAAATATTGATGAAAGGCGCGGACGAGAGTGGGGTGGTGAAAGCAGAGGGTAAAGGAAAGATGATTGGAGGGCTTACCGTTGATCTGCAGAACAGGAAGCGTGTGAAGCTCTTTGGGCACCTGATTGCGGGAGCACTCCCTCATCCAGACGAGGACTCGACTGATCTCAGCAAGGCGACGGAGCTACAGCTGGCAGTGAAAATCGACCAAAGTCTTGGTAAGTATTCAATCAACTCCGCTGCAATTACGAGTCTCGTGCTAACCCAAATGATCAGGTAACTGTCCGAAATATATGAACAAGAAGGTTATTTCGCCAGCCGAGCCAGAGGCTAAGTTACTCTCCGAGGGCCCAAATTTGTCTGAAAAGTCGATTGAGCTCCTGAACAATGCGGATCTTTTCTTCATGTCCACTTCAAACGGCGATATAGACATGGATACCAACATCAGGGGCGGTCCTCAGGGTTTCGTACGGGTAATTTCGAATGACGAAGATGGAGCGGAGATCATATACCCAGAGTACAGTGGCAATCGCTTGTACCAAAGTCTGGGAAATCTTCGCCTCAACCCGCTGGCTGGCCTCGTCTTCCCGGACTTTGAAACCGGAGATGTCCTCTACCTAACTGGAAAGGCCGAGATTCTTATTGGTGCTGACGCTGCCGCCGTGCTTCCTCGCACAAATCTAGCGGTAAAGATTAAAATCACTGAGGCTAAATTTGTGGAGAAAGGCCTCACATTCCACGGGAGAATCGGAGAGCGCTCTCCTTACAACCCCAGTGTACGTTTGCTTGCCAAAGAAGGTAGCATAGCTGCCAAGGTTGGCGATGCCGAAAATACAGCGACGTTAGTTTCGAAGACCCAGATAACGCCAACCGTCAGCCGGTATCGCTTTGCTTTGAAGAAGCCTACTAAGTTCAACCCCGGTCAGTGGGCTGCCTTCGATTTCTCAGACGAGCTGGATATCGGATATAGCCATATGCGGGACGACGACCCTCAAAGCTTGAACGATGACTATGTTAGAACATTCACAGTATCAAGTTGGCCAGACCCGCTGGCGGAAAACGGCCAAAACGAGTTCGACATCACAGTCAGAAGAAATGGACCAGTCACATCTTTTCTTCAGCTGCGAAGAGCCACCGTTGGACTGGAAGTGCCAATGCGGGGCTTCGGTGGAGACTTTCAGATCAAGACTGATGCTCCAATGGTTGGCTTTATAGCTGGTGGAGTAGGAATAACACCCTTACTAGGACAAGCCCAAGGTCTAGATTTATCGAAGCTCCACCTGATCTGGACTTTGCCATTGAAGGATATCGCCTTGGTTTTAGACACATTAAAGGCGTTCCCCAAGTTGTCTCAATCCACGGAAGTATTCTTTACTGGTAGAACCGGAACGCCAAATGAGACAGAAGAAGAGGGCCTGAAGCACTTGAAAGATATGGGGGTGAAGATCGAACTTCGAAGACTGACCAAGGCAGATATCTTACAAACTGAAACTGAGAAGTGGTATCTCTGCGCAAGCGGTCGACTAAGAGGAACTCTTCTTGAGTGGTTGAATGGGAAGCAAGTATTCTATGAGGACTTTAATTTCTAACGCTTT
>Ga0247762_1000464_pt1 | contig 11554 bp, 1 predicted proteins | sample UWRJL081202R4_FD_181016 | JGI IMG/M metagenome (GOLD analysis project Ga0247762, IMG submission 181016) | Plant litter microbial communities from Arlington Agricultural Research Station in Wisconsin, United States - UWRJ-L081-202R-4 | ecosystem: Environmental > Terrestrial > Plant litter >...
AACCGGGAAAGGCAGACCTTCTACAGCATATGAGCCCGCACCGCTTGTATAAGAAGAGAGTGAAAGTCTGGAAAGGTCAGAGCTGATCGACACTACCTTGTTGTCAAGGTAAGTATAGTTACCACCTACACGAACGTCGAAGTCTTCGTACTTGATCGGTGTGATGTGCAAAACAGCTTCCCAGCCTTTGCTGGCTGTTTCACCAGTATTCACCAGGTAGCTTGAGTAACCTGATGTGCTCGAGATACCAGTTGACACGGTTTGATCTTTCGTGTGTGAATCATAGTAAGTCAATGAAGACTCGATACGGTCACCGAAGAAATTAGCATCGAAACCAGCTTCCCACTGAGAAGTCATTTCAGGCTTCAGGCTTCCGGCAACCAGACGGTCGTCCAGCGAGAAACCACCACCGCTTGAATACGGATAACCGCGTTGCTGGCTGAAGGTAGACTGCAGCTGGTAAGCGTTAAGGTTGGTAGCATAACCAGGCAGGTTAACCTGACCTACTTTAGACCAACCACCCCGGATTTTCAGGAAGTCCATAGCCTGAATATCATCAAGAGCAGCAATAGCTTCAGAAGGAACGAATGAAAGGTTTACTGCAGGATAGAAGAATGAACGGTTTTCTTTGGCAAGCGTAGATACGATGTCGTTACGGCCTGTCAATTTGAAGAACAGGTAATCTTTATAGCTGGCATCGATAACACCAGAGATACCTACCTGACGAGCCAGGTACGATTCATCTGTTGAGGTAGGACTTGCACTACCGTTGCCGATATTCTCGAGACCCGGAACTACAAGACCTGTAACCGATGTACTTGTTGCCTTACTCTGATCCTGACGGATGCTGAACATAGCCACTGCACCGAATGCGAAGTCATTGATGTCCTTTTTAGCTGATACCAGGAAGTCGGTGTTGATGCGCGTCAGGTAGCTGAACTCGTCTGTTACGCCACCGGTAACGTCCGACTTAGCGCCTGTTTTCGATACAGACTTCGTATAGTCTGTAAACGTGAACTTACCGACAGTTTTGTGATTCGAAGTGTTTCTTGAGCTCAAACCTACACGACCTGTAAACTCAAGCCAGCTCAGGGGAGCATACTTCAGCTCTGTGCTCGCGACAAAGTAGTCGTTGCGGGGAGCTTCACGCCAGTTGTCAGCGGCAAAGTAAGGGTTGCGATAGAAGTCGTTGTAGTAACCGTTCGGGTTAGCAAATTCATTGTTTCTCCAGTCCTTATATGAAGTTAGGGGAATTTGCGCCGGTGTATTCAACAGATTGTCATAGATGTTCGCTGTTTCAGTTGTAATATCATAACGGTTTTGTGAATACTGAGCGTTGTAGCTTACATGCAATTGCTTGCTGAGCTCCGTAGTACCACTGAAACGGGCACTTGCTCTCTTGTATTTGTCACCCGGCGTTGTACCGGTTACGTTAGCATATTGTCCTGAGAGGTAGAATGTAGATTTCTCGTTGCCTGAAGAAACTGAGAAGTCAGTGATATTGGTAAGACCTTTTTCCCAGAACTTCTTTTTGTTGTCGGTGGCAGAATATTTAACATACTGCTGATCGCCATTTTCAAGTGGACGGCCGATGGGGCGTATGCTTCCATCGAACGCGTCACCATATTGCTGGTTTTCGTATTCTAAATAAACCTGCTTATCGACAGCAGAACCTGAGCCGAAAGTATTTTGCAGCTTAGGATAAAACGCAACCTGCTCGATAGTAACTGTGTTCGACACTTTAACCGACATACCGCCATTTTTCTTACCCTTCTTTGAAGTAAGGATAAGGGCACCGTTAGACGCTTCAGAACCGTAGAGCGCTGCTGCACCCGCACCGTTCAGAACGTTTACGCTTTCGATATCGTCCGGGTTAAGATTAGAAAGGATTGCGCTGGGCACAATAACGTTATCCAGTACTATAAGAGCCTGGTTGTTACCGGTCAGTGAGCGCTGACCTCTCAATACCATACGGAAGTTAGGGTTTACACCACCACCGGTTGAGCTGATCTGAAGACCAGCAACTTTACCGTTAAGACCGGCGATTACGTTTACCGGTTTTGCTGTGGTAAGCATGTCCGTTTTGAGGACCGTAGTATTGTAACCTTGCGCCTTGCGGGTTGTTTCCAAACCACCGGCGGTTACCACTACTTCGGAGAGCTCGGTAAGATCCTGAGACATGGGTACATCGACCGACGAACGCTCGCCTACCACATGTTCCTGAGATTTCAGACCGATAAAGCTGAATACGAGAACGGATTCTGATGAGGGAACAGTAATTGTGTAGTTACCATTCACGTCAGTAACCGTACCATTTGTAGTACCCTTCAGTACAACGTTAACACCAGGGAGGCCGGAGCCGTCTTCTGCCGAGGTGATACGACCTTTGACAGTCTTATCCTGAGCCTGCACGCTGATGGAGAGCAGCAGCCACAGCATAGCTGTAAGGCCGAGTAGAATTCTCTTCATACTGTTTAAGTTAGGTTAATGAAAGTTTAAATAAGACGTCAAACTTATCACAAAATATTAATCCTGAAAAGTAGCCTGCCGCAAAATTTAGTATAGGTGTACCGTTGAAAATACCCCCAGAAGCGGAATTGCCTTGAAATTTGGCCATAATGGGGGATTTTGAAGTTTTGCGGGGTTTGAAAATTTATTTGAACGGTATATTTCGCATTTTAACTGTGGATTAATACAGAATAACGTTGTTTTCGACTTCAGCCGTACCGTTACAATGGTTTGCGATTCCGTTATTCGGCGATTTTTGGGTTTAAACGGTCAATATTTCCTAACCCTATTTGTCAAGATGCTTGCCGGGTTCGCAACGGTTGGGATAACATTAGTGTGCTTAGCTTCGGGAGTTGTGACGCTGATTTCATCTAGTAAGACATTCCACGAAACTATTCATTCAAAATACGAAAGACTGGATAAACCGGGATAGACGGCTTGCTATACTTATAAGATTGACATCGTGCCTCCAATTTATCCTCGGATTCATTTCTTAACAGGACTACTCCTTTTTTGTTAACGCATTCTTCTTTCCGCATTCATGGAAAACGTCTAAGTTTGAATCTCCTGAGTGTTGTATCATTAAAAAGCAACCGGACTTCAAAAGAACTCTATCTACTAACACATGAAAAAGCTGTTTCTGCCAATGCTCCTGGCAGTGTGCGTATTTACTGCGCGCGGTCAGGGCGAGGTACCTGTAAATTTCTATACGGGTACTCCTAACATCGAAATTCCAATTGTTAACCTGGTCAGTCATGATCTGAGCGATGCTGTTTCGCTGGTTTACGACTCTCGGGGTGTACGTCCTAAGGATACAGGAGGCGACTTTGGCCTATCGTGGAATCTGAATTACGGCGGCTCTATAACGCGGGAAGTACGTGGGCTCCCTGATGATTTTATAGGTACGGGATCTGATTTGAGACGCGGTTGGTTTTCTACCGGAGCGGGATCACCTACATATATAAATGCCGATGTCGCCGCTATGTCTAACACATCCGATCTGTCGGCATCAACGTGCAGTGACGAAACCGACGACTTCAACAGGATCAACGGCTACGGGTATAATAACGATACTGAACCGGACATATTCCGATATACTATAGGCAATCTCTCGGGAAGCTTCGTATTTGATAACACCGGCGGGAAACCTACTATACGGCTTATCCCCTATCAGGACATTACCATCACCCCGAGGTTTGACAATGGGCGCATTACAGTATTTACCATTACCGATAATAAAGGTGTTTCGCATACATTCGGCCAGCCGCTATACATAGACCGTTATACGGAATCGTCGAACCTGGAATCTACCGTAGAATTCCTGAAAACAAACTACGAGTTGTATGCAAAGAGTACACACGCCAACGCTGTAGTTTCTTACATCGGCACATGGTATCTATCGAATACAAAGTCTCCCAGTGGAGACGAGATCTCTTACGGATATGCGGATGTTACTGTACCCGCTCAAGACCCGGACATTATTCACGTGAGTCTTTGGGACAATGGAAGCGCACAAGACGTCTACAACACATTTGAGTTGTATAAGGATTACAGAATATCCACTACGCTACGTCGCCCCTATACGATAACCACGAAAGCCGGGCCGCGCGTTAGCTTTAAAGTGACAGACGGGCTAATCACGACCATTTATATCACGGACAAACGCGGAGGAGCCAATAATGCGACACTTGACACGCTGAAGCAGTTCGATTTACTATATAATGTATTACCCCGTGGGCCTATGCTCTATACTATACAGGAGCATTCAGGAAATGTACAGTATCCGCCATATAAATTTCAATATAACGGTAGTAGCCCTTCAAACGAAGATTTCTGGGGCTACGGCAAATTTGGACCCGGCGGTACAATCCCGAAAATGTATGTATACCCGGATCTGGCCCCCTCAGAACATTTCCGAATAGAGCCTATCCCTGGGTACACAGGGCGCGTGTTTACCCTTCCCGGAGCCGACCGCACAGTAGATCCAAACGCGATTACAGGCGGTGCACTGCGTTCAATAGACTACCCCTGGGGCGGCCGTACTTCACTAGTATTTGAGTCCAATCAATATTACGACTCGATTGCCGGGGCAAACCAATATGGTGGTGGAATACGTATCCAATCTGTTTCGTATAACGATGGACTGGACCCGGACAAAAATATCTCAAAGACCTTCGTTTATACTGACTCAACGGGACGTTCTACCGGTAGATTGGTTTATAAACCTCAATTTGCCATAGAAAGCTGGAAGTATAAAGATCCCGAAAGCTCGGCAGAAAATTCAACTGCTAACGGTAACGGCGACTGGATGTACTTCACGGTAAGGACAGATCATAATCTTGCGCCGGAAGAACTCACACAGGGTAGTCCTGTAGGGTATAAAGAGGTGAAAGTGTACCGGCCTGGTTCAGGCTATGCCCGCTACGAATACGATATACGAGCGCCGTATGGTATTACCACCGCATTGCCTTATGAAGCAACTCAAAACAAATTTGCACGCAGCACGTCATGTATCGATATGCGCAACGGAACCAATGCCGCAGGATATAATACTTTCCCGTATGCACCAAATCCGATATTTGATTATGAACGCGGTCTTGTAAAACGAAAACGAGACTATGACGAGCAGGGAAATCTGATCCAGGAGGAAAGACACAGGTATCAATACGTTTTCAAATCGGGCAGCACTGCCGTAAAAGTGTGGGGATTAAGATTTGAAAAATACCCGAATACGGACGAGAACGTATTTTTCTTTGCCAAATACGGTTTGCTAACGGACGTAGCGAAAGTACCCGCGAAAGATATATTCACCACGTACGCAGGCTCCGGGAGTACGACCCGCTCAGTCGAATATTTTTATGAAAGTCCGTTCCATAAGCTGCTGAATCGCACAAAGACCACAACGCCTGAAAACGTAGTGTATCAAACGTACAGCCAGTACCCACTGGACTACGGTATTATTCCGGCGGGAGCAGACAAGCCATCGATGCTGATCGACACCTTGCAAAACGGGCGTAACGGTGTGGTTATCGAGAGCTATCAAACAATAACACGTCCGGGAGCTGCAGAGCTCATTACGGCTGGAACTGTACAGCAATTCGACGATTTCGGAACAGCTGGTAAAGTACTGCTTCAAAATGCATATGCATGGTCTGCCAGCGTTCCTAAAGCTCTATCTATTTTCAAAAAATCATATATCGACGTGGCTACCAAGAAATTCACGATCGACAGCAATTATAAAATAACTACTACCGTATTGGCATACGATGCATACGCCAAGCCAAAAGCCGTACAGGGAAGAGATCGTCAGAAAACTGCCATAGTATGGGGTTATGGAACATCGGTCCCGACTGTAACAGTAAAGAATGCGGATTTGGGAACATTCACGTTTTCGGATTTTGAAACAACAACTTCCGCATCGTTCGACCAGGCATGTACCTTCTGTGACCCCTTCTCCCCACTAAGCATACCCACCACCAATTCGGGCAAACTGGCCGCCAATCCTTTCGAGACGAGCCTGTCGAAGACGATGACTAAAGGCAACGGCGACTATCGCTTCTCGGGATGGTGGAATAGGCATGGTAAGTATATGACTGTGATCGTTAACATTAAGAGTACCGACAAAGGCACCACTTATTATACCATTACGTTCGACGTTTTACAAGGTGCGGACACAACGGGATATCAATATTTTGAAAAATCAATCCCGATGAGCAACGTTCCATCATCTTTTTATATCGAGGTATTTTTTGTACCAGACATTCCTAACCCGTTTATACGGCAACCTGAAATAGACAATGTCTGGTTCGGTCCCTTGCAAAGTACATATACGTATAACACCTATACATTCCCGTATGGCGTACAATCGACTGGCTCCAATCACATTCTGCAGAGTATAGTATACGACGGATTAGGACGCGTGAAATATGTCCGTGATAAGGACAAGAACATCCTCCAGAGAAAGGCTTACCAGTTCAACAACAACTAATGTTTACCCGTCTGTTATAAAATCACATGAAGCACATGATAAGAATATTGTTCACTTGCTTGTTGCTGTCGGTATGCCTGACAAGCTACGCGCAAGTGCAGATCATAGGTGGCAATTCGGCGGCAATCGACGCGGACGATACATGGATAGCCCTATACAATGGAAGGACTGTAACGAATCCCCGATGGACGTCGAGTCGTAGCGGTATAGACCTCATCTGGTCAACAACGTATAGTGACCGCTCGGAATGCGACATCATTGCCAGAGCTTTCGGCACATATACTATAAAATTCTTTGATGGCACTACCGAGCTCGCATCAATAGTGATCCGGGCAAATTGCGCGGCGGAGCCTACGTTTTCAATCAACGGTTCGATATGCGGATCTGGTAACGTTACGATAAACACACATGTTGGAAGCGGTGGGGATATAGTACGATGGTACAGGGCGGCCAGTGGCGGATTATCATTTGCCAACGGAAATTATACAACGCCGACACTGACCGAAACCACTACCTACTATATCGCTACTGAAAAAACGAACGTATCAACTTGCAAAAGTGGGCGTATACCAGTGGTCATCCCAGTAACAACTGGCCCGGCGATGCCGTCTACTAATACAGCACCGGTTACCTGTGGTTCAATAACATTGACAGCTACACCTGGCTCCGGGGCTGATGCTGTTCGCTGGACGGGAGCAGGTGGTACCCAAATTGGTAACACCTATACGATTGCCAATCCTGTTAATAATGCGACTTACTCGGTTATCAGCATTAATAGCACTACGAACTGTGTTTCTACTGCTATTCCGGTAACTGTCAAAGTAAAGGACAGGCCGGATCCTTTTGGCGGTGGACGAAGCACCACTGTACGGGCACACGGAAAGGTTCAACTCATGGTTGGACGTCAACGATTTGAAACGATACCATCACCCTACCCTTACGGACCACCACCGATCTCCGGTCCCGTATGGCCAGACACTGACAGTATTCGTTGGTACAGATCAGAGACAGGCGGTACTCCCGAGGGAGAGGTGTCTATATTCGATGCCTACACGACACCTGATCTGAATGCCCCCGTGGATTACTGGGTCGCACACGTAGACTCGGACACTGGGTGCGAAAGTACCCGTATAAAAGTAACAGCAGACATACTGCCCCTGATGAGCACGAACCAGGTTCGTGAAGATAACGTGCGTGTAAAAGGGATTAACACAGATGCGAAGCTGGATGCTCTTACCAGCGCACAAAAAGCGAGTGTAGTATACCACCTCGACGGCCTGAGCCGTGTAAATCAACAGATTGCTTTAAAAGCCAGTCCTTTGGGGCAGGACATAATCCTACCCATAGAATACGATAATAAAGGCCATATAACTAAAAGCTACCTTCCCTATGTTGGGTCAACAGATGGCTCATTTCAATCAGACTATAAGACTAACCAGGCATCGTTCTACACCAATCCCCCCACAGCAGTGCAGGGCGACGCGGCACCATATTCTATCAGCGTGTACGAAGCGTCTCCATTGGGAAGGATATTGGAACAAGGTAGGGCCGGTACTACTTTCCAACCGGGGACTGATCACACACTGCGTTCCGGATACTCATTCAACGCGGCCAATGAGGTGCGTAAATTCAATGGTGATGGCACCAGCACGCAGTTTTATGACGCTAACAAATTGGATAAGATAACAATCACCGATCCTAATGGACACATCAGCTTCCAGTACTCAAACGCGGAAGGCAAGGTTATTCTCGCCCGCAGGCAGTGGGATGAGATGGTCAATGGCACTACGGTAGACTACCTGGATACGTACTACATTTACGACGACCTCGGCAGAACAAAATACATTATCTCGCCAAAGGGCGTGGCCACAATGAAAACCACGTCATGGACATTCTCACAGAATATCCTGGACGGCTATACGTACCAGTTTGTTTATGACGACCTAGGCCGTGTTATTGAGAAGAAAGTTCCCGGTCAGGCCTGGCAATACCTGGCATACGACCGTCTTGACAGGCTTGTGCTTGTTCAGGATGGTTTGATGCGGGCACAAAATAAATGGTCCTATTTTAAATATGACCAACAGGGCCGCGCGGTTATGCAGGGATGGTATACGAATACAACGTACACCACGCGTAGTGACATACAGACAAAAGTACTCGACCCGCTGTACGCCAATATTACAAGCGCGTGGTATGAAAGCGCAGGAACTGCACTTCTAGGCTATACCAACGTTAGCTTTCCTACCACAAATGCGGCTGTGCAGATTGTAAACTACTATGATTCTTACGATCTGGACCGCAACGGCAGCGATGACTTCAGCTATACGGTGCAGAACCTAGCCGGTGAGAACACCCCTGGCTATGCTACCGGAATGGCCACCGCTACAAAACGTATCATTGTGGGGACGACTACGTGGCTGACTACCTATGTGTTCTACGACGAATACGGCAGAGTTATCCAGACACGTAGTAACAACCATCTTTCCCCTACGATAGATAACCTGACGACCAATGTCTATGACTTTGAAGGAAAACTGCTGTTTTCGAAAACTATGCATAAAGGAGGAGTGGGTAAACAAACCACTGTTACGCAACGGCAGGAATATGACAGCGCCGGCCGCATCAAGAACATCTATCGACCTGTGGGAACTCCAGAGCCGGTACAATGGACCAGTCTTGTACAGGCGTCGGCAAACGGCAATACCATTAAAAAAACAAGTTCTTCCGGAGCGTGGAATGCTGGCGGATTTTCTGTCAATGGCCTGAATGCCGGTCAGGATGGTTGGGTTGAATTTAAAGTATCCGCTCCACCTAATGGGAGGATGATCGGGTTCTCTGCCCAGAACACCAATGCAGATTACGGCACGATCGATTACGCTCTTTATACCTACACTACCGATGCAACAGTTCATGTTTATGAGCATGGTAGCTACAAAGGCGCTTTAGGAACCTATACGAGCAGCGATATCTTCAGCGTTGAGCGTAAAGATGGGGTGATCTATTACAAGAAGAACAACCAGATAATTTATACATCGGGCACTAAGAGCACGGGACCGATATATGTGGATTGCTCTTTGTTTACGCCCAACACCACTTTTATTGATGTGAAGTTGTTCAAAACCCAGGAAACGGTCATAGCTCACTATGACTATAACGAGCTTGGACAGCTCATCGACGAGAAGCTTCATAAAAATAACACTACCGGCAAATATTTGCAGTCCATCGACTATCGTTATGGTGTCGGTGGCGAGCTGACATCTATCAATAACGCCACGCTCAATGCCAGCGCTGATGGTGACAGTGATGTCGAGCAAAGCGACTACTTCGGCATGGAGTTTTTGTATGAAAAAGCGGAAAGCCCACTTGGCAACACCTCGCTGTACAACGGCAATATCAGCGCCCTAAAATGGAAAGGACCAGGAGCAACTGCGGGTTCTGAAAAGCAACGGAGCTATAAACTAGCATACGACAAGATCGATCAGCTAAAAGCCGCGACCTATCAAGTAAATAGCGGCTCGGCATGGGATAAAGAGAATGACGCCGAAAACGAATCGATCAAGTACGATCCTAACGGTAACATCCTCGCCCTACAACGTAATCAGCGAACTCATCACCTGGAGAACACCACCGCGTCATACATATCCGGTGCAATAGACAACTTATCGTACACCTATGGCAATGTACTAGGCGATCAGCTTACAAAGGTTGATGACAGTACCACATCGACCAGGGGCTTTGCCGATGGAGCTACAGAAACTCAGGAGTATGGATACGATGTAAATGGCAATGTGATTGCGGACAAGAATAAAGGTATCAGTTCGATTACCTATACCCTTTTTGGAAAACCTTCTCTTGTCAATTTCACCGACGGCCGCAAAATAGAATATGTATATGATGCATCCGGCACCAAACTTATCATGCGTACGTATGAAGCAGGTGCCAGTACGGCCAAACTCACGACTGACTATGTAAATGAATTTGTATATGAGAATGGGGCATTGTCGTTCTTCAGCTCGCCGGAAGGGCGTGTTGTAATAAAGGGATCGGCATTGGAATACCAATACAACATTACCGATCACCAGGGCAATACCCGCGTACTCTTCACATCAGCAGCGCAAACTGTCGACGCTCCAATAGCTAAGTTTGAAGGTGACGATAGTGATGGCATCGACTCGTATGAAGGAATAGACGTTAACAAGGTAAGGACCTTACCTCTGGGCGCAAATTCAGGATCTCATGTTATTGAGATGGGCCCTGCCTACAGAGTCGGCCCGGCGCGAAGCATTGCGGTATACCCCGGCGATAAAGTAGATATCGAAGTATGGGAATATCATGAAGGTTCGTCCGGTTGGGGAACGACTTCCGCTCCTATCAATACACTGATCACAGCAATTGCCGGAACTTTTGGTGGTGTAGCCGGCGTTCCGGGTGAAAGCGGTGCGATATATAGCGGTGTCAATTCAGCCGCCAACCTGTTTTTTGGTGGCAAGAGCCAGAGTGATGAGAGTCCGGGAGCATACGTGAATTATATTTTGTTCGATAAGGAATACAATGTACTGGATGGGGGCTGGAAACAGGCATTGCCAACGCCGTTCAGCAAACAGCAGCTGCAATTCAATACGCTGAATATCACAGAACCGGGATATGTTTATGTTTACTTAAGCTACGAAGGAGAGTCCAATCAGTTTGTTTATTTCGATGATCTTAAGGTGGCACATACACCGACGAATGTGGTCCAGTATAATGAGTACTATCCTTATGGGCTACAGACGAGTGCAAGTTGGACGAGGGAGGGAGATAAAAATGCTTATCTTTATAATCAGGGGACTGAATTGAATGGTTCTACAGGGTGGTATGAGACGGCGTTCCGGGGATATGATGGCACGTTGGGACGGTTTATGCAGCAAGATCCACTCGCCGCAGCTGAGTATTGGAAATCGCCATTTGCATACGCAGGGAATAATCCCATAATGTTTAATGACCCGACCGGATTATTAAAAGCAACTTACGAAGAGTTTTGGAGCTTTATAGAGCTTGCTTTAGGAGGATATGGAGGTA
>Ga0247762_1000465_pt1 | contig 11549 bp, 14 predicted proteins | sample UWRJL081202R4_FD_181016 | JGI IMG/M metagenome (GOLD analysis project Ga0247762, IMG submission 181016) | Plant litter microbial communities from Arlington Agricultural Research Station in Wisconsin, United States - UWRJ-L081-202R-4 | ecosystem: Environmental > Terrestrial > Plant litter >...
CCGCCGAGAAAGTGGAAACGAGAATCTTGAGTCCCTCGGGCGTGCGAAGCACGTTGTAATAGTGCCGCCACGCGCGCACGACCGTGCCGTCATTCCGGCTTAACTCCCAATTCACCGTGACGAAAGCCGACTTCGCGCCCAGCGTCATCGCATCGCAGCCGCGGAACGAATTCAGCGGTGCATCGTCGTTCAAAAACTGCGCGAGCCGCGCACGGTTGAACTCGTCGATGCCTTTTGCGTCCTGCATCGCGGCGACCGACCCATCCGGACCCACGGAAAAACTCGGTTCGTGAAAATAGCTTCTGACGTGCGAAACGTCCTTTGCGGCAATCGCTTTGGCCCAGGAGCGCCCATAGTCTTCTATGAATTCCACAAACTCGTTCATCGCGATTCTCTGCAATTACATTCTGAAAACACCAAATTTGGTTTCCGGGATTGGTGCATTGAGCGCGGCGGCGAGCGCCAGCGACAACACGCGCCGTGTCTCCGAAGGCTGGATGATGCCATCGTCCCAGAGCCGCGCGGTCGCGAAATACGGATCGCCCTGCTCTTCATACTGCGCAATAATCGGCGCCTTGAACGCGGCTTCTTCTTCCGCGCTCCATTGTTTGCCTTCCGCCTCGATGTTATCGCGCCGCACCGTCGCAAGCACGGAAGCCGCCTGCTCCGCACCCATGATCGAAACACGCGCATTCGGCCAGGTGAAGAGAAAACGCGGGCTGAATGCGCGTCCGCACATGCCGTAGTTACCAGCGCCGTAGGAGCCGCCGATGATCAGCGTCAGCTTCGGCACCGCCGCACACGAGACGGCGGTAACTAGCTTCGCGCCGTCTTTCGCAATACCGCGCCCCTCATATTCGCGTCCGACCATGAAGCCCGTGATGTTCTGCAGGAACAACAACGGAATTTTCCGCTGGCAGCACAGTTCGACGAAATGCGCGCCTTTCTGCGAACTCTCCGAATAAAGAATGCCGTTGTTCGCAATGATGCCGACCGGCATGCCGGACAGATGTGCGAAGCCCGTGACCAGCGTCGTACCGTAGAGCGCCTTGAACTCTTCGAAATGCGAACCATCGACAAGCCGCGCAATGATCTCGCGCACGTCGAAAGGCTTCCTCTTATCTGCCGGAATAACGCCATCGAGTTCGCTGGTGGCGAAAGCAGGTTCTTCCGCGTCGCGTAGCTCGATCCCCGCTCCCGTTTCGCGCGGCAGCGTCGAGACGATATTGCGCACGATCTTCAGCGCGTGTTCGTCATCCGCGGCCAAGTGATCGGCGACACCAGATTTCCGCGCGTGTACGTCACCGCCGCCGAGATCTTCCGCCGAGACGACTTCGCCGGTCGCAGCTTTCACGAGCGGCGGGCCGCCGAGAAAAATCGTGCCCTGATTTTGCACGATAACCGTTTCATCCGACATCGCCGGCACGTACGCGCCACCCGCGGTGCAGGAGCCCATCACGCTCGCGATCTGCGGAATGCCAAGCGAGGAAAGCGTGGCCTGATTGTAGAAGATGCGTCCGAAATGTTCGCGATCCGGAAACACGTCCGGCCATTGCGGCAGGTTCGCGCCGCCGGAGTCGACGAGATAAATGCACGGCAGGCGGTTCTCGCGCGCAACTTCCTGCGCGCGCAGGTGCTTCTTCACCGTCATCGGATAATAGGTACCGCCCTTGATCGTGGAGTCGTTCGCGACAATCACGGCCTCGCGGCCCGACACGCGCCCGATGCCGGTGATCATTCCGGCGCCGTGGATCGGCTCGCCATACATTCCGTTTGCGGCGAGCGGCGAAAGCTCGAGAAACGGCGCGCCGAGATCGAGGAGCCGCAGCACGCGCTCGCGCGGAAGCAACTTGCCGCGCGCGGTATGGCGGGCGCGCGACTTCTCATTGCCGCCGAGTGCCGCTTCTGCGCGCCGCGCTTTGAGCGCGTCGCAGAGCGCGGCCATCGCAGCGCTGTTGGCTTTGAAATCGGCGGAGTGGGCGTCGAGTTTGCTTATGATTTTTGTCACGGGCGTTTCCTTGCCCGGAAGGTGCCGCGACGAGCCGAGGAAGGCAACCGGTCCGGCGACAGGCTAGATCGCGTCGTAATCCGCCTGCGACCAGCTTTCTTTCAGGCCCGCCTCTTTCCAGCGCTTGAAGGACGCAAGGTTGTGGATCGCCTCGACATAGTCCTCGCACGGAGCATCCAACTTCACGGCATAGGTCCGGAGCCTTGTCGCGACCGGCGCGAACATGCAGTCGGCTGCCGAGAACGCGCCGAACAGGAAATCGGATCTCGCCCCGAAGCGCGTGCGGGCGTCAACGAAGATGTCGCAGATGCGCTTGATGTCCGCCTGCACATCTTCGGCAATGCCGGCCTTCGGCGGCGACACCTTGCGCTTCAGGTTCATCGGCATCGCCTTGCGCAGCGGCACGAACCCGGAATGCATCTCCGCAGAGACTGAGCGCGCGAGCGCGCGGGCGGCCGGGTCCTTCGGCCACAGGTCGAACTGCGGGAATTTGTCGGCAAGCGTCTCCAGAATTGCGAGCGAATCCCAGATCGCATTTTCGCCGTCGATCAGGATCGGCATTTTTCCGGCGGGAGAATATTTGAGAATTCTCGCCTTCGACGCCGGATCGTAGATATTGACGACCTCCTCCTCGAACGCGACGTCGTGCTCGGCAAGCGCGAGCCACGGCCGTAGCGACCAGGAGGAATAGTTCTTGTTGCCGAGGATAAGCTTCAGGGACATTTCGCCAATATAAAACGCGCGGGGCGTTTGTCACCCCGCGCGTCAGAAGCCAAACCGCTTATTCCTTGTCGCGAACCAGCGCATCCACGCTGAGCGGACCGGCGCCAGCAGCGGAGATATAGAGGCACGCGAAGCAGAACATGATCGCGAGCGTACCGCCGTTCAGGATCGGATAGAGATTGTTGCCTGCGTGGCCGAGGAAATACGCGAAAGCCATCAAGCCCGACAGAACGAAGGCGACCGGACGGGTGAACAGTCCGATCACCAGCAGCGCACCGAAAATCAGTTCGATGCAGCCGGCAATACCGACCGGCCAGGTCGTCGGCGTAACGTTCGCAAGCGGTGCGACCACCGGGAATTTCAGAATTTTCGCGGTACCGAACTGCAGAATGCTGAGACCGGTTGCGATACGAAGCAGGCTCAGAATCTGCTGACGCCAGGGCGTCATAAAGTTTTCCATAAGAGAATCTCCAACCAACGTGATGCGTACAATCCGTATCAACTTTGGCCGCAGGTCAATATACGTTTCGCAAACGCAGCTTTGCTAATTTGCGAAGCAATGCACTTCTTGCTTCAACGACACAACAAACGACAAAAGCATGCGTGGCGCGGTGTGCCACACATGCTTTCGTTTCGTGCGTAAGACTAATTAGGGCTTCTTGCGGAGAATTGCGTCGAGACTCCAGGGACCCGCGCCCGCCGCAGCGATGTAGATAAAGACAAACGCGTAAAGCGCCGCCAGTTCGCCGCCGTTGACCACCGGATAAAAGTTACGCGGCGCATGTCCGTAGAAGTACGCCGCAGCGCAGAAACCGGAGAGAATAAACGCGACCGGCCTCGTCAGCAGGCCGAGGGTGAGAAGCGGTCCAAGAATAAGTTCGAAAAACGCTGCGTACCAACTCGGTGAACCTGAAGCGACATTGTTCATCGGCGGGTGGATGGGAAACGCGAGCAGCTTTGCGGTCCCGTGCGCAGTCAGCAACAGGCCAGCCATGATCCGCAGAATACTCAGAAGCTGCGGACGCCACGGCGCCAGAAAGTTTTCCATTTCAAGAATCCTTACAGAATTGATACGCCGCTAGAGTCGTATCAACTTTTGTCTAAGGTCAACTGCGCGAATGCCGGATTGTGAATGCAGAAATGTGCGCTCGATTTTGCGGAGCAACACGATTGCAGTGCGCCGCACTATTTCTTTTCGTCGCGCTCGTCCATTTCGAACGGTCCGCCCTCTTTCTTCCACTTCGAGAAGCCGCCTTCGATGTGTGCGACCGGCTTTAGCCCCATACGCTGCGCGGTCTGCGCTGCAAGTGCGGAACGCAACGCGCCCGCACAAAAGAAGACGAACTTCTTGTCCTCGGCGAATATCGGCTTGTGATACGGGCTCTCGGGATCGATCCAGAATTCGAGCATGCCGCGCGTGCAATGGAACGCGCCGGGCACGCGTCCATCGCGGCGAATTTCCCGAATGTCGCGGATATCGACGAGCACGGTGTCGTCGCGGCCGACCAGCGCGAAGGCATCCTTGGTCGGAATCGTCTCGATTTCTTTCAGCGCCTCATCGACCATCTGCTTGTGGCCGAGCGCAATCTTCTGCGTCATTAGAAATTTCTCCTTGGCGACAAACTAGACGTGCGCGGATGTTGGTCAAGTTGCCCGTAGTTCCCGCGGGTGGCAGCATCCGTGAAATTGGAATCGTTTCATGTTCGGCCTCTCCACGCTCGATACGCTCGCCTTCGGCTGGTTCGTCCTCGCCTGGGCGATCCATGCACTCATCGTCGAGCGCTCGGAATGGCGCAAAAGCAGCCTGAATTTCCGGATGGATCTGGCGCGGCAGGAATGGATGCGCCAGATGCTCGCGCGCGAAGTGCGGATCGTGGATACGCAGATCATGGCCTCACTGCATCAAGGCACGGCCTTCTTCGCATCCACTTCCCTCTTCGCGATCGGCGGCGCACTCGCGCTGCTGCGCTCGACCGACGAAGTGATGGATATTTTCCGCGCGCTCCCGTTTGCCGCACAGGTCACGCGCAGCGTCTTCGAGATCAAGGTCGTCGGGCTGCTCGTGATTTTCGTCTACGCGTTCTTCAAGTTCGCGTGGTCGTATCGCATGTTCAATTACGTCGCGATCCAGATCGGCGCGACACCGCCGGCACGACAGGCGAAGGCGAAAGCCGCGCGCGATCATGTCGATCGCATCGCGCGGATGATTACGGTCGCGGGACGTCATTTCAACCGCGGCCAGCGCGCGATCTTTTTCGCGCTGGCCTATCTCGGCTGGTTCGTGAACGGCTATGTCTTTGCCGCCGCCACTGCCGCAGTCTTGTTCGTGATCCTGACGCGGCAGTTCGGTCCGACGTCGCAGTGGCTATTCAAGGAATAGTCAGGCGACCTTCGCTTCCGGCACCGCGCTCGAGCGCTGCACCAAAAAATCGGCGATTTTTCCTGCCGTTGCGGGATCGAACAGCAGACGGCGGTGACCGAGTTTTTCGAGCGCGATCAGTTGCGCGCCGGGCCAGTTCGCAGCCCACTTCTCGCCTGTAACGAAGCGAACCATCGCGTCGTCCTTCGAATGCACGATCAGCGCCGGAATTTCGAGGGACGCGATCTTCGGCAGAAGTTCGATTTCTTCCGGACGATAGCCGACTACCCGCTTCAACTCCTCGAAGAGCTTTTCCTTGCGCTCTTCGCTCATGCCGAAGCGTTTTGCGATTGCATTGAGCATATATGTTGGGCCGGTCGGCGCCGCGATCACCACCGCGCGTTCGACGTCCAGCCAGCCTTCGGTGATTGCGAACGTCATCGCAGCACCGCCCAGCGAATGACCGGCAACCGCGCGCACCGGGCCGAGCGCTTTGGCGACCCCCGCGACTGCTTGGGCCGCGAGCGGAATGGTCGATTGCGTACCGCCGGATTTCCCGTGCGCAGGAAGATCGAAAGCGACAACCGCCTGTCCGCGCTTCACGAGTGCCGCGACGATCGCATCGAAGCAATGATGATCGTCTTCCCAACCGTGCACGAGCAGCACCGCGGGACCCTCACCCCAGCGCCAAGCCTGCACCCAGGTATCGGAGACAAGACCGATGCCGCCGCCCACCGGAATACGCATCGACTCCTGTGGCGCCGGAAGATCGGGCCGCTCGCGCGAAATCAAAAGCGGACGCTTCGGCTTCAAGAAGTTCTGCACGAAGCGCTTCTGAAAACGCTGCGGCGCAATTTTTCCGTAAGTGCGCAGAAGAAACATGCGCAGCGCGTTGTTCAAATTCGGAATACTGGAGCGTGCCATCTCTCAGGCTCCTTTCAATGGAGGATTTTTCAGTAAAGCTTCGAACGCGCGCACCGTATGCGTGCGCGCATTTTTGTCGTGCATCAGCCGCACGCGCAGCAGATGCGAAAGCCCGAGGCCATCGATCGCGGCGGCCGTTGCGTATTCATCCGCATGCGGAACTGCCACGGCGACGAGGCGGCGAATGACTTCATAAAATTCGCCGTTATGTTTGGCCGCTTGCTCGCGCACCGGTCCGGGCACGTCGTCATATTCGAAGTGCGCTGCAAGGATCGGACAACCGCCTTTTCCCGAGCCAAGGCTGGGATGCTCGATCCAGTCGAGCCAGTTATGGAAGAAAAGCCCGAGCCGCTTCGGCTTGTCTTTTTCCTGACGGATCGGCGCAATCACGACTTCGGTAAAACGCTCCGCCGCGCGCACCAGCACCTCGACCTGCAAAGCTTCTTTCGATTTGAAATGCGCGAATAGCCCGCTCTTAGACATGCCGAGCCGGTCCGCGAGCGGCCCGAGCGTCACGGCGCCGATACCGCCTTCGCTCGCAAGTGCCGTCGCCTCGTCCAGAATGCGGACGCGGGTCCGCTCGCCCTTCGTGGCATCAGGACCGAGAAGTTCCCGTCCGTCTTCTGTCTGGAGGGAGTGACCCTTTTTGAGCGCTTTCACTATCATAGCGCTCGAATAGCACGACCGTTCGTTTTATTCAATGACAGATCAGCCATGAAAAAACGGACGGCTGGAAAAGCCGCCCGTACCCGCACACCACGCTGTAAAGCCTCGGAAATCGGCTCTGGAAGCCTTCTAGCGGTCCCAATCTGGCGCCCAGGAAGGGCTGATCATCCGCCCATCTGGCTTTGCGAGGCCGTGGATTTCAACCATTTCCGCAGGGGTCAGTTCGAAATCGAAGATCTCAGAATTCTCAGTGAGACGTTCGACCTTGCTGGTGCGCGGAATAGCAATAATGCCCTGCTGGACGAGAAAGCGCAGGCAGATCTGTGCCACCGATTTCTTGCGCGACTTGCCGATCTTCATGAGCACAGGGTCGTCGCCCGCTTTTCCGCGAACGATCGGCGAATAGGCTGTCACCGACATCCCGTTCGCCTTGCAGGCGGCAATCACCTTCGACTGATCGAGATAGGGATGCATCTCGACCTGATTGGTGGCCAGCGGCTCGGTCGAATACTGCACGGCCTGGTCGATCAGTGCTGTCGTAAAATTCGAAACGCCGACGTTCTTCGTCATGCCGTCGCGCTTCGCCTTGCAGAGTGCGGCGATACTTTGATCCAGCGGCACCGAAGAATTCGGCCAGTGAATGAGCAGGAGATCGACATAGTCGAGCTTGAGCTTGGCAAGACTCTCGCGCGTCGAGCGCAGCACATCGGCCGGCGCGAGATTGGTGTACCAGACCTTCGTCGTGACAAAGAGATGATCGCGCGGGATGCCGGAATTGCGGATGCCCTCGCCTACTTCGCGTTCGTTTTCGTATGCCTGCGCAGTATCGACATGACGGTAGCCGAGCCGCAGCGCCTGCTCGACAATCCGGCGGCACACGTCACCGCGAATGTCCCACGTGCCGAGACCGAGAAGCGGAATATTCGCGCCGTTGGCGGAAGCGGTGTCGGTGAATGCCATGGCGCGATCCTCGCTTATTTCTTTTTAGAAGCCGCGTAGCGCGCTTTGGTTTCCTCGTTCGGCGGATATAGCCCGGGAAGTTTCGCGCCCTTGAGCACTTCTTCCGCGGCCCAGGCTTCGAATGCCTCCTGCTCTACCGCTTCTTTCGCGACCGCTTCGACAAGTTTTTGCGGCACGCAGACCGCACCGTCGTTGTCCGCGACGATCACGTCGCCAGGAAACACCGCAACACCGCCGCAGCCGATCGGCTCCTGCCAGTTCACGAAAGTAAGCCCCGCGACTGAAGGCGGCGCGGCAACCGCGGCACACCAGAACGGAAAGCCGACCGCTTTCACGCCGTCACCGTCGCGCACCGCGCCATCGGTGACGAGCCCCGCGACCTTCTTCACCTTCATGCGCGCAACCAGAATGTCGCCGAAGATACCCGCACTCGTAATTCCCATCGCATCGGCGACCGCAATCACGCCTTCTGGCATGTCTTCGATTGCACCACGCGTCGAACGCGGGCTCGCCCAGCTTTCCGGCGTCGCCAGATCTTCGCGCGCAGGAACGAAGCGCAGCGTGAAAGCTTCGCCGACGATTCGCGGCGTGCCTTCGATCAAGGGCTTTGGTCCGCGCATGAAGCTCGAGCGCACGCCCTTTTTTAAAAGTACGGTGGTCAGCGTCGCGGTCGAGATTTTTTCGAGCGTTTTCTTCAGGTCGGCCGAAAGCGGCATGATCTTACTTCCACTTAGATATTGAGAATACTTAGGAGATAAATTGCGCGGCGCGCGGTCTCGCTGTTCATGCAGCTTGCGCTCGTCGGAATTGCGAGCGAGCCTTGAATCACATCCACATAGAAGCCGCATTGCAGCTTGCGCGACTCGAGCCACGTGCGCTGCACGTCACGAAGCTGCGTTTTCAGTTTGCCTTCGAAGCTGCCCTGCAAACGGCGATAGGTTTCGTTGAGAATGTCGTCCCATACGAGATGCTCGCGGCGATAGCAGCCCGCTTGCCCGTGCGTGGACTGCCCTTCCGGCGTGTCTAAGCATGGATTGGCGATGATGCCGATGCAGCGGTCAGCGCCTTCCTTGGCTTCTTTTTCCTTGATGCAGCTTTGAATCGCGTGCGAATCTTCTGCGCGCAATTTCTCCTGCGCGCTCGCGACACTGGCGAACGCAAACAGCGCAACCAGAAAAACGGCCAATCTCATTTCCGCCCTCCCGCTTTGTATTTTTCGTAGCCGCTCGACCGCAACTGGCAGGCCGGGCATTTTCCGCAACCATAGCCCCATTCGTGCTTATGCGCGCGGTCGCCCATGTAGCAGCTGTGCGTTTCCTCGATCACGACGTCCGCGAGCTTCTTTCCGCCGATGCGTTCGGCGAGTTCGAACGTCGCGGCCTTGTCGATCCACATCAGCGGCGTATGCAGCACAAAACGCCGGTCCATGCCGAGTCCAAGCGCTAGTTGCATCGCCTTGATGGTGTCGTCGCGGCAGTCCGGATAGCCGGAATAATCCGTCTCGCACATGCCGGCGATGATGTGCTTCAGGCCTCGCCGGTATGCGACCGCGCCTGCGAACGCGAAGAAGATGAGATTTCTGCCGGGCACGAAGGTCGATGGCAGTCCGCTTGCCGTCATCTCGATCTGGACATTACGCGTGAGCGACGTCTCTGAAATCGCTCCGAGCGAATCGATATTGACGACATGGTCCTCGCCGAGCCGGGCTTTCCATTTCGCGTCTAAGCTGCGCAGCTTATCCAGAATACGCGGCCGCACGGTCATCTCGATGCCGTGGCGCTGACCGTATTCGAAGCCGACGGTTTCGACGCGCGGAAAGCGCGTCAGCGCCCAGGCGAGCGAAACGGTGGAGTCCTGCCCGCCTGAGAAAAGGACGAGCGCGCCTTCGGAAGATTCTGGTTCAGCCATGCGGGGCGCATGAGTAGCATGCCCCTCGCCGGTGCCAAGCCTCTTCGCAAGGCAATTACTTCGTTTTTTCGAACAACTCCCGCCCGATCAGCATGCGGCGGATTTCCGACGTACCAGCGCCGATTTCATAGAGCTTGGCGTCGCGTAATAGACGCCCTGTGGGATAGTCGTTGATATAGCCGTTGCCGCCGAGGCACTGGATCGCGTCCAGCGCAATCTTGGTCGCATTTTCAGCAGCAAACAAAATCGCTCCCGCCGCATCTTCGCGGGTGGTTTCGCCGCGGTCGCAGGCGCGCGCCACAGAATACACGTAAGCCTTCGCCGCGTTCATCGTGACGTACATATCGGCGAGCTTGGCCTGCATGATCTGGAAGGTACCGATCGGCTGGCCGAACTGCTTGCGCTCGTGGAGATACGGAATCACGACGTCGATACACGCCTGCATCAGGCCGGTGGAGCCCGCAGCGAGTACAGCGCGCTCGTAGTCGAGGCCGGACATCAAAACGCGCACACCTTCGTTCAGGCCGCCCATCACGTTTTCTTCGGGCACTTCGCAATCCTGAAACACCAGTTCGCAAGTGTCCGAGCCGCGCATGCCGAGCTTGTCGAGCTTTTGCGCGGTCGAGAAACCTTTCATCCCCTTCTCGATGAAGAACGCAGTGATGCCGCGCGGGCCGGCACTGGAATCGGTTTTTGCGTAGACCACGAGCGTGTCCGCTTCCGGCCCGTTCGTGATCCACATCTTGTTGCCGTTGAGGATGTAGCGGTCGCCCTTCTTGTCGGCGCGCGTCTTCATACTCACGACGTCAGAACCGGCACCCGGCTCCGACATGGCAAGCGCGCCGACATGCTCGCCGGAAATCAGTTTCGGCAGATATTTCTTTTTCTGGTTGTCGTTCGCATTGCGCCGGATCTGATTCACGCAAAGGTTGGAATGCGCGCCGTACGAGAGACCAACCGACGCAGACGCACGGCTGATTTCTTCCATCGCAACGCAATGCTCGAGATAGCCGAGCCCGGAGCCGCCGAATTCCTCATCGACAGTAATGCCGAGGAGACCGAGCGCGCCGAGCTTTGGCCACAGATCGCGCGGAAATTTATTGGTCGCATCGATTTCGGCGGCGCGTGGCGCGATTTCCTTCTGCGCGAAGGAAAGCGTCGTCTGTCGCAGCATGTCTGCGGTTTCGCCGAGCGCGAAATCGAGGCCGGGGGCACGGTTCGGAATCATCATTACGCTCCTTGCGCGGCCGCTAACGCGGCCTTCGCTTTCTGCAACACTTCTTGCGGGAATGCGCGCGACTTATGCGCATCGCGATCGAAACAGACGCCAAGAAATTCACTCGTCGCGACGACCTGTTCGGTCTCGCGTTCGATCATTTCGTGGCGAAAACGCACCTTCTTCTCGGAAAGATCGAGAATTCGAGTGCGAATTTCGTAGACGTCTCCGGGCAGCAATTCTTTTTTATAGTTGAGAACGTTCTCGACCGCGGCAACACCGATCGAGGTCCCGCGCATCATCGAGGGCGTAACGCCAATGTTGAAAAAGAAATTCCAGGTCGCGGCGTCGAATTTCTGAACGTAGTAGGCGACGTTCAGATGGCCCATGTGATCGCATTCGGCCGGATAGACGATGCCGAGAGACGTCGTCTGCGCACTCATGCAGCGGCTCCCTGCATGGCGTTCTTGCCTTCCAGAAACATCATGGTGGCGAGCATGCGGCCGATTTCGTTCTCGACGCCGTCCTTCACGGCGAAGACCGCACTCTCCGCGATCGTCAGCGTGCGTCCCGGACGGATCACGCGCCCGCGCGCGATGAAGAGCTCGCCTGCCGCCGGCGCCATCATGTTGTATTTGAATTCGACGCTGAGGATGCCCGCTTCAGGCGAAAGCAAAGTCGATGAAGCAATGCCGCAGGATGTATCGGCAATCGACGTGATCACGCCGCCGTGCAGAAAAACGTTCTGCTGGCATAGGTCGTCGCGATAGGGCAATTCGAGATCG
>Ga0247762_1000466_pt1 | contig 11535 bp, 8 predicted proteins | sample UWRJL081202R4_FD_181016 | JGI IMG/M metagenome (GOLD analysis project Ga0247762, IMG submission 181016) | Plant litter microbial communities from Arlington Agricultural Research Station in Wisconsin, United States - UWRJ-L081-202R-4 | ecosystem: Environmental > Terrestrial > Plant litter >...
CTGGTATCAATGGGGGGAACGTCGATGGTGTTTACAGGCTTGTCGTTAGGCATCGTACTGAGCGTGAGCCGCGGAGAGCGCGACCAGGCGTGGGGCGAGAAAGAAAATAGCGAGACAACAGAAGTAAAAGGAACTAAAAATGTAGCTGCGGCCAAGGCTGCGGCTTAATCTGAAACAGATAAAATAGATTGAAAAACGAGCGACCATATCGATTGATCATCAGCGGCGGCGGCACCGGCGGGCACATCTTTCCGGCAGTGGCTATCGCCAATATGTTCCGCGAGCGGCATCCCAACGCGGAGATCCTGTTCGTTGGCGCGAAAGGTCGTATGGAGATGACACGTGTGCCCGAAGCGGGATATCCCATAATCGGGCTGTGGATCAGCGGTCTGCAGCGCAAGCTCACGCTATCGAATCTTTTATTCCCGCTGAAAGTGATCGTGAGCTATATACGCGCGGCGTCTATTGTAAGAAGATATAAGCCCGATGTAGTCGTGGGAACCGGCGGTTATGCCAGCGGCCCCATCATGATGGCGGCTACCCGTGCGCGTGTACCGGCCGTGATACAGGAGCAGAACTCGTTTGCCGGTTTGGCCAACAAGCAGGTAGCATCAAAAGCCAGCAAGGTGTGCGTGGCTTACGAAGGCATGGAGAAATACTTTCCGGCATCGAAGATCGTGCTTACCGGAAACCCCGTGCGTAAAGACATACTGTCGGCCACTCAAAAAAGAGACCTGGGGCTGAGCCACTTTGCATTTGACGGTAAGAAGCGCACACTGCTCATTATCGGAGGAAGCCTCGGTGCCCGCACGATCAATGAAAGCATCCTGGCTCATATAGACAAGCTGATCGAAGCCCAGGTACAGGTTATCTGGCAGACAGGCAAGGGGTATTATGAAACATACAGATCGAAGCTTGGCCAGTACGACCTCCGCCGTGTACGCGTTCACGACTTTGTGCGCGAGATGGACCTGGCCTATGCTGTGGCCGACGTGGTGATCTCAAGATCTGGCGCCATTGCCGTATCCGAACTTTGCATAGCGCACAAACCTTGTATACTGGTGCCTTCGCCAAACGTGGCAGAAGACCACCAGACCAAGAATGCCCAGGCACTGGTTGATAAAAGTGCTGCGGTAATGATAGCCGACAAAGATGCCGGCACCCGGTTGGTAGACGAAGCGCTGAAGCTGCTGTTTGACAGCAACGGGCCGCCCAGCTGAGCAGGAACATTGCCACGCTGGCAAGGCCTGATGCTACCGCGGATATAGTGAAGGAGATTGAAAAACTGATCAAACCTTAAAAACGAACTGAACGTGACACTGGATCAATACAATAAGATATACTTTCTCGGCATAGGCGGCATAGGTATGAGCGCCCTGGCCCGCTGGTTCATGAAGAAGGGACTGAGCGTGTCGGGCTACGACCGCACAGCCACCGCGTTAACCCTGGCCCTGGAAGACGAAGGTATGAAGATCCACTACACCGATGGTCTGGATCATATCCCGGCTAACGTGAAGGATGATAAGGTGCGCACGCTCGTGATCTTTACACCCGCTATACCGAAAGATCACGTGGAGTATAACTATTTGAAAGATAACGGATACACCATTCTGAAACGTTCAGAAGTGCTCGGCCTGATCACGAAGGGATACAAAACGGTCGGTGTTGCGGGTACGCATGGAAAAACTACCACATCGTCTATGGCAGCGCATATTTTGTATACTGCCGGTAAGGACATGGTGGGTTTCCTGGGGGGTATAACGACTAATTACTCATCTAACCTGGTAATGCAGGGCGAGGTGAAGAGCGACACGCTGGTAGTAGTAGAAGCAGACGAGTTTGATCGTTCGTTCCTGCGTCTGTTCCCGGAGATCGCCATTATAACGTCTGCCGATGCAGACCATTTGGATATCTATGGTGATCACGAAAGCTTATTGACATCATTCCGCGACTATATCAAGCAGATCAATAACGGAGGCACGCTGATCATTCACGAGTCAGTTGCGGACCTGCTGGCACCGGAGGTAAAGAATATTACAAAGATCGTATACAGCATGAGCCGGGGACAATTTTTTGCCGGCAACGTTACTCCGAAAGGAGGATTTTTTGAATTTGATCTTCATGGTTTCGACACGGTCGAGACCATAAAGCTCGGCGTCCCTGGATTTCATAACATCGAAAATGCTATTGCAGCGTCGGTGGCTGCCCACCTGTGTGGAGTGGATGTAAAAACGATCAAGCGAGCGCTGGAGTCGTTCGCAGGCGTAAAGCGGCGGTTCCAGTTTATCGTGCGCGGTAAGAAAGTAGTGTATGTCGATGACTATGCGCATCACCCCACGGAGATCGAAGCGTTTTTGCGCTCGATGAAGTCGATGTACCCGGACCGTAAGCTTACCGTTGTATTTCAACCACACCTGTACTCGCGCACGCGTGATTTTGCCGAAGGCTTTTCACGCAGCCTGAGCCTGGCGGACGAATTATTGCTCATGGACATATACCCGGCCCGTGAGCTGCCGATCCCCGGCGTGGATTCCGACATGATCTTTGGTGCGATAACAAGCCCCGTAAAGATGCGCTGTGGTAAAAAAGATTTGATGGAGAAACTGGAAAAGCTGGACATCGACGTACTGGTTACTGTCGGTGCCGGCGATATCGATACGTTTATAGACCCGATTGCGAAGTTGCTGAATGAAAAGTATGAAGCTTAAGCCCAAATTCAACCTTAAAAGGGAAGTGAAGATAACCGGTATAATTCTACTGGTGTTGGGCCTTATTGCTTTTACCGAGCGGATGAAAAATGATGTGGCGGTAGAGAATATCGAGGTGAAGATCGCCAATGTTGACGAGAACCATTTCCTGGATGAGAACGATGTGCTGGGCCTGATGCAGGTGAATAAAGAGAACATCAAGGGCGCCAGCGTGGGCCACCTGGATCTGAAGACCATCGAGAACCGCGTAAAGAACGATCCTTTTATCCGGGACGCGCAGTTGTACACCGACCTGAAAGGTAACGTAGTGGCTAATGTGGAGCTGCGCCGCCCCGTGGCCAGAATGGTACGAAACGACGGCCCCGACGGCTACCTGGCGGAAGACGGCGCAATAATGCCAGTGTCCGACAAGTTCACATCGCGCGTAATATTGCTTAGCGGCCCGTACATTAAGAAAATGCTGAAGACGGAAAACCTGAACAGCACGGAAGAGGGTAAGCAACTGATGGCGCTTATCGAAATTATCCGGAACGACGATTTCTGGAAGGCGCAGATCGCACAGCTGGATATCGACAGCAAGATGCGCATCACGATGATGCCCCAGGTAGGAGATGAGCGCATCGAGTTTGGAAAGCCCGAGAACCCGGAAGTGAAACTGAAGAAGCTCAAGATATACTACAAAGAGATCTTACCACGGTTGGGCTGGAACAAATACAGCCGCGTGAACCTCGAATATGAAGGACAGATCGTAGCCGAATAGAGATGAAGATGGTAAACGAAGCATAAAAGTGAAGAGTTTGAAACAAAAAGTGCAGAAAATCAGTATGATCGTTTACTAAAATAGCAAGAACAACAACCACTATATATAAATTTACAACCATGGAACAGGAAAAAATAGTAGTCGGGCTGGACATTGGTACAACGAAGATCTGTGCCATAGTTGGTCGTAAGAACGAATTCGGCAAGCTGGAGGTATTAGGGATGGGTAAGGCCGAGTCTGAGGGCGTGGTGAAAGGTATTGTCTTCAATATTGATAAAACGGTATATGCTATAGAGAAGGCGATTAAAGAAGCAGGAGACCAGGCAGGTATAGATGTGGGTGTGGTAAACGTAGGCATAGCCGGTCAGCATATCCGCAGCTTTATTCAGCACGGCGGTATAACACGTTCCTCACGTGAGGACGAGATCACCGTGTCCGACATAGAGCGCCTCACCCAGGACATGTATCGAATGGTGGTGCCTCCCGGCAACCAGATCATCCACGTGATGCCCCAGGATTACATGGTTGATTACGAAGAAGGCATCAAGGAGCCGGTAGGCATGTCGGGAGTTCGCCTCGAGGCTGACTTCCACGTGATAACGGCCCAGACTAACGCTATCAATAACATAAACAAGTGTATCCGCCGCGCCGGTCTGGAGATCGCCGATCTTATCCTGGAGCCTTTGGCATCCAGCCTGGCGGTGTTGAGCGACGAAGAAAAGGAGGCCGGTGTGTGCCTCATCGACATCGGTGGTGGTACAACCGATATCGCGATCTTCTATGATAACATCATCCGCCACACCGCGGTAATACCGTTTGGCGGTAATATCGTAACGAACGATATCAAGCAGGGGCTAATGGTACTGCCGCAGCAGGCCGAGCAGTTGAAAACGCGTTTTGGAAAGGCTATCTCCGAAGAGGCAAGCCCTAACGAGCTTGTATCTATACCGGGCATACGCAACCGTCAGGTAAAAGAGATCTCGGTAAAGAACCTTTCAAACATAATCCAGGCCCGCATGGAGGAGATCGTGGAAATGGCCCATGCAGAGATCATCAGCTCAGGTTTCGAGAACCGCTTGGCGGGAGGAATAGTGATTACCGGTGGTGGTTCGCAGCTTGCAAGCCTCAAACAACTGGTTGAATATATGACGGGTATGGATACGCGTATCGGCTACCCGAACGAGCATCTTGGCAAGGCCAAGGTAGAGGCAGTGAAGAGCCCGATGTATGCAACAGCCGTAGGGTTGGTGCTGTCAGGCTTCCGGTCGCTGGATGAGCGCGAGGATCGCTATCGCGAGGCACGTGAAGTAGTGAGAGCTACTCCCACCGCGAAAGTGAAGAAGCCAGCTTCCTCCAAGAATTTCTTCAACGACATTCTGAACAAAACGAAAAGTTTGTTGATTGACGATCTGGATGGAAAGAACGATTACTAAAAGTGTGTAGGTTTGTAGTATAATGTCTGCCAGAGAGCGACACAACAAGCCAGGCATACAGATTGAAGAGAACAACCACTAAAAGTTATAAACATGTTCGAAACAGGATCATACAAATTCGAGATCCCCAAAAATACGGGCCAGCGCTCGATCATCAAGGTGATCGGTGTAGGCGGCGGGGGAAGCAATGCGGTGAACCACATGTACAAGCAAGGCATTAAAGATGTTGAGTTTGTCGTTTGTAATACCGATAACCAGGCGCTTAACGGCAGCCCGGTACCCATAAAGCTTCAGATCGGTCTTAACCTTACCGAAGGCCTTGGCTGCGGAGCCAATCCCGAAGTAGGTAAGAACGCTGCGTTGGAAAGCAAAGAGCAGATTCGCGAAATGCTGACCGGAACAAAAATGATCTTTGTCACGGCCGGTATGGGCGGTGGCACAGGTACAGGCGCAGCTCCGGTTATTGCCAAAATTGCAAAAGATATGGATATCCTTACCGTGGGTATCGTAACAGCACCTTTTTCTTTCGAAGGAAAGAAGAAGATGGCTCAGGCCGAGCTGGGTATAGAAGCCCTGCGCCAGAGCTGCGATACCGTACTGGTTATCCTTAATGATAAATTACGCGAGATATACGGAAACCTGTCTATCAACCAGGCGTTCGCGCAGGCTGATAACGTATTGACTACCGGCGCCAAAGGTATTGCCGAGATCATTACGCTGGCCGGTTACGTAAACGTAGACTTCCAGGATGTACGCACAGTAATGCTGAACGCAGGTGCGGCCGTAATGGGCTCTACAGAAACACGCGGTGATGCCCGCGCCAAGAAAGCAGCCGAAGGCGCACTGGCCTCTCCGTTGCTGGACAGCCGCGACATCATGGGCGCCAAGAAGATATTGCTCTCAATAATATCAGGTGTGGAAGCAGAGCTTCAGATGGACGAGCTTTCCGAAATAACCGAATATATACAGGAGCAGGCTGGTGAAGATGCTGAGATGATCTTCGGCCACGGTGTGGATCCCGACCTGGGCGACCGCATCCGTGTAACCGTGATCGCTACAGGTTTTTCCACAGCCGAGTCAAAGACAGCTGCCGTAAAGAAGTCGGTTGATGGCGACGCTAAGAAGGTTCATAGCCTGGAACGTTCACAAGGTTGGTTGTTCAACGGTGGTGGCGGCGAAGTGCCGGCTAACAACGGCATAACCGAACCGAAGGACATCGAACTGAAGGTAAAACCCGAACAGCGCAAAGATACCGGAAACGATATGCCGCGCGAGCGTGAAGTAATGTTCTCTGGCCCCTTTAACCGTGTAGAGCAGCCGAACACTCCCGAAGAAACCGACGGAGACGACGGCCTGTTCCGCGACGATGAATTCGATACCACAACGGATCGCTACGGTGACCAGATCATCAACGACGACGGTATGATGGATGTTCGCAATACGCGCCAGCGCCTTCAGCAGCAGGCTGAGGAACGTAAGGAAAAACTCAAGCAGGCGCGTAAGCACGAAATGACCAAGGAAGAGTTCAACGAGAAGTGGTCATTGCCCGCATACCTGCGCCGCGGCGTAAAAATGCAGGACGTGCCACATTCGGCAGAACCGTTCGTTTCCAAGTATAACCTCAACGAGGACAACTCTTTACTTGGCAACAACAAGTTCCTGCACGATAATGTAGACTAACAGAAAAGGATACAAAAGGAATAAACCAAAGTATTAAAAGCATGTAGTGATACAAAAGATATGGCATCTGGTGCGACAGGTTCATTTACTCCATTCGTAGTGGTTGTTGGTTGTAAATACTTTTTGCCGGTACCGGGTGCCAATTTTTTAAACTGAAGAGCGCAATTTTTTATCTGCCTCCCTGTAGGCTTATGGCGCCAAGCAATGCCGGACGTGATGAACGTCCGGCATTTGTTTTTTAAATCAGGCTTGAAAAGTGCTTTTTTGGGCTAAAACAAACGTTTGAAAATCTGGCCCTTCGTTTGTTTAGTATACATCAAATGCACTTTCAATTATGAAAAATGTACTTGCCCTGAGCGCCGTGCTGATCGGACTTTCAGCCTGCGATGTATATGTAGTAGAACCCCGCTATGATGCCCGTGATAAGTTTGCCGGATATTACCAGGTGGAGGAATACAGCAATACGTACGACGACTATACATACTATAGCATTAGCGTATATAAGGACAACTATACCTCTAATGAGATCTACATCTCTAACTTCTACGCAGCGAACATTAAGGTTTATGCCTACGTCGATGGCTACCACGTAAGCATCCCTTACCAGGTAGTGAACGGTTATGAGGTAGAGGGAACCGGAAGCCTGTCAGGAAACGATCTGTTCCTGGACTACAGCGTAAACGACCTGACTACACGTACGTATACCGACTTCTGCGACACACACGCGTGGATCGAGTAAACGGTATCAACCACAATAAATAAAGAGAGCAGGTGCTATAAACACCTGCTCTCTTTATTTATGTATAACCACGAGTTTAGTTCAGCTTGCGGATGAGGGTCCTGCCGACTACAAAACGTTTATTAACTTCGGCATCTCCGTTGTACGATATTTCAGCTTCGCCAAAGGCATTGATGTTCAGCTCGTCCTGGGTCGTGAGTTTTACTTTGCTTTCTCCGAAGATGGTCGTTACCGCTGCAAAGCTTTTCAACTCCCGTGTATCGATCTTGTTCTCGCCGAATAGTTTATACTTCTGGTACTCGGCAATACCTCCTTTTATCCGAAGCTTGTTTTCACCATAAAGACTGGCCTTAAGGTATTCGGTTTTCAAAGAGGCCAGGTTGATGATGTTTTCACCATAAGCTTTCAGTACAAAGCGCTGGGCCTGTAGCGGATCGTTACAGGTAACCTCCTGGTTGCCGCGTATCTCCAGGTGTTCCAGGTCCTTGTATGTAACATAGGCGGTTACGGAAGCATAGCGATACATCCCTATTTTGCCATGCACATTGGGAATCATCTTTTCAGTCACCTTGGCGTCGGTGAGGTATATGCGAAGGGTATGGTTCTTTACCTGCACGTTGATCTTGTCGGCCGTTACATCGTGATAGGTAATGCGAACACTTTCTTTGTCTCCCTTCTGGAGGATTACATTGATCTTCGGTGACGCAATAACAGTATTGAAGGGTTTCAGATCTTTTGTGATCTCCGGGGTTTCATCCTGGGCGAATGCGGCTGCGGCACAGAGGGTGAGTAGCGCCGCGAAGAGATTTCTTTTGGTATTCATAGTACGGTTTTTTTTAATCAAGGACAATCGGGTGGCCGTTTACCCCTATTGCTCTCAGGCTTTTTTCTGAAGAGCGGCAGAACAGCCATTCACGAGTTGAAGACTATGGAAATCCAACAAAGGTTGCACGGGCTTTTTCTTTATTTTAACCTGGCAGCCATTACCGCTAATGGCTGCCAGGTTCTGGGTACTATTCGCTACGCAGCGCCTTTACCGGGTTTGCATTGCCAGCCTTAAAGGCCTGGAAGCCCACCGTGACAGCTGCCATGATCAGTGCCGATAATCCCGCAATCGCAAAGAACCACAGCGGTATAGACACGCGATAAGGGAAACTGCTCAGCCAGTCATTCATCAACCAATATGAGAGTGGCGACGCAATTACCGCGCTAAGCACCACCAGTATCAGGAAGTCTTTGGAAAGCAGTATCACAATGCTGTTGAGGCTTGCGCCCAGCACTTTACGAACGCCGATTTCCTTGGTTCGTACTTCGGCGGCAAATGTTACAAGTCCGAATAACCCCATGCAGGCAACGAGCAACGCCACGCCGGTGAATGCCGTAAAGATGCTGGCGAGCCGGTCTTCAGACTGGTAAAGATTGTCGAAAGCGTCGTCCAGGAAGTAATAGTCAAAAGGAGCTTGCGGCTGATGTTTGCTGAACGCAGCTTTCACGGAGGCTATTGTTTCTTTGATTTGCGCGGACGGATCGAGTCTTATATATACAGCGCCACCATATTTCGTGATGCTTCGTGCGGTATCCTGATTAACCGTGAACATCATCCCTTTTACCGGGCCACGAAGTGAAGTATAGTTAAAATCTTTTACGATGCCCGATATAAGTGTTTTCTCGCCACCTATTTGTAAAGGCTCGTTAAGGTCTTCTTCAGTGATCTTGAGATCGGCGAGGGCGGCTTCGTTTATAACATGGCCGGAGGCACGTGCAGAATCGCCCGTATGGCGAAGCCATTCGATGTCCATTGTATTGAAGAAGTTTTCGTCCACCTCCATCACATTTATAAATACCTGTTCGTGCGTTTTTGGGGTCTCTGTGAAGACACCGGACGTACCATTTTTATACAACAAATGAGATGCTGATGCTATGCTGATCACACCCTTTTGCATACGCAGGTCGTTGATAAGCGCATGGTGGTTTCCGGATGATGCAGGATCCAGGCTCAGCACCATCATTTGCTCTTTATTGAGTCCGATCTTTTTATTCTGGAGGAAACTCAGTTGATGCTGGACGACCAGCGTACAGATCACGAGACCGATCGACGCAGCGAACTGAAATACGGTAAAGCCTTTGCGTACAAGCTGTCCTGAAGTACCGCTGCCATATTTGCCTTTGATAACCAGTGCAGGGCGGAAGCTTGAAAGGACCAACGCAGGATAGCTTCCGGAGATCAATATACACACCACGAGCAAAGCAAGCATTACCAACACGAAGCCTTTGTTCCAGACGAAACCGTCGTCAATTTTTACCTGCAGGAGGTTCATTACCGGAGGGAGGAACATTTGAATCAGGATAACGGCCAGGGCGAAGGCTGCGATAGTCATTACAGCCGATTCAAGGTAGAACTGTAGCGTGAGTGAGCCGCGGGCTGCTCCCGTCACCTTTCGTACGCCGACTTCTCTTGCTCTCATGCCGGCGCGCGCGGTGGTAAGGCTCATATAGTTGATGAGTGCCAGGGCCAGGATGATAAGAGCTATACTTATAAAAAGTCCGAGGTAGCGGTTGCCAAGGGAATCTACGTTACCCAGTACCACGCTTACGGATGCGAATGGCACCAGCTTGTATTTTTCATCTATGGATGTCTTCACAAGACCTGTGATCGTCTTTTCCACATCTGAAGTTGTTACTTTACCATCGAGCTGGAGGTATGTAGCGGCCACGCCCACGGAGGCGACGGCATGGTTATATTCTTCTTTTGTATCGGGCAACAGCGCCAGCGTAGGATAGGAGGCGATGAAATCGAACTGGATAGAGGAGTTTGAGGGAAAGTCATGCGCTATGCCGACTATTTCAAACGATGTATTCTTGTCGTATATGACGGTCTTCCCCAGCGGATCTGTTTCGCCAAAGTATTTGCGCGCCGTTGATTCGGTGATGATCACGGTATTCGGCCTTCCCAGCGCCGACCGGTCGCCTTTTATCAGCGCGAAGGTAAAGACGCTGAAGAGGGAACTGTCTGAGAAAACAAATTTTTCTTCGTAGAACCGATGTTGTGCGTCAGACTCCACGATGCGTTTGCCAGGCTGGCGCACCCGTACGTAGTTCCTTATACTATTACTGTTTTCCTTTACGATTGGGCCGAACTGCGACGACATCGAGGAAAGGTTTATTTGCTGGCCACCCCAATTAGCAACGCTGTTGACTTTATAAATATTCTGAGCATCCTTATGGAAGTGGTCAACTTGTAGCTGATGCCATACATACAGCAGGATGGTAAGGCTTACGGCTATACCGATCGAAAGCCCCACAAGGTTTATGAAGGTATAAACGCCAAAGCGACTGAGGTTGCGTAAGGCCAGCTTGAGATAATGCGCGAACATAGTACAATTTAGATTTTGTTTCGGTACCCCACTATAGGCTAAGATCAGGCCATATTAAAACCCCTTATTTGGGCTGCATTTAATGATTTTCTGCATTCATTACGACCATATGCGAACGGAGGTGTCCGCATACGGATAAAATAAAAAGTCCTCCCGATATCGTCGGGAGGACTTTTGTATCTGCGTTTCGCCTTTAATCTTCGCGTTCGCGTTTGATCTTTACTTTGGCCATCGGCCCTACCTGTATCGGGGCCCTTTCTACCTCGAGGTTAGCGGCTTCTATACCGTATAACTCTTCCGTAGAAAGACTGTATTCTTTAATAAGCCTGTAGCTCTGAATGATCACACGGTCAAACGTAGAGATCTCGCTATCGGAAGATGCCCACGAATGCAGGATGATGAACTTGAAGTCGGCCATCATACTGTACTTATGCAGCGCAGGGTAGGGGCTTGTGAGGTCAATCTCGCCCGAGTCTGCCATTTCATGAATGATCTTGTTGAAGAGCAGGTTTACACGATGATCGGATTTGAAACCAAGTTTGATCCGTACGAAGAAACACTTTTTCGGAATGATCGTGTCTACCACGTACTTGCTGGTAAACGGATTATCCACCGTGTCTACGTGCAGGAACCAGTATACATCGGCCCGTTTGGGACGCTTCTTGAAAATCGAGTATATAATGTTGGAGTCGATATAGCGTTTGCTGTCGGCCATCGCCAGGTACACCAGGTTGGTAGCTTCCTTGGGCACCGTGTGGTCTGCCTGGAGATCCTGGATCATACCCACGTAGTGCTTGAGATCGACGAACTCCGTATGTCGGTCACGCAGCCAGCGCGCGTG
>Ga0247762_1000467_pt1 | contig 11534 bp, 11 predicted proteins | sample UWRJL081202R4_FD_181016 | JGI IMG/M metagenome (GOLD analysis project Ga0247762, IMG submission 181016) | Plant litter microbial communities from Arlington Agricultural Research Station in Wisconsin, United States - UWRJ-L081-202R-4 | ecosystem: Environmental > Terrestrial > Plant litter >...
CAGAAGACGTCGCCTACGACTGCTTTCTGTCCCTCGTAAACCGCAAAGCAGTAGCCCAGAATCTCGCCGGACGGCGCGTCGATGGCCACCAGACCGGGAAGAATGCGCGCATCCAGGTACTGCATCAGCATCTTGATGGAGGGCACGTAATCCCATTGCAGACGTCGTGTCCACTCACGGGCCTCCTCCTCCAGAAGCAGACGCATCTGTGAGCCGCTGAAGGTGCGGAGGTCTCGAATTTCGAGGTTGGAACGGAGAGAGTTCAAGGCTGCCTTCATGAGACTAGCGCAGCTTGACCGCTGCAAACGGTCTGGGAAACGCTATCTAACGTGCGGCATATACGCGATACACAGCCAGGCCTTGCCAGTCGTAGAGGAAGAGCGGCTCATAGACGCGGTTGGGAAGCAGTCTTGGAAGGGCGGAGGTCTCGTCGGCGCGGATCACGAGGATGTGTTCCTGCCGGGGCACGCCATCGATGACGGAGACCTTCTCGGTTGCCGAGTCCTCGTGGAGATAGTGGCGCAGGGGAACATCGCGGTAGAACGCCAGGCCGTAATCCACATCGCGCCGCACATGATGGGTGACGAGGATGGGAACTCCTGGAGCCATGAGGGCAATTTTGTTGGCGAGCGGCCGGGCCGAGTAGTTGGCATCCAGCAGCCAGCCGTTCTCACGCAGAAGGAAGACCAGCAAAAAGAGAACCGGCGCCAGCGTGAGGATGCGCAGGCGTACCAGACCCCAACGTTTAACCAGGAAGATGATCATCACGGCAAAGGCCGAAGCGATCAGGGCGGCGATGACGATGGTCCACAAGGGGGGGACCATGCGCTGGTAGACCATGTACTGCGGGCAGAGCAGAAGCACAAAGGCAAAGATGCCCGCCGTGATGCCGTGGGAGATCAGAAGCCAGTGGCTGAGGCCCGTGCGGCGGACACGGTTGAGGTAGTCGCCAGTCAGAATCGTGATCGGAGGAATTGCGGGCAGAATGTACCCTGGCAGCTTGGATCCCGAGAACGAGAAGAAAAGGATAGGGAAGAGGGCCCAGATTACTAGAAATTCAGGAAAGGCGTCTCCCGCGCGGGAGTGGCCGAGGTAGCGGGCCGGGTTTTTGCGTGTCTTCCACTCGGCGATGGCGATCTCGATGGAGTCGACGAGCGCACGGAGCGCGACGACCGTCCAAGGCATGAGCGCCAGGAGAAGCACAATCAGATAAAAGAAGACTGGCTGATGGTGCTGGTAGCGGTTGGAGGCGAATCGCTGCAGGTTCTGTTCCAGGAGGAAGAGCTTGTAGAACGTTGGATTGCGGATCTGTACAGCGATATACCAGGGCAGCACCATCGCAAGAAAGAGCACCAGCCCCGGTATCCAGATCATCCGTCGCAGTACGCTCCACTCGCGCCGCAGGCCGGCAAAGATGACGATGATGGACATGCCCAGGAAGACGGCGACGGGGCCCTTGGCCAGCGTGGCCAGAGCGCCAAAGAAGTACAGATCGAAGAGCCAGAACTTCTTGCCCGTTTCGTACCAGGCGTACCAGCCGAGCATGCCGATCGCGAACGGTGCGGCAAGCTGCATGTCGGTGGATGCGCCACGGGCGAAGGCGATGATGGCCGTGGAACTGGCAGTGATCAGCGCCGCATCCAGATGCCCGCCCGGACGAAACCTCCGCATGTGGAGGTAGATCAGGATGATCATGGCGAAGGCGCCGGTCGCCGAGGGCAGGCGCGCTACCCAGTCCTGCACCCCCAGCTCCTTAAAGAAGCTCATGGTGCGCCAATAGTAGAGGGCGGGTTTTTCGAGCCAGGGATGGCCGTAGAGGATAGGGGTAATGCCGCCCGCAATGGCGCAGTGAAAGCTGTCCTTGAGATCGTTCGCGTGGAAGCCGCGCGGCCACATGCGTGCGTGGAGTGCATGGCACTCGTTGGAGTGGACCTCCAGCATCTCACGGGCGATCTGGGCGTAGCGCGGTTCATCCGCACCGACGAGACCCATCTCCGCGCGGCTGAGTTCCAGGTGACCCACGCGAAGCGGCATCAGGCCAAAAAAGAGGAGGAAGCCCGTTGCGGTCAGGAGGATGAGCATCTCCCACATGCTGGTCGCGGCGGGTGTATCCAGCCAGCAACTCAGACGTTCCCGCAAGGGACGCTTTCCTGCAGATTCGTTCTGTAGGTCTTCAGGCATCGTAGGCAAAGCAAGAGATCCAAATAAAGCTAACAGACGGCAACTGGAGACTAGCGCTCGGTCTTGTCCGCCGACTTCTTTCCGGGTTTGCGAATGAGATTCTTTTCGGAGTAGGCATCCGCCTTCGCCAGAACTTTTACCGTGGCCAGGATGGCTTCTTGTTCGGCAACTTTTGCCGCTGCGGCCTTGGCAGCGTCTTCCTTGGTCTGGCGTGCCTTGCTCTTTCCCGTCCTCTTGGCGACGCGGGTAAGGATCTGGTCCATACGCGCACTCAGCCGTTCGGAACGGTCGATATGAAAGGCCAGATCGGGAAGATGGCGTACACCCATGCGCTCCAGCAGTTGGGAGCGAATGTAGCCCCGGGCCGCGACGAGGCCTTCCAGGGTGGAGTCTTCCTCTTCTTCTGTGCCGACGACTGCGACGTAGACGTGTCCGGACTTGCCTCCGGGCGCAAGGGCCACCTCGGTGACGGTCGTCGATCCGATCCGAGGGTCGTTCAGCTCACCTTCAATGATGATGGCGATCTCTTCGCGGAGGGTTTCGGCGAGGCGGTTACGGTGGTGCTCTCTGGCTCTGTGTTCGGGCATCTCTCATTTAAGGGTAACGCAATTGAGAATTCTGTGTCGGTGGTGGCCGGTCTTTCCTTTGTCATTCCTCTGCTCCCCTTTGTCACCCCGAAGCGGAGGGAGAGATCTGTTGTTATCGAGCGGAGCGCGATTGGATGTGCCTTCGGCACATAACACAAGCAGATTTCTCCGCTCGCGCTATGCGCTCGGTCGAAATGACGGAGTGTGTGGCGTGGGGCGGATGAGGTCTCCGTCATCTCGACCGGAGCGACAGCTTTATCGTCGCGGAGCGGAGAGATCTGCTGTTTCGGCTTTCATCGAGATCGCTCGTCGAGCGAACGAAGGGCCTGGGTTAGTCCAGCACTTCCACGGAGGCGTCGAGAATGTCGGCGCCCAAGCCGACGCCGATGCGCGTGGCGGCGCGTTCCACCTCTTCGAGTAAGCCCAGGAGGTACTCCGTGGAGTGGGAGATGGCCGCGATTCCCAAAGTGGCACGGTTATAGACGACGGCCTCGTCCATCTCCACGATGGAGATATTGAAGGCATGGCGCAACTTGTCCTTGAGGGAGCGCACGACCTGGCGGCGGTCCTTCAGGGAGTGAGCGCCTTCGATATTGAGTTCGAGGGTAAGTCGGGCGGTCGGCATAGGAGGGATTTCATGGAGCAAAGCAGTCGCGATGGCATGAATTGACACGATGGCGCTTTCCCCGGAAGATTGGTGGCGCAAACAGAGTAACGCTTTGAAGGAGATTCGATGAGAAAGTTCGCAGGTGTACGTGTGGCAGCGGTGATGCTCGTTGGGTTCGCGCTGGCAGGCCAGATCCATGCCGCGGAGATTCCCGAGTTTACGAACTGGCCGAAGGACATGAGTCCGCAGGAGGTGGGCAAGCGCGTCTCGGAGCACTTTGTTCCCGTGGAACACCAGTACACGCCGACCATCCACTATTCGGAGATCTGTACCTGGTACGGCGCGATGACCTTCGCCCAGTTGACGAAGGATACGGACCTGCGGGATCGGCTGATCAAGAAATTCGAGCCGCTGCAGGTCGGTGGAACCGAGGCAGCGCGGATTCCTGTACGACGCCACGTGGACGACTCGATCTTTGGAGTGGCTCCGCTGGAGTTCGCCATCCAGACCGGAGACGCAAAGTGGCTGGCTCTGGGCAAGAGCTGGGCGGACCGGCAGTGGGAGAATCCGCAGCCGGATGGCCTGAGCGTAGAGACCCGTTATTGGATCGACGATATGTATATGCTGACGATTCTGCAGCTTGAGGCCTTTCGGGCGACTAAGGACCGGAAATATCTGGATCGCGCGGCAGTCGAGATGGTCTCGTACCTGGATAAACTGCAGCAGCCGAACGGGCTTTTTTATCACGCGCCGGATGTGAAGTACTTCTGGGGGCGTGGAGACGGCTGGGTGGCCGCGGGCATGACGGAGATGCTGATTACGCTCCCGCAGGATCACCCGCAGAGAGCGCGCATCATGAAGAGCTACCAGCTGATGATGTCGTCGCTGCTGAAGTATCAGAATAAGGATGGATCGTGGCGGCAATTGATCGACCGCGAGGATTCCTGGCCGGAGAGTTCGTCCACGGGGATGTTTGCATTTGCGCTGATCTCGGGCGTGAAGAACGGCTGGGTGCCAGCCCAGGGAAATGCTGGGGCGGCGCGGCGCGCCTGGCTGTCGCTGGCGGGGTTTGTCGACCAGAACGCTGATGTGACCCAGGTCTGCGAGGGAACAGGCAAGCAGGACAGCCTGAGCTACTACTACGAGCGTAAGCGTAGGACGGGAGATTTCCACGGACAGGCACCCGTGCTTTGGGCGGCCTCAGCGTTGCTACGGTAACAGAGCCCATGTCCCAGAAGCGGGACATGGGCTCTGTTTTTGTACCCGCGTTGTCTAGAGGACTCTACGGAGGAGGTTGCGGACGGTTTCGGTGACCACGCCGTAGACGACGTGGGTAGCGACCTCTGAGCTTTTTTCGCGGGAAGTCTGTTCTGCAGGGGTAGCCGCGAGGCCCAGAGCTGGCAATGCGCCTTCATGGGTGGCTGCGCAGAGCGCCATGCCAAAGGCCGCTCCGCCACGCTCGGTGGAGGCGGGATAGTACTCCGCCGCGACGCCGTAGGCCGCCCCCGCAAGCGCGCCGAAGCCCCAGTGGATCGTGGTGCCCGCGCCATTTCGGGTCGAAAGTGCCAGGTGATGGCCAGCCACTTTCTCTGCAAGCACCTCGGGTGGTTCCGGTTCGCCATGAACGCGGGGTGGGAAGATGGACTCTGCTGCGGACTTGGCGGCGGTTCCGGCGAGGCCGCCGATGAGCCCAGCGATCAGGCCTTTCCAGAAATGGGGTGTGCGTGTCTCCGTAGTCATACGGAAGATGGACGCTCCCGGAGGTCGATGGGTGGCTTGGAATGAATCGTTTGAGTACGGTGGCGCATTTAGAATTAAGGAACTCTTCAAAGGACGACAATGATGGTAAGCGAGACAACGACACGAGACACAGTAATTCTGGGCTCAGGATGCAGCGGGCTAACGGCAGCGATCTACACTGGACGCGCCAATCTGAAGCCCCTGGTACTGGAAGGGCATGAGCCGGGAGGCCAGCTTTCCATCACGACACTGGTGGAGAACTTTCCCGGATGGCCTGAGGGAGTTCAGGGACCTGAGCTTGTGGAAAACATGCGCAAGCAGGCACAGAAGTTCGGCGCGGAGATGGAGATGGGACATCTCGTTTCGGTCGATCTGACGAAGCGCCCGATCGAGCTGAATCTAGGCAACAAGACGATCAAGACCCGGACGCTGATTGTGGCGAGCGGAGCTTCGGCGCGCTGGCTGGGTCTGCCGAGCGAGCAGTCGCTGATTGGCCACGGCGTTTCGAGCTGCGCGACCTGCGACGGCTTCTTCTTCAGTGGCAAGGACATCTGCGTCATCGGCGGCGGCGATTCGGCGATGGAAGAGGCACTCTTCCTCACCCGTTTTGCGACGAAGGTTTATGTGATTCACCGCTCGGAGAACTTCCGCGCCAGCAAGATCATGCTGGAGCGTGCGATGGCGCACGAGAAGATCGTGATGATGACGAACACCGTCGTCGAGGAAGTGCTGGGCGTCGAGGAGAAGGAAGTTCGCGGTATCGTGATTCGCAATGTAAAGAGCGGACAGACAAGCGAGATTGCGCTTTCCGGGTTCTTCCTGGGCATCGGACACATTCCAAACGCGAAGATGTTCGCCGGACAGATGGATCTGGACGAGGACGGCTACATTCTGAGCAAGGAACAGGTCTTCTGCACGCATAACGGCGAGGTGATTCCGGGCGTCTTTGCGGCGGGAGATGTGCAGGATCGGAAGTATCGTCAGGCGATTACGGCTGCGGGTACGGGCTGCATGGCGGCGCTTGAGGTGGAGAAATACCTGGAAGAGCACGGACGATAACTTGTTTCGCTGAGGTTCTACCGATGGCGGAAATTCATAATGGCCGGTTCGCGGCGCAGATCGAAGGAGACTTTGTTGTCTTCCTGATCGGAATGCGCGTGAACCGGTTTTTTGCGTTTGGGAAGTGGCTGCCGGTGGCGAGGGCGATGCCCAGGATGTTACAGGAGCTGATGGCTCAGCCGGAGCTCGGGCTTCTTCATGCTAGTTCTGCTATGAGCGGGCGAACACTGATGACGACCCAGTACTGGCGAAGCTTCGAGCACCTGCATGCCTACGCGCACGTGAAAAACAAAGCGCATCTTCCGGCGTGGGCCGAGTTCAATCGCCTGGTCGGAGGGAATGGCGCGGTGGGTATCTTTCACGAGACGTACATGGTGAAAGCGGGCGAATACGAGGCGGTCTATGCGAACATGCCGCGCTATGGTTTGGCGAAGGCTGGAGAGATGGTCCCCGCAGTCGGCCGGATGCAGAGTGCCAAAACACGGCTGGGGCGGGAGTAGTGCGGCTTGCGGTTCTTCTCTTGCTGTTAGGCGGGGTGGCTTGGGGGCAGGAGCACTCTCCGCGATGGGCGAAGGCGGGGCGGATCTTCGATCTGCGGTGCGAGCATCATTGCGAGTCGACCGAGGTGATGTCCCCGGATGGGCAATACTCTGTTGGATTTGACTACAGCTCGGGAGAGTCGGCGCGGGTGGTCGTTCTGCACGGTGCGGAGTGGGTGGCCGATCTGGATGTCAGTTCCTGGCAGCAGGCGGAGATCCAGTGGTCGCCGGGTTCGCGTGCGTTTTCCATGATGGGGGACGAGGGCGAGCATCCGCCGGATGTGCGGGTATGGGTGCTGGAAAAGACTGGGGTCCGGGAGATGGATCTTCACCTGACGGCTGGGGTGGTGGTCGGGTGGAAGGATGCACGGACGCTGATTGTTGAGACTTCACCTGCGGTTGGTGTGGCAGTCGATGTTTTGACGGGAAAGGTGGAGCCGATTGCGTCGAAGGAGTTTGCTGAGCGCTGGCGGAACAGGCTGGTGCGAACGGTTCTTCGTCGTTAGCTCTGGCTCGTTTGCCATCCTGTAGCGCAGCGGAAGGATCTGCTTTTGGTTTCCTGAAAGATTCGGTCTGTGCACTCTGCGCGACCCCACCCTTTCGCGAGAGCGCGAAAGAATGGGGCACGGGAGTTGGGGTGGATTAAGCTGTAACTATGTCGATTGCTGAGAACTTAAATGAAATTCGCGCGGAGATAGCCGCAGCGTGTGAAAAAGCCGGGCGTGATGCCAGTGAAGTGAAGTTGATGGCGGTGTCGAAGACGCATCCGCCGCAGGCGCTGGCGGAAGCCTACCGCGCCGGGCAGACGCTCTTTGGCGAGAACAAGGTGCAGGAGTGGGAGCACAAGCGCGACCAGCTTCACTCTTTGCTGGGAGAAGAGGTCGCCAAAATAGAGATGCACCTCATCGGCAACCTGCAGAGCAACAAGGCGAACAAGGCGGCGTGGGCTTTCTCGGGCATCGATGCTGTGGATTCGGTGAAGGTGGCGGCGAAGCTGAACTCGGTTTCGGCGCAGTCGGGGATTGTGCTTCCGGTACTGATCGAGGTGAAGCTCTCCGACGAGGAGACTAAGCATGGTCTGCCGGAGTACGCGCTCTCCGGTGTACTGCGCGAGATCCTGGAGTTTGATGGTATTGAAGTGCGGGGCTTCATGACGGTGCCTGCGTTTACGGAAGATGTTGAAGGAGCGCGGCCCTACTTCAGGAAGCTGCGCGAGATTCGCGATGCGATGCGCGCGGAGTTCCATGGCGATTTGGCGCTGCCGGAGTTGAGCATGGGTATGTCGCATGACTTCGCCGTGGCGATCGAAGAGGGATCGACATGCGTGCGGATCGGGACGGGGATCTTTGGGACCCGGGGGTAGTTTTGTTGTGCGCGAGGTAACGGGTGGGGTGACCTTTGCGGTGCGTGTGCAGCCGGGTGCGAAGCGCTCCGGGGTGGTTGGGATCTATGGCGAGGCGGTGAAGATTGCGCTGGCTGCCCCCGCGGTGGACGGCAAGGCGAATGAGGCGCTAGTGCGGTTTGTTGCTACTCTGCTGGACGTGCCGCGGATGAGTGTGGAGATCCTGAGTGGGCTGAGTTCACGGTCGAAGGTAATCAAGGTGTTGGGGGTTACTTCTTCGCAGGTGGTGGATGGGATTGTTGGTGTGGAGTTAGGGTGATCTGTTCAGGATGCGCTTTGCGCATAACCCATGTCCCAGAAGCGGGACATGGGGCACCCGGTTTGGTTCTACTTTGTCATCCACAGCGGAGCTGCAGAGATTTATTGTTGTCGCGCGTCGCGCGATTGGATGCGCCTCCGGCGCATAACAAAAGCAGATTTCTCCGCTCCCGCTTCGCGGTCGGTCGAAATGACGTGTCCGCCCCCGCTATGCGTTCGGCTGAAATGACGGTGTGTGGTGTGGGGCGGGTGAGGTCTCCGTCATCTCGACCGGAGCGACAGCTTTATCGTCGCGGAGTGGAGAGATCTGTTGTTTTGACCGACGCTTCCTGAGGCATCTGATTTAGGCGCTCCGCAGCACCTCACCCTTCGCCCCCCCGCGAACAAAAGCCGTTCGTCGGGGACCAGGTTTCCGCGATGAAGCCGCGAAGAATGGCATGTGGGAAGCGCTGGTGCGGTAGACTTTTCGGCATGCGAAGCTTTCGTTTTCTTGCCGTCGTTTTATTGATGTCGTTTGTACCTGCGCTCTTCGCGCAGACTGCCCCTCCAACCCCAGCCGAGGCCGAGAAGTGGATGTTGGCCACCGAGGCCGATCTACTCACTGTAGCCAATGAAGCGCAGCGCGCCGCTTGGGTGCAGGAGACCTTTATCAATGACGACACGGAGGCCATCGCGGCGAAGGCGAATGAGCGCGCCGCGGCACGGGCGAATCGCGCGGTGATCGAGGCTCGTCGCTTCGATGGGCTGAAGGGCTTATCCACAGACATGCAGCGGAAGTTCATGCTGCTGAAGCTGAACGGCTCTCCTACAGATGAGAAGCTGCTGGCGGAGTTGACGCAGGTGAGCGCCTCTTTGGATGGGATGTATGGCAAGGGAAAGTACTGCGTTGGCGGAGATACGGCGAAGTGCCTGGGCATCGACCAGATCGACGTCGTGATGGCGAAGAGCCGCGATGCGAAGGAGCTTGAAGATCTGTGGGTGGGCTGGCACAAGGTCAGCGTGCCGATGCGGCCGAAGTATGAGCGTCTGGTGGAGTTGTCGAATCAGGGTGCAAAAGAGTTCGGCTTCAAAGACACGGGCGATCTCTGGCGTGCCGGGTATGACATGAAGCCGGAAGAGTTTTCGGCGGAGCTGGATCGCGTGTGGGGTCAGCTTCAGCCGTTTTATCAGGAACTGCATGCGTATGTACGTGCGGGGTTGATCAAGAAATACGGTGCTGCGGCAGAGCGTAAGGACGGGATGATTCCCGCGCATCTGCTGGGCAATATGTGGGCGCAGGAGTGGGGCAATGTCTATGACCTCGTGGCCCCTGCGGATGCCGTGAAGACGTATGACCTGGAAGCTGCACTGAAGACGCGCGTCGGCAACGTGCCTCCTCTAGAAGCGGGCAAGCAGATGGCGAAGTTTGGCGAAGGCTTCTTCCGTTCGCTCGGATTTGCAGAGTTGCCGGAGACGTTCTGGCAGAGGTCGCAGTTTACTCGTCCGGCGGACAGGGAGGTCGTATGCCATGCGAGCGCGTGGGACCTGGACAATGATCTCGACCTGCGGCTGAAGATGTGTATCCACGTGGACGATGTGGACTTCGTTACGGTGCATCATGAACTCGGGCACAACATGTACCAGAGGGCTTACCGGAAGCAGCCGTTCCTCTTTCGCAATGGAGCGAACGATGGATTCCACGAAGCCATCGGCGATGCCGTGGCTCTGTCGATCACGCCGGAGTATCTGAAGACACTGAAGCTCATCGATACCGTACCTCCACCGGAGGCGGACATTCCCTTGCAGCTTAGAACTGCGCTGGATAAGATCGCATTCCTGCCGTTCGGTCTGCTGATGGATAAGTGGAGATGGCAGGTCTTCAGCGGAGAGACGAAGCCCGCCGACTACAACAAGGCATGGTGGGAGTTGCGTGAGAAGTACCAGGGAGTGGCACCTCCGGTGGCGCGTACGGAGGCCGACTTCGATCCAGGCGCGAAATATCACATTCCCGGGAACGTACCCTATGCGCGGTACTTCCTGGCACGCGTCTATCAGTTCCAGTTTTACAAGGCGATGTGCGAGGCGAGTGGATACAAGGGTCCTCTCAACCGATGCTCGTTCTACGGGAGTAAGGCTGCGGGCGACCGGTTGAACGCGATGCTGGAGAAGGGACAGAGTCAGCCGTGGCAGAAGACGCTGAAGGAGATGACAGGCAGCGATCATCTCGATGCCGGGCCAATGCTGGAATACTTTGCTCCGCTGACGAAGTGGTTGAAAGCGCAGAACGCAAAGAACGGAACGAAGGTGGGTTGGATCGTAGAGAAGTAAATTCTGGGCGGAATAAAGGGCGAACGCCGCATGCGTTCGCCCTTTGTTGTTTCCAGTTACGCCTCTGTTGTTATGCGGGGATTGTTCCGTCCTTTTTCAGCTCATCGAAAAGATCGAAGAACGATTGTGGCGTGGGCTGGACGGCGGTGAAGCCGAGCAGCCGGCTCTTCGTCATATCGTTGACGCATTCGAGCTGGCGTCCAAGATCGCCGTCGGTGTGCCACCAGGAGACGAGCTTGTCGATGTTGTCTTCTGCGAGATTGTGTTTCGCGGCAATCGTCTTCCAGAGGCCCGCGGCCTTCTCCATGCGCTGATCGAGCGGAGCGATGGGGTCCGGCGGATCCTGCGGCTCGATGCCGAAGTAGGAGGCGATCTGGGGCCAGAGCCAGCGCCAGCGGAAGGTGTCTCCGTTCACGATGTTGAAGGCCTCATTGTGTGCTGCCGGTGTGAGTGCGGCCCATTCGAGATGCTGTGCGAGGATACGTGCGTCGGTGACGTCGGTGAGAGCGTTCCACTGTAGATGCGAGCCGGGGAAGATGAAAGGTTCGCCCGCTTCGCGGCAGAGTGTCGCATAGACGGCCAGCGTGGTGCCCATGTTCATTGCATTGCCGCGCGCGTATCCGATGACCGTGTGCGGGCGGTGGACGTTCCATGTGGCGTTGCGCTTCGCTGCTTCTTCGAAGACGATGTCTTCCTGCGTGTAGTAGAAGTTCAGGCCGGGCAGGCGTGGCGTGTCTTCGCGGAAGGGCGTCTCGGCAGAGGTCTGGCCGTAGCTTTCAAAGGGCCCGAGGTACTGCTTGGTTCCCGTGACGAGGGAGATGTGTTGGAGATCGGTGTCGGCCGGAAGCGCGGAG
>Ga0247762_1000468_pt1 | contig 11448 bp, 18 predicted proteins | sample UWRJL081202R4_FD_181016 | JGI IMG/M metagenome (GOLD analysis project Ga0247762, IMG submission 181016) | Plant litter microbial communities from Arlington Agricultural Research Station in Wisconsin, United States - UWRJ-L081-202R-4 | ecosystem: Environmental > Terrestrial > Plant litter >...
GGCCCGTGCGCCCCTTGCGCATCCCACGCAACAGGGATATCATCCGCACATGACCCGCATCCTCCGCCGAGCCTTCAACGCATTCGTCTCCAGCGTCGGCTGGCAGATCGGGCGCATCATCACGGGACAGGGAAAATGATCCTCGCAACACTCGCCTTTCTCTCGATCGCCGCGCAAATTCGCGCCGTAAGGGATCTCGTGCTCGAGCAATGGGAAAAGGATCGGACATGACCATCGAAAACGCGCTCGTGTTCCTCATCATCATCGTCGCGATCGTTCTGGTCGTCGGTCTGGTGAGGCGGTGATCATGGCTCTGGATAACGCGAAGGGGGGGATCGAAGCTATCTCGGCCAACGCTGCCGCTATCGGGCGTGACAGTCGGAGAGACGACGCATCAACCCGCGCCGCAATCAAAGCAGGAGAGATCACCTCTGCTGAGTACCAGCGGCTAAGGTCGCGCTGATGTTCTCGATGTTCCTTTATCCGAACCAGATCAGCAGTTTTGCTGAGAGCTGCGGCATGCCGATCCTTGAAGCCATCGCAAGCAACGGCTATCCCGATGTGGAGGTATATGAGATCCCGCTGGTTGTGGGCGATGCTCCTCGCTTCATCGGTGTTAGCCGCCTTCCGACAAAGGACGATTGATGAGATTGCATCCCGATCCGGATTTCTGCGCGGCCACCCGGCCGCCCTCTAGCAAGGAGTTGCTCGACTATCTCGGAAGGGAGGCGGCCTTTTTGGTTCGGGGGTACGAGGAATGGATATCCAACAAGACATTCGCCAGACACCCTGTTAACCCGGCGGAGTTGCGGCTCTGGAGGGAGTACAAGCTGCGTGAGTTTGAAACACATCTGCGCTGCCTTGTGGCAGCTATGCGGGAGGATGATTGATGCCCGCTGGCCGCCCATCTGCATATGAACTAGGGATCCCATCCGCCGCGGATTTGATTGAAAACAATCAGGATGCTAACCATGGCTGAAATGGGCGGCAAGCGTAAGGGCTCAGGGCGCAAGGTGGGATCGGCCACTGTGCGCACCAGGGAGATCGCCAACAAGCTGATGGCAGAGGCTAAGATCACTCCGCTGGAGGTCATGCTTGAGGACATGCGGATCAAATATGAATCAGGAGATGTTGCTGAAGCCGCCGACCGCGCGCGAGATTGCGCTCCATACCTCCATGCAAGGTTGAGTTCGTCCAATGTCTCTGTCCGCAGGATCACTCACATCTCCGAACTCTCGGACATTGAACTTGCTGCGATCGCGGGCGAAGCTGGAGATGGCCCGGAGGAAAGCGGCGAGATCACACTTAATTGATTTCGCCTGCTACACGAAGCCAGATTACAAAGTCGGCCATCCTCACAAAATTATCGCAGAGCAACTAGAGCGGGTAGAGCGCGGCGATGTAGACCGCCTGATGCTGCTCACCGCCCCAAGGCACGGCAAGAGCGAACTGGCGTCAAGGCGCTATCCCGCGCTAAGCCTTGGTCGCAATCCAACGCAGGACTTCATCTCAATCAGCGCCACAGCGGATCTAGCAGGCGACTTCGGTCGCGATGTGAAATCGATCATCGGTTCGTCCGAGTATAGCGCGCTGTTCGATCTCAAACTGGCAGCGGACAGCTCGGCTAAGAGCAAGTGGCACACATCGGCGGGTGGTATTTATTACAGCGTCGGCATTGGTGGCACGCTGCTTGGCCGCGGCGCCCATAAGATGTTGATTGATGACCCGTTTGCCAGCATGGAGGACGCTCAATCGCAGACGACGCGCGATTCCGTCTGGTCGTGGTATAACGGCACGGCTTACAACCGCCTGATGCCTGGTGGAGCAATCGTGATCATTGGGCATAGGCTGCATGAGGACGATCTACAGGGGCGACTGTTGCAGCAGCAAGCCGCGGGGGGCGACACTTGGGAGGTTGTGGAGCTGCCGGCCATCCAGGGCGACGGCAGCGCATTGTGGCCTGAGCAATACCCATTGGAGGCATTGGAGCGGATCAAGCGGAATACATTCCCGCGCTACTGGCACGCCCTGTACATGCAAAACCCCCAGCCCGACGAAGGCACATACTTCCAGCGGGCATGGTTCAAGGAATGGACCGTCAGGCCGCGCCTGAGCATCTATGGGACGAGCGATTATGCCGTGACCGATCAGGGTGGTGATTACACGGTTCATCGCGTCTGGGGTGTGGATTCGGACGGGAATATCTATCGCCTGGCGGGTTGGCGCGGGCAGACCAGTTCGGACGTGTGGATCGATGAAAAGCTGAACCTGATCGAGACGTGGAAACCGCTGGCATGGTTCGGTGAAGGCGGCGTCATCCAGAAGGCGATCGAGCCGATGCTGCGTCGGCGCATGTTGGAGCGCAAGATCCATTGCCGGCTGGAATGGCTGTCGAGCATCCACGACAAACCGACGCGAGCCCGAGGGTTCCAGGCGCGCGCTGCGATGGGCAAGGTGTTCATGGAGCCCGGCGCCGATATCAGCGAGTTCCTCGTATTCCCGGCGGGCAAGCATGACGATGAGGTGGACGTTGCCGGCATGATCGGCCGCGCGCTCGACATGGCGCACCCGGCGATCGTACCGACCCAGCCTGAGCGGCCGAAAGACCCCACCGATTACCGCGGCCGCAAGCCTGCTCACAATGGCGCGACGGCTTGGGGTTGAGATGTGAGCGGTATTCCGTTACCATCCGCGATCATGAGCAAAGCCTTCTCTGCCCTTCTCACGCATCAGAGCGCGACCGTTGCCGAGCAGTTCAGAGAGATGAACCGCGCTTTGGAAGCAGCCAGCGCTTATGTGATGGACGCTCAACCCGAAAGGCGCTGCCTCCAAAAGATGCGCCGGGGCTTCCTGCGCGCAGCCAGATTCCGTGACATGAACCGCAAGAGGCGCCCGCTATGACACCCGAACAGCGCGCCGCCCGCATCGAAGCCTTGGAGCGCAAGCTGGCAGCGTCACGCGCCATGGGCTCTGGATATGCTGATCGGATCGCAGCCATCGAGGCGCAGCTGAAGGAATTGCGCGATGCTGAGTAACGAGGCCCTCCGCAACGAGGAAACCGCCATTGAGCATGGCCACCGATGCGCAACCGCGCTGGAGGGCGTCGGATATGAAACGGACGCTGTGACGATGCTCGACGGTGGCAAGCGCTTCGTGATCGTCATGCTCAACCCGAACTACACCGAGGCTCCCGCGATGCGCCAGGCTAACGCGGCGTGATCACCGATCCCAACATCGTCGTCGCGACGGACCAGTTGCCGCTCGATCCCGAGGGCCTGATCAAGTCGCCGCCGGTGTTCTTCTATCCGCCGCCCGAGATCAGTGACCTGCGCAAGAAGTTCGATCGCTCGCGTGACATGAGCGCTGAGGCCAGGCTGAAATCCCAGAAGGACCGCGATTATTTCGATGGGCCGAAGCAGCTGGACAGCGAGATCCGCACTATCCTCAAGATGCGTGGACAGCCGCCGATCTACACCAACCAGATCCGGCCGGCGATCAACGGCATCCTTGGCGTCATGCAGGGCAGCAAGACGGACCCAAGGGCATTCCCGCGCAACCCGAACGACACCGACGCAAGCGACGTGGCGAGCAAGACGCTGCGGTTCATCGCTGATGTGAGCGAGTTTGACGAGATCAAGCTTGACTGCGCCGAAAACTACTGGATCGAGGGAACATGCGCCGCGATCATCGAGTGCGACGGGGATAACATCACCGCGGATCAGATCCGTTGGGAGGAGTTCTTTGCCGATCCGCGCTCCAGGCGTTGGGATTTCGCCGATGCGACGTACATGGGATTCGCACAGTGGCTGAATACCGAGTTCGTGAGCGAGGCTTATCCCGAGCGGTATGCGGCGATGGGCGACCCCATGGAGAGCGGCGGCATTGGGATCGAGCCGACGTGGGAGGACAAGCCGGAGAACATGTCCCCGTGGGTGTCGAGCAAGGACCGGCGCCTGCTGGTGGTGACGCTGTTCTACCTGCGCGAGGGGCAATGGTATCGCTGCGTCTATTGTGCGGCCGGCGTGTTTGAGCATGACCTGACGGGGTATCTTGATGGGAAGGGCGCGAACATCTGCCCGATAGAGGCGGTGAGCTACGCCGTGGATCGGGACAACAACCGCTATGGCCATGTGCGCGACATGCTGCCGATTCAGGATGAGGTCAACGCCAGCCGGTCGCGCAGCCTGCATCTGGGCAACAGCCGGCAGATCCAGCAAACGGACCTGAACGCCCCGCCGGTGGATGCCGATACCGCGCGCCGGGAGGCGGCGAGGGCTGATGGCGTTATCCCTGCAGGCTGGCAGCTCGTCTCCACGAACGACATGACCCAGGCAAACCTGATCCGCAATCAGGAGGCCAAGAGCGAGCTCCAGCGCATGGCGCCGACGCCGGCCGTGCTGGGCAGGGATGCGGGCGCATCGTCGGGCCGTGAACGCCTTGTGCTGCAGCAGGCGGGCATGACGGAGCTTGCCCGCCCGATGGGCCGCATCGATAATTGGGAAGTGCGCTGCTACCGGCAGATGTGGCTCCGCGCGCAACAGTTCTGGACCGCGCCAAAATGGGTGCGGGTGACGGACGATCCCAAGGCGCCGAAGTTCCTCCAGATCAACGAGCCTGTGGTGGATGAGGAGGGCAATCCGGTTTTCGAGACGGACGCCAATGGCGCGCCGGTTTTGGAGCCCGTGATTGATCCCACTACTGGCCAGCCCGCCGTAGACCCGACCACAGGGCAGATGATGGGGCAGCCGGTCCAGAAGATCGCGAACCGCATCGCCGAACTGGATATGGATATCATCATCCAGACGACGCCGGACACGGCAAATCTCCAGGAGGAGGTCTTCGCCGATCTGACTGCGTTGGTGCAGTCCGGCCTGAGTGTGTTTGATCCGCAATTTGAGATTATGGTCGAGCTATCGCCGATGCAGGACAAGACGCGCGTGCTTGAGATGATCAAGTCCGCGCGGGATCAGCAGGGGCCGCAGATTCCGCCGGAGGTCCAGCAAGCGATCGAGGAAATGCAGGCGGAATTGGCGAGCTTCAAGGAGGGCCAGGCGGCAGCCGACATGGCAAAAACCGCCAGCGAGACGCGCGAGAACGAGGCGCAGGCCGCTGAGATCGAGGCTCGGACTGCGAAGACATTGCTGGAGCCGTTCCGCCAACCTGCGCCATCGCAGTCGGGCTTGAATGGTAGCGGGTATTCTGATACCCTTCGCGAATAGCCGCCGCCGGGCTTAACGGGCGTATCAGTTGCCTGCTCACTGTAAGAGCGGGGCTTGTAGCCGGAGCTAGCGGGCTGTTCGGACGATGCACACGAGAGTTGCATGTAGGGAGACGGTATGGACGACCTTGATCAGGTTTTCAGTGACCTTAACGCGGAAGATCCGCCCGAGGTAATTGCAGCGCCTGATATTGTGGAGGCAGAAGCCCCCGCAGCCGAGGAAGTCATTCAGCCAGTTGCCGAGCCGGTGAAAGAGGACAAGACCGTTCCTCTGGCCACATTCCTCGATCAACGCGACGAGCTGAAGGAATTGAAGCGCTATCGGGCAGATATGGAGGCGAAAGCCGCCCAGCCCAAGAGCGCTCCGGATCTCTACGACATGAAGCCGGAGGAAGTGGCTGAATATGTCGAGCGTGTTGCCACGGAGAAGGCGCTGAACACCAAGTTCCAAATGAGCGAGGTGCTTGCAAGCCGGGAATATGGCGATGAGGCGGTGAAAGCCGCTGGAGAGTGGGCAATGGAGAAGGCGAAGGCCGATCCGACGTTCACCGCGCAATACATGAGCAACCCCCATCCGATCGACTTCATTGTCCGACAGCACAAGCGGGATAGTCTCGTTTCGCAGTTGCCTACCGACGTCTCGTCCATCGACGAGCTTGTGGAGCGGGAAATTGCGCGACGGGCTGGAACCGCACCCGGCGCGGTCGCGGTGATCGCTCCGGCGCAGCAACAGGCATCACGTCCTGCGCCGCCGCCGAAAAGCCTGGTCAATGCCCCTTCACGGGGTGGGGTCACGGATGTTCCAGTCGGTAAGCTCGCAGGATTGGATGCTGTTTTTCCGGGATAAGGAATCATGGCAGAAGTTGTTCTCGCGACCGCCAGTCAAAAGCAGGTCTGGTCGAATACGTTTTGGAAGGAATATATCCGCGAAAGCGGCTTTTCCCCCTATATGTCGCGTCAGTCGAACGCGATTTTTCGCATCCTCGGCGATCTCGACGGCAAGGGCGGCGGCATCGTCAATATCCCGCTGCTCGGCCGGCTCAAGGGTCGTGGCGTCGAAGGCTCGGAAGTCCTCGAAGGCAATGAGGAGGATCTGGAGAACTTCAACGACCAGGTTCGGATCAACTGGATCCGCAACGGCGTTGTCGTCCCCAAGTCCACCAGCTATCTCACCGAACTCGATCTGCTCGGCGCCGCAAAGGCGGCCCTGAAGGACTGGCGCGCGGAGAAGCTGCGTGACCGCATCATCGCGGCGCTCAACTCGATCATCATCCCCGGCACCGCGGATGAGAATGGCCTCGCCGGCACTGACACCTCGGTGTCTTATGCCAACGCCACCGCCGCTCAGCGCAACGCCTATCTGGTCGCGAACAACGACCGCATCATGATGGGCAAGCTTCGGTCCAACTCGGTCTCGGGCGTGTGGGCTACCGCGCTGGCTACGATCGACAACACGGACGACAAGCTCAGCACCTCGCTGATCTCGACGGCCAAGCGCCTCGCGAAGAATGCCGATCCGCATATCCGGCCTTTCCGGCTGGAGGATGGCCGCGAATACTTCGTTCTGTTCGCCAACTCGCTCGCATTCCGCGATCTTCAGGCGGACACGGCCATGCAGCAGGCCAATCGCGATGCGCGCGAACGTGGGCTGGACAACCCGATCTTCCAGGGCGGCGATCTCATCTGGGATGGCGTGATCATCCGCGAGATCCCCGAGTTGGGCGTGATCAGCAACGGAACGATCGACGTGGCGCGCAACTTCCTGTGCGGTCAGGGCGCCGTTGCCCTCGCATGGGGTCAGGGCCCGACCCCTCAGAGCGACATGGACCGGGATTACAAGTTCCGTCCCGGCGTCGCGATGGAGGAACTCACGGGCCAGAAAAAGGTCTCGTGGGGCGGCAAGAACTACGGCGTGGTCGAGATCATCACCGCTGCCGTCGCAGACGCCTGATAGGCGAGAAAGGAATATATCATGGCAACTCTCCAGAGCCTCCAGATGACCGCACCTCGCTATCCGGTTTCGGGTCCCGGTATGGGCGGTCGTTCCATCAAATGTGAGCGAGCATCGTACACGGGCGCCGGCTCGATCGGCGATGTGATCCAGCTTTTCAAGCTGCACCCCAGGTTCCGCGTCACGGGTGGATACATCAAGAATGCGACCAACGCCGCGTCCGTGACCCTCAATATCGGCGATGCGGATGATGTCGATCGCTATTTCGCCGCGGCGGCGATCACGACGGCCGGAAAGACCGATATGACGCTGGCCACCGGGATCGACTACCTCAACCCGAAGTACAATATCGTCAACGCGACCATCGCCGGCGCAAATCTGAACGGCACCGGCGAAATCGTCGTTTACATCTTCGGGTATATCGAGGAGCCGGCATAATGGGCGCCTCGTTCGTCTGGCTGGGCGACGAAGACCCCGCGCAACAGGTGATCACCCATCACGGGCTTCGGTTCGTGAAGGGTGAGCCCACCAAGGTCGATGACGAGAAAATCATCGGCAAACTGAGCAACAACGCCATGTTCTCCAAGAGCAAGGAGGATGTGGTTGAAAGCAAGGAGCCGCCTGAGGTCGATCCTGAGGAGGGCACGGAGCGAGAAGCTGTAAAGAAGCAGCTGGATTTGAACGGCATCGAATACGACGGCCGCTCCAGTCTCGCGAACCTGCGCGCCCTGCTCGCCAAGCACAAGGCGTAACCGGCAATGGCCTCATGTCTCGCCACCATCAACGGCGCCCTTCGCAAGATTGGCGTCCTGGCGGCTGGGCGTGAGGCCAGAACCGTTGACCGGGACGACGCGTTCGAAAGCCTCAAGGGCATGTACCGGGCGTGGATCAATACGGGCACGTTCGGGCGGTTGCGCGACGTGATCCCGCTGACCGATTATACCGCCTATGGCAATGAGCGCATCTTCCGGAATCAATCCTCCACGCTTGCGATCACACTGCCTGAAACGGTCCAGAATCCAGTCTATTGGACCGATCGCTGGATCTACGGCAGTTACCCGCTTTATGCGGGCGTGAACGACCAGACCACGCCGCGAGACTGCTCGATCGTGGTCATCAACGACGCTTTCACCGGCGACACCTACGATTTCATCTATGACGGGCACCAGAAGCTCTGGATCGGCCTGTATGCGCTCGAATTGACCGATGAGGCGCCGCTTTCTTTCCGCGACAAGGATGGATTGGAGGCATGCCTTGCGGCCCAGCTGGCGGATCAGTTCTCCGGCAACGTCGGCCCGTTCACGGTTCGGCAGGCTCAGGTGTTTCAGGGCGCTCTCACCACCCGCTTTTCCATGCCAGCCGTAGAGGTCTGCGGCATCTACATGTAAGGATTGCCGATGACGATTCTCTCCCCCAGTTCAGTCGCCCAACCGTTCTTCATGGTGGATGGCGCGACGGGTGACGCGGTCAACAACACGACCAATACCCAGAACGTCACCACGACGACCGCGGCACTCCCGCCGGGGACCGATCGCAGTGGAACGGCGGGGACGAGTGCGAGCGTGCTCGCGCCTGCACTGGCGACGCGCAAGGGGCTCGAGATCCAGAACATCAGCGCGAATGTGCTCGGCGTGAACGAGATCGGCGGGACCGCGGCGATCGGAACGGCGGGAACTTATACGCTGGCTGCGGGTGCATCGATGCGCGTCAGGACCAGCCGCGCGATTTCCGTCATCGCATCCGTTGCCGCCTCGGCATATACTGCCACGGAATATTGAGGTGGCGGAGATCAACAACCCTTCGCTAACCATGGACCAGATCCAGAGCGCGCTTATCGCAGACACTGCGCCGCTCGCAGAGGCCACAGCGGGCGCCATCGGCACTCAGACCAAGGCGCAGGCGATGAACCACCAGCATCCGCGCCTGTCGAGTGTCACGGCGGGTACGCTGAATGCTTCCGGGCTGTCCGGCAATATGACCTTCACCCGTCAATTCGCGACGCAGCCCGGCGTGTTCATCACTGCGATTACGCCCGGAGGTACGCAGCCGATCGTGTTTCAGGTGGAGACGTGGATCATGTCCGGCCCGAACTTCGCCGGCTGCACGATCAAGGGCTTTCGTCTTCAGGAAAATACGCTTGCCGCGGTGACGGTGCTCGGGATCTCGGTGGCGGTGGGAGGTGCAACGGTGACGCCATCGTCGGCGCCTGCGGCTTCCGGCGTCAATTTCAGCCTGATCGCAGTGGCCGGAAGCTGAATGCCGCCGGTACCTCTCGGGATTTCCGCCTACAGGCGCACGGACTCGTTCCAGCCGGAAATCGAGCTGGTAAACATGTATCTGGAGGAGGACAAATCCGGTGCCTCCCCTGACAAATGGATGCGGCTGCAGCGGCCGGGCATGGTGGACTATGCCACTCTGCCGGGCCCGGTGCGGGGAATGTATCGGCAGGATGGCGTATTCGCCGGCATGACATTCGGGGTCGCGAACGGGCGGCTTCTTTCCGTGACCGAAGGGGCCACGGTGGATCTCGGGGCCGTCACGCCCGGACCGGTTGCAGCATTCTCGCCCGGCGTGGGCATCCTGTCCGTTGTGACGGCCCCCGATGCCTATCTGTACGATGGTACGACCGTCGAGCCGCTTTTGCTGCCTAATGGATATACCGCGATCGATGTCGACCAGATCAACGGCTATCAGATCATCGCCACGCCATCGGGCCGCTTCTATTGGCTCGAGCCGGGCCAGACGGAGATCGATGCGCTGGACTTCGCGACAGCGGAAAGCGCGCCGGATGGACTGATCGCGGTACGGCGCCTGGTGGACGAGCTTTGGTTTTTCGGGGTGTCATCGATCGAGGTGTGGCAATCGACCGGCGATCCCGATGCGCCGTTCCAGCGAGCGGCCGGGCGGCAGTTCGAACGCGGGTGCCTGTTCCGCGACACGGTGCGCCGCTTCGATAATGCCCTCGTCTGGGTCGGCGAGGATAATATCGTCTATCGCACATCTAATGGCCCGATCGACATTGGTAGCCCGTGGATTTCCGAGCGGATCCGGATGCGCGCCGGAGACATTTCCGCGCTTGTGCTTGGGCTCGATGACCACAAATTCTATGTGCTGCGCATTCCGGGGCAGGGCAGTTTCGCATATGACGCATCGACCCAGCAATGGTGCGAATTCGCGACGCAGGGACTGGACGAATGGGCGCCGCATGTGAGCGCGGAACTGGCCACGGGGACGTTGCTCGGGTCGTCTGAGACCGGCGCAGTCTGGCGGCTGGATTATAGCATTTCGACCGATGCGGGGATCCCTATGCGCCGCGCTGTGTCCGGCTCTCTGCCACTCCAGGGAAAGCCTGGCGCAACGCCGAATATCTCGCTTGGCGTCGGATGCGAGGAAGATTGCGAGGTAGCGATCTCATGGAAGGATGGGCGGGAGGATTACCCCGCATATCCCGAGGTTATGGATGCTCGGGCCCCGGTAGATATCGTCAATCTGTACCGAACCGGTCAGGTCCGCGAGCCTTTCCGCACATTCCGGGTTGAGATCACAGATCCGGTAAAGGTGCGTATCTCCGGCATGAGGTTCGGTGAATCATGGCAATAGCCCCCGTCCGCATCCCCGCGCTACAGGCGTCCCTGTCGTTCGTGGACAAAGAGGGGCGGCTGACACCCTCCGCGCTGCGGTCTCTGAACGACGCGTTCCGCGCGCTGGTCACCAATGCCAACGACACGACACAGGCCCTCGCGGCAGCGGGGATAGCGCTTGCCGCAGCGGATACGGCTACGGACGCTGCGGCAGTGGCGAATGCGGCCGCTGCCAGTGCCACAGGGGCCGCAGACGATGCCGCGGCGGCGACGGCACTGGCAAACAGCTATGTCGAGGGGCTGACCATCAGCGCGGAGGATATCGGGAGTGGGGCACAGGCCACCATCTCCAATCACACCCGCGTCTATGCCACGACGCCCACGTCCAGCGTTTCCGTCATCGGCGGTGTGATCGGTGGCCTCGCCTATGACACGACCTATTATTTCTATTACGACCAGCCGAGCCGATCCGGTGGGGCCGTGACCTATATGTATACCACCAATCTCTCGGACGTTGCGCAGATCAACGATCGCCATTCGGTCGCTTCCGTCCTCACTCCTGCCGCGGCCGCGCCGCCGAACGATGGTGGCGGAGTCCGTCCGCCCGGCGGAAGCTACGACCTGCTATGAGTGGTATTCCAATACCTTCGTTTTTCATATACGGTGGGGCATGCGCTTCCACGATCCCGAGATTGTCA
>Ga0247762_1000469_pt1 | contig 11435 bp, 8 predicted proteins | sample UWRJL081202R4_FD_181016 | JGI IMG/M metagenome (GOLD analysis project Ga0247762, IMG submission 181016) | Plant litter microbial communities from Arlington Agricultural Research Station in Wisconsin, United States - UWRJ-L081-202R-4 | ecosystem: Environmental > Terrestrial > Plant litter >...
CTTATCGGCTGCGGGGGGCGTGGTACGGGCGCGGCCATGCAGGCGTTGCTTACCCAGCAGAATGTAAAACTGGTAGCGATGGCCGATGCTTTCAAAGACCGTCTCGATAGTTGCTATACGGCATTGACCACCGAAGATGCAGATGAGAAGAGTGTAAAAGACCGTGTAGCCGTAAAAGAAGAGCACAAGTTTGTGGGCTTCGATGCCTATCGTAAAGCCATACCGCTGGCCGATGTGGTAATACTGGCCACACCTCCGGGATTCCGGCCTGTTCATTTTGCCGAAGCCGTACAGCAAGGCAAACATATCTTTATGGAAAAGCCCGTGGCTACAGATCCCGCGGGTGTTAAAAAAGTACTGGAAGCTGCGGAAATAGCCAAGCGCAAAAAGCTTAATGTAGTTGTAGGGCTTCAGCGTCACTACCAAAACTCGTATCGGGAATTGCTGAAGCGCGTGAAGGACGGAATGATCGGCGAGATCACATCAGGACAGGTGTGGTGGAACAATGAAGGTGTGTGGGTAAAGATGCGTGAGTCCAATCAGACGGAGATGGAATATCAGATGCGTAACTGGTATTACTTCAACTGGCTGTGTGGCGACCACATCAACGAGCAGCACATCCATAACATCGATGTAATGAACTGGTTCAAGGGAGCGTATCCGGTGAAGGCGCAAGGCATGGGCGGCCGCCAGGTTCGCACCGGTAAAGAATACGGTGAGATCTATGATCACCACTTTGTAGAATATCATTATGCCGACGGCTCAATACTGAACAGCCAGTGCCGCCACATAAAGGGCACCTACTCTATCGTAGACGAAATGTTTGTAGGTACTAAAGGCGTTGTGAAATGTGGTGCCGCCGAGATCCAAAGCAAAGGTAAAGTGCTCTATAAATACGATAAGGCTGGTGAAAACAATCCTTATCAGACCGAGCACGACGAGTTGTTCGCCGCGATAGCCAAGGGAGAGTATAAATTTGCCGATGCTGAGAATGGTGCTAAATCTACCATGACTGCTGTAATGGGTCGTATGGCTACATATTCCGGCGAGGTGATGGAGTGGGATAAGGTATTGAATTCCGGTATCAGTCTTCAGCCGGCTGTATACGCGTGGGATGCCGACATGCCGGTAAAGCCCGGTCCTGACGGCTTCTACCCTGTGGCGACGCCGGGTGTGACAAAGTATTTTTCGTAATCGTAAAATTTTCGCCGGGTCTTTCCTCGTGAAATAATTGGGTAAAAAAAAGTTGTTGGCTACTACCTGAGTTGAGAAGTCTGCCTCCCTTTGGCAGACTTTTTTTATTTTAGTGTATTCGTATGAATCGATCTGTATATATACTGTTTTTTGTTTTATGCGTTCCGTTGGGCTTGCAGGCGCAACTGGTGTTTACCAGTGTGCCCGAGCTTGTGCATCCGTACCTGGTAAGCACGGATAACGCCGATGTTAAGTTGACTTTTAGTCCTGATGGGCGGCATATCTTATGGGGCGTGATCGGACGAGAGGCGGAAGGGCATGGCGGCTGGGATATTTGGCAGAGTACGCTGGAGAACGGCCGGTGGAGCGTGGCGGCTCCCGCAACCTTCAATTCTGATAGTAACGACTTCGATCCTTTCTTTGCGCCGGATGGTTCGGGTGTATACTTCTTTTCGAACCGGCGCGGAGGCTTTGGTGGCGATGATCTGTATTTTGTTTCATACAATATGGCTACACAACGGTACGGCGAAGCGGTTAACCTTGGAAAAGGTATTAACAGTGCCGGCAACGAATGGGGACCTGTTGTGTCGGCAGATGGGAAACAGCTTATGTTTTGTACGGATGGCCGTGGAGGCAAGGGCAGGCACGATATCTTCATCGCTACGCGCCGCGGTAATTCATGGTCCGCGCCGAAGCACACCGGTACTATACTGAATTCTATAGGCGACGATTTTGACCCGGTGTGGCTCGACGATGGGCGCACTATTGTCTTTGCTTCAGATCGCGGCGGGAACGACGCTGTTGATCTTTATGTGTCGTATAAAACAAAGAACACCTATAGTGAGCCTCAACGATGCGAAGCAATCAGCACTGCCGATCATTGGGACTTTGGCTGCACGGTAGACTACAACCATCCGGGCGTGTTATACTTCAGCTCACAGCGGGCCGATCGCAATTTAGGGCGTTCAGATATCTACCGCGTGTTTTATAAGCTTACGCCATCCCGGTAGCTTTTAAATATGCTGCTCGATAACGCGCTTCAGCTGTTCGGTAGGAACCACGCCTGCCTGGCGCCATTTAAGCTCGCCATTTTTAAAAAGAGCAAGTGTCGGTACGCCCTGAATCTGGTAAGCTTTTAATACCGCCGGATTTTTATCGACATCCACTTTAATGATCTTTGCCTGGTCACCGATTTTAGATTTAAGGTCTTCCAGGATGGGCTTCATCATTTTACAGGGACCGCACCATTCGGCGTAGAAATCCACCAGCGTGGGCTTGTTGTCGTTTATTATATCTGCAAAAGTTTGTGCCATGGGTGTATGGTTTGTTTCTCCAATATTAACATCATTTTACATGCCGGCGGTTCCGTTGCAATTTATTTGTATTCCACTATGCGGGCTAACAGGCTGTTGGGGCTGAATAGCATCATTTGGTCTACGACAAAGGCCATATGGCAGGAATACGATGACTGGCTATCGAAAAAAAAAGGAGCCCATTAATCCTTGCGCCTTGTGCGTAGTCTAATCCGTACAAAACAATTAAAACGAAAAAAGCCATGAAAAAGAGTGTAATGTTGGTAGCGCTGTTGCTGATGATGAGCACAGTGATGTTTGCCCAGAGGGGCCATCGCCGTGGTGTGCCGAACAAGGCAAAGGCTACCCCGGAGGCAATGGCGGCACGCCGCGCAGACCGTATGAAGGCAGAGGTTTCGCTTAACGATGATCAGTATACAAAAGTAAAAGCCATTTATCTGAAGTTTGCTGAGAGCCAGTCTAAGGTGCGCCAGGATACGACGTTAACGAAAGAGGCATCCCGCGCGGAAACCAAAAAACTGATGGATGCATCCGAAGCAGAGATCAAGACGGTGCTGACACCTGAACAACAAACGAAGTGGGCGGAGTTCAGGAAGACACAGCGTGACCAGCGTGGTGGCCGCCGTGGTAAAGGCGGAGCTGGCGACGATAGTGATAAGAAGAAGTAATGCGCTGAGCGCTGTATGATGAATAACGATGAAGCCGGTTATGGTGTCTTCATCGTTATTCCTATATATGCACGGTTGTAAGCGATCTTAGCGTGCGCCGAATAATTTGAATGGAAACATCAGTACGGCACCTACAAGTTTGAATACAAGCTCGATACTGAAGCCGATGATGCGGAATGGCAGAAGTACAAGCCATATGATCGGTAGCAATACGATCATAACCAGCGCGATAGGCCAGCACAGTACCAGTAAGATAAACCAAAGTATGATGGCGATCAGGGTTCTCATAACATTCTGTTTTTTTGTGTAGATGCTAAAGACAAAAGGCCGGCCAAATTATAAAATGGGCTTTTGCACAGCGTATAGAGCTCTCCCTGCATTTACGGTATGCGGAATTGTACAGTACAACATTGTACGCTGTTCGGAAATGTACAGCATCAGGGTGCTGGTGACTGTGGCGCGGCGGGTTTTACCTGTGGTTCGGGCTTCGATATCGCAGGCATGGTAACTGTGTTGTCGAGGCGGTGTTTAGGCAGCGCTGTGGGATAGTTTTTGAGAATGTATGCGATGATGCGTTCACGGATAATGCACCGTAGGTCGAATGCATTGCCGGAGTTGGCCGCGCTTACCAGTATACGTACCTGCATAGTGTTTTCCGTAGTGTCCGTCACTTGTACTACCGATGTGCGGCCGTCCCACAGTTTCTTTACGTCAGTGTCGGCAAGAATATTAGCGAGCTCTTCGCGTATGGCAGCAACGGGCAGGCTGAAGTCAGTATTGAGGAATACGGTACCGAGCAGATCGGCCGATGAACGGGTCCAGTTTTGAAACGGTTTTTCGAGGAAGTACGATATGGGTACGATCAGGCGGCGTGAATCCCAGATGCGGATCACAACATACGTCAGCGTTATTTCCTCCACACGGCCCCACTCATTTTCCACGATCACCACATCGTCATACCGTATAGGTTGTGTGAAGGCAATCTGCAAACCGGCTAACAGGTTGGCGATAGACTTTTGCGCGGCAAAGCCGATGATAACGCTGGCGATACCCGCGGAGGCAATAAGGCTGGTACCCAACTCGCGCACCCGGGCGAAGCTCATCAAAACTGCCGATACGCCGAGGAATATTATAAGCACAGTGCCTACCTTCTGGAGGAAATCTATCTGTGTACGAATCTTACGCTCGCTAAGGTTGTTCGCTATCATTATGTCGAACCGTTCGTAGAGAGCGTCGCGGACGAACTCGGTTATTTTTATCAGCAGTATGGCAAGCGCCATAATGAGCAGGATAAACATGATCTTGTTGACATAATAATTGTTGAGGCTTTGGAAATAGGTAAGGCCCTGAGCGATATTTAGTGAGATCACGGTGATGAGCAGGCGGAATGGAAAACTCAGGCGCTTATGTATAAGCTCGTATGACGATCCGGAAATGCGCCGGACCAATACGGATACAAGTTTGAAGAGCAGGAAGCTTACGAAAAAGACGATGATAACAATGCCCGCCAGGATAAGGACATTGTAGAGGTCATGGAGAGTTTCTGAGGAGAAGAAGGCTAGTATATCTTTCATGCGGATTCAGCGATTGGATAATACCCTATACTGCCAGGCACGGACAGGGAAGTGGTATAAAACCGGTGCCAGAGCCTGCGCTATATAAAGATGCGATTTATAGCGCAAAGGCGATGCGTTCCCGGCCTGGTTTATTCCTGTGAGTCACCCGGATACGTTTGCCTGACCTTAAAAAGTTGTTGAGCCGGGGCTTTAGAGTGTTGATGAATCGGCTGTTAAACGTGTATCTTTCGGTCTTCGGAGCCCGATAACCATTGGAGAAGGTGGGCTGGAGTATGTGGCACGGTGTTTTTTTGTTTGAAGTGTCGGGTTGAGTAGTTGCCGCGATGTGCCCGCGTTTTATCAGTATTGTATCAAATATTTGCATGGTTAGACTTTTCAGAAAAGGTATTGCTACGGTCTTTCTGGTTACTGTTGCTATGACGGCATGGGCGCAGGCGGACAGTGTTACGCGTGCTATTGCGCCGGAGTACGATAACGTGAGCAACTTTCACCGTTTCTGGCTTGGTCAGAGTCACCGCGCGTTATGGGCCGCGCCCGTAAAAGTCAAAGTATTCGATCTGAAGGGATATGCTATTATGCAGCGCGGTGGTGGTTTGCAAACCAAGTCGCTGAGGCTGCGTGATGAATCCGGCAGAGAATGGGTGCTGCGTAGCGTGCAGAAATATCCGGAGCGCGGAATGCCGGCTAATCTGAAGGCTACGGTTGCCCGCGATATCCTGCAGGACCAGGTATCCACTGCACATCCGTATGCTTCCGTTACCGTGCCAGTATTGGCCGGGGCGCTGGAAATTCCGCACACTAATCCGCAGATCGTTTTTATGCCGGACGATCCCGCGCTGGGCGAGTATCGCGCTGACTTTGCTAATACCGTTTTGCTGTTCGAGGAACGCGAGCCCGATAACCTCGATACGGATAACACTCCTAAAGTACAGGGCGAGCTTGAAAAAGATAACGATGTACATATACGCCAGAAGCTGGTGCTGCGCGCAAGGTTACTGGATATGCTGCTCGGCGATTGGGACCGGCATGAAGACCAATGGCGCTGGCAGAAAGACAAGAAAAAGGGTGAAACTACATACAGCCCGGTTCCACGCGATCGCGACCAGGTATATTATACCACTTCAGGTGTGTTGCCCTGGTTTCTGTCGCATCAATGGCTCAAATCGAAGTTCCAGGGATTTCATGAGACCATACGGGATATCAACGGGTTTAACTTCAATGCGCGATTCTTCGATCGCTACTTTCTCAACGAAATGAGCGAGGACGACTGGAAGGAGCAACTCGATATTATAGAGCATACACTGACAGATAGTCTCCTGGAAGCGGCCGTACGGCGTATGCCCGATACGATCTACGCGCTTTCGGGGCGTGAAGTGCTGCGTATTCTTAAAGTGCGTCGCTCTACATTACGCCCGGAGGCTTTGAACTATTACCGGTTTATTTCAAAATATGTCGATATCCCTGCTTCCGACAAGCATGAATATTTTGATGTTGTGCATAAAACCGGCGGCCGTATCGAAGTGACGATCTATAAGATCAAAAAAGATGGGACCCGCGATAAAGAGCTCTATCACCGGGTATTTCATCCTGAAGAGACGAAGGAGATACGGTTATACGGTTTTGGCGACGAGGACCAGTTTACAGTATCCGGGCATGAGCGCTCGTCGATCATTGTGAGGCTTATCGGTGGTGTTGGGAAAGATCGTTTCGACGTAGCGGAAGAGGTGCGCGAGCGCCGTCGCCTGTATATATACGATCGTAAGGATGAGCAGAATGTAATACCACCGCGTGCGCAGGCGCGGTTGAGAGTTTCTAATGATAGCCTGGTGAACAGCTACAATAAAAATAGCTTTGCCTTCGATCGTTTGGGGCCGATGTTCTCGGCCAACTATAACTTTGACGACGGGATACAGCCACGTGTGGGTATACTCTACGAAAAGCAGGGGTTTCGCCGGCAGCCCTATGCATCGCGGCACGACCTGCAGATCAATTATTCAACCGGTCGTAAAGCGTTTTTGATTACGTATGCCGGCGATATTAAAGAGTTGATCGGTAAGAATGACCTGGTTATTTCAGTGTACTCACGCGGTCCGCATAATACAAGCAACTTCTTTGGGATTGGTAACGATACGGAATTTTTAAACGAAGGCGATCAGAAAATCCAGTACTATCGTTCGCGTTATGATTACGTAAACGCTGAGGTCAAACTCAAACGCGCATTGTCGCCGCGCTGGAAAGTGCTTGGTGGTGTAGCAGGACAATTTTATAACTGCTCACCTTCCGATAATGCAGGCCGCTTTATCGACGGCTGGAGCGAAATCCATCCTGATGCCGGCGTGTATGCAACGCGTTATTACGCAGGGCTTGCGACCGGATTGGAATACGATACCCGTAACAGCCCGATAAGTCCTACCAAAGGCCTGTACTGGCACACGTCAGCCAATGCACTTACCGAAGTGACAGGCGATCACCCCATGTTGAGCCAGATCACTTCAGAGATGACATTCTATTTCCGCTCGGGTGAGAATCCCTGGTTTGTGCTGGCTAACCGGCTTGGTGGTGGCACCACGCTGGGCGATCCTGCGTTTTTTCAGCGTATGCGGCTTGGTGGTGTTAACAATCTGCGCGGCTTTCATACTTTCCGGTTCACGGGCACCACGATGGTCTATTATGATATGGAGCTGCGGTTGAAGTTATTCGATTTTACATCGTATCTGCTGCCGGGTTCAGTCGGGCTTATCGCGTTCAATGATATCGGCCGGGTTTGGGTAAAGGGCGAGTCATCCGCTACGTGGCATGATGGATACGGCGGCGGCATCTATGTTGTGCCCGCCGACCTGGTGATTTTACAAGGTACCGTAGGCTTTTCAAAAGAGGGTCTTATACCTTATATAGCGATAGGGTACCGGTTCTAGTATCCGACGCGTTGCGGTTAGAGTTTAGAAAATTTTTATAAAAATCTTTCCGGATAGGGGTAACAAATATCGGCAGGGGTTGATCTCGTAGTGTAAATCAAAACACAACACCATGAAAACTCCTGATTATTTCCTGACTTTATTAGTAGGCGGCCTGTTGGCGCTGGGCAGTGTGAGCTGTAGCGATGATGACCAGGATTCGACTACCCCCGAAGTGAAAAAGCCCGGTGCCAATGATTCTGTAACACCGTTGTTTGAAGAGAACCTGGCGGCCATGAAACAGACGTTTACGATCGATGCTGCTGCCGGCGGCGAAGTGCACGGCGAGCAGGGCACTACGATACGGATCTATCCAAATAGCCTTGTCAGGAAGAATGGCGATGCGGTAACCGGTAATGTAACGATCGAGCTTATCGAGATCTATAAGAAATCCGATATGTTACTTACGAAGCTGGCTACCCGCGGCCGTACTGCTGACGGCACAATTGCCACGCTGATTTCCGGTGGAGAATTCTTTGTAAACGTGATGCAGAACGGCGATACCGTTGGCGTGAACGGCTCATACCAAATTCTTGCGCCAACAGAAAATACCGGGGGCGACGACCAGGACATGCGCACTTTCAAAGGTGTGGAGACGTGCGACAACGATGGCTGCGATGTGATCTGGCAGCAGCAGGATCGCGACATCAAGATCGGTAAAGGCGAGAACGGCCAGGGCGGTACACAATCTGTGTATTACGTGTTCCAAAGCCAGTTTGGCTGGACCAACATAGACCGCTGGTATAGCGACCCCCGCGACAAGACCACGCTGTATGTGGATGTGCCAGAAGGTTATGATAACACGAACTGCTCAGTATACCTCTCGTACGACGGCGAACCTACAGCCCTGGCGTTATTCGATGTATACGATGCTGCTACAGGCCTGTTCACAGAGCACTACGGCCAGATCCCTATCGGCTTGCAGGTACACTTCATTATGGTATCGGTTATCGACGGTCAGTGGTACTATTCTGTAAAGGGCGCTACTATCGGAGCAAACCATACCGAAACATTTACCGAGCTCGAGCCGATAAGCCAGGAAGACCTTGCCCAGGTTATCGACGATCTGCCTTAATGGATATTTGTTGGGTTTAATTTCTATAGGTTGGCTAACGGAAGTCCCTCTCTCCATTGCGGAGGCAGGGCTTCCGGCTTTTACATACTATCCGGATTGCTATTTATTCTGTATCTTTAAAAGCCTGCGGGCAATATACTATGATATCTACCAGGATCATTCTTGCCGGTAGTCTGCTGCTGTCAGGTAAAGTGGCGGCGCAGACAGCCCAGGTAAAACCCGACACAGTTCGTCGTGAATCCCGTATACGATATGAGGCGGATGAAAATGCTGTAAAGTTTTCAGCTGTAACACCTGCGTTGCAACAGGTGCAGGGTGCGCCGCAAGCTTTCTATACGTATCACTGGGAGTTTGGTGATGGCGCCTACAGTACAGAACCGGCTCCAGTACATGTGTACACCAAGCCCGGTGACCATACGGTGCGGCTGTGGACGACTAATCACTATGATGCCGGTAAGCCTCCGGCAAGCCGGCCGGAGAAGGTGCCGGTAAAGAAAACGGTTCGCCAGGCTCCGGAGCCGCAAGCGCAGCTTACACCGGATGGCTTATTGTTAAAAAGCAATCGCGAACCTGTGCCAGGCGAGGAAATGGTGATGGTGCTGAGCTATGCTAATACGGGCACATATGCCACCAGCGGAAAGTTTTATGTGTTTTTTAATGAGCGGCGGTTCAAGGCCGATAATTTTGAGCTGACGGAAGTACGTACGCACCACGGTGAGCGGGTTATACCACAGGCAGCCGGAGTGGCGTCGCGCATAGTGCCTGCAGATGCTGAAAGTATGTTGGCGAGCACAGAAGTAAATGTATTGCCGCTGTCGTTGACCAGCGGGCCGTTGCTTGGCGTGGAGAAGGCGGTAACGGATGCTCATGCAACCTATCGCAATGCCTATGTGCTGGAGTTCAACGACCTGGCGGTAAACGAGACGCGTAATGTATTCTACTCTTTCAAAACAACACCGGAAATGCTGAAAGATACCAGCGCCCGGATAACGATACGCGGAATTTATGTGCCCGACAGGAACGCCGATAAGCATGAAAGCAAATCGCTCGAGATGGAGATCGTTACGTCGCACGACCCCAATAAAATGTCGATAGGCGATACGCGGTTGAATTACCGGTTTTATAAGAATAAGGATCTCGATTTTAAAGTCCGTTTCCAGAATAACGGAAAAGGTCCGGCGAGGTCTATAAAGCTGGAAGTGGATGTGCCTGAGGTTTATAATAAACAAACGCTGACGGTAACCGACATGTATCCGCCCTGCCCGATATGCCCGGAAGGAGAGGTGACGTACAGTTGTCTCGATACATTGTTTGTGCCGGGGCAGATCGTTTTTCATTTTAAGAATATATACCTGCCCGGAAGTAATCAGGATAATGTGTCTGAATATGATTCTACCAAGGGGTTTGTAGCCTATACGCTGAGGTTCAATGAAAAGGTGGCCAAGCAGCGGGCGCGCAGTCGTACGGCTATCGTGTTCGATAAGAATGAACCGATCTATACGAATTATGCAGCGACACGTTTTAAGCCAGGCCTGTCCGTTGGTGTCAAAGCTGGCTATAGTATCATGCCGTCGCTTAACGCTTCCCGGAACTACTTTGCCGGTATAACGCTCTCTCCTTATAAACCACAGCGCGGATATCTACAGGCGGAGATCATGGCTGCCGTACAAACGCATGAGGATTCCTCGCAATACACCACTGTTATTTCTCAGGACGGCGGCGTTACCAACCTGTTCGATGTGGCCCAGCGAAACAAATACAGGAGCGTGGAGCTGTATGTCGTGCCGGTGTCGTATCATTACAATATTACAGGCTGGCTGGGCATAGGTGGCGGCGTGCAATTCCGGCTGCGTCTTAACGAGAAGACGACCGCAGACGCTATGCACTATAACTATATATATTTTGAAAAACAAAATATACGGGAGCCGCGTCGTGAAAACGATTATGCCAGTCGCGACGAGTCGACACAGGGTTTCGGTAATTTGAGCCCTGCGCTTTTTGGCGGCCTTACGTTGGGCAGCACGCGCATTGGCCCTGCGTTGGGAGCACGGTATGTGTACAGTTTCAATTCACCGCACGAGCAATGGCAGGTATTTGCTTTGTGGAAGTTCTAGGGAAAATGATATCGAGGTTAGTTCTTTTAATGGCATGTTTCGGAGTGTTGCCCGCCTTTTCGCAGGTGACAGATGTTGATACGGCCGCGCAACGTATGCGCAGGCAGGATGACCTGGAAGATTTTACGTATACCATCATAGACCGTTACCTGGAGCAGCCCACTGCCGACCGCCTGGCATTGTTCGATAGTTATGAAAATCAGGTGTGGCGGTCACGTATTTCGCGCGAGGAATCTCTTGCCTATGTTATATTGCTTTGTAATAAAGCATATTACACCATTCGGTTTGGGGATCTCTACCGTGGTGTGGAGTCGTATGAAAAAGCCTGGAAGCTTTATGCCGATGACAGCCTCAGCGGTTATGATATTACCGAATACTGTCTGAAGCCGCTGGGCAATACGTATGCCATGCTTGGCGATTACAGTCACGCCGAGAACATTGTAAAGAGTTACCTGGCCCTCGCCGAACGGGATCAGAATATTAACCATATTCTCGGAGCGCTTATCAACCTGGCCATTATCTATCACGACACAGGTCGTT
>Ga0247762_1000471_pt1 | contig 11427 bp, 8 predicted proteins | sample UWRJL081202R4_FD_181016 | JGI IMG/M metagenome (GOLD analysis project Ga0247762, IMG submission 181016) | Plant litter microbial communities from Arlington Agricultural Research Station in Wisconsin, United States - UWRJ-L081-202R-4 | ecosystem: Environmental > Terrestrial > Plant litter >...
ATATTTTATAAATATTTTTTTTTTTTTTTTTCTATCTACAAAAAGATGTACCTCCAAGATTCTTCCAAACACGACCATATAATATAATACTTGATTTCCCGTCTTTCACAAGACACACCGAACCTCACTTAATATTAAGCTACCTCTCTAGTAATATATAAATTTACATATTATGCATATAAATTTTAGGATAGAATTATATAATCACTTAGATATTTTTTAACCAAAAAACAAACGGTAATAACAACAATACAATTAGAATATAAGGTAAAGATAAGATGGTTACAAACTCTAATATAGAAGAATCTAAATTTAATGAATCAAATAGGGGTTGTAACTACCTAAATTTTTATTAACTGCACCCTTTCTAAAAAAGAAATACTCAAGGATTAATGAAGATCTAACGCATCCTTTATATAACCAGATGTTAAAACGACAAAAACCTGTGCCTGTATAAAAGCTATACCTAGTTCTAATCCAGAAAAAGCTATAATAAAAGCTAAAGGGATTAACCCTAAAAAAAAGAAGATTACGCCACTTGTCATAATTTTGTAAGTGAATCCTGCTAAGATATGTAACAGCATGTGCCCAGATAATATGTTTGCAGCTAATCTAAGACCTAAAGATATATTCCTTGCCAAATACGAGATAAACTCTATTAAAACCAATAAAGGTAGTAAGGCTAAAGGGCAACCAGCAGGAACTAATAAAGAGAAAAATTCTAATCCATGTTTTTGAAATCCTAAGATAGTTGAACCTAAAACTATTGTAAAACTAATAGCAAATGTTAAGACAAAATGGCTTGTAGATGCAAAACTGTAAGGACAGCACAACAAATCTTATAGACTTGCCGCGGTGGACTATATCTTAATCACTCAGTTGTTATTGTAAAACAGTGTTAAGTGATTTTTCACGTGTAGTCTCTGAGGAACCTACTCATAACATGGCTTGTTATTTTGGTTTCCGGCTGATTGTTCATTGTTTCATCCTTTAAGATTTTCACCGATAATCGGTACCTAAAGGCATTAGAAGTTTCCAGCATATAGTGAAATTTATTGTATTTTATTATTATTTATCTATGATATTACAATTATCTAAACATTTATTCTTCTTTTATTGTTACTCTTTTTCTATTCATATTACTCATAACTAGTTTTATTTTTTCTAATCCTTCGTCCGTTAAATGAGCTTTAGATTTAATTAATTCGGCTATTTGTACAAATTCTAAATAATCCTCTTTTTTAACTCCTAATAAGGGATACTCATTTAAGAAAGGTATTAGCTTATCACTTATATCTGAAAAGACTGTTACTAAGTATTGACCTTCATCACGCATTGGTGATTTGTAATATCTACCATAGTTTAGGTAAGTAACGATATCCTTTAACAATTCCTCATCTTTAATATGTTGAGTTAATGAAAATCTTAAACTAACGTTTCGATTATTTTGAGTTATAACTTGGAAACTTCCTTCAGCTTCTATAAATCCTCTTATTCAGTTTAAGTTCTTAATCTTAATATTTAAAGAATTATATATTACTGAAGGTCTTGCTACTGGTTTGGCAAGGGGGAAACTCTCTTTAAACTTGTCAGATAGACCTCAGTTTAAGGTAGCTTTAATCCCTACTAACCTAAGTAACCCTTCTATAGAAGAATGCTCTTTATTCTTTATGATAGTTATAGCTTGTTTAAATAGAAGATAATCAGCTCTCTTTTGAGTTATTAAAGGATAATTGTCAAAATGATCTATGATTATTTGTAAATTTTTTAAAGAACTTACACGATATTGGATAGAATCAACTCCATGTTTATATATCTTTCCTGTTTTCAAAGTTCTTTGTATAGCTTCTAATAATTTAATATCCTTATTATGTAAAGATATACTAAAGATAGGCTTAACTTGTCAACCTGTTAAGTTTTTACCTTGTTTATATATTGAAAGAGAGAAACAACCTTCTCCATCTACAAATCCTGTAAGATAATCAGGATTAAGGTAGAAGGTATTTTTATTGTTAAAACTATATCTAGGACTATCCTTAGATGTGTCTAAGGATAACGGGGAGTCAGAGTTAAAAGAAGAATATGATTGTATTTGAAATATTAGATTATTCTGTAATCTTAATGCTTCAAGTATGTTGGAGATAAATAACGATAAAATGCAAAGGCTCCTGTTAACCATTCCTATTAAATTATTAATTAAAATAAAAACAAATAAAGCATAAATAAAAGGGAAATATATTTGACCCTTTTTTGAATTAATTTGATTTATTACTATGCTGTGTATAGTAGCATATAAAGCTTCTAGACTTATAGATCAATTATTATTGACTATTTTATTATAATTTGTACTTAAAAGAGATATAACTAATATAAAACTTGCACCTATTATTAAATAAAATCCTATATTAGTTACAGAAATATATATATTACCTAATATTGGTGCCTCTATACTTAATAAATCTCTAATTTCAAACTGACTTAATGGACTAAGAACCTGTCTTTCTAATTCTAAAGCAAGATTATAAATTAAAGAATCCAAAGGATGCTCTTTAAGACTATTTATTTTTCTGAAAATATTATATATATTAAATTAAAGTTTCTAAAAAATAGAAACTTTAATAACGTAAATTCTAATATAATTATTTGATTACAATTATAATAAGTACAACCATATCTCTGCTTTTTCACTCTGCTTTTTCAAATAAATCAAGGAAGGAGCTCTTTTAGTTTTAGCTTTAATTTATCCTTTTTTTTTAGCCTGTATGCTTAAAAGAGTTTTGATATAAATGTTCTTGATAAGAATAAACGAACAAATCTTGGTAAAATATATTTAGATAATATATAAACTGTAATAGCAAGAATACTAAAAGTAAAAAAAATTTCATTTATAAAATAAAATGGTACTAATTGAGGCATTTATAGTAAAAATAAAAGTAATGCAAATGCATTATCTAACTTATGTCAGAAAAAGATAAAATATTTTACGACTATCCTAGTATTACGTACATAATAATAGTAAATAAAGTAAAAAGGAAAGGTACTGGTGCTATTTAAAAAGAAAAGGACTATATAAACAATATATTATATGCCCTTTATATTACTCTAGTACCTAGTATTTTCCAACACCACTAGACTATTTTCGAAGTCTACGTCATAAACGTTGCCGTAGCTCTTATTTTTTTTAAGGCGCTGTATACGTGCTCTTATTTTATTATTATTTTTATTTTTTTTTGTAGCTTGCATGATGCATAAGCTATGGGCAAGCTACAAAATTATTAACAGTATTATACTCTACCGTTGAGCTATAGAAACTTATTACATATATTTCTATAATATTTACTTTTTTTAACAAGAATAAGGGCCCCCCCCCCTCCTTAAAAAGTAGGTTATTTTAAACCTATATCTTAAGATTTTATGGTGGCAATGTTTGCTGCTTGCTGCTTGCTGCCGCCCAAAACTAATTTAAATTGGAATTCTTTTTATTACCCAAAAGAGCTAAATCTATCAATGAATTTTCAAAAACAGAAACAATAGGTAAAATAACTACAAATCATGAAAAATAAAATATTGTAGATACTTGCCCTAATGTAATAAATGGTTCCTCAACATGGCAAGCTCCTAATTTCATTAATATTAAGAAATTCGCAACAAAAATTCAGAAAACAAATTTACTCAATGGTCTAAATTGTAAACCTTTTGATCTACCTAAATCTGTTATTGGTAATAACATTATTATTAATATAGCAGCAAGCATAGCTATAACACCTAATAATTTATTAGGTATAGATCTTAGTATTGCATAGAAAGGTAATAAATATCATTCAGGCACAATCGCAGGAGGAGTTTGCATTGGATTTGCCATTATATAATTATCACTATCACCTAAAACATTAGGTGCAAAGAAAACAAATAAACTTAAACCAAAAATAAAAATAAAAATAGTTATTAAATCTTTAAATAAATAATAAGGAGCAAAAGTTATTCTATCGTAATTACCTGAAACACCTAGGGGATTACTTGACCCTGCTGTATCATGTAATGCGATTAAATGCATTAATACTAATGCTACTAATATAAAAGGTAAAACAAAGTGTAAAGCAAAGAATCTATTTAAAGTAGCATTATTTACAGAGCATTTATGTTGGTCGTCACCATAATTAAAATTTATTTTTAATTACTCTCACTACACTCAATAAATTTCATTATTGATCGGACTATATCTTGATCTAATTTATGTTTATTAATAATTTGAAGGAATATTTATTTTTTTAGAGTATCTCTCTATTGTACGTAATTGTTTTATTCATAATAAATATTGTAATTTTTTATTACCTAACAATTTGACTGGCGCATTATTTATAAATTTGATAACATTTTCTATAGATCTTATACTTGATACTTTTAATCTAGAAGTGTTAAACTTATCTAAATAAATACTTGTTGTAAAAGACAAATATTTACTAATAGCAGATATTATAACATCACCATCTGTTTGACTAATATCAAAGCTTGCTATAGGGTAATCATTATTTTGTTTATAAATACTAAAACAACCTTCAGCTTCTATAAACCCAACTAACCACGCTGGGAAATAAAATGTATTTATTATTGATGTAATATCATTTAAATTTTCATTAGGTCTTGAATATTCAGGTAAATCCGTAGAATATATAATACCTGAAAGTAAAGCATTTCTAAATCTTAAATAATCATATTGTTTATTAGAAAGCATAGAATATTTATCAAAAATAGGTAAAATAAATTCTTTTAAATGCTTTTTATCTCTTATTCTTAATGAGACCATTTCTATTTTATCTCTTTTTCTAAAACTTACTACTCCTACGCCCAATAAACTTTTAATTTTATAAATCAATTGTACATCTCTAACTGAAAGTTCGATACCTAATTCATATGTTAAGTATTTACCTTTTTTTGTAATGGCAAAATAACCATCTCCTTCAAATAAACCAACTATATAAGCATAAATTAGATCTCCTGCATGTAGTCTCTGAGAGGCTTCTGAAGTAGAAATACTTCTAACCCCTGCTGATTGTCCCCGTGTCATTATAATTTTCACGCTAATAATTAATAAAATTAAGAATAAACCGTATATAATTCCAAATATAGGGGATGTTCCAGCATTAAGCAGGATTTTTAACAATACGTCACCGCATTGTGGTTCATCTGTCTTCAAACCTCCTCAAATGATAAGTTATGTTATTTAGATAAATTTAAATATCTAAGAAGCCTTACGGCCTCACTTCAGACTATGTCTTCAACCTTTTTATATATTTTTACATATATATATATAAATAACTTAAGTTAAATAAGGCTGTGAGGATTTCATCTATGTCCAGATTATTGTGGGTATATTCACGCACTGGATAGTCGTTGAACGTTATTTGATGTTTATTATTATACCACAATCAAATCTCCGCTGCAGATTGTATTAATCCCGGAGGTAGTTAATTAATATATCTCTGCAATTTACCTCATTGACATTAAAGCGTTACTGCTTTTAATGGAGCTCTGTAATAAGTAGTTAGGCCTTAATACATGCATTTTAGTAATTAAGTAATTAAAACAAGCAATCTACTCTACATCTTTTTGTGTGTATACGTGTATACGTATACACTAAAGACTAAATGTATGCGGGACTATTATTATAAATTTCCTTATTTAATAAGCAAGTTATTATTTCTAACCTGTGTGTACACAGTACGTACACAGTACGTACACAGTACGTACACAGTACACACAAAAAGTTACTAAGTTAAGTCGGAAATTTAAGATTTTTATAACGCTCAGAATTACGCAATTTATCCAATCAAGCTGAATATTGAATACTTTTTAACCCAACTAAAGGATGATGGCCTTCAAAGGAAAAAAAATTTATAACTGTTTGTACGTCAGATCTAGAACTAACACTAAATTGTGCGTATGCTTCCTTATCAACAGTAATTTTACGATTAGTGTTAAAAACTAATTTAAAAGCTTCAAACAACAATAGATGTAATCTCTGTTTAATTTGGAAACAACCGTCAAGGTTTTTTTTCATTAAAAAGGAACCTTCAGAACAGACAAATCCTACAATTCAATCTTTAAAAAAAGGCAAGTTTACATACTCTGAAGCACTTGTAGGAAGTTCTTGTATGGCTTCTGGAGCAACTAAAGGTAATTCAGAATAATTTTTGATCCCATTATTAAAAATATACATAGCCATGTTATATTGAGCCCTACGTGTATTTGTTAAGAAAAAAAGTTTATGATGCAGTAATAAAGGAAATAATACCTCTTGCAACTCTAATTTAGAAATAACTAATCTAACTGTAGGACTTTTTCTATCAGGATAAGAATATATTTTACCTATTTTTAATACAGATTGAATATAATTTAAGACAGCTATATCTTCTAAATGTAGCGAAATAGTTAAATGAACTGTAACAGAACCTTTGTAACTTTTTTGAATACCAATATAACCATCTCCATCAATAAATCCAACTAAAAAAGCTAAAAAGGATTTGGGTATAGTAAGGTATTCAGCCTCGGATAATCTATTTAACTTAGCTGTACGCGATTTATAATTAATAGTCCCCATTACAGGTAAACCTGATGCATAGTAAATTGCCGCCAATGAAAACGATAATATTAAGAAATGTATGAGTAGGGCAGGACTTTTCGTGAACTCAACTATATCTTGTCCAATTCATGGAATAGCACTAATAAGATTCGTAATAACAGTAGCTCCTCATAAACTCATTTGACCGTAGGGCAGTACATACAAACTTACTTTTTATTCATAAGTTAATATTTTGTCTTGTTACCAAATATCAGACTAAAGCGAAGCAGACTCGAATCTGTATTTTCCTTTATATAACTTGTCTGTATCTATTTTTTTAGATATAGCTGAAGAAATATTAAGATTACCTAAAGCTATTGCAGCTTGAGTATAAGAAGAGAAAGGAGAACCTTGAACTAATACACCATTGTCATAAACATTTACACCATAACCCGAATAACCTTTATTATTTACTTTTACAATATCAGATAAAGCTTTATAAGATAATCCTGAAGATAAATCAAAAACAGGAGGACTATTTAATAATTCATTAATAATTTTTATATTAGGAACCTGGTTTAATACAATATTTGTGGTATAACGTTTATTAATATATTTGTTTATTTCAACATAACAATTTTTACCTTCAGTTTTAGTTGTATAACCTAAAGCTTTTAGTTTTACTGCTAATATTCATAATTTAAAATCTACCTCTTTTCTAGATCTAAAAGTCAAGGATTTAAAAAAAGGTAAAACATAATTATAAAGTTGTAATATATTTGTTACACTTAAAATACTGGTGTTAAGCCCTGAATTAGATATACATCCTACCGGTCTAGTATTTAACTTATCTTCTTTTGGTCCAATCTCCGGGTTGTAAGGTATAATAGTGTTTAAATATTCAGCTATCTCATATAAAAAGTGAACATTTTTAGAGTGTTGTTTAACAGTAAGAACAGGAATCATACTTGTAATACAAAATGATCCATCTCCTTCTATGAATCCTAATAATCTGTAAGGTGTTAAAGGACGTTTTGGGATATCATGAACATTAAATTGAATTCTTAGACTATTCATTCCTGATTTTATATTTAAGATTTTTTCTAATTCATCTTGTATCAATTTTCTTTTACCTAAAACAGAAGAATTTTTAATTTCAGCTGCTAAGCAAAAATCTTTAAAATCTAAGTATTTTGAAGTAGTAAAATGATATTTTGTAAAAATAGGAATAAGAATTTCTTGGATATCTTTAAATTTAGCCACCGTAAAGTATGATTCATGTTTATCTTTAGAGTCTACAATAACCCCTACATCACGCCCTGCTAATTCACTCAAAAAGTTTTTAATATACAGTAAGGTTTGTCTATCATCTCAATGTAATTTAATTTTAAACGATAAAGCACCTAATTTAGAAATAAAAAACACTGATTCTGCTTCTGAAAAACCTACGAATCATTCTAATTCTTTTTCTCTCTCTTCTAATCTTTTTTTGTTTAGGAAGTTGTAGCTATTTTGATGATACTTCCTTAAAAGTGTTTTGGATGTACCATCCGAGGCTACACCTAGGTTTACATCTACACTAGAACTGATACCTTTAAAATATACTTTCACTAAACATGCAATACTCAAACAGGATATTATAATAAACACAGACAGGAGTTTTAAGTCTTCATAGTAACAGTCGGTTAAAACACATAAACTTATTAATTATTCGTATAGAATAAGCTAGAATACCTTTGAATTCGTGTATTCTATTAGTTAAAAATAACATTTTAACTACAAGTTCCGACTGTGCATTAAGCAGCATTTCAGCCACCCACCAGTGACCCAGTCTGTCGCGATCATTTATATAACCGACGATCTTAAAATTATTTATAATTTCTTTGATCGTTTTCACTAGCATCGCCAAATAATATATTTATTATTCTATAACCCCGTCGGGTCATATCACTTTAATCTTTTTTTTTCTATAAAAATTGCAAAAAGATTATTACTCGTGAGACTATAATCTAATATAAATTTATCTATTAAAATCCTTTATTCTTCATTGTTTCTTTACCAATTTTTTTTCAGTAGTTAAAGCTCTTCTTAAAGTCTTTTCATTACAATTAATAGCCTTAGCTGCTTCAATAATTGTAGGATATTGACCATAAACAGTGCCATTTAGGTTATATAAAACAACAGGTCTAGTATGGGCAACACATTTCAATTTAGTTTCTTCTGACATAGGCATTCTATTTAAGGCTTTTTCTCTCATTTTTTCTATAGTTTCTGGTGTTAAATTTTTCCCTCTATTTAAAGAACCTATTTTTTCTCTTCTTTCGTCAGTGAAAATTTCTTTCATTTTTAAACGATCAATTTCTGTGTGTTTATATCCAAAACTAGAACCAGCTTCAGTTAATATATTATAATTAGGTAATAATAGTTTCAAATATTTATCTTCTAAATTTAAAAGTTCTTTATTATTTTCCTTAGTTATAACATCAGGATATAAATCTAGAATTAAAAAAGCAAAGTTATTTAAACCATATTTATTAACTGCAGCTTTAACTACTTTACTACCTCTAAAATAAATTAAATGATTACTAAATCTAGCATGGAATCTATTAGTAGATGCTGAACCAATATAATAATCTTTTGTAATTTTATTTACAATCATATATATACCACTTAAACTAGAAGTAAGTTTTAATACATCCTTTCTAGATGTATCTTTATCTATATTGTCAAATATATATACAGGGTTCAAACCTAAGTCTTGAATTATATTGTTTATATCATTAGATTTATTAGAGATAGAATTAGTACTGTAATGACGAATAAAAGGACGAGATATTAAATTTTTAGATAATTTTTTATTAGATCATTTTGGGCTACGTTTATAACCCAAGAAAGCAGTTACAATCATAAGTATAAAGATGACTGTACCTAAAACTCATACTAATGTTCTAGGAGCTCTATATGATCCGTAATACAGACCTCTTCCCATGTGGAAATAAACTAAGAAAAAGAAAGCTGAAGCTGTATTACTATGTAAATAACGTATTAATCATCCATTATTTACATCTCTCATAATCATTTATGAATAAATTCTATCTACTATAAGCTAACCCTTAGACGCGCTATCTATGGGGTTAGACGAGAAAATATATTTATTTTTATATAATCTATTTGTATCTACATAACGGTTACAAGTATTACTACTAGGATTTAACCCTAGTGCTTTATGGGCTGCACTGTACGAAGTAAAAGGAGATCCTTCTATTAAACCTTCATTTGTATAAATATATACAGTTTTAGGGTTTTCAGATCTATTCGCTATACTAAACTTACGTACATTTTTAGTATGAGGTAAATCTAACTCTATATCAAAAGGAGCATCTTTTTTTAGAATATCTTCAAACTTTTTGCTGATATTATTAATTATCTCGTTAACATTCTCAGTAGACACAGTTGTACTATATCTTTTATTAAGAATTTCTGATATATCTAAAAAGAGATTTTTACCTTCAAGTGTGTAATAATACCCTCGGATTTTCAATATTAAAGCCATTCTTCATAATTTAAAATCTATGAATTTACGACTATAAAATTTAGATTCATCCAATAAAGGTAAAATGTAATAATATAGAGCGTCTAAATTACTTACAACTAAAGATACTACACTTGTTTTAGCATTAATTGTACTTGTAACATTTAAAGGTAATATTTTATTATTTTGAGAGCTTGCTGGCGTAAACTCCAACTCCCCTTCGGTTTTGTGAAAATATTTAGTATTATTGGATAAAGCAATTAAATAATTAGTTATTGCATTTAAACATTCCTGACTCGTATTTTTTTGAGCCACTTGTAAATACAATGAAGATCCAGTTTTAATACCAAAAGTTCCTTCACCTTCCATAAAACCTATAAATCAGTTAGGGTCTATTATAATTTGAGATTTTGTTGTATCATATGTAAATATTTTTCTTTTAGAATTCATATTATTTTTTAAATATAATATTTTTTCTATATTAGTGTCAGACATATTTTTGTCTTTATTTCTAATTAGCAAAGCTTTATAAAAATCTTGAAAATCTAGTTTTTTACTGGTATGTAATGGGTAATTATTAAATATAGAACATATTGTATTTATTCCTGAGATATCTTCTACAATAAAAGAACCGCGATTTCTATTTGGTTCTACGGTTATTCTACCTATATTTAAATTCGATTGAATAACTTGAAGAACTTTTATATCATCTATATGTAAACTAATTTTAAATCTTAATTTTACATAGTTACGGTCTATACTTATTAAAAAATTACCTTCACCATCTGTAAATCCACTAAATCAGTGTAAAAATTCATTATTTTTATTTACATAATTGCTATTGTTAAAAGTTTCATTTTGTGTATACTGCATTGTTACACTAGAAAATTTACAGAATCCCGTTTTATTTTTAATACCCGATACGTAAATAAACGACAATAAAATTATGCCTGGGCCAATAAGGCATAGATAGATAACCATTACTGTTTTACTTCACAGTAAAAATGGGACTATATCATCACCTAGATTTTATAGGTGTCAAGCGTGTAGTCTCTGAAGATGATAATCACTATTAGGATATACCTATGTATATTAGCTTACCTGCTGATTATCTTATAATAATTATATATAAGGATTTCCAGCAATTTAGCCTGATTTAAAGAGCACATTATGACAGCATATGCTCTATAGAATTAAATGCTTCTAATACATTGGGACTGTAATGCATAGCTAATGTTACACCTGTTATAATTTGTATAATTAAACAGATTAATAATAAAGAACCAAAATTTCAAGCATAACTTATATTACTAGGTTGTGAAGCATCTATAAGATA
>Ga0247762_1000472_pt1 | contig 11419 bp, 6 predicted proteins | sample UWRJL081202R4_FD_181016 | JGI IMG/M metagenome (GOLD analysis project Ga0247762, IMG submission 181016) | Plant litter microbial communities from Arlington Agricultural Research Station in Wisconsin, United States - UWRJ-L081-202R-4 | ecosystem: Environmental > Terrestrial > Plant litter >...
GGCGTTGATCGCTTCGAAGAACATGCCTTCGGAGGTAGATGCGTTGCCGATGGTTCCGAAGGCTATCTCGTTGCCATTATTTGAGAAACCTGTATAGGTGTGCAGCTCGGGGTTCTCCCGAAACAGCTTGGAGGCATAGGCCAGTCCGAGCAGGCGCGGCATTTGTCCGCCGGTGGGCGATATGTCGGCGCTGCTGTTTTTTATATCCGCAAGATTTTTAAACGATCCGTCGGCATTGAGTGTGCGCGTACCAAAGTGACCCGTCATAAGGCGGCCCGCGGTTGAGGGATCGGCCTCGAGGTCTGTGTGCGCATACAGCTGTGCAAAAAACTGCTGTACGGTAAGCTCGCCGATGGCGAACATAAAGGTCTGGTCGCGGTAATACCCTGAGCGAAAATCGCCATTGCGGAACACTTTAGCCATGGCTATCTGTGCTACCTCTTTACCATCGCCAAAAATGCCGAACTTGGCCTTGCCCATGAACACTTCCTTGCGTCCGATGAGACTGGCTTCACGGCTTTCTACCACCAGGCGATAATCGGCCAGGATCTCTTTCACCTTCGCCTGGGAGAATTTGGTCTTTGCTTCTTTTAATGCGCTCAAAGTTTCAGTTGGGGTTTAGGGGTGAACAACTGTTAGGTTCAAAAATAGAAATAACCGGAAACTTTCAAAAGCCGGTTACGAGTGCGCCTGCCGGTACAAATCTATCTATCGTTCGCATATAAAAACGTACCACGAATTTTATTCTGAGAATTTTCTCCTGCCAAAATTAAGTTACTGAGAAATCTGTTTGACCGCTAGATTATTGGGATGTTTCGTAATCCTTATAAAATGATGATTTTCAGAGGACAACGGCAGGCTTCGCGTGCTATATTTGCAGCCGTCAAAAAATCCACTCTTCTACAAATTACTTGCCCCATGATTATTGGTGTACCTAAAGAAATTAAGAACAACGAGAACCGTGTAGCGTTAACGCCTGCCGGCACACAGGAACTGGTAAAAAGAGGCCATACGGTCTATGTGCAAAACACGGCCGGAACAGGAAGCGGTTTCAGCGATGAAGCTTATGCCAGCGCCGGCGCAAAACTCGTAAAGGAAGCTGCCGAAGTTTTCAGCCTTGCCGAGATGATTATCAAGGTAAAGGAGCCTGTTGAGCAGGAGTACAAACTTATCCGCAAAGGTCAGTTGGTGTTCACGTATTTCCACTTTGCATCATACGAGCCTCTTACCCGTGCGATGATGGAAAGCGGCGCTGTTTGCCTTGCCTACGAAACAGTAGAGCGCGCAGACGGAAGCCTGCCTCTTCTTATTCCCATGTCCGAAGTAGCGGGCCGCATGGCGATTCAGGAAGGTGCCAAATACCTCGAGAAGCCTCTCAAAGGCCGTGGTATTCTGCTTGGCGGCGTGCCCGGTGTGAAGCCTGCCAAAGTTGTTATTCTCGGTGGCGGTATTGTAGGTACAAACTCGGCCAAGATCGCCGCAGGTATGGGTGCCGACGTTACTATCCTCGACCTCAACATTAACCGCCTTCGTTATCTGGACGACGTGATGCCCGAGAACGTGCACACGATGGTTTCAAACGAATATACTATCCGCGAACTGGTACGCGATGCCGACCTTATCGTAGGTGGTGTTTTGGTACCCGGTGCAAAAGCTCCCAAGCTCATTACCCGCGACATGCTGAAGACGATGCGTCCCGGCACAGTGCTGGTAGACGTAGCGGTAGATCAGGGCGGCTGTATCGAGACCTGTCATCCTACCACACACGAAGATCCTACATTCATCATCGACGACGTGGTTCACTATTGCGTGGCTAACATGCCTGGCGCAGTGCCATATACTTCTACATTGGCGCTTACTAACGCCACGCTTCCATACGCTGTCCGCCTGGCTAACCAGGGATGGCAGAAGGCCTGCCAGGAAAATGCCGACCTTCGCGCAGGATTGAATGTAATCAACGGTGAAGTGGTTCACAAAGGTGTTTCCGAAGCATTCGGTATACCCCTGACGGACCTAAAGGAGTTTATCTAGAAATTAACCGGCGTTCTATATTATAAAAAGATCCTCCTGATGAAAATCGGGAGGACTTTTTGTTTAAAGGTACCCTCCCGGGCACAACAGTTTCTTGGAACTATTCGAAAAATTCGAATAGCTCATCATTCATTGAATGCGGGTAGATCCGGGAGGCGTTTCGTTTGGTTGGCCGCCCAGTCTATTTCGGAGCAGATGTGGAGTAGGCCGTTCGTTACCACGAGGTATCTGGCCTGGAGGGTTTTATTGTAGGTGGCGGCTTGAAATAATACAGCGTCAGTGACGGGAATGTCGGGAGATTTACATTCGACAATCATCCAGGGTTTCCCTTCGCGGCTGAAGACGACAATGTCGGAGCGCTTACTCAGCTGGTTGTAGGACAGACCTCCTTCGATGCGGACGAGCGAGCGCGGGTAGCCGCGGTCGATTATCAAATAGTTAATAAAGTGCTGACGGACCCATTCTTCGGGAAGTAACACCACATACTTTTTTCGAATCACATCAAAAATCCATAGTTTGCCCGCCTCTTTCTTTAGCTTGTAGTCGAATGCAGGTAAATTGAGATGGATCATGATGTGCCAAAAATAAGAGGAAACTATGAAGACAAAACAAGAAATCGTTGAGAACTGGTTGCCCCGCTATACGGGCCAGCCGTTGAACCAGTTCGGGGAGTATATATTGCTCACGAACTTTGATAATTATGTGAAGATGTTTGCGGAATGGCACAGCGTACCCATCAACGGCCTTGACCGCGCCATGCGCAGCGCCACGGCCGAAGGCATCACCATCATCAACTTCGGTATGGGCAGCCCCAACGCGGCCACGGTTATCGACTGCCTCAGCGCCATTCACCCCAAAGCAGCGCTCTTCCTGGGCAAGTGCGGCGGCCTGAAAGCCAAGAACCACCTGGGCGACCTGTTGCTCCCTATAGCGGCTATTCGCGGCGAAGGTACCTCGAACGACTACTTCCCCCCCGAAGTACCCGCGCTTCCCTCCTTCGCGCTGCAGAAAGCTATTTCAACCACCATCCGCGACTACGGCCAGGACTATTGGACCGGCACCGTATACACCACAAACCGCCGCGTATGGGAATGGGACGAAGAGTTTAAAGAATATCTCCGCAAGATCCGCGCACAAGCCATAGATATGGAGACGGCTACTGTATTCTCCACCGCGTTTCATAACAAGATCCCCGCCGGAGCATTACTGTTAGTGTCTGATCAGCCGATGACGCCCGAGGGTGTGAAGACCGAGGTTAGTGATATGTCAGTAACCCAGCAGTATGTGGAAAGGCATTTGAGGATCGGTATCGATTCATTGAAGCAGTTGATCAATAATGGGATGACGGTGAAGCATTTGAAATACTAGTCGGGACAGGATTAATGGATGTAAGGATCCCGAGTTGCTCGGGACACGGTGGGTAGGAGTAATAAATGTAAATACAAAGACATCTGTTGACCGAAGACCGTGCCTATACGCAATGAGGTAAGCCCATTTGATTGGGCTTTTTTTATGTTTATATGGAATGATAGTGTGATACATTATTATGTTATATCCATCTTCGGTGACATATAATTGAATAGTAACAACATGTCTAAAAAGGACATTAGTAAATAAAAAAACCGTTGTATATATTTTCAATTAAAAGATATGCCTGGGCTTCGTGTTGAACGTTCACAAAATTCGTCCGGAGAAATCCTTAACCTCAAAAAGATTCCGCTTCTTCGGGAGAAGGACTATTATATTAAGGATATAGGATTAGAAGGTGATGCACCCAAACAATTCATTAAAGCCTACTTTTATGAGCCTGACGGAACTGTACGCAAGCGCAGGCCAAAAACATGGATACCTTATATTGCCAAAAGCGCGGAGAAATGGTATCCACATGAGTCGGTTATCGAATACATGATCAACAGGATCGGTATTGAGCTTGGTTTGAATATGAATGAGGTTCGGCTGGTTATGGCAAACGACAGGGTTCGTTTTTTGAGTCGTTACTTTTTAGGCAAAAATGAAGTTCTCGTTCACGGCGCTGAAATTTGTGGTGAGTATTTAGACGATTATGACTTTGCGCATGAAATCGCTAATAATTTAAAAACATCGCGGCAGCTATTTACGTTGGAGTTTATGTGCAGGGCTATTGATAATGTATTTCCAAGGAACAGCGATGAGCTCATTAGAGACTTGATCCAAATGATCACTTTTGATGCTATTGTTGGAAATAACGACCGTCATTTTTACAATTGGGGAGTAATTCTAACAATCAAGAGACGGAAGAAACTGCCTAAATTTGCTCCGATCTATGACTCTGCTAGAGCTTTATTATGGATTGAGAGTGAACAGAATATTGTGAAGCATTATAATGGGAATAGAGAAAACGGGAAAAAGATTGTAAATTACGTTGGTGGAGCAAAGCCGAGAATCAGTATTGAAGGTGATGCCGATGTTAATCATTTTGAGCTTGTTACTTTTATTGGAGGAATGAAGCCGGAATACAGAAGCATTGTTGCCAACTTAGTTTCTGAAAGCAATGAGCGGCGCATTTTGAAAATGCTTAACCTTGAAAGCTTCAGGCATTTTAGCTTTGAGAGAAGGGAGTTGATCTGTTACATTTTGAAAGAGAGATTCAGGATGCTGCGGAAGTGTTTGTGAAAAGAAAAATTGCTATGAAAGATAAGATATTCAGTAAGTTATTTGGCAAAGGAGGTGACAACGATGTGATGTTGCATCTGCCTGAGGATGAGCGAGCGCTTTTTGCGCTCATGATCGATGATATCGAAATTGGGAGACTGGAGTGCGAGGCTGGAACATGGACATTTGTTTATTCGGATAAATTCAGGAACGAATATTCATTGGAATATGAGCGGATCATTGGGTTTCCGAAGCTTGACAAGGTTTATCAAAAAGACAGCTTGTGGCCATTCTTCCTTACGCGGATCCCGGGATTGAAGCAACCGGCGATAAAGGAGATCCTTGAAAAAGAGAAGATCGACGGTGAGAATGAAGCTGCGCTTTTGAAGCGATTTGGGCGGAGGTCGATATCCAATCCTTATGAATTAATTGCTTGTTAAGACTAGCGTCATAAAAAAAGCCCACTTTGATGGGCTTTTTTTATGGCAGTTAATAGAATGTTCTCTTGCGAGGATCAAAATGTTTTTTTTGCTGGCCTGCGGATTGCAGGCGCTTTTACGGCGAAGAGCAGACAGAAGCCGATAATGAAGAACACGGCCAGCGCTAAGGCACTGTAGCGCATGCTGCCTGTAATATGATCAATGAAGCCATACGTAAACGTACCAATCACAATGGACAGGTTGTATGCCACATCATAGAAGCTGAAGTACGACGTATGATCGATAGTGTCTTCTGGAATAAGCTTCGAGAACGTTGCACGTGACAAGGATTGTATACCACCCATAATGAGGCCTACCACGAAGGCGAGTACATAAAACTGATTCTTGGTTTGTATGAAGTAGGCGCCGATACATACGCCGATCCAGAGGACGATCATGACCATCAGCGTCTCGCGGTTGCCACGGGTCTTGGATATTCGGGCGAAGAGGCCGGCACCTAGGGCACCGACGATCTGTATGATAACAACGATCTGTATAAGATCGCCGCTAGGCAGGTTCAACACGTCAGTTCCGAACAATGACGCGAGATACATCACAGTCTGGACACCCATGTTATAAAAGAAGAACGCGGCAAGGTAACGGCGCATATCGGGAAACGCCGGCAGGGTTCGCCATACTTTGCGTATTTCCAGATAGCCTTGTGTCCAGATATTGCCGGAAGGTTTTTGGTTATACGGATTATCTGGCAGGAGGCGGAAAGGGATTATAGCAAAGCCTAGCCACCAAAAACCGGTCAGAAGAAATGAGAAGCGTACAGCGACGCCTTCCGTAGGAAAGCCAAACGTCTGAAAGTTAAGGATCAGCACAGTACATAGCACCATCAGGATCACGCTGCCATAGTAGCCCATGGAATATCCGCGTGCGCTGGTGGCATCATAACGGTCGGGCGTTACGATCTCGGGTAAGAAAGCGTCGTAGAATACAAGGCTGCCGGAGTAACCTATACTGGCGGTGATCGAGCAGAATATCGCCCAACCTACTGTATCGAGGCTGGTGAAAAACCAAAGGCCCATACAGGAAAGGCTTCCGAGCCACACGAACGCTTTCATGAAGACCTTCTTGTTGCCGGTATAATCGGCAGCTCCGGAAAGCAATGGCAGCAAGGCGGCCACAACGAGGAACGATAAAGACAGCGCATAAGAATACAGTACCGAGTTCTGGATGGTTATACCCAGGAAGGGTATATGATCCGAGCCGTCGGCAGTTACTGCGTTTGCTTTATAGTATATCGGAAAGATGGCTGTGGTGATAACCAGCGTATAAACCGAGTTTGCCCAGTCATACATATACCAGGCGCGAACAGTTTTGGGATTGTTCAGTTGAGTAGTAGTAGCAGCAGCGACGGTTGCCCCGTTCATGGTGTCATTGGATTTAGCCGTACAAAGTACACAAAAAATCAGACTGGGTGCCAGAGTGAGAGCAAAGACATGGTGTTTAAACGCTCTACGGCGCTGTTCTGACGGGTTTCTGAGCAGATATGGCATTTGTATCCGGGAATACCACAACCATAAGGACAGCCTTTATCCGTTGCTTCTGCACGTTGTGCCTGTATGTTGTGCAACCGGCCCCTCCACAACGTCGCACGCATACCCAGCCATGCGATTTGTAAACGTTTGTAATGTATAAATAGAAGACAACGGGTAGACAGAAGCATTTACCGATTCTCATTCCGTTGACGAAAAATTTTATGCATATTCGTAGAGCGGCAACGGGGGTGACGTGTTCTATATCCACCCACGAGGGTTGTGGTAGAAATTACACACACTATAAGGAACAAGCATATGATACGTTGAAATCGACTTCTTCGGATAGTACAGACTCCCCGTAAGTAGATTTACGTACCTCATGTAACTTTTCTCGAGTAAATCCTGTTTCCCGTAACAAGCGCTGCGTCACGTGCCTGCCGATCTGGCTGGCAATCTTTTCATTTTCAATCAAATACGTTTAGGAAGGTCAAAATATAAGAACATCAGAGTTCATAACGCTCTGTACGTTATGGCTTTTGCTCAAGGCTTCAATATCAACTGGAAGTACCTTGATCATTTGCTTCTCTTCATCTTATAATACAAAATCCGTTTGCACGCTGTCCATTTTACACTTTATGTAAATATTGAACACTGTTCAGTATTTACAACGGCTGCTTTACGACTACGTAGTACAGATCGTTTTGTAATAAATCGGAAAAGAAAGACCAGTATGTTTTTACTGCATTATATATACTTGATACATCATAAATCCAATACAAATCATGAAAGAGGAAGTAAACAACCGTTCAACTCCGATGCATGAGCCCATCGCGATAGTTGGTATGTCATGCCGTTTTCCTGAGGCTCACAATCTGAATGAATTCTGGCGACTGCTCCACGACGGCCAGGACACCGTAACCGAGATTCCCAAAGAACGTTGGGACAACGATGCGTACTATGATCCGGATCCGACGGCAAGCCGCAAATCACATCAACGGCACGCATCCATGCTGAAGAACATCGACGATTTCGACACGTTCTTCTTCAACATCTCTCCCGCTGAGGCTGCCGAGATGAACCCGTCGCAGAAGCTCATGCTCGAGCTCGTGTGGGAAGCGATCGAAAACTCGACGCTGTCATACAAGCAGGTCCAGGGCACGAAGACGGGCGTTTATGTAGGCAACATCTGGGCAGATTTTGAACACTTACGTAAGCACAAATACGCACCGGTAACCTCACACTCGGCTGTAGGCCAATCGTCGAACATCATCGCGAACCGTGTGTCGTTTGCATTTGGCTTGTCGGGACCAAGCCTCGTGGTTGATACGGGCTGCTCCTCGTCTCTGGTAGCCCTGCATATCGCCTGCCAGGCGTTGTGGGACGGTAGCACCGAGATGTGTATAGCGGCGGGCGTAAACCATATTCTCGATCCTGATCAGAACGTATTGCTCTCCAAGTTCGGAGGCTTATCCAAGAAGGGTAAATGCAGTACGTTCGATATCGAGGCAGACGGCTTTGTACGTGGTGAGGGTGCAGGCGTGCTTTTATTGAAGCGCCTTTCCGATGCTGAGCGTGATGGCGACAAGATCCATGCGCTTATCGCGGGCTCTGCCATGAACAATAACGGGTATAATGTGAACCTGCCCGCAACCAGCGTAAACGGTCAGAAGCAGGTTCTGGCCGACGCATATCGCAGCGCGGGCATCGAGCCTCATAAAGTACATTATGTGGAGGCACACGGCACGGGTACGCGCCTGGGCGATCCCACGGAGTCGCGCGCGCTGGGTGAGTTCTTCAGTCCCGGCCGTTTGCGCAAGCTGCGTGTAGGCTCGGTAAAGACCAACATCGGCCACCTGGAAGCCGCGGCGGGCATCGCTGGCCTTATCAAAGTAGTGCTCTCCATGCAGCACCGCATGCTGCCGCCAAGCCTGAACTTTAAAACACCCAATCCTGATATTCCTTTTGAAGAGCTCAAGCTCCAGGTAAATAATACACTTTCGGCATGGCCCGCTGTACCCGACGAGCCACTGCTGGCCGGCATAAATTCCTTTGGATGGGGCGGCACCAATGCACACACCGTTATCCAGGAGTATCACCCGCGTGTAGCATCTGCAGACAGGCAACCGGCTGAAAAACCTGTACGACTGTGTCTCCCTGTTTCGGCTAAATCGCCAGTCGCGCTCAAAGCATACGCACGCAGCTATGCGGAGAAGATCGCTGCACTGGACGATGCCGCTTTCCTGGATATGTGTATCGCCACGGCATTGCTTAAGCCCGAGTTCGACTACCGCATCACATTTACCGGAGAGAGCCGCGAGGAGATCCTGAAAAACATAGAAGAGTTTCTGCATGACGAGAATGAGCTCGTGTCAAACCGGGCGCTTACAGCAAATGATAAAGTAGTTTTCATTTTTCCCGGCCAGGGCTCGCAGTGGCTGGGCATGGGCCGTGAGCTCTATGCATCGGAGCCTGTCTTTCGCGAAACGATAGACGCGCTGGATCAGGCCTTCCGCCCCTTTACCGACTGGTCGCTGCTCGAGCAGTTACAAGCAACACCGGAAAACAGTCGCCTGCAGGAAATAAATGTTATTCAACCCGCGCTGTGTGCTGTGCAGATAGCGCTGGCGAAGGTATGGATGTCATGGGGCGTAAAGCCGCACGCCGTGGCGGGTCACAGCATGGGCGAAGTTGCGGCCGCATATTGCGCTGGCATCCTCACGATGGACGATGCCGCGCGCGTGATCTGCACGCGCAGCGCATTGATGAAACGCGTAAGCGGTACAGGTGGCGCAATGGCTGTAACAGAGCTTACCTTACAGGATGCCGAACAGGTGGTGAAGCGCTATCCAGAGCTTTCGGTAGCCGTGAGCAACAGTCCGAAATCGACTGTGCTGGCTGGTAACAAGAACACGATCGACACGGTAGTCGCTGAGCTGGAGAGCCAGCAGTTGTTCGCCCGTCTTGTAAAAGTAGATGTCGCGTCCCACAGTCAGCAGATGGATCCGCTCAAAGAAGAGCTGCGCGAGGCACTGGCTTCCATCCAACCGCAGGAAGCCGCTATACCGCTGATCTCCACGGTTCGCAAACAATATATGGACGGCGCCACGATGAACGCCGACTATTGGGTGGGCAACTTGCGAGGCACCGTGCAGTTCTCTGCCGTGATGAACCAGCTTATGGAAGACAGGCATACGGTGTTTATAGAAGTAAGCCCTCACCCGGTGCTTATAAATGCGATGAATGAATGCGCCGAGGCATACAAACACAAGGCGATAACTGTGCCTTCCGTATTCCGCGAAAAGCCGGAGCTGGAATCATTCTTCCGCAACATCGGCGATCTGTATGCGAAAGGGTTCTCCATGCCCTGGAGCGCATTTTATAAAACCACGCACGCGCATTATATGGAACTTCCCTCCTATCCTTTTCAACGCGAACGTTATGCGCTCGAGGACAAGACGTCTGAACGCGCGGGAGCCGAGAAGGCGGGCAGTCGTTTCCCGCTATTGGGCAACTCGGTATCGCTTGCCGGTATGGAGCACATTCACTACTGGGAGTCACAGATCAGCCTGGCTAAATTCCCTTACCTGAAAGACCACCAGGTTAACGAGATCCCCGTGTTCCCTGGCGCGGGATATATCGAGATCATTCTTGAAGCTGCCTCGCAGTTATATAGCGCGGGCGTTCCGGTTATCAGGTCGCTCAACTTCATCCGGTCGATAGAGCTGACCGAAAGCGAAACGACAACCGTGCAGCTGCGTATTACCGAGCACGACAAGCGGCAGGCATCGTTCGGCTTCTTCAGCCGCACACACGCGGAGAAAAACGAATGGGTGAAACTGGCCGAAGGCGAGCTGTTGATTTCCAGCAGCACGATCGCTCACGCGGTGGCCACGCTGAACGGCTTCGCTCCTGATGGACACGTGACTACCGCAGCAGAGTATTACCCTTCATTGCGCTCCCTGGGTCTGCAATACGGCAAGTCGTTCCAGGGTCTGCAAGAAATACGCAGGGGTAACCACAACCGGGTTTATTTCACGCTCAATCCTGACGACCTGATACGCAACACGGCCAACAAGTACCTGTTGCACCCCGCGTTACTTGACGCGTGTCTGCAGCCGCTGTTTTTCGATGTGTTGCAACTAAACCCCGCCAGCACAGACCGCACAACGTTCCTCACATCGGTCGATGACATCCAACTGCTCGGTACACTGGATTATACATCCGCGATACATGGCGAGGCCAAGCTCTACAACATCGAGCAGGATCGCAGCCGCGGCACATTATCGCTGCAGGCAGACATCATCATCCGCAATGGCGACCATACGCCGGTTGTTAAAGTGCTCGGCCTCAAGGGCAAGGTGTTCGATACACACTTGCTGGAGCAGGAAAAAGAGAACCTCAAAAACTGGCTGTATAATGTCCAGTGGCAGAAGGATACACGTCCCGCGCCGTTACCGCAAGCCTCGCTTACTCCGGAAACATGGCTTCTCTTTGGCGATGTATACGGCCTGAGCGGCATCCTGACGGAGCGTATGGAAAAAGCCGGCGTGCGCTTTATTCATGTTACACCCGGCGTTGCTTATGAGAAACGTAAGACCAGTCACGGCAACGAATACATTATCAATTATGCCGCCTCACAGGATTATCGAAACATGCTGGACGAGCTGTTTAAACCGAGCGCACCAAAGATCGCCGGCATCGTACACATGGGCGGTGTATATTATCCCTCCAGCGAGCATGAGTTGAAGGCTTCCGAACTGGAGCGCGAGCAGGCCTATGGAAGCATCAGCA
>Ga0247762_1000473_pt1 | contig 11411 bp, 9 predicted proteins | sample UWRJL081202R4_FD_181016 | JGI IMG/M metagenome (GOLD analysis project Ga0247762, IMG submission 181016) | Plant litter microbial communities from Arlington Agricultural Research Station in Wisconsin, United States - UWRJ-L081-202R-4 | ecosystem: Environmental > Terrestrial > Plant litter >...
CTGCGCGCCTTTGTGGGCCATTATGCCGATGCGATGCTCCAGCCCGATTTCCGCGGCTGCCCGATGTCCAACACCGCGGTGGAATTTCCCGAACCGGGCCATCCGGGGCGACCGATCCTGGAGAATTGCAAGATCGAATTCCGCAGCCGGCTGGTCGATCTCACCCGGCGGCTGAACGTCCGCGAGCCCGAGGCGCTGGCGGACGGGCTGCTGCTGCTGATCGAGGGCGCCTATTCGACGCACCATATCTTCGGCACCCAAGGGCCCGCGCAGGCGATGGTCCATTGCGCCGATGCGCTGATCGACGCCTATTGCGGCCTGCCCCAGCCCGCCTGAACAGCCCGCCTGAGCGCGGAACGCTCCGCGGCCTCATCCATTGAGGGATGAGCAGGCAAGCGGAGACAAGAGATGAGCGGCACGCCAGACGAATCGCCCGAAAAACTCAACACCATCGGCCCGGCAGGCGAGACCGCCGATCCCAATGTCGGCGTGATCGTCTCCGGCCAGCCCGCAGGCGGATCGGATGCGCTGGACAGCAAGGTGGATAACGGCATCGCGCCCGCGGAAGACGAAGATCCCGCCGCCGCCTGATCGCCATTACTGCGGATAGAGCTTGCCCCGCCCCCTGCCCTTCCGCCAAAGGCTGGGGCGTGAGCGTAACCGTCGACATGGGAATGGATGCCACCGGACAGCCGGTGCCGATCGACGTCGAGGAACTCCTCGCGACGCGGCTGCTCGTCCAGGGCAATTCGGGCTCGGGCAAGTCGCACCTGCTGCGCCGCCTGCTCGAGGGCAGCGCCGGGCTGGTCCAGCAGGTGATCATCGATCCCGAGGGCGATTTCGTGACGCTCGCCGGGCCGTTCGGCCATGTCGTGATCGAGGCGTCCGACCATAGCGAGCGCGAGATCGCGCGTTTCGCCAGCCGCATCCGCGAGCATCGCGCCTCGGTGGTGCTGAGCCTGGAGGGGCTGGACGCCGAGGCGCAGATGCGCTGTGCCGCCGGCTTCCTGGGCGCCTTGTTCGATGCGCCGCGCGAACATTGGTATCCGGCATTGGTGGTGGTCGACGAGGCGCAGCTCTTCGCCCCCGCAGCGGCCGGCGACGTCTCGGACGAGGTCCGCCGCGCTTCGCTCTCGGCAATGACCAATCTCATGTGCCGCGGGCGCAAGCGCGGGCTGGCCGGGATCATCGCCACCCAGCGACTCGCCAAGCTGGCCAAGAACGTCGCGGCCGAAGCCTCCAACTTCCTGATGGGGCGCACCTTCCTCGACATCGACATGGCGCGCGCTGCCGACCTGCTGGGCATGGAGCGGCGCCAGGCCGAGCAGATCCGCGATCTCCAGCGCGGCTCCTTCCTGGCGCTTGGCCCGGCGATCTGCCGCCGCCCGGTCTCGATCCGCATCGGCCCCGTCGCCACCTCGGGGCGCAATCCCAATGTCAGCCTGTTGCCGCTCCCGGGCGCGGACGAGGGGATGCGCGAACTCCTGCTGGCGCCGGTGGCGCACGATCCGCCGCCCCCGCCGCCGCCTCCCCCCACACGGGTGATCTCCGACGACATCCTGCGCGGGATTGCCGGCCCGGTGCTGACGCCGCAACCGGCGATGCAGGCCGCGCCGATCGACCTGGAAGCATTCGAGGATGCCGCCGCCGACGCTTTGGCCGAACTGGTCGCCGATCCGGACAGCTTCTATCGCGCCGCGCCCGTGCTGTTCCAGGATTTCCAGATGCGCTGCCGCATGCGCGGCCATCCGCGCACCCCGGTCGATCTCGCCGATTTCGCGCGGCGGCTGGCTATGGCGCGCGCGGGGATCGATCCGCGCCGGGCCGAAGACTGGCAGGAGGCGCTGGATCTGGCAACCGAACTGCCCGATGACATGCTGGGCGCCTTCCTGGCTTTGGCGCGCGCCGCGCGCGAAGCCCTGCCCTGCCCGGACGATGCCACGCTGGCGCTGGTCTATGGCACGCGCTCGCCCGGGCGGGTGAAGCGGCTGCTGGCCTTCATCGAGGCGCGGGGGCTGATCGCCTCGCGAATCGATCTCTCCGGCAAGCGCTCGATCGCGCTGCCACGGCTGGGCTGGACCACCGCCCCCGCCGAATCGACCCACGAGCCCGCCTGATGGATCTGGACGCGCTCCTTTCGCATTATTTCGGCGGCGACGATCTCGACGCGCTGGACGAGACCACGCTGGCGCGCGGGATGGAGGCGCTCTCGATCGATTTCGGCGTGGAGCGTGATCCCGGCCGGCGCTTCGCGCTCTGGGCCTTGATGCACATGCTGGGCACCGCGCCCGATCCCGAGACCGCGTTCAAGGGCCGCGCCGAGCGTGAGGCCGCCTGGCGGCTGATGAAGATCTCCGGCCGGGCGGAACGATAGGCCGGTCCAACCCTTCCGGCTTCGATCAGAAGCGCGCCGTCACCCGGCCGTAATAGAACCCCCCGCTCAGCCCGAAGGGAGCGAAATTGCCGTAGCGGCCCGATCCGTCATAGGCGATCAGGCCGTTGCGATCGGGATAGACGTCGAACAAATTGTTCGCGCCCGCCGATATGGTAAGATTTTTGCTCAGATCATAACCGAAATCGAGATCGGTGATCCATTTGGCGCCGAAGCTCTTGTCGCTGGCGGCCACCGTGCTGGATTCGGTATAGCCGCCATAGCGGGTGACCCGGGCCAGTGCGTGGAGACTGCCGCTGCTCCAGTCGGTCGAGAACACGATCTTGGTCCGCGGTGTGGCGACCAGCAGGTCGCGCTGCGCCTGACGGCCGAACAGCACCACGTTCAGCGAGCTCAATTGCGCGGGATTGTCGATGATATCCAGGATGCGGGTCCTGTTGTAGCTGTATGCCGCGTTCAGGCGGAAACTGCCCAGCCCGGCCGTGCGCAGGGTATATTCGGCGACGGCATCGATCCCCCGGGTGCGGGTATCGATCGCATTGGTGAAATATTGCGCGCTGTCGACATTGGCGATGCCGTTGGCGACCAGGATGGTCTTGATCGCCGCGCCGCCATTGGAGGCGGTGCCGAGGAACTCGGTCTTGACGATGCGATCGTCCACGCGGATCTGATAGGCATCAACCGTCAGCCGCACGGGGCCGCGTTCGAAGGTGATTCCCCCGGTGAAATTGAGCGATTTTTCGGGCTTGAGCGGCTGCGCGCCGAGCGCGAGCGCCGCCGCGCTGTTGACGGGGAGGAATTTCGAGGTGGTGGAGACGCGGCTGTTGCCGATCACCGTCACGGTGTTCTGCGTGGTTGAAAAGCCCGTCTGCGCCAGCGAGGGGGCACGAAAGCCGGTGTTGACGCCGCCGCGCAGGGCGAGGCCCGGCAGGATTTCGTAGCGCGTCGAGACTTTGCCGCTGAACGTCTCGCCCGCGCTGTCGTCATAATGTTCGAACCGCCCCGCCAGCCCGACGAACCAGGCGCTGGTGACATTGGTCGACAGATCGACATAGGCGGCGAGATTGTTGCGGCTGAGCGTCGCGGCATCCGCGGGCGAGGTTCCGGTGAAGGAGACCAGTCCCGGCGAGGGCGAGCGCCCGCCGTACAATTGCCCGAACGGCGTATTGTCCACCGGGATCACATAGCCGCCGTCGCGATAGCTGTCCGGCTCGCCGGCGATGTTCTGGAATTTCTCCCAGCGATGCTCGAACCCCAGCGCCACCGCCAGCGGCTCGGCCAGGCCCAGCTCATAGCTGCGGCTCAGATCCAGATTGTTCACCCACAAAGACTGGACCTGCTTGCCCATGAAGAAATTCGTGGGGCTGGTCGGCCCGATCGAGGGATTGAGCGTATTCTGTGCGCCCAGCCAGACATGGTCGCGGCCATAGCTGGACGACAGATCGAAATCCCAGCCGGCCACGCCGCCCTTTAGCCCGGCCGTGCTCTGGAAATCCCATTCCTTGATGCGGCGATAGGCCTGGAAACCGGCGGGATAGATTTGCGGCAGGGAGGTCACGCCCTGTGTATTGGTCTGCCCGCCGAAACCGGTGGAAGATGGAAAGGCCGCGCCGCGCGCATCCTTGATGTCGCGATAGCTCAGCGTGGAGAAACTATAGAGGCTCAGCCCGTCGCCCAGCGGGAGGGAGGCATTGTACGAGCCATTGACGATCGTGTCGCGATTGGAGCGGCCATAGCCGCCCGCGATGACATGATCGACATTCGCCTCGCGTGGATCGGGGGCGCCGTTGATCAGCGGGAAGACGCGCGGGACCGGATCTCCGGAAGAGTCCGCGCGATCGTGATATTTTCCCTCCACGGCAAAGCGGAGGAAGCCGCCGTCCCCGCCCAGCCGCGTACCATAGCCGATCGACTGCTGGAGCAGTTCGCCGCCCTTTTCATAGAGCTGGCCCGCGGTGGCGCTGAATTCGCCGCCCTCCGGCGCGCTGTCCAGGATGATGTTGATCACGCCCGAGATCGCATCCGATCCATATTGCGCGGCGGCACCGTCGCGCAGCACTTCGATCCGGCCGACCGCATTGGTGGGGATCAGATCGATGTCCACCGGGGTCGATCCGCCCGAGACGCGCGAGAGATTGTTGATCAGCGAGGTGGTGTGGCGGCGCTTGCCGTTCACCAGCACCAGCAGATAATCGCCCGAAAGCCCGCGGATCGAGATCGGACGGACGCTGGCCGAGGTCCCTCCCCCGCCCAATGCGGGCATGGTGAGCGAGGGGATGATGTTGCCGAGGATCTCCTTGAGGCCGGTACGGCCGGTCGCCTGCAATTCCTGTGCGGAGATCACGTCGATCGGCACCGGACTGTCCGCCACGGTGCGCGGGCGCGCGCCGCGCACGCCGGTGACGACGATCGCGCTGCCGTCCGCATCGTCGGCCGCGGCATCGTCCGGCGCCAGCGACGGATCGAGCGCGGCGATCCGGACGGGCGGCGGCAGGACCGGTGCATCCTGCGCCAGGGCCGGCGCCGCGAAGGCGGCCAGCGCGGTGGAGGCCAGCAAGCTCTGTATCGAAATCATCGTTTCACCCCTTTGTGTGAAACGGTCCTATGGGCTGGGGGTGGGGCGGCCAAAGCAGTTTGTCTACCGATATAGTTATATTTGCTATCTTCTTTATTAAAAAGAGTAATTATCCTATTTGCGGCGCTTATACCGGACGGGCGGAATGAAAAATGGCGCCGGCCACAGGGGGACCGGCGCCATCGGCGAAACGAAAGAGGCGGCTCAGAGATCGGCGTAGAGGGGCTCGTCCTGGATCAGGATGCGTTCCAGCACGCGGGGATAATCGCCGTAATTCTTGACCGCATAATGGACCGCGGCGCGATTGTCCCAGAAGGCCACGGAATCCGGCCTCCACGAGAAGCGGACCTGGAATTCGGGCCGCTTATACTGGCGCAGCACCTCCTCCAGCAGCGCGCGGCTTTCGGACAGCTCCACGCCCAGGATCTGCGGCCGCTGGGTATAGTTGATCCACAGGATCTTCTGCCCGGTCTCGCGATGGGTGCGCACCACGGGATGCGAGACCAGGGGATAGTCATGCCCGGCGCCGGCCAGCGCCTCGCGGAAATCGTGCGTGACATACAGGCTGTCCAGCCGCTCCCTGATCTCGGGGGCCAGGCCCTCATAGGCCAGATTGGCATCCACCCAGATGGTGTCGCCGCCCAGTTCGGGCAGGTCGACCGGCCGCAGCACCGCGCCCCAGGTGGGCACCAGCCGCCAGCTCGTATCGCTGTGATAGGCATCGCCGGGGCCGATATCGCGATAGATGCGCTTTTCATAGAGCGCCGCATCCGCCGCCGAGATCTTGTGGATCGGCGCGATCTTGGCGTCGCGCTTGGTGCTGGGATGGGTGTAGAGCGGGCCGAATTCGCGCGCGAAGGCGGCATGCTGGTCCTTGTTCAGCGGCTGATCGCGGAAGAAGACCACCTTATATTTGACCACCGCCGCGCGGATCGCGTCGCGCTGGGCGGGCGTGATCGGGCGGCTGAGATCGACGCCGGAGATTTCCGCGCCGATGGTCGGCTGGAGCGGGCGGATCCCGATCTCCTCGATCGTGCGCTCGAGGATCTGGGCTGAAGCTGTAGACATGATGCACCTCTCTTGTGGGAGGGTGCAGGCTAGGCCGCATCCGGCCGCTTTTGTTATGAATAGGAGCCTGCGATCCATTGGAGTTTCCAATGCGAGCGCCTATTTGCGACAGTCATAAGACGGATGATTTATTCGCGCTCGTCGCGCTTTCGCAGGATGCTTACCTCGGATGCCATCTTCTTCTTCAAGGACAGCGCATCATGGCACATCCGCGGCAGATCAAACTGGGCTTCATCCTCCACGGCGTGGGCCGCACCTGGACCGACTGGCGCCACCCCGCGCGCGATCCCAATGCCAGCACCAGCTTCGCCTTCTACAAACGCCAGGCGCAGCTTGCGGAAAAAGGGCTGTTCGATTTCCTGTTCGTGGCGGACAGCCTTTCGATCAACGAGAAATCCAGCCCGCATTATCTCAACCGCTTCGAGCCGATCACCATCCTTTCCGCGCTGGCGGCGGCCACTTCGCACATCGGCCTCGTCGCCACGCTCACGGTGAGCTATTCAGAGCCCTATAATGTGGCGCGGCAATTCGCCTCGCTGGACCATATCAGCGGCGGGCGCGCCGGCTGGAACGTCGTCACCTCCTGGCTGGGCGATACCGCCGCCAATTTCAGCAAGATCGAGCATCCTGCGCACGACACGCGCTATCGCATCGCCGCCGAATATCTGGATGTGGTCCAGGGATTGTGGGACAGCTGGGAGGATGATGCGCATGTCGCGGACAAGCAGAGCGGCGTGTTCGTGGATCCGGACAAGCTCCATCGGCTGGACCACAGGGGCGAATTCTTCCAGGTGCGCGGGCCGCTCAACATCAAGCGCGGGCCGCAGGGCCAGCCGGTGATCTTCCAGGCCGGCGCCTCCGAGGACGGCCGCAATTTCGCCGCCAGACGCGCCGACGCCATCTTCACCGGCGCGCAGACGATAGAGGAATCGCAGGAATATTATCGCGACGTGAAGGCGCGGGCGCGCGGCTTCGGGCGGGACCCGTCGCTGGTCCATATCCTGCCCGGCATCGGCCCGGTGATCGGGCGCACCGAAGCCGAAGCGGAGGCCAATTATGCCGAACTGGTCGCGCTGGGCGCGATCGAGACCGGGCTGGGCTTTATCGCGCGGTCGTTCAACGATCACGATTTCAGCCAATATGAGCTGGACGCGCCCTTTCCGGACGTCGCGCACCTGGGCCTCAACAGCAACCAGAGCGCGTCCAACCGCATCCTGGACGAGGTCCGCGCCGAATCCCTCACCCTGCGCCAGATCGCCCTGCGGCTTTCCACCCCGCGCGGCGCCTTTGCGGGAACGCCCGAGCAGGTGGCGGACGAACTCCAGCGATGGTTCGAGAATGAGGGCGCGGACGGCTTCGTGCTGTTCGAGACGCTGCCGGGCCAGCTCGATCTTTTCGTCGAGACCGTGGTGCCGATCCTCCAGGCGCGCGGCCTTTACCGCACCGAATATGCGGGCGAGACCTTTCGCGAGAATATCGGCCTGCCCTTTCCCGAAAACCGCCACACCACGGCGCGCGGCGACCGCGCGGCGGCGTGATCCTGTAGCTGGCGCTGTTGTTCTTTTCCCATCCCGCTTTGGCGGGAGGGGCCAGGGGTGGGCTCTTCTTCCCTTTCCTTCTCCTCGGAAATCAGAAGGCGGAAATGCCCACCCCCAGCCCCTCCCGCAATTGCGGGAGGGGAGATTTCATTGCGGGAGGATTTCTCCTAAGTCGCCTTCACCCCGAAACCCCTGTCGAACGCCGCCTCCAGCGGGCGCGTGCCCTGGATCGCGCCGGCCGCGCGGAACGTCTCCTGCACGCTGCTCAGCTCGGCGAGGACATGCGCGTCGGAGGGCACGGCGCGCAGCTCGTTGTCGGCAAAATAGCGGGCATCCGCGAGCGGCAGGCCGGTTTCTTTCGCCAGCGCCGCGGCATAGTCATCCAGATGCGCCGCGGCCCATTGCTGCCCCCTGGCATAGCGCGCCAGGAAGTCCGCGATCAATGGCCGCCGCGCCGCGATCGCGGCGTCCCCCGCCACCATATAGCCATAGCCGGTGGTGACGCCGCGGGCGTCCACGATCGCGCGGGCGCCATCGTGGAGCAAAGCCGCGCCGGCATAAGGGTTCCACACCACCCAGGCATCGATCGACCCGGAAGCGAAGGCCGCCTTGGCATCGCCCGGCGGCAGGAAGATGATCTGCACGTCCGCCGGCTTCATCGCATATTTCTCCAGCGCGCGCAGCAGCAGGAAATGCCCGACCGATCCGCGCCCGGTGGCGATCTTCCTGCCGCGCAGATCGGCGAAGCTTTTCGCCGGCGATCCCTTCGGCACCAGCACGGCATTGGCGATGTTGCGCGGATTGTAGCGCGTGGACTGCACCGCCTTGATCGGGCTGCCCGCCTGATAGGCGAAGAGGAAGGGCGCATCCCCCACCCCGCCGACATCCACCGCGCCCGCGCCCAGCGCTTCCAGCAGGTGCTGCGCCGCGGGGAATTCGGACCATTCGATCCGGTACGGCACGCCTTCCAGCATCTTCGACGCGAGCATGATCGTCTTGGTGCCGCCGCGCTGGCTGCCGACGCGCAGGACTTCGCCGCCGCCTGCCCCGCCGCCCTTGCCACAGGCGGCAAGCGCCGCGGTGGACAGGATCAACCCGAGCGAGGCACGACGCGACAGCAATCCGACCGTCATGCCGCGGCCGATGCCCTTTGTTCGTCGCGCCGGGCGACCAGCGCGCGGGTGAGCGGGATCAGTTCGCGGCCATAGTCGATCGCATCGGCCAGAGGATCGAAGCCGCGGATCAGGAAATGGTCCACGCCGATGTCGTAATAATCCAGCAGCGCTTCCGCGACCTGCTCGGACGTGCCGACCAGACCGGTGGAATTGCCCGCCGCGCCGGTGAGCTGCGCGACGCCGGTCCACAGCCGCTTGTCCTGGCGCAGCTGCGCCGCGGTCTGGAGCAGGCGTTTCGCGCCGTCATTGGGCGGATTGTGGCCGGTGATGGGCAGGCCCGCGGCCTCGCGATTGGCGCGCACCTGCTCGACGATCTCCGCCGCGCGCTTCCATGCGGCTTCCTCGGTATCGGCGATCACGGGGCGCAGCGAGAGCGAGAAGCCGGGCGCGCGATTGTGCCGCACGGCGGCGGCGCGGACGCGCTGGATCACTTCGCGCGTGGCGTCCAGCGTCTCGCCCCAGGTGGCATAGACATCGGCATGGCGGCCCGCGACCTCGATCGCCTCGGGCGAGGTACCGCCGAAGAAGATCGGCAGGTTGCTCGGCTTGATCGCGCTGAAGCCCTGTCGGACCTGGTAGAAGCGGCCCGAATGATCGAACGGCTGGCTGGCGCTCAATTGCTGGCGCAGCACGTCCAGATATTCGTCGCTGCGGGCATAGCGCTCCGCCTTGCTGGTGCCGACATCGCCATCGCGCGCCATTTCCTCGTCCGCGCCGCCGGTGATGATGTGCACCGCGACGCGGCCGCCCGAAAGCTGGTCCAGCGTGGCGAGCTGGCGCGCGGCGAGCGTGGGCTGGGTGAAGCCCGGCCGGTGCGCGACCAGGAAGCCCAGTTTTGTGGTGAGCGCCGCGGCATGCGCAGCGACGATCTGGCTCTCGGGCGTATTCGATCCGAAGGGGATGAGCACGCGATCGAAATCGCCCTCCTCCTGCGCGCGCGCCGCGGCCTCGACATAGTCGCGATCCAGCACGCGGGTGCGCACGCCATTGTGCAGTTCGGAACTGTTGTTGAAGCCGATATAGCCGATGAAGTTCACGGGCATGGGAATTCTCCTTGAGACATCAGATGACGTAGAAACCATGGGTGCCGTCGCGCGCGAGCTGGGCGACCAGGCCATATTCCCAATCGAGATAGGCCTGCATCGCCGCGGCGGGATTGTCCGTGCCCTCATAAGGGCGCTTGTACCGACCCTGGGGCCCGCGCGGCGGGACGGCGCCGCCGTCGCCGGTCTCCAGCGGACCGTCGAACCCGCCCTCGAGCACGAAAACCTGCCAGCCCATCTGCGCGAGCCAGGAGGCGGTCATGTCCGCGCGCACGCCCTGATCGTCCGCCAGCACGATGCGCGCGCCGCGAACGGGCGCGAAATGATCGGTCTCCTGAACGAGCTGGCCGCCCTGCGCGTTGCGAAAGCCCGGGATATGCCCGGCGGCATAGGCTTCGGGCAGGCGGACATCGAAAAGATAGAGCGTGCGCCCCGCCTCGGCGGCAAGCAGAGCGAGGCCGGCCGGATCGATCCGTTTCACGCCGGCGCGCGCCGCCACGTCGCGCGCGCGGCCCCGGGCAGCGTCCGCATCCTCGGCGCTGCCTTCTGGGGCGCGGCGCGCCTGGCCGGTTTCGAGCGACTGGCCCGCCAGCGTCCAGCCGATCGTGCCATCGCGCAGCGCGACCACGCGATTGGGCAGGCCGGCATTCACCAGCGACTGCGCGCCGATGATGCTGCGCGTGCGTCCCGCGCAATTGACGATGATCGTCGTATCCGGATCGGGCGCCGCCGCGGCTGCGCGCCACACCAGTTCGGCGCCGGGCGCGCTGGTGCCGGTGGGGATGCTCATCGTGGCATATTCCTCGAAGCGGCGGGCATCGAGGATCGCGATATCGGCTTTTTCGTCGATCAGCGCCTGGACGTCCTCGGCGGCGAGCGAGGGCGTGCCGCGGCGGTGCTCGACCAGTTCGCCGAACGCCTTGCTGTAGGAATTGACGTCCTGGAACAGTTCGTAGCCCGCGGCGCGCCAGCCGGCGAGGCCGCCTTCCAGCAGGCGGACATCGGTGTAGCCGAGCGCCTCGAATGCCTGGCGTGCGGGTTCTTTGAACCCTTCGCCATCGTCATACAGGATGATCGTCGCGTCCTTGCGCGGCACCCGCGCCTCGGCCTCGACCGCGATGCGATCCAGCGGCAGCTGTGCGGCGAAGAGCGGATGATCCTGCGCGAAAGCATGTTCGTCGCGCAGATCGAAGATCGCGATTTCGGCACCGGTCAGCAGCCGGTGGCGGATCTCCTGCGGGGTGATGCTGCTCATGAGCGATCCCACAGATTGGGCAGCCGATCATTGGCATAGCCGGAGATGAAGCGTTTGGGCTTGCCCGCTTCATCATAGGTGGCGCGCTCCACCGCGCCGATATTGGCGCCATAGACATGGATGCTGATCGAGACGCGATCGTCATAGGCGTTGGAAACGCGATGGATATCGCCCAGCGACGGGCCGAAGCTGTCGACCGTGCCGGTCTGCAGCAGAACAGGCGCCTCCACCGGTGCCAGGCTGCCGTCGCGCCGGCGATCGAAGCGCTCGACCCGTTCGGCGCCGCGCAGCACGCCGACCAGCCCCCACACGCGATGATCGTGGATCGGTGTGGATTGCCCCGGTCCCCAGACGAAGCTGACCAC
>Ga0247762_1000475_pt1 | contig 11378 bp, 3 predicted proteins | sample UWRJL081202R4_FD_181016 | JGI IMG/M metagenome (GOLD analysis project Ga0247762, IMG submission 181016) | Plant litter microbial communities from Arlington Agricultural Research Station in Wisconsin, United States - UWRJ-L081-202R-4 | ecosystem: Environmental > Terrestrial > Plant litter >...
GAACTCGCCCGCATCTGCCGCTCCCTGACTGAGGACGCCGGCGCAGGCCATGATGAACGCGCCGCACAAGAATCCGCCGGCGAAGCCGGCCACGATGATGCCGCCACCCACCAGTTGCTCTACGGTTGACGCCTTCGGGATCGGGTTGTTGGCCTCACACGTCATCGAGTCGAGGCCGTAAAGGTTCGTGCAGAGGTAAACCCAGTTCTGGGTATTTACGGCTGCGAACTCGAGAAGTTCTCGGACCGTGTGGTTCTGGCTGCCTTTGTAGCCGCGGCCGATAATGCCGTCGCCGGTCGTCTTGTCGAGGTTGACCGACTGGTTGAGCAGGTCGTCGATGCCGCCGTCGTCCGGTGGGTTGCTGCTCGGTTTCGGCGGCTTGGTTGAGCCGGAGCCGGGGGTTCCAGTACCGCAAGGGTTGTCCGGCTGGGTAGTGCAGATCAGGCCGGACGGGTCCGATGATGAGACCGGGTCATTGTTGGCGTAGGCGTAGCCGTTCCACTGTTGCGGGTCGGCCAGGTCCAACACGGGGTCGACGGAGATGAAGCGGCCGATCACCGGGTCGTACTCGCGGGCGCCCAGATGGGTCAAGCCGGTGGTGTCGATGTCGCCGCCGACGAATCCCTTGGTGTTCGGCCAGGCCGCCGCCGTACCTCGTGGCTCGCCGTACGGGGTTTGGCGGCGCACCGAGTACTGCTGGGTGCGGTCGTTTACGGAGATGGTCTGGGTGCCCTGGGTGTCGGACAGCAGCCAGCTCAAGCCGTCGGCAGCCGGGGTACGAGACGCGACCAACACGCCGGCGAAGGTGTAGAAGCGGGTGGCCGTGTTCGAGGTTGCTCCGGTGGCGCGTTTGACCTGCATGCCCGGCAGATAGAGGGTGGTGCCGGTGCTGTCCCGCTGGATGATCCGGGAGCCGGTGGTGTCGTAGACGCTGGTCGTTTTGACGGTGCCCTGCGTGACCTGGGTGAGGTTGCCCTCCGGGCTCCAGGTCAGCGCCTGCTCGCCGCCGTCCGGAGCGGTCCGGCTGACCGTGTTGCCGACCTTGTCGTATCCGAATCCGCTGGTCACCGACAGATTCGCGGGCGTGGTGTTGGTGACCTCGGTGACGGCGTGCGGACGGACCACGTCCAGGCCGGGATTAGGAACCGAGGATTCTTGGGTGGTGTCGCCTGCTGCCGTGTGCGAGACCTGCTTCCGCCGGTTACCCAGCGCGTCGATTGTCCAATCCGTCCAGTACGGAGCGGGACCGGCCAGGCCCGCCACGGACGGCGCTGTCGTTTTGCAGTTGACGGCGGTGCCCGGCGTCCAGGCGGAGGTGAGCCGGCGCTGGTAGTCGTAGGTGAAGCACTGCTTCTCGGCAGAACCCACCGCGGGGGCATCGGTCAGGCTGAGCACACTACCAGCGTCGTTGTACTCGTAACTGCGGTCGGCGACCAAGCCGACGGTCTCCACCTTGGCCTGCTGCTGGGAGAGCCGGCGGGTCGCGAGATCGTACGAGTTGGTGGTCTGGACGTACTCGCCGCCGTTGATTTTGCGGAAGGTGACCGTAGGCTCGCCGATCCGCGAATACTCCTGGCTGGTGACGTAGCTCGTGACGTTGGGCAGGCTGGTGTCGAGTTTGATGGGCAGGCCGGTAGCCGATGCGAAGCCGGTCGTGACCTTTTCGCCGGGAATGCCACCGGCCGTCGGATAGGACATGCTTTCTTGCGTGCCATCGAACGGCGAGAAGCCCGCGCTGTAGAGGTAGGTCCCGCCGAGACCGGTCTCGGTGAAGGGCACGACGTAGTTGGTGCCCGTCACCTGATGTCGCGAATTGAAACTCACAACCTGCTGTTTGTATTGGTTGCCGTTGTCATACCGGATCGATTCGGTGAGTTGTCCTGGGAACGGCTGCGTGGTGTAGAGCTTGTCGTAATTCCACTTCGCCCGAAGGTTATTGGCCGACGTGGCGCCGTAGTAGAGAGCCGTCTTGCGCCCGAGCACGTCGTATTCGGTCGTCAGCAGCGCTCCATTGTCGTCCAAGGAAGTGATCTTGTCGCCGAATTCGTTGTAGGTGAGGACGGTCTTGCCCTTGTCGGGGTCTGTCTGCGTCTCGGCGCGGCCCTGGATGTCGTAGCTTGTCGTCCAGCGGTCACCGGCCGAATCTTCGGTCCGGGTCAACTGGCCTTTGCGGTTGTACGTGTAGGTCGTCGCGTCCGACGCCCCGCTGACTCCGGCGGCGGTGGTGTGCACCCGCAACTGCACGGTGCGGCCCTGCGCGTCGACCACTGTCGTGGTCGGGGTGCCGCCGGCGGGTGGGGTGACCTTGGTCAGGTCCCCTTCCGGCTCGGTGGTGGTGCGCCAGCGTTCGACCAGGTTGGTGGTGCCGTCGCCGGTCAGCGTGATGGCGGCGCGCTGGCGGCCGGCGTTGTCGTAGACATTGCGCTGGATGTTACGCAGCGTCCAGTCAGGCTGGTACAGGAGCGTTTTGGCGGGCACCCCGGCCTCGCCGTGCGCGGGATAAGTGGACGCGACGTGGCCCCACTGGTCGTAGATGGTGTCGGTGATGATCCGACTGCCCGTTAACGGCGACTCGGTCTGAGTCTGGCGCAACCGCAGAAGCCCGTCGTAGATCTCGAATCCAACGGTGAAACCACCGGCAGCGTTGAGAGTGGTGGTCTTCACCGAGGAATAGTTCGAGCGATCGGCCGGGTAGTCGTACTCGAAAGCTTTGGACGGGGAGTTCTCGTGGCCGGTCTTCGCCCAGCCGAGCAGCCACACCTTGGCGGATCGGCCGAGTGCGTCATAGGTCTGGTCGATCACGCCGCCGGCGATGTCGGTGGTGGTGGTCGGCAGCCCCCAGGCCGGCGCCTGGGCGACGGTCGACTTCCAATTGTAGGGGGCGGCGGTCAGCGTGGTCACGGTCGCAGCCGGCTGATCGGCCGGTGTGTAGGTCGTGGTGGTGGTGTTGCCGCGGTCGTCGGTGTTGCTGGTCGCGCGGCCGAAGTTGTCGTAGCCGGTCGAGCCGGTGGTGCGGAACGAGGTGCCGCCTGCCAGCGTCCAGTCCTTCAACTGCTCCGTCTTGGTGACCGAGCCGTATTTGGGAGCCGTCGTGTAGCTGGTCGCGTTGTCGTACGTGTACCTGACGTCGCTGAGCACGTCGTCGGGGCCGGCTGCCGCCTTGCCACAGGCAAGCGTTGTGCCGACCGCACGCTCCTCCAGCCCGATGATGTTGATGCTGGGCGTCGTGTTGTTGTTGTAGGTGTAGGTGACGCATTGCTCGTCGCCTGACTTGGCGATGTCGCCGTCGTCCTGCTTCCATTTCACGGTGCCGTCGTCGTCGTTGAAGGATGACTCTGTGCCCGTGATACGCCAGCCGCGCGACCCGTCGTCGCCGAGCGCGGTTCCGGCGTAGCTGATCCGGGTGCCGACGAATCGGGCATCGACCGTGTCACCGTTGATTGTTCGGGAGGCTTTTGCCGAGGAGCGCCAAGGCACGTTGACCGTACGGGAGACCGGTTTGCTGGTGCTGCCGTCGTAGACAGTCTGCTCGCGCACCATTCCCGCGAACTGGTCCTCGTCGTAGACCGTCTCGTCGCCGATGGAGGCGTCAACGGTGACCGAACGTTTGCCGCCCGACGCGGCGAGCCGGTCCTCATCCATGCCGCGCATGAACTTGGTGACCGTCAGCGTCTGAGCCCCGCCGGGGTCGCCAACCCGGGTCTCGACGGACGAGAAGCCGCGGAACTGCGCCCAGGTCTTGCGGCTCGGCTTGACGAAGCCGTCATCGTCGGCGTAGTGCCACGCGGGTTTGCCGACGTACTTGTAATGCGTGTCCAGGGCAGGCTGAATCGCCTCCCCGACCTGAGTGTCGGACTGCAGCACCTGGGTGACAACGTACTTGTGCCACCACTCCCTGATGTCGGGATCGTCGGGGTCGCTGGGATTGGGGGCGATGACGGGGTAACAGAGCATTCCGTTGTTCGCCGGCTCAAGATCGGCAGTATTGCCTTCGTCGCACTCGGGTAGCGAGTACGAGATCTTGGTCTCGGCCCCGGTCTCGCTGACGATGCTGGCCATTCGCTGCCAGTTGACCGTCCGGTTGTGCGCGGTGAGCATACGGTTCGGCATGGAAACCGGGGCGAACGTCACCGGTGGGAGTGGCTTCGCTTCGCCCACGAGCCCGGTGTGGACGATCGAGGAGAGCCAGAGGCCGGCGTGAGTGCCGTCGTTCGGGTTCGGGAACTCGTGGCTAAGCGTCCAGGAGTCGACGTCTTGCCAGCCGGGTGTTTTCGCACTGGTGTCCCAGACTCTCGTAGTGATCTTGGAGAGCCGCTTGGTTGACCAGAACGTCGGTGAGTAGTTCTCGCACTCGGTGGCATCGGATTTGCATTGCTGGTCCCAGGGAGTGTCAGGCCAGTTGCTGCCGTGCTCGGTGCAGTTGGACTTGCACCGGTCCCCGAGGTCGAAGGAAACCTGGGCGCGAGCGGTCACCGAACGGTCGCCCGCGCCACGGTCCCAGGTGCCGTAGTCGATGCGGCGCAACTCGCCACCACGCACATACGACGCGAGATCGGTCTTTTTCAGATTAGGCGCGTAGTTGTTGGTCTCCTGGTCGTACCAGAGCGACATGGTGTTGCCGCGCGCATCGACGACGTAGTCGAGATTCCAGCGCCAGGCCTGATCACAGGAGGATTTGGCGAACTCGGAAGTGCCGTCGGTGTCGTTGCACGGTTCGTCGGTGTTGTTTCCGTAGACCTTGGTGGTGAAGGTTGAATCGGTGGTATCCGTTTGGCCGGGCAGCTTGTTACGGCCGAAGAAGTAATGAGTGCCGTTACTGGCAGTAACTTCCCAATATTCGCCGTTGTTGTCGCCATTACCCAGGCTGACGTCGGTCAGCTTCTTGACCAACGAGCCGTCCTCGTTGCGCGGGTGCCAGCCCACGCCAGACTGCCAGATCAGCTCGGTCGAGCTGCCGTTCAGGCTCAGTGTCGCGTTGTCGGACCGCCAGCACTGGTCGCCGGTCTTCTCGGTGTTGTTGTGGTTGCCGAACATGTCGTCGGCGCAACCGATGTACTTGCGTTCGATGAAGCCCGGCGAGTATTCGAATCCCTCACCGACCCAGGACGGCTGGTTGTTGGTGGCATCCGAGCGGCCATCGACGCTCTGCGCCGAGTAGGACAGCGAGATCTGCGGCGCCGGGCCGCCGATCGGTGGCGGCACCCGCATCGGGTACGACCAGGAGAAGTCGCCGGTGGCGCCGCCCGAGGACCAGGTCGACGACACCGACAGGGGAGTGGCCGAATAGTCGCCCTCAGGGCCGCTCGGGGCGGCACTCAGCGCGACCAGAGCGCCAGTGGAAGCCGCTGAAAGGTCTACCAGCGCGGTAACTGTGCCCTCGGCGGTGTGATTTTGCGACGGCAGCTTTACCGCCTGGCAGGCAGCCGCTTCTGGGGTTGTCAGGGCGCAGGCCGGCAACCGCCACATCGCAAGGCGGGAGGCCCAGTCTGCGCCGCCAGCGTATCGGAAGCTTTTGTAGTCGATAGTCACGTCGGCCTTGGTGGCTCCCGTGAGCCGGGCGACCACGCCGGTCTGCCAGCGGGCAGGAACCTTCGCTCGATCGAGCACCTCAACAGTCGCCGTGCTCGCGACGCTTGATCCGCTTTGCCTCATCGTGACCGGAAGCTGCCCGGCCCGAGCGGAGGCCGCCTTCGACAACGTGAGCCGTGCGCTACCCGCGGCCGGAAAGACCGGTGCGGGTGGCAGACCCTTGTCAAAGCTAGGCTGCGCGGGCGGCGTGCCGTGGACCTCACGGCCGGCTTTGCCGACCGGTTCGGCCATCGCCGCTAACGGAGCGTCGGCCGGCGTTCTCGGGGCGGCCTGGACGCCGGAATTCGCTGAGGTCGCAACCAGAACACCGACCAGACCGGCGGCCAAAATCCCACGGGCACGGCGGACTCGAAGACGAGGACGGGAGAATCGAGCGGGCACAGCGAACCTCCACCGCGGAACGGGCTGGGAAGACGATGTCGCAGAGCGCGAACGGGGCGTGATCATGCGGTGCCGGGATCCGGAACCGGGGCCTCAGCGTCGTAGACCTGGTGGATCATGGTGTCGGTCAGAACGCCTTGCCAGACCGTCACGTTGTCGAGAGAGCCGTAGAGGTAGAAACCGTTGCCGCCGGGCTGATCGGAGCGGCCGGCAACCAAAGGCCCGGTCGCCTGCCATGGCGTCAACGCAGTGTTTAGTGCGGCCGGTGTGGCCGGTTCGCCGTCGACGTACAGCCGTAGCAATCCGAAGCCAGGATCGAAGACAGCAGCTAGGTGGTGCCAGACGGTGGGGTCGTCAGCATCAGCGACCACGATGCTCTGCTGAGAGGCGTCCGTTGCGCCAGCCGAGTTGCGAATCGAGAAAACCCACTTGGCGTCCACGGCGCGATAACGCACGTCAAATCCGCTGAAGCCGGCGCTGTCCTGGCTGAGGACCGTCTGATCAGTGACGGTGTCGTCGAGCCTGACCCAGGAGGCGACGCTGAACGGCTGGTCGGTCCGCAGAACGCTGGCGTCGGCGAGCACCGGCGGCTCACCCTCACCCGCCGTGTTGCGCTGAGTCCAGCCGTACTCCTGAGTCGCCTCTTCGTGATGCGGATCGCCTTCGCCGGCCCAGTGCGTGCCATCAAGCAGCAGCGCGTTGTCTCTGACGCCCTCCCCCACCTCGGTACCCGGAGCCAGGGTGAGGTGGCGGTCAAAGCCGGACCCGTCCGGAGCGTTGCAGGTGTCCGGAATACCGGCGGCGTAGCAAAGGCTGGCGCCGCTGAAATCCCAACGACCCACCTCAACGGGCTTGACCATCCCGGGCTCGTCGAAGTGGTTGTCGTCGTCCTGCCGGGCGCCGACGAGATCCTGGTCGACCAGGGCACGGTCGAAGATCTGTACGTCAGCGATCTCGCCGTGGAACCAGTCGACCCTGGTGTCGGCGAAGGCGGAGTCCTTCGCGCGACCGACCACAATCGGTCCGGTCGCGTTCCAACCGCCACCCCAGTCGGCCTTCATCGCCTCCGGGAAAAGGTAGTCGGCAGCAAGCTTCCCATCGACGTAGAGCTTCAGACGCAATTCGGCGTCGTCATACACGCCGGCCAAGTGGGTCCACTTGCCGACCTTGGTCAGCGCGGGCGGCGCGCAGGCCAGGATCGGGCTCAGATTCTTGACGTCGTGCGGGCGCAGGGTCATGCACCAGGATTTGTTGTCCGACCGGTACATGATCCGGAAGCCACTCATCTGACCGCCGTCCTTGGAGACCACGGTGTGCCAGGTGGTGTCGTCCTCGATCCGTGCCCATGCCGCAGCACTGAACGACTTCGAGGTATCGATCGGCACGCCCGTGGCCGTCAGGGCCGCCCCCAGGTCACCCGGGGCACGGTCGAAGGCCGACGTGCTGCCGCCGAGTAGCCGTCCGTCAGTCAACCAGGAGTGATCGGACAACGTCGGATCCCAGACCAGCGGCGTGTTTCCACCGACAGCCGGCTTGGAATCATTGAGCGCGTCCGACAACGGCGAACCCGGATAGGACTCCAGCGGCCAACGGGCCACGGCTTCACTGGGCCGGCCGATCTGGAAGGTACGGGTCGCCTCGTTGCCCTTGTTCTGAGTCACGTCCGTCACGTAGGCATACAGGGTTAGGTCGCCGTAGCGTGAGGCAGTCAGGTTCACAGTGGCGGTCTTGGTGGCCGTGCCCGTGGCACTCACCGAGGCCAACGGCATGTCAGTCCAGCCGTACCAGAACTTCGCGGTGTCCTTGTCGGTCGAAGTGAAGGTGGCTGTGACCGCTGTCCCCGGCAACGTCGGCGCCGTGACCACGGTGATCGTCGGCGGTGCCGGGACGTCGGTGTCGACCGTGAACTGGCACCATGAGGACCAGCTACCGCTGATGTTGTAGGGAGCCGGATCTGTAGCCCGGCTCCGAATCGCGTATTTATGGCCCTTGATGGCTCCGGTCACCGGTGGACTGCTGATCCCCTGGCCATCGCCAACGGACTTGGATCCGGGCGGAGTCTTGCGCGGCGTGGAGTCGGTGATCGTACCGTTGCTGGGGACTTCGACCCACTCGTAGGAAGCAGTCAAGGTCTGGTCGTCGTAATCGGGGTATGTCGCTTGGAGAGCAGGGGTCGCATTGCCCGTCGAGACCGACCCAGAGGAGCACTTCACGCCGCCGATGGACAGGTCGATCGGCTTGCCCGGGTAGCTGGCGTACTCGACGATGAGCTTGGCCTTACCGGGGTAGAACTTCTTCCACCGCTCCGTCGCCGTCTCATACTCGCCGGAGGAGTTGCAGGCGCAGAAGCCGATGGTCACGGTCGGGCTACCCGCCTTAGCGATCGCCGCCATCTTCTTGGTGACCAGTTTGTCGCCGTCATCGCGGAAGTTGACCACCGCGTCGTTCTTGTCGTCGCACCCGTCGCCCTTCGGCGCCGCCGAAGCCGTCGCGGCAAGCCAGGTAGTCAGCTTGGGGCTCCACTTGGTGCGCGGCGTGGAAGCGATCGACCCGGTGGAGTACATGTGGGTCCACGTCTCGTCGCATGACGCGGAGTGCTGCAACTCCATCTGCACATAGGCGGAACGAATGTAGCGAGACTTGAGGAAGCCGGTCGAGAACTCGAAGAACGACCGGTATTTGCGGGAACCCTCGGGATCCTTGCCCACCCGTGCGACCGAGGTGTCGGTGTTGTTGGAGTTGTTGTCCGTCGCATAGGCCCAGCGCTTCTTCCCGGTCGACCACATCGGATCGATGTAGAGAGGAAAGGCCGACGCGGGCGCCCCCAACATGTCGGCGTCCGGCCGCAGCACCAGATCGCCGCCCTCGACGGTCGCCGCGACCACGCCAGTATTCGCAGTTTCGCCCGGCTCGCTGGGCGAGGACGACAGCGGCCGCGCTGAACGAGCTGCCGGGATAGCGGTCGCGGAATCCCACATCGCAGCAGGCTCGGCGGTCGCCACCTCCGTGTCACCCGCGAACGCCTGCAGACCGCCACCCGGATGCGACACCACATCGGCGTCGCCACCCAGGCCGAAACGCAACTCGCGAACCCGGGGATCGGCCGCCGCAGCCGGGGTCTTCACCACCAGCACATGCGAGAAGCCAACATCAGTCGCGCTGACCACCAGGTCGACGTCGGGAACCACGTTCGCATAGGTCGCCGCCGGCCCGGAGACCATCGGTGTGGGCAGACGGTCGGGCCAGGTCAAAGTGAATTGCTTGCCGCCCCGCACGACAGTGGCCATCGGCCCTGTGCCGCCACCCGAAAAGCGCACATCAGCGACGGACGCGGCCGGACGCAGGGTTCCGTCTGCAGCTACGTGCAGGTTGAGGTCAACTGGAACCCAGCCGGAGGCGCGATGCACCCGCTGCGGGACGGCGGTGGCCTCAAGCGTCAGTCCGCCGTCTGGCTGGGCGAAAACTTGGGTGGTCTCAGTGGTGTAGTCGCCGATCTCGACACTGTCGTCGGTGGCGGCGGCCTTGGCGAGCGCCTTGGTTTCAGGGTCACCAGGGGCCACAGCCTTGGGTCCAGGTGCTGCCGAGGGTGTGACGGCCGAGGCACTGGTGGGCGCAGTCAACAGAGCTGCAATGACTGCTAGCGCAGTGGTGGCGGACAGACTTCTCCCGTGACGAAACGGCCGCAATTCCATCTACCCCCGTGAATCAAAGCTTCAAGGGGCAAACTTTAGGGATCGATCTGGCGAAGCGTCAATGACTGATTCCGAAGCGTGTTCATCTTTCTGGGCGACTCCGGAGGGATGCGGCCGCCGCTGCCTTGACCGCGGACGTCACCGTGTCCAGAGTCTCCGATTCCAGGCGCCAGCGCTGCCAGTAGAGCTGCACGTCCAAATACCGTCCCGGCGTGAGATCGACATACCGCCCCGCGGCGATGTCCGGAATCGCCACCTGCTCCGGGACCAGTCCCCAGCCCAGCCCCAGCCGGATCGCCTCCACAAAAGCCGCCGCCGCCGGGATGTAGTGGATGGGTGGGTCCACCCGCTTGCGCAGCGCCGCCAGGAAACGGTGCTGGAGCTGGTCTTTGCGGTTCAGCACGACCATCGGCATCGACGCGAAGTCACCCGCAGACGCGGCCACCGCCAGATACCGCATCGAGCCCAGCGGCTCGACCCGGCACCCCTGGACCGCCACCCGCTCGGCCGTCACTGCCGCCATTGCCGTGCCCGCTCGCAGCAGCTCCGCCGTGTGGTCCTGGTCGTCCTGGTGCAGGTCGAACTGGTACGGCAGGGAAGCCAGTGCCGGCAGAAACCACGTATGCAGCGAGTCGGCGTTCACCACGATCGAGACCCGGGTCAGTGCGCCCCGGGCCACATCTAGCGCCTCGCGTTCCAGCAGCGCCGTTTGGGAGGCCAGCCGGACCAGCGCCTCTCCCGCCGTGGTCGGGGTGCATGGCTTCGCCCGGCGCACCAGGACCTGGCCGACCGTCTGCTCGAGGGCCTTGATCCGCTGGCTCACCGCCGAGGGCGTGACGTGCAGGGCGCGGGCCGCCGCTTCGAAGCTGCCCTCGTCGATGACCGCCTTGAACGTTGCCAGCTCCATGATTAGCGATGCTAATGGAAGTGAAGAAACTTTAGCTGGAGACCGGGCGGCAACCCGCCCAGGATGAACCCATGCTCAGCTCCGCGATCGCCGGTTTCGTCGCTTCCGTCGTGCTCATCGTCGCCATCGGCGCCCAGAACGCCTTCGTGCTGCGCCAAGGCTTGCGCCGGGAGCACGTACTCCCGGTGGTCCTGACCTGTGCCCTCTCGGACCTGGCGCTGATCGTCGCCGGCATCGCCGGGCTCGGCGCGGTGATCAGCGCGCGGCCCGCGGCCGTGACGACCATCCGCTGGGTGGGGGCCGCCTTCCTGATCGGTTACGCCGCGCTGGCCGCCAAGCGCGCCTGGCGGCCGGCCGCTCTCCAACCGACCGACCGGGCCCCCGCCACGCTGCGCGCGACCCTGCTGACCTGCCTCGCGCTGACCTACCTGAACCCGCACGTCTATCTGGACACCGTTCTCCTGCTCGGTTCGGTGGCCCAGCAGCATCCGCACCGCTGGCTTTTCGGGATCGGCGCGGCGGCGGCTAGCGCGGTCTGGTTCACCGCGCTCGGGGCCGGCGCCCATCGGCTCGCCCCGGTGCTGGCCCGCCCGGCCGCCTGGCGCGTCCTCGACGCCCTGATCGCCCTCGTGATGCTGCTGGTCGCGGGCAGTCTTATCGCAATGCCTTCTTGACCGAAGCGGCCAGCGCCGGGGCGTCGACCGGACCGCTGGTGTCGACCCGGATCACCGGCCCGAGAGCGAGCGGCGCCGCCTCGGCCGCCCATCGGTCCCACGAGGACGCCAGTCGCTCCGCGTCCTCGTAGAGCG
>Ga0247762_1000476_pt1 | contig 11377 bp, 8 predicted proteins | sample UWRJL081202R4_FD_181016 | JGI IMG/M metagenome (GOLD analysis project Ga0247762, IMG submission 181016) | Plant litter microbial communities from Arlington Agricultural Research Station in Wisconsin, United States - UWRJ-L081-202R-4 | ecosystem: Environmental > Terrestrial > Plant litter >...
GTTATATTCAGCGTAGAGAAGGTGGCGGTCCACTGCTTCCTCAATCTGGGCAACATCTCCCCCGAGCCTTCGAGAAGTAGACTCCATTCCATTATACGGTTCCGCTTTGACTTCTGCGCTCCTTCTTGACACCTCCGTACTTTTTCTAGGTTGTGTCTTCGTGGAAGGAAGCCCATCTTTTATTCCTACGAACCGGATACCGAAGTCGTCCCAGCTCCTGCTTTGCCCCACGCTATCACGGACGGTGACCTTGCCATTGATTGTCTCTCCAAACGGCCGAATTAACTCCAAGAACCCGCCAGAGAACCCTTTCTGCTTTATGAGCTCATCCGCGTCGCTTGAAGCAAGCACAGTTACGTATGGGGCGAATGATCGCCAGATAAGAGTTCGTGGGTCATCTTGACCTAAGACGAGAGGATTCGCTGGTGAAGGGGTTCGCACCGTGGCGGCACCTAAGATTGTTGATCCCGACACAGATGTTGCTGTTGGAGTACCGGATGATGAGCTAGGCCGTGAAGAAGGAAGGGAGGATGTGGAGGCAAGGAGGGTATTTAGAGACGGGTTAGAGCGTCGGTAGGGAAGAGTTTCTAATGTAGGAAGGCCAGTCTTGCGCTGTCTCGGAAGGACCATGGATGTCTCGCCGTCCGAGAAGTACTGGGGTGCGATGGGTGCGCCATCTTTTGGAGAGCTCATTTAGGGTGCCAGAAAGTCTTGAAGTGTCCGTAGAAGGCGGCCGAGTGCGTATACCGAGGGCCTTCGTTCGGCCCGGGAAGGGTGCTGGCTGCGATACGGGCTCCAGGTACTAGGCATGAAATGCAGGTAGTGTTCTGGCGACCCGAGTCAAACGGTTCCTGATTTGGTGAAGCTGTTCGTTGAGGTAGCGTGCGAGTTTCCTCGAGGGTGGTCATCACAAGCTCGATCAGCTCTTGGCACCGAGAAATGTCCAATGTCCGGGGTCGCTCGATCCGCGTAAGGCATCGCTGCAGCACACCCTAATGCGCAACAAGAAACCTTTCAACGCCATCAAATGCAAAAAGAAAAGGTCAAAGCCGAGATACACCGCTAAGCCAGAAAAGAAACAACTAGCTTTACCCTTGAGTCTCCCCGCAGTCTGACACGGCCGTGCACGTCAGCCTTTCTGAACAGTCATCGGAAGCTAGGCCAAAACTGAGGGAGACTGCCACAGGCGGCTACCCTGCTCTTCTCCTTGCAATCCGCAACAGTCAACAGAACAGTCAATTGCCGGCAACATTTTTGATGGCCTAACCCGCCATCTTTGCAAAGATATTTTATGGATGCAGGTGTCTCGGCAGCTGCTCCCACTCAGATGCGGATATCTCTCGGGGAGAACACCGATTATATCTTGTAGATCGACTATTTCCCTGCAGAACACTACCTTGGTAGCATACTGCATGTCAACTAGAAGGGCCTTCGGCAACAACGACGCAATATCAGCAGTAAGAAGCCCAAAAAGACGCAAAATTCAAAAAGGCACATCACCATCGCCTCAGCCTGTAACCACGCGAAGAGGCATCATGGACTTGCGGGATAAACCAATCCCCTTGACAGAGGTAGAGAGTACATTACGAGAGTTACTTTTAGATGTCGCTAGCTATGTCGATAAGAACCCGTCAGCAGAGAGAGAATCCTCTGTCAGCCTTCCAGAAGAACTTTCCAAGGCTAAAGTTGAGCTTCGTTTCACTGGAGGGTGGGTGCGAGACAAGCTTCTCGGCGTTGACAGTCACGATATTGATGTTGCAATCAACAAAATGACTGGATACCAGTTTGGATTAAAGTTGAAGGAATATCTGGAGCTCCCTGGGGTATCCACTAAATACGGACTTGATGGTGTTGCTCAGGATGATCGCCAGTCTGCGGCTGCCGAAAATACGCACAAGAGCAAGATCGTTGGCGGTCTTCACAAAATAGAAGCAAATCCCGAAAAATCAAAGCATCTCGAGACAGTCACAACTCGTATTTTTGGGCTGGATATTGACCTGGTCAACCTCCGTAAAGAATCCTATACAGAGGATAGCCGTAATCCGCAAATGGAATTTGGAACCCCCGAGGAAGATGCTTTGCGTCGTGATGCTACGGTAAATGCGATGTTCTATAATCTCTCTACATCACAGGTGGAAGATTTTACTGGTCAAGGCTTCGATGACATGGAGAAGCGAATTATCAGAACACCACTGGAGCCCTTCCAGACGTTTAAAGATGACCCCCTTCGAGTTCTTCGGTTGATTAGATTCGCGAGCAGACTCGGCTACAAAATCGACCCAGCTGCTCAGGATTCGATGAAAGATGACGATATTAAAGAGGCGCTCAAGATCAAGATAAGTAGGGAGAGAATAGGTGTGGAACTGGAGAAAATGCTCAAGGGTATGGTGTTTAAAATACGAAAATTCAGTTGCAAACTAACAAAGAATAGGTTCGGATCCTCGAACGGCCCTTCATTTAATTCATGATCTCGACCTCTACCACACAATCTTCACCAACCCAATTTCGATTTGTGATTTCGTACCTGAACTTACGCAATGGCATGCAGCCTACGATACTTTGGAAGCCTTGATTGCGGACACAAAGGAGGAGATCTCATGTTTCCTTCTTCGAAATCCTGAAGAAAGGTACTTGGCTTGGACGCTCTGTGCGTTAACACCTTGGGGCAGCGCGCCAGAAAGAAAACCCGCGAAACCAGGAGCCAAAACTCCTCCTCCATTTGCTGCCGATATTGCTAGAGAAGGTATCAAGACTCCAAGCAAAATATGTGATATTGTTACCGCAGCAATTCGAAACTCAGAGGATATCAAAGGCTTGGTCCAGCAAGTATCGTCTCCGATAGGACAGACCAAATTGAAGAATATCCCAGGACGTGACATATTAGGAATGGCAATTCGAAAATGGGGCGCGACATGGCGATCCCAGGTGATATTCTCATTGCTCCATGAGATCTTAGCAGAGCCTGAGTCAAGAACAGGTAAGTATCCAAAGAAATTCACGAACAAGATCACAAATAACTCACATTCTTTCCGATAGACTTAGTGCGGAATTATAAGATGTTCTTGCAGCAAATATCTTCTCTTGGTTTACTGGAAGCGTATACATTTAAGCCACTCCTCGATGGCAAGGCGCTAGCAAAAGCCTTGGGGACACCACCTGGTCCATGGATGAAAGATGCATTGGAAGTAGTCATGGCATGGCAGCTTCGTGACTCTGATAACACTGATCCCTCGACTGCTATCGAAGAAGTGCGATTAAACAAAGAGAATAAAAATGGAGGTGAGCTTACAGCATGCCTTATCGATCACTTCCTCCAACTTACCATTCGTCCACTGTTTGCAAAGACACCTCGAACAGTGACAAGCGCCGGTCGTAAAAAGCTCAACCCTGATACGCGTCCGTATCAAAGTATCGATGACGAAGAAGACAAACCCTGGAAAACCCGGGAAAGAAGTTCTATAAACCTGCTACGGTGGATTCTCAATAAAATAGATCCCGAGAGAATTGAACGGAACTGGCCTTTGCTTATACCTCCAATCTTGACCATTCTCGACGACTCTGACCCATTGGTCAAGAGCCTCGGCTGCGAGTTTGCTGCCATGATCTTATCAAAAACGCCGCCAGCCCTACTTATCCGCACAGGCCTTGGCGACGTTTTTGAGGAAGTTCTCATGTCTTGTCTCACTTACCTTCCTACTTTAACACCTGAAGATCAGTCGGTTGTGATACTTGACGCGGCTTTTCCAGCTCTTATTACACTCTCAAACGCCCAGTTCCCCGTTCAGCCTTCTCGAAAGGAACATATAAGTAACCAACAAAAGCGAGCTAAATTCCTCGATCAGGTCTTGAGGCGTGGAGTTTTGAGCGGATTTACTTACGCTGGTGAGTATGTGAAGATTGCTATAATCCTTTTAAAGCATCTCAAGGCAATATCAAATGAGCTCGGTGTGGAATTGGTGAGGCACCTCAAAGACATTCTTCCTTTACTCTCACGCATCTTGGGCGATCCATTCGCCCCGGCAAGTCCTGAGCTCATGCTTGCGGCAGCAAGGGCCGAACAAGCAGCAATATTAAACGCATGGCCCAGAATCAGTTATCATCGAGGAGAAATACTCAAAGGGATTATAAGCGGCTGGATTCATGTGATTGACTCTGGAAGCACTATCGATGAGGTAAATTTAGAGCTGAGAGAAACGGTCGAGATGCTCATGACGGCAGTAAAAGGCGAAGTTGATATTGTCTCTGAATTTACGGAGTTGATGGCTGCAGATGATCGGCTCAAACCACTTTTTGCAGGACTCGTGTAAAATCCGCTATAGGCAATAAAAAAAAGATGCTGCCTTAAATGTTGAAAATGGGAATGTATACGAAGCGTAGAGCTCTTGAGGCTCACATTTCACACTAGATTACAAAAGCAATAATGAATTTAGCCAACTCGCTTTCTGAGTGTCAATAGCCAATGGTTACTGACGTTTGGATTTTCTGAACTACATTTCCGGCCTATTGCACATCAGAGGATAGCTGTCTAAACTCAATTTGCTAGCCTATCAAGCATCCCGCACTAGTCTCCCCAAATGAAGCAGGTTTACATGCATCCCTACTACGCCCTCAGGAAAAGGATTATGGTATGCCACAGGTGGATATACAGATACTGAAAACAAAAGGTCCGATTCCCTTCTCCCAACTCCATGCTTGCAAACCAGCAACCGGTAACCCGGTGTTTCGAGAAGCCGAAAATAGCACCGCTTAAATACTCCTAGTCGGCCACATTATAGCCGAACCTTAAAGCCCAAATTGGCCATGAGGTCCGTTTCCACCACCGCCACGGCCATAGCCTGGGAATTCCCTTGGATGCATCTGTGGCATCATATTTGGGGGGAAGCCAGGGGGCGGAGGGCCATTGAAGTATGCAGCATGCTGAGGTGGCGGCATACCCATAGGCGCACCAGGCATTCCCCTTGGCATGCCCGGGTGTCCCATAGGGGGGTTACCCACCCCAGGTGGCATGTTAGGAAGGCCAAAGCCCGGGGGCAATCTAGGACCATTACCTGGTCCACCACCAATGTTGAAACCTGGAGGCGGGCCTGGTCCGGGTTGACCTTGAGGCGGCGGAATACCTTGCTGGGGGCCTTTCATCCAATGTTGCTGGAGCTCTGGAGGAAGTTGAGGTTGTTGCTGTGGTATTCCCATATTTGTTGGGAGTTGCTGTGGTCTTGGAGCTTGTGCGTCAGCCGTGTTACGCCGTTGAAGGGCTATCGAAGGGTCATCGTAAAAACCAGGTGGAGCGCGCTGAGGATTTTTGCGTGCCATATCGCTCTGGTGCATCTGGCCCTCCGGAAAACCTTGATTGTCAAAGAAACCAGGCGGAGGAGCCATGCCCTTCGGTGGTGCAGGCATTTTTGGTGGCATATCAGGAAAACCAGGGAAATTTGGAGGAGGCTCTGGACGTCCGCTCGGGGCATTTGGAGGAGGCATAGCATTTCTCGCCGTATTTTGCATCAAACTCAAGAGGAACTCTCGCTGGGGCATATCAGCCGTGCGATTTGGAATTGGTCCTTGAGCGTCAGGCCGAATTCCCATGCGTGATTGCATATCGGGAGTTGGTAAACCAGTTGCCATAGGGGGTTCTGTCGCTCGCCCATTTCCTGGAATTCCAGGATTGGGACTCGCGGGGTTAAGTGAGTTGAAACCTGGAGGAAGTCCATTATAGTCTGCGCCATTACGCCCTCCATTCAGGGCGACATCGATAAATGCATTTCTTTCCTCGCGAGAGCCAAGTGGATTATGCCGAATTGGAATGTTTTGCCTTGGAGGAAACTCGACATTGGGTTTTGGTGCATCTATGAGGGCACCCAACATGATGCCATTTCCTGCATTCTTCTCCTCTTGTCCTGGAGGCCTAAGGATACCAGGGGGTCCGCCTCCTAACATTGCGAGGATTCTCTCGAATCCTTCCTTATCTGCATCATTTGATTTCGGAGCGCCAGGGCTCGTGGGTACAGGTAGTTCCATAGTAGGTTTCGGCTCATCTTGTGCAAACATCTTTGCGAATCGGGAGGATTTTGGCTTTGGTCCCTCTTTAACAGTAGTGGGTTCTTCTTTCTTGCCTTCAGCAGTCTTTGTCTCGCCCCACATACCAAACAACTTGTCCAATCCGCTGTCTCCTAGAGCTACGGGGGTTGCTGGCTTAGATGGAACGGCTTCCTTCAATTCTGCAACCTTAGCAGCAGCTATTGTTGATTCCTTCTCTTCTGTACCCATTGTGCTAGCTTTCATGCGCTCTTTCCAGCGCTGGAAATCCTCTTGAGTGTGAACCTGCTTCTCATTCTTTGGGCCTGCGTCCATCCATTCAGGTTCGTCATCATTCTGGACTTCATTCCGTCCTCCTCGGATCCATTCCCGATCATCGCGACGCTCGCGAGTACGCCATGCTGGCCCTGGAGGCTCCTTTGCCGAATCTTTCTCACCTCTTATCCATGATTGTTCAATTTTACTGCGACCAATGCCATTTCGACGCGGTACATATTCGTCGCCTTCGCCTTCCTGCTTCGCGCCGTCACGTTCACTACTTCTTCCCCATCTCATATCATCTTCCTCAGCTACATTGTGAGGCTTTCGTGACCTTGCCGTTGTCCAGCCCTCGCCTTCCTCGCGATTGGTGCGTCGTATTGCTGTAGTAGCTGGCTTATCCCTTTGTCGGTCGATGTCGCGACCACGAAAGAAACCAAACCGTTCGGTTGTACCGTCATCATCGCGAGGGGCCGGGGTTGGCTGAGTCGAGTCGCCACCTTTCGCATTACGAGCAGATGTAAAGGCGAGCTTTGGCGGACCTAAAACGATCTCATCTAGTGATGACCTGGAATTAGCAAGTGATATTTACTTTGTTGCTGATTACTGTGAGTGTTACCTTGACCACCACTGATCTTGGAGATGTGTCTGGTTTGGAGCAAAGATGGTCGTTGGAGTCCATTGAGTGCACTTTCTTGGGTTTGCTGCTGTCTTTGTTTTTGACTGGTCTGTTGCGCGCTTGAAGAATGTCAGCGTCGAATCATTAGAGAATCCGGCAATACCTACTCTAACCTCAAGCCACCTAGAGCTTCTAGTGTTGGTAGGCCATCCGGTTTCTTTACTAGCGGTGACTGGCTGATACGGATGAGCTGCTCGTGTGTGTATCGTATCAGAGCCATCACCGAGATGCAATCAAATGCACCACCGTGTGGCACACGTGAGAATGCCTTCTTTGAATACTTTAATGCCCTTGTCCCCTGCTAGATTCTGTATGTGCGCGAATAGGATAATAGCGTGATTTTGAGATCCAATATGTTTGGAAGCAAGGCGTTCCCAGACTGAGAACTGGTAGCGTTTAGGGTCGAAGTTTTGGGATCATGGATGGTTTTGATCAGGCTTGTAAGGGATGGAGCGACAATAAGTACTACGGAGAAAAGGTTAGTCAGTTGCTTGACTGACAGCGAAGGTTCGTAGTTTACTTAAGGGGGTAGTCCTACAGGTGGTCCTAGGAAAGTGCGGGGAATCGTTTCGACGTCGTGTGCGCTTCAAGCTTATAGCGCAATATGACGGGCGGTGGTTTGGTGAGGGCGTCGTATTATGGAGAAAGTACAGGCGGAATACGTTTGGTGAATGTTAGTTGTGATGCCGATGCGTAACCGATATTCGCGCCTCAGGGCCAGAGGGTCAACGATGATGCTCTTGCCAAGGCTGGATTTCCACATTAGGCTTCAAAGAGCCACAAACACAGCCTCAATCGACTACTGTACTGTGCTGCGGTTCACCACGACTTTGAATATATGTGCAGAGGATTTATCACCCTTTTTCGATGGGGTATGGGTTTGATACTACTTGGTTCTTATAGTACATTTATACGGCCAATATTTTCCGTCATGTAGACAATGCCCGGTTACTCCAATCCACTACTCTCACCTGATCACAAGTCTTGCACAATTTTTCCGCGAGGTGCTTCAGAGAAGGCTCATTCGGACCATTGAAGAATGACTGCTCCTCAATCCAGCTCAGAATGCCGGACCTTGTGATTAGGGTTGTACTACCAGCCACAGCAATTGCTCGGAAACAAAGTTTCAGGATGAGTCTCTGAACGTCTTTAGGTGTAGATGCTAGATTATAAAGCGCTAGAACGCGTTCAAAGATGTTTCGGGAACGATACACCTCCATATCCTTCAACTCGTTAGTCATAAATTGGAGAGAAGTGCAGAACAGGTGAAAGCAATACCTCAGGTGTGCGCAGAGCGTCAAACAAATATTCCAATAGCCATTCCAGTTCCTTATGAAACCCATCGTCATCATCTGGAGGTTCGAGGATAATCTTTTGCATCCAGTATGACGGCAAATGTGATATATCCCAGGTTGGGCCTCTCAGCAAGAACCTATTCAGCTTGCTGTAAAGCACGTGGAGTGGATCGGAAAGAATGCGTAGTGCTCTAGCAGCGAAGACACCCGCGATGGGTGAGAGAGAATTGGTGTCAATAATCGGCAGAGCTGTTTCCAACAGTTCGCGAAGAAGAAGGTTGATCTGCTCCCATTCAGGATAGCCCGATGACTTTAGGTTGAATCAGCACAGCCCTGATCATTAAGCTTCCTTACTTACATTTCCTTTGACCAAGAATTTTCGAATACTACTTGTTGCCTGTAGGCGTATGCTTTTATGCTTCGAGCAAAAACAAAGTACGAGTTCTTCAATGAGGCCATCGTCTATGGCTTCTTCAACATCTTTCTGCATCCACTTACTCAAGCCAAGGTGTTTCTCATCCTCCTCGGGGGGCATTTCAACATCAATTATGCTCATGTCATTCCTTTCACTGCCATTGACAACTGTACGCTGGGGCTTACCGTTCAGATCGGGTATTTCAGATTGTTTCGGTCCTCCAGCATCGTTATCAGAGTGTAGGGTCGAGGTACGCTCCAATAGCAACTCAATGCCACTGAAATTGTGTGGTTTCTTCACCTCAGGACTGATTTTTTTGAGTATATGCTCAATGACACTCCCATTCTCACCTATATGCTTGAGTAAGTGGAGGAAGCTTTGTATCCATTTGGCGATGTGTTGGTATCCTTCTCGTTTGTTGTCGACAAGAAACTGCCATTGCTCGACAAGTGGCGCGAGTATTAAACTGACTGGCTCAGGAAGTTGATCAGTGAGCTTTCCGGTATCCTTCTGGACAGTGGAATCCAGGATATCCTGATATGCGATAGGTCTTCTCACTAATCGAGTGAGGCACTCATCCAGGAAGTCAAACAAGCTCTCTGAGTGCTCACACCCATTCTCAGCTTGCAAACTCACTAGAAGAGCATTTAAGGCCGTGAGTTGAGTTGTTTGCTGAAGAATAAAGCCTTCCCGAATGACTGTATCAAGCAGTTGTAATATGTTCGTCGGCACATTATTACCAGACCGGGCGAAAATCTTCAGAAGTGTAACGAAAGGTGTGTTTCGTAATGTGTATTCAATATGTCAGCTTCATAGTATGGATAAGATAAGCTACTGCTTACCGGGCTTATGCCACCACCGCATATTTGGCGAAAGTTGAGCAACTTTGACCAAGTGGCTCAACTCTAAAAGTCGCATTTCACTGTCTGCATCTCGAAGTTCGCTTCTTTCGGAGGCTAAGAGGGAATTGGTCAACGGGACAGCAACATCAAACCTCTCACTAAGCGCAGCATGCGGCGTCAGCTCATAGTAGAGTGAGAGGAGCCTTGTTATTGCCTCGCGTTCAAGCAGCCTGTCTTCAGATGTACGGTTAAACGCTAGAATAACATCTTTCATCTGAGGAGCGCGCCTGCAGAATTCTTCAAGCAGTTTCGATGCGGCTTGTGCCCACAATAGCCCATTACTTGAAGAAGCCTGATTAAACAACTGGAGTGTTTTTTGAAGCTTTTGAAAAGCAATCACCGTCAACCGAACAGCAAAAAAGGTAACAAGGTCGGAGTTGGAGTTGAGGGCCTTGGTCAATGCCTTTTGATTCAACGGAAGCGGTAATATGCTCTCGATAGCTACTGTGACTGGCGGTGGAACACGCCCAAATCCTCCCTTGACACCGAAGAAGGATGGCACTGGTAACTGGACTGTGGAAAACAAGAAGGCCGAATATCCCATCCACGTCGATGTAAGTTTGGGCTCGAATGAGAAGTTAGATTTCTTGTTGAAATAGTCCGCGACAAGTTCTGGTGCAGCCCGGAAGATTGCCAGAAGTAGTTCTCTTTCGCGTATATTCGCATAAGGCCGAAGGCCTTGGATGAAATTGGATAAGGACATGTTCCTAACCGAGGCTTTACCACGACCTTTGCTGTGCCAATCTACCGAATCAAGTCCCATGTCAATACCGGAACTATCGCTGTCCTCGGCAACAGCCTCAATGTCGGCTCCAGGCGGGTACCACCCTTGGGATGGGGCTAGAGCGCCGATTCCAGGCGTTGTACATACATGAATAAGGAACTCATGTGCAAGGTCGTCAACGGAACGCTCATGTCCTACCATTTCTCTAGAATCTGGTGCTTGGGATTTGTAGAGTATTGCAATATTAGTAAGGTTACGATCTTGGAGAAGGTAGCTCTTGCTGCTTCGCGGAACGTTTGCATCTTGTAGGACATTGTTTTTGAGAACGTTAAAGATCTCCTTGACCAAAAACGGAGGATCAAATTTGAGATTCTCTAACAAAGCACGCAAAACCTGACCCTGTTTAAGGATATCAATCTTCGGTCCTTCATTCTGATATTTCAAATGCGCCAACAGATATTGCACTGCGTTTGATCTTACAGAGGGCCTTTTCCGCTCATTGGACGATTCTTTCCCAAGCAGCCCAAGGTTCCTAGCTAAGTTCTTGCCATCAAATGTGAAGTCTCTCTTGGAATAGACCTGCTTTGCAACTGCGCCGCCATCGAAGGACACGACTTCCAGAAGGAGGCGCAAGCATGGGGAGATGAGATGCTCCTTGTGCTTTGCAGCTGATAGACCGCGCGAAACAAGCTTCAATTGTGCAATTTGCAGTATGGTATGACATGTAAGCAATCCGTACTCTTTAAGTTCAAGCTCATGGGATATGGCTTTTAGGAGGAGTGCGATTACAGCTGCTGCAGCCGAGAAGAGTGTGTCATTGTTCGTCTGAGTTGAAAAGCTCCAGGTCTCTATCAGGTTTTGAGGAAAGATGTAATCCTTGCTTGTGGTATCTCGAGGTCTCTGCGATTCGAGATACTCGCGTAGTATTGCTTTCTTTACAGGTACAGCTTCCGGTTCGACGGGATATAGTATACTATCGAGGAAGGATTTGAAGCTTTGAATGCCTATGTGCCATATCAGTATCCTAAAATAGGAAAGAGGGCCCAATATTGACACTTACCACTTCGTACTTGG
>Ga0247762_1000478_pt1 | contig 11342 bp, 13 predicted proteins | sample UWRJL081202R4_FD_181016 | JGI IMG/M metagenome (GOLD analysis project Ga0247762, IMG submission 181016) | Plant litter microbial communities from Arlington Agricultural Research Station in Wisconsin, United States - UWRJ-L081-202R-4 | ecosystem: Environmental > Terrestrial > Plant litter >...
CAACTCCGGCGACCCGCTCGTCGCCTCGCTGGTCGACGTCACCGTCGCCGAGCTCGCCGCCGCCACCTGGTGGCGCCGCCGCCTCGACGCCGACGCCATGCCCTAGTCTCAGGCGTCGGGCGCCGGGGCCGTGATGCACCCGTCCAGCGGCGGCGCGTCGCCGCGCGCGCGCCAGCAGCTGTCGGCCGACGAGACCGACACGCGATAGACGAGGTCGCCCGCGCCGTGGCCCGGGACCACGCAGCGATAGCGCCGGCGCCGGCCATCGCCGGTCGCGCGCCGCACGCACCGGTAGCGCACGCCGGTTCGCCGCTCGTCGCCGGCGGCCGCCGCGTCCAGGTTCTCGAACAGCGACGCCGCCGTCACCGGCGCCGGCATCGTCGCACCGCCGTCGTCGAACGCCGGGAACGCGTAGGAGACCGTCAGCGCCGTCGCCCCGATGAACGCCAGCGGCAGGATCACGCCCACCGCCACCAGCCCGCTCAGGAGCGCCGCGAGCTTCCCGACGTTGCTCTTGGGCCACCGCATCACCCGCCGGACGCTAAGCGCCGCGCCCCTCACGCACCATCCGGAATCCGCCGGAGGCGGGCTCCGGGACTCCCGCGGCGCGAGTCGGGACAGCCGGAGTCGAACCGGCGACCCCCCGCTCCCAAAACGGGCTTAGCGTGGTGGCACCAGTCCGCTCCGCTGGACTGAGGCCAGGACGACGGCGTTCGAGGGGTGCAGATCGGTGGTGTCGGGTGGACCGAGCGGTGGACCAAGGGAGGTCCCCGCACAATTCCTGCGCCGTCGGTTGTCTCGCAACGCCCTAGCTCTTGGACGCATCGTTCAAGCATTGGGATTCAGGGACGCGAATGGCAATCAAAACCACCGATGGCGACGACGGCGCCGTCATCGCTCGGCTCAAGTCTGGCGGTCCACGGTTCTACGGCAAGTGGCGTCATCCTGACGATCGGACGCGTCAGATCGAGGTGCCCAGCCGCAGGGCACGCTCGTCGCCACCTCTACAACGGCACGTCGCGAAACGGGTTCCTCTTCGCGTGAACCGACAGGCGTACTGGAACGACCGTGACTCCGCGCGACGCGCCCTTGGCGCCTAGTGCCGCGTGTCGCGCAACGCGGGCCACGCCGTGCTGCGCGTCCCAGACAGCACGCGGATGGACGTGCTCCGGGAAGCTCCGCAGCGCCGCTGCGACGGCGGCGGCGGTCAGACCTGTCCCAGCACAGAACCGGCACGATCTGCCGGGGTGTGCGGTCTCTTCGCCAGCACCTGCACACTCGGTGCAGTGCGCACCGGGCACGAATACAGGAAGGTCAGCCATGACGGAATTCCTCCGGCGTCGGGGCCAACTGGTTCTGATGGCAAGTACCTTAGGGACAGCATGCCGAGCATGTGAATCGGCACTCTGGCGCCCCTCCGAAGCCGTCCACGGACTCGGGATCTCTCATCTGAGAGTCATTCCTTGGTATCGGGCGGGACGGCGCCGCGGCCCCCGCCAGACGTAGGACGAGCGGCCTTCGGCAGGATCGACGGCTCCACGAGGCGTGCTCGTGGCTGTCGCCCCACTTCAACGCAGGCCTCAGCCCACAAGTGATCCCTCATCTCAGCGCGCGGCGAGCGCCGTTGCTGCCCTGGCCCATCTGTAGCTCGGCGGCGCGGGCGATCTCATCGGCGGCGTGCACTGGCGCGAACCGAAGATGCTACGTACCGTCGTCGTTGTCGGCTCGCTCTTCATAGACGAGCGCTGCGAATCCCAGGACAAACGCGATCCCGAGCAGAGACCATGTGATCCACCGGTGGTGCTCGGTGAAGCCGATGCTCGCAAAGCCGACGACCCCGAGCAGCCACGCAACTGCCTTCAAAATCCTCATATCGTTTCGGACCGTCTTAGCCCGCGAACTGGGAAAACGGTGAGCAGTCATATGCGTCCTTGACGGTATCGCCCCAGCTGTTGTCGGTCTCCAGGAGATTTGGCTGACGCACATCGATCAGTGATTTGATGAGGTTACAACCCAGGTAACCAGCGGCTGACACTTTGAGGGTCGTGGTGATCATCTTGGCCACTCGGCTCACGTTCTGCTTGGCGACACGTGCGGCGAACCGTGCCGCTTTCTTTAGATCCGCGGCCGCTGGCGAGCCGCGCACCCGCGCCGAGGCGAGTCAGCAGATCGCCGGTGACCTCGGTGTCGTCGACGGCCGTCGCGTATCCGACAGCGAGGTGGTTACCAGCCGCGCTGAGATTCCCTCTATTTGAAGGGTCGGCGAGCAGAGTAGCTGGCCGCGTGGAGCCGAGCGCGACTGCCCCGTCCGGCCAGGACCGGTGCCCCGATTGCGCAGTCCGAAGATACGGCGCGTCTCAGTACCCCTAACGAGCCGCTGCGGCGACAAGGCGGCGTACAGGTCTCCGGCGCGCTATCGGGACGACTGGATTCGAACCAGCGACCCCCGACTCCCAAAGTCGGTGCGCTACCAGGCTGCGCCACGTCCCGTCTTGGTCGAGTCTAGTTGCCCGCGAGCAGCGACCCAAATGCCCCGACGCGGACGGGCCGGAGCAAGCGGCCCGACCCGCGGGCCGCGTCTTGGCGTTCGTGGCGTAGCGCAGGAGGCTGCGTGCGCGCCGAGGGTTCTCTGCCGACGGAGGCGAGCGACGGTCGACCAGCCGGATCGAGTCGTCGCGTTGCCTAGACGGGGGCGGATGAGGTGGACCGGGGCGGTGGACCGAGGGCTGTCAAGAGCCGTGGGGAATATTTGTCTTGGCCTCAAGACGGCACATTTGCAGCACTTCTTTGCGCTGCTTCGAAGCGGCAACCGGGTTGCAGACCCCCCTGCTCCCAAAGCAGGTGCGCTACCAGGCTGCGCCATGTCCCGTCCGGTCGAGTCTAGACGGGGATGTCCGGCCGCCCAAAGCGGGTGTGGCGCGGATGGGGGATCACCGGTCCAGGGGAGCGTGGACGCCACGGTGGGTCTGGCCCCTGACTCTGGCTAGAACAACCGTCCAAGAACGCCCCGGACGAGCCCTCAGGACACCGCCGGCAGCCGACTACAGAAGCGAGGCCGCGGTGCTCTCCGCCCCCCGGTCTTCCCTCCCTCCTCCGACCCACCTTGGTGCCCGAGCCCGCTATGCGTCGACTCCGATTCCTCCTGCCCGCGATCGCCCTGTGCGCGACGCTCTTCACGCTCCCGACCGCCTCCGCGAGCGCCGCCGACGCGACCGCCTGCCGCGGCGCCAACCTGACGCCCTCGCCGCGCACCGCCGTCGCCGTCCGCCAGGCGACGCTCTGTCTGCTCAACCGCGAGCGCGCCCGCCACGGCCTGCGCCGCCTGCGCGAGCACCGCTCGCTGGGCAACGCCGCCAAGAAGTACGCGCGGCTGATGGTCGACAAGCGCTTCTTCGACCACGTCTCCCCCGCGGGCTCGACGATGTCCTCGCGCGTCAAGCGCACCACCTACCTCAAGAGCACCCGCGCCTGGTCGCTGGGCGAGAACATCGCCTGGGGCTCCGGCACCGCCGCGACGCCCGCGCGCATCGTCAACGCCTGGATGCACTCGGCCGGCCACCGCGCCAACATCCTCAACAGCAAGTTCCGCGAGATCGGCATCGGGATCGCCCTCGGCGCGCCCAACGGCGGCTCGGGCGCGACGTACGTGAACGACTTCGGCCGGCGCGCTTAGGCGCGCTCGCCAGAGGCTCCTCGCCGGGCCCCGCCTGCTGGGCAGTAGCGTTCGCGCCCATGGCCGACGTCCAAGCCCTTCGCGCCCTCCGCTACGACCTCGGCGTCGTCGGCTCGCTGCAGTCGGTGATCGCCCCGCCCTACGACGTCATCGACCCCGAGCAGCGCGCCGCGCTGGCCGCGCGGTCGCCGCACAACGTGGTGGCGATCGACCTGCCGCAGGCGCCGCTCGGCGGCGACGCCTACGAGGAGGCCGCGCGGCTGCTGGAGCTGTGGAAGCGCCAGGGCGCGGTCGTCCGCGACGCCGAGCCCGCGATCTGGGCGCTGCGCCAGGACTACACCGGCCCCGACGGCCGCGCTCTGACCCGCCGCGGGATCTTCGCGCGCGTGCGCGTCGAGGAGTACGGGCCCGGCAGGATCCGCCCGCACGAGCGCACGCATCCGGGGCCGAAGGAGGACCGCCTCCGGCTCACGCGCGCGACGCAGGCCAACCTGTCGCCGATCTTCAGCCTCTACGACGACCCGTCGCAGGCGGCGTGGGGCGCGGTCGAGCCGTTCACCTCCGAGGACCCCTTCGGCCGGGCCACCGACGCCGACGGCACGGAGAACACGCTCTGGCGGATCTCCGACGGCGCGGCGATCGCGCGCGTGAAGATGGCGCTCGGCGAGACCGAGCTGCTGATCGCCGACGGCCACCACCGCTACGAGACCGCGCGCGTCTACGCCGAGGAGTTCCGCGGCGAGGGCGGGGCGGGTGGGGCCGACTTCGTGCTCATGTGCCTGGTCGCCCTGCAGGATCCGGGGCTGACGATCTTCCCGACGCACCGGCTCCTGAACAAGCTCAAGGACGAGGCGACCCAGCAGAAGCTCGGCGCCGCGCTGCGCGAGCTGTTCGACGTGACGCCGATCGACAAGGCCGACCTGGCGCCGCCGGACGACCCGACCGCCTCGACGCCGCTGACGATGGGCTACATCGACAGCCACCACCGGCAGGCCTACCGGCTGGTGCTCAAGGACCAGGCGACCGCCGACGCGGCCCTGGCGGACTACCCGCCGCCGTATCGCCACCTCGACACCGCGGTCCTCGAAGCCCTGATCCTGCAGGGCGTCCTGGGCATGACCGAGGACTCGATCGCCCACCTCGACGGCCTGGGGTACAGCCGAACCGACGACGAGGCGCTCCAGCTGGTCGAGTCCGGCGAGTACGACGCGGCGTTCTTCCTCCGCGGCGCGCCCGTCCAGCAGGTCCGGGACATCGCCGCGGCGGGCGTGAACATGCCGCCGAAGTCGACGTTCTTCTACCCGAAGGTGCCGACCGGCCTCCTGTTCAACCCATTGTCCTAGTTCGTTTGCCATCATCGATGGCATGAAGGCCACCGCGACGCGGTCGGGATCGCTCCGTCAGGCGATCCGCATCCGCGACCATCAGCTGACCATCGACGAGCCCACGGACAAGGGCGGCGAGGACAGCGGCCCCAGCCCCCAGGAGATGCTCGCCGCGTCCCTGGCGGCGTGCACCGCCATCACGATGGAGATGTACGCCAAGCGCAAGGGCTGGGACGTGGGCGACGTGGAGGTCGCCTGCGACTACACCCCGGCCGAGCGCGGGTGTCCCACCCGCTTCAACCTCATCATGCGCTTCCCGGACTCGCTCTCCGGCGAGCAGGTCGAGCGCCTGCGGGTCATCGCCGCCAAGTGCCCGGTCCACCGCACCCTCGAGGGCGAGGTGATGTTCGACGAGCGTGTCGAGCGGGTCTCCCTCGCGCGCTGAGCTCCGGCGACTGCTCGACGGGGTGCTGCTCGACCCCGAAGAGGCCGCCGCGCTCGACGTCCACGGCCGCACCGACGCGGCCGTGCTGGTCCCGCTGTTCCTGGACGCCGACGGCGCGCCGCGCGTGGTCCTGACGCGCCGCCGCGAGGACCTGCGCCGCCATCCCGGCGAGATCTCGTTCCCGGGCGGCCGGCAGGATCCCGAGGACGCCGACCTCTGCGCGACCGCGCTGCGCGAGGCCGAGGAGGAGATCGGGCTCGCGCCCGACGGCGTCGAGCTGGTCGGCGCGCTGCAGCCGACGCCGACGATCGCCACCGGCTACGCGGTCTACCCCTTCGTCGGGCTGATCGAGCCGGGCCAGACGTGGCGGCCCCAGGAGGCCGAGGTCGCCGAGGTCCTGGAGCTCACGCTCGAGGAGCTGCGCGCCGGCTACGGGCGCCGGCGCCTGGTCCGGCGCGGCGTGCCGTTCCGGACCGACACCTACGTGGTCGGCGACCACCTCGTGTGGGGCGCGACGGCGCGGATGCTCGGGGACCTGTTCGAGCGGCTGGACGCGGCGGCGGCCGCGGCGGCGACATCTGTTTGAAACCGCCCCTGAGCGGTCACTGACCGCTCATGCGTCTCGCGCGATGGAGGATCCTGTCGGTGGCCGCCCGGACCGCCGCGGTGGGCGGCGGCGCCGTGCCGCCCCTGGCGCGCGCGTGGAGCGACACGTTGAAGCGCTGACCTGCGACACGATGCGGGCATGAGCGCCGACCGCGTCCCCGTCATCCTCGACTGCGACCCCGGCCACGACGACATGGTCGCGATCCTGCTGGCGGCCGCGTCGCCGGCGCTGGACCTGCGGGCGATCACGACGGTCGGCGGGAACGGGTCGCTGGAGCACGTCACCCGCAACGCGCTGCTGACGTGCACGCACGCGGGGATCCGCGACGTGCCGGTGGCCGCGGGCGCGGCGGAGCCGCTGCTCGGCTCCCGCCAGGACGACCACGCCACCGCCGTCCACGGCGCGTCCGGGATGGACGGCGCGGACCTCGGCGAGCCGGACGTCGCGCTCGACCCGCGCCACGCGGTCGACCTGATGGCCGACGTGCTGCGCGCCGCGCCCGATGACGCGCCGGTCACGCTGATCCCGACCGGGCCGCTGACGAACGTCGCGCTGCTGCTCACGCGCTTCCCGGAGGTGCGCCCTCGCATCCGTGAGATCGTGCTGATGGGCGGCGCGATCGCCACCGGCAACTGGCGCCCGCTGGCGGAGTTCAACATCTGGGCCGACCCGGAGGCCGCGCACGTCGTGTTCTCCAGCGGGCTGCCGGTGACGATGTGCGGGCTGGACGTCACGCACCAGGCGCTGGCGACCGAGGACGTGCTGGCACGGCTCCGCGCGATCGGGTCGCCGCTGAGCGCGCTCGTGGTCGACCTCCTCGGCTTCTTCGCCGATGCGTATCAGTCGCTCTGGGGCTTCCCGGCCGCGCCGGTGCACGACCCGGTCGCGGTCGCGCGCGTGATCGACCCGGCGATCGTCACCTGCGAGGCCGCCAACGTGGTGGTCGAGCTGCGCGGGGAGTTCACGCGCGGCGCGACGGTCGTCGACCGCTTCGGGGTCACGGGCCGGACGCCCAACGCGGAGGTCGCGCTGGAGCTGGACCACGGCGCGTTCTGGGCGCTCGTGGTCGACGCGGTCGCGACGCTCAGCGCGCGCGCTTCGCGCTGAACGACGCGTTGCCGGTGCAGCCGCCGAGGCTCAGCTCGATCCGGCCGCCGCTGAGGCGCGAGCCCGACAGCCGCCCGCGGACGCGGATCGCGCTGCCCGACGCGGTCGCGGCGCCGACGAACGAGCCGTCGGGCGCCAGGCGCGCGGACTTCAGCGAGGCGGTCCCGATCATGGTGGTGAACGGCGAGGCCATCCCGGGCGTCGGGCAGAGCAGCGGGATCCGCCCGGTGAAGCGCTTGAGCGTGCGGCCGGAGACCGTGAACGAGACGTCGTGACTGCCGGTCCACGCGCCGGCGCGGACCGCGGTGCGCCTGGCGCCCGCGGCCGCGCGGACGGCGACCGCGGTGGCCGTGCCGACGACGTCCTGGGTGCCGCTCGTCAGGCGCGCGCGCAGCGGCGCCGAGCCCTTCCGCGCGACCGTGACCGCGACCTCGGCCACCCCGCTGGCGATCGTCCCGGCGCCGGCCTTGACCCACGACCCGCCGGGGCCCGCGCGCTCGACCGTGACCGCCGTCCCGTTCGCCGCGCCGTCGGCCGCGACCTTGACCAGGAACGGGAAGCCCGCGTAGGCGCGGCCGAGCGCGCTGACCGTGGGCTTGACGGTGCTCACGAGCGTCAGCGCGCGGGTCGGCCCGACCTCGTAGCCGGCCTCGCAGCCGGTGCAGAGCCGGGAGACCTGCCAGCGGTACGCGCCGGGCGTCTCCTGGGGGCGGACCGAGCCGCCGGCGCTCAGGACCGCCGAGCATTGGCCGTCCTGCCCCGGGATCGCCTGGCCGGAGACGATCGCGACCGGGTCGGCGAGGCGCCCGTCGGGCCCGGTCGCGGGCCCGACGGACATGAGCACGCTGTAGTCCTTCGGCCCGCCGTAGACGGCGAAGCCGCCGCCCGCGTCGTAGGTCCGGTAGACCGGGCAGCTGAACGTGACCGGGATGCCGCCGGGATCGACCGGGAGCGCGGCGCCGTCGGCGGGCGTGAGCGGCTCGAAGGCCGGGTCGCCGGGCAGCGCGTGCGCGGCGGCCGGGGCGATGAGAGCGACGAGGACGACGGCGGCGAGGATGGCGCGCATGCGCGCGGCAGTCTAGACCGCTGACGAGCGGCAACCGGCCAGGGCACGTCCCGCGCCGGCCGCCGCGGATGGCGCCTGATCCGCGACATGCGCGGGTCAGGTGCCGCTCACGCTCAGCCGCGCGGCGCCGCGAGCACGCCGTCGATCCGCTCCAGGATCGCGTCGGCCCACGCCTCGGGGTCGTCGCGCGGGGTGTCGAGGATCGCGTAGGGGATCTCGTTGTACCCCGCCATCCGCACCACCTCGGCGGCGCCCGCCTCGGTCCCCTCGTAGATCACGCCGCGCACGGTCGTGTCGATCGTGCGCTCCATCATCATCGTCAGCCGCGAGCCGTGGAGGTCGCCGTCGGGCGCGCGGCCCAGCAGCCACAGCAGGATCGTGACGTTGTCCAGCGCGTAGCGCAGCGAGCCGATCCGGTCGGGGTCGCCGATGTAGGCCTCCCCGCCCGCGGCCTCGATCTCCGGGACGAACGCCTCGTTGCGCGTGACGAACCGGACCGCGTGGCCGTCGGCGGCCAGCCGCCGCGTCAGCTCCAGCCCGGGCCGGCCGCCGCCGACCATCAGGACCCTCACGCGCCAGGGCCTCGGGTGGGCGGGACGCGATCTCCGAAGAGCTTGGCCTCGTACTCCTCGCGGCTGATCTCCGGCAGGCCCTTGGCACGGCGGCGGGCGTTCTTGGCGTCGAGCATCTGGACGACCTCCAGGTCGGCGAGGTGGTCCTCGCGGCGCTTGATGGACTCGGCGAGGTCGGCGCCGACGCTGGCGCGGACCGAGTCCTCGGTGAGCTCGGGCTCCCCCCGCCGGCGACGGCGGGCATTGGCGGCCTCGAGCATCTGGTCGAGGTCGTCGATGTCGTTCTGGATCTCCAGCTCGGCGCTGCGCGTCGGGCGCCAGTCGAGCGTGTCCGCCCCCGTCCGGGGATGGAAGAGGCCGAGCAGCAGCAGCCCGACGACCAGGCCGCCGAGGACGGCGATCATGATGACGGCGAAGGGGTCCACGTGCTGCTCGAGTCTACGCCCGTATAGCGTGCCGGGCATGGACGCACCGAAGGTCATCGGCGTGGTTGGCGCCGGCACGATGGGATCCGGGATCGCGCAGCTCGCGGCGCAGAGCGGCGCGCGGGCGCTGCTCTACGACGCGTTCGAGGGCGCGGCCGAGAAGGGCGCGGCGCGCGCACGCGGCGGGATCGCCAAGTTGGTGGAGAAGGGCCGCCTGGCCGGCGATGCCGAGGAGATCGGCGCGCGCCTGGAGGCGGTGACGTCGTTCGAGGGCCTGGCCGACGCCGAGCTGATCGTCGAGGCCGCGCCGGAGCGCCCCGAGCTGAAGGACGAGATCTTCCGCGAGCTGTCGCGCGTGGCGCCGGGCGCGGTGCTGGCGTCCAACACCTCGTCGATCCCGATCACCACGATCGCGCGGGCGGCGGCCGACCCGAGCAAGGTCGTCGGCATGCACTTCTTCAACCCGGCGCCGCTGATGAAGCTCGTCGAGGTCGTCGCGGGCGTGGCGTCCTCGGAGGCGTCGCTGGAGCTGGCGCGCGCCGCGGGGCGCGCGATGGACCGCCGCGTGATCGACGCCGTCGACGGCCCCGGCTTCCTCGTGAACCGCTGCAACCGGCCGTTCACGCTCGAGTCCTTGCGGTTGCTCCAGGAGGGCATCGCGCCGCTGGAGGAGATCGACCGGATCGTCCGCGCGGCCGGGTTCCGGATGGGCCCGTTCGAGCTGCAGGACCTCGTCGGCCTGGACGTGAGCTTCGAGGTCTCGAAGTCGTTCTACGAGCTGAGCTTCGGCGAGCCCCGCTGGCGGCCGAACGTGATCAAGGCCTCCAAGGTCGCCGCCGGGCACCTCGGCCGCAAGTCCGGGCAGGGCTGGTACACCTACGAGGACGGCGTCCCGCACCGTCCCGACGACGCGCCGGCGCCCGCGCCGGGCGTGCCCGAGGGCGCCGAGGGCGCGGTCCTGATCAGCGGCTTCCTGCCGATCGCCGACGAGCTGCGCGAGCGCGCCGAGGAGGCCGGCTTCGCGGTCGCCGAGGCGGCCGACGGCGACGTGCCGTGGCTGATCGTCGAGTGCGGCCCGGCCGAGGACGACGCGCCGCCGCTGCAGGGCGCGCCGCGCGTGATCCTCTGCGCCGAGGGCCCGCTGCAGGCGCTGGACCAGGGCGGCAACGCCGCGGGCTTCCACGCGCTGCCGCCGGTCGGCCTCGTCGAGCTGACGCGGACGGTCGCCACCGCCGACGTCGCCGCCCAGCGCGCCGAGCAGTTCTTCAACGCCTTGGGCTTGCCGACCGCCTGGGTCGCCGACTCGCCCGGCCTCGTCCTCGGCCGCATCCTCGCCCAGGTCGTCAACGAATGCGCCTTCGCCGTCGGCGAGTCCGTCGGCACGCCCGAGGACGTCGACGCCGGCATGCAGCTGGGGTTGAACTACCCCATCGGCCCGCTCGAATGGGCCGACACCACCTCGCTCGACCACATCGTGATGATCCTCGACGGCCTCTACGACGAGTACCGCGAGGAGCGCTATCGCACCGCCCCGCTCCTGCGGCGCATCACGGCCTTCCACGAGCACGAGCACTTCGAGCACGACCACGGGGAGCCGTGAGCCGCGGGCGCCGTGATCTCACGTCCGTGACCGCCCGGGCGTTGTAGGTGGCAGTGGGTCCGTTTCAGCGCTTTCTCGACGAGCAGCGGGAGCCGGTGTTCCGGTTCCTGGTGGCGTCGGTCGGGCGGGAGGCGGCCGAGGACTGCTTCCAGGAGACGTTCCTGTCGGCGTTGAAGGCGTGGCCGACGCTGCGCAAGGGGTCGAACGAGCGGGCGTGGGTGATGACGATCGCGCATCGCAAGGCGATGGATCACCACCGCGCGCGGGCGCGGCGGGCCGTGCCGGTCGAGGATCTGCCGGAGGTCGCGGTGGAGGATCCGCCGATGGCCGACGAGGAGACGTGGGCGCGGGTGCGGGCGCTGCCGCCGAAGATGAAGGCGGCGGTGCTGCTGCGCTACGCCGGGGACCTGACGCACGCCGAGGTGGCGGTCGCGCTCGAGTGCTCGGAGGAGGCCGCCCGGCGGTCCGCGCACGAAGGGCTCAAGCGACTGCGGGCGGAGATGAGCGCGACATGAACGACAA
>Ga0247762_1000479_pt1 | contig 11336 bp, 11 predicted proteins | sample UWRJL081202R4_FD_181016 | JGI IMG/M metagenome (GOLD analysis project Ga0247762, IMG submission 181016) | Plant litter microbial communities from Arlington Agricultural Research Station in Wisconsin, United States - UWRJ-L081-202R-4 | ecosystem: Environmental > Terrestrial > Plant litter >...
TTGATGAACACGATACGGTCGAGCCCGAGGTCCAGCACGGCATCGCGTGGGAGCCACAACGATTCGTGCGGGTCCACGGTGAATGTCGCCTGAACAAAGTGGCCGATGTGCAGATCGCCGGTATTCTGTGTGTATACACGGATTTTTACAAAGGCCTCGCCTTCTTCGAAGAACGGCTGCACAAGGTCTACCGCTGCCTGGTTGGTATGTCCATTCTCAAAATCCAGCTTTACCGTGGTGCCCGTTTTTATCGATGTGGCCTGTGCTGCGGGCAGATTGAGCTCTACGCGCAACGCCGATGCGCTGGCCAGCCGGAACAGGGTTTCGCCGGCGGTTATATAGTCGCCTTCGCGCAGTGCCGATCCCGTTGCTGTCTGTGGTATGGCGGCGCCGGCAGCATCGGTTTGTGGTTGTGACGCCGGCATTCCGTCCATACCACTAACGGCTGAAGGCTGAGCACCTTGCGTGGCAGTGACTGCTTGTGTCGTGGCCGGCACGAGGTATCCTTCCACGGGGCTGAATACGGGCACCGTGGTGTATACATCTTTCCTTTTTTGTATTTGTGTTACCTGCTTTTCCGTAAGCCCCAGTAACAGCAGCTTGTTCTTCGCAAGGGCTATGAGCCCGGTATTCGTGGCGTCGTGCTCTGTAAGGTATAAGAACTCCCGCTGTGCGGCTACCAGCTCGGGGCTGTAGACTTCGGCTACCTTCTGTCCCTGCTTTACCTGTTGATAATAATATCTCAGATATACTTTCTCCAACCTCCCTCCTACGCGTGAGGGGATGGTGCGTACGTAGCGTGTGTCGTAGGCCACGGTGCCTTTGGCTTCGAGGGTCACGGGCATCGCGCGGTACTCACCCCGGATGGTGCGGATCGATGATCTGATCTTTTCATTTGCCGACCGGGTGAGGCTGGCCAGGTCGGGTGTAATTGGTACTTTCTCCCCTTCACTGACCTTGCGTACCAGGTCCATGCCGCATACGGGGCAGGCGCCGGGTGCATCAGCTATTACAGCCGGGTGCATGGGGCATGTATATTCTTCGCCCGCTTCGTGCTTATGCGGTGTACACGCCAATGCCAGCAGCGCCAGCATCAGCGTGATGATGAGGCTACTGTTCAGTTTCTTTTTCATACTGTACGATCATTGTATAATATTCCTGGCGTTTCTCAACATATTCCATGCGGGCCATAGTCATCGCTTCCCAGGCATCGATCACTGCCGGCAGCTGCTCGCGGTTCTCTTCGTAGCCCAGCATCAGCGTTTCGTAATTCCTGCGCAGCGCGGGTATGATACGGTTGCGGTAATTATCGAGCTGTTGCTGCATACGCATGATGCGCGATGTCATACCCGACAGCATGCCACGTGTTTCTACCAGTATCGCTTCACGTTCCCTCTGCATCGCCGCTATGTCGTACTGCATGCCCTTTACTTCGGCTTTATACATCTTCGACGACCATGGTGCTATTGGTATAGACACCATGGCCATCGCGGTAAACTGTACGGGCATATTCCCGATCGGCTGCATGTGATCAAAACGAAGCCTGAAGTCAGGCTTCGCCTGGTAGCGTTGGAGCTGTTGATTGAGCCGCATCGTATTGATAGAAGCTTCGATCTGTTTGATGTCGCTACGGCTTTGCGATAAGGCGGCTGTATCTGCTATTATACGTTGCGCGTCGAAGGCTACCCGGGTAGTTGTATCTATGTTGAATGGTGCTGTCGGCGGCAGGTTCATCAGCGCTTTCAGACGGTAGGCGCTCTCCTCGGCATCGGCCTGCACCATCAGCATTTCATTTTGCACTTCATGCAGGCGGCCTTCGGCTTTGTAGATGCTGCCCAGGCTGCCCTGGTTATATGGGTATCGTATACGGGCGAGCTTGATCATGACCGTTACGATCTGCTCGTTCTCTTTCAGTATGCGCATTTTCTCCTGTAACACCAGCGCGGTATAATAGAGTTGCCGGGCTTCCGCGCGAAGCTGATTGTATTGCACGGCGCGCCCCTGAGTTTCTACCGAGGCGCGGGATGACAGGTATCGCTTTGCTGCCTGGAGTCGCGCGGGGTTGGGTATAGACTGCTCCACGGAGATCATTACCGATCCTTTGTCACGGTCCTCCATCAGGGTCTGGCCCGGGTAGGGTGTCATAAATGTACCGACACCTACCATGGGTGCCATCCAGCTCTGCGCGCCTTCGGCGTATGCATTGAGCGCCTGTGCTTTCTGGTCATATTGCTGCAACATGCGGTGCTGACTGTCTATACGCTGCAGCACGCTGTCGAGCGGATAGGTCTGCGCGTGTGCGGCTATCACGGCCAGGCTATACCACGCCAGGGCCAGTATAGGTTTAATGGCGGCCTTCATAGATCTCCAGTTTTCCGAATTTACGTAACTCATATTCTTTTGTCATGAGGAAGATAAGGGGTGTAACGAGCAGGATGTGTGTGGACGATGTGAGCACGCCGCCGATCATGGGCAGCACAATAGGTTTCATCACATCGCTGCCTACTCCCGATGCCCACAGTACAGGTATCAGCCCGAATAACGCTACCGATACGGTCATGATCTTGGGCCGGAGCCGGCGGGCTGCTCCCGCTATTACATACTCGCGCAGCTCTTCACGCGTTATGGTCTCACTGCTGTTACCCCGCAGCATCACCAACTGACGCATGGCATCGTTGAGATAGATCACCATCACCACGCCTGTTTCGACAGCTATGCCGAACAACGCGATAAAACCAACGGCCACGGCTACCGACAGGTTGGCTCCCCAGAAGTATACCATATAAGCGCCGCCGATCAGCGCAAAGGGCACGGTGATCAGGCTGAAGAAGGCTTCGCGTATTGATCCGAAGGCCAGGTATAGCGAGATGAATATGATCAGCAGCACTACAGGTACGATGATGCGGAAAGTTTCCTCGCCACGGATAAGATTTTCGTACTGGCCGCTCCACTCTAGGAAGTAGCCTTTGGGTAATGTGCCGAGGTTACCTTCTAGTGTTTCCATCGCCTGTTGTACGGTGCTGCCCAGGTCGCGGTCGCGCACGTTGAACAACACTGCTCCGCGCAGCAACGCATTATCCGACACGATCATTGGCGGGCCGTCTTCAAACCGGAGCGTGGCCACGGACGACAGCGGTACCGTGCCCTGCGCGGGTGTTCTTACGGGTATACGCTGCAACTGCGCCAGGCTGTTGCGATAGTCCTGCGCCATACGCACACTGATCGAAAAGCGCTGGCGACCTTCGATGGTCTGCCCCACAGCGGCACCACCGATAGCCGATTCCACTACGCTATTCACATCGTCCACGCTGAGGCCATAGCGACCAAGGGCATCACGATCAATAACTACCGTGAGATACTTGCCGCCCGTGATAGGATCTACATAAAGATCTTTTACACCTGGCACCTGCATTAGCGCCTGCTTTACCCGCTGCGAGACGGCGGCGATGCTGTCTAGGTTCTGGCCATATACTTTTATTCCTACATCGGTTCGGATACCGGTAGCGAGCATATTGATGCGGTTGATGATGGGCTGTGTCCACCCGTTCACCACGCCGGGTATCTGGAGCTTTGCATCGAGCTCGGCTATGATGTCCTGTTTGGTTTTGCCTTCCCGCCATTCCGAATGCGGCTTCAGCATGATGATGGTTTCGATCATGCTGATCGGCGAGTTATCGGTAGCGGTAGACGCGCGGCCGGCCTTGCCAAGAACCTTGTCCACCTCGGGTACGGATTTGATGATGTGGTCCTGCACTTGCAGTATACGTTTCACCTCCTCGTTCGATACGTCGGGTAACGTAACGGGCATGAAGAGTATGGACTGCTCGTCCAGTGGCGGCATGAACTCGCGGCCGAGGCTAAGCAGCAGCGGGATGCTGATGGCCAGCGCCAGGAGGTTGACGGCGATCGTTGTTTTACGCCACGTCATACATGTACGGATAACGGGTTCATAAATGCGTTCGAGAAAACGGTTCACCGGATTATGATGCTCACCACGAAAGCGCCCTTTCATAAAAAACGACAGTATTACAGGAGCCAGCGTTATCACCAGCACGGCATCGACCAGCATGATAAAGGTCTTCGTATAAGCCAGCGGATGAAACAGCTTGCCCTCCTGTCCTTCCAGCAGGAACACCGGCAGGAAAGACGCGATGATGATGACGGTAGAATAGAACACACCGCGCGATACCTGTTTCGACGACCGTTCGATTATATCGAGGCGCTCGGCTTCGGGTATGGGTATATAGTTCTTTTTGCGAAAGCTCATAACGTTTGGTTTGCGTTTGTGTCTTGCGAGCCGTTGAGCTCCGCATAGCGTTGCGAAAGATTACGGTATGCATTCTCGGCCATGATGATGCCGTTGTCTACAATCACACCGATAGCCAGCGCGATACCGGTAAGCGACATGATATTGGACGAAATATCGAAAGCATTGAGCAGGATAAAGCTCGTGGCGAGCGTTACGGGAATCTGGATCAGGATACTGACCGCGCTGCGCCAGTGAAACAAGAACACCAACACCACCAGCGACACCACGATCATCTCTTCAATAAGCGTATGCCGGATAGACGATACCGATTCTTCTATCAGCGCACTCCGATCATAGACGATATTGAACTTCACTCCCTTCGGGAAACCTTTGGCTACATCCTGCATCTTCTGCTTTACCTGGTGGATCACCTCATCCGCGTTGCCCCCATAACGCATAACCACTATACCGCCCACTACCTCACCCTGGCCGTCCAGGTCGAAGATGCCCAGGCGGCTCTCACCTGCCATCTGTACGGTGGCGAGCTCGCGGATGCGTACAGGCACGGTATTGATGGTCTTTACCGGTATGTTGCCGATCTCTTCTACCGACTGCAGGTAGCCCGTTGTTTTGATGATATAGCCGGCATCGCTCATTTCAAATTTGCGTCCACCGGACTCGTTGTTGTTGGCGCGTATCGCCTGGATCACGTCCGGCACGGACAGACCATAGTAGGTTAGCTTATTGGGGTTTACTGTTACCTGGTATTGCTTCTGGAAACCGCCGAACGATGCGATCTCGCTTACACCCGGTACATTCTGCAGTGCGAACTTCACATACCAGTCCTGTATAGCCCGTTGCTCGCCGAGGTCCATGCCGGGCGCATCAAGCGTATACCAGAGTATATGGCCTACACCGGTGCCGTCCGGTCCGAGTGTGGGTGTTACACCGGTGGGCAACAGGCGCGATGCGTAGTTGAGACGCTCGAGTACGCGCTCGCGTGCCCAATATATATCGGCGTTGTCGTTGAAGATCACATACACGAAGCTCATACCAAACATGGATGTGGCGCGCACATATTTCACCTTCGGCAGTCCCTGTAAATTTGTAACGAGCGGATAGGTAACCTGGTCTTCTATTATCTGCGGGCTGCGGCCCATCCACTCCGTAAAGACGATGACCTGGTTCTCGGACAGATCGGGTATCGCGTCGATCGTGTTCTCACGAACCGCGTAGGTGCCCCAGGCAAAAAGCCCCGCGGCTACCAGCAGCACCAGAAAGCGGTTACGCAACGAGAACGATATTAGTTTCTCTACCATATACTATGTTCTTATAAGCACGCGCCGTGTACCAATCGATACGGTCATGCCCGATGTAGTAAAAAAGGAAATAGCGCTTTACCCGGCCGTTATATCAGGCCACGTAAAACGACGAACATAGTAATGAGATCAGATCAGGAAGGTCTGTAAAGAAACGACGCGGTCTATAGCCGGTAACGGAGGGTCGTAGTATGTATCAGTCTGAGGTATGTTTGCTACCGAAGGGATCACTTCGCTAAGCAGCACCACCGGCGGCGCGATCATTACAAACGCCGGGGCAACGGTGTTAATAGTCAAATTTTGATGATCGAAGCCCTGGCCCTGGTAGGCCACCACCTCGTCGTCGCAGCACTTCTCCATCATCTTCCGATGGCAGGGAGGCATGAAGCGGTGTCCGCAGCCGTCGGCTTTGTCGAGGAAGGCAACAGCCTTTACCTGGCCGCCACACGAATGTATGCCCACACTGAACGAGCTGGATGATGCGAACACCAGCAAGGCAAAGAAGCAGGACAGTATGGCGCGTAGCGACTTCATGATAGTACAAATATACGGGTTTGGTTTGGGTAGGTTTTACAGATTTACATGAAAACTTTATAGAATTTGGCCCGTTGAAGGCTGTAATTGATTTTTATTATTATGATTTCTAAAGAAAAAACCACCCATCTGAGCAAGTTTCTGAGTTTGGTGCTTCGTCACCAGCCGGAAACGTTGGGCATAGCGCTGGATGTGAACGGGTGGGCCGATGTAGGCGAGCTGCTTGAAAAGATGAATGCCAAAGGGATGTCTGTTTCGTTTGATATGCTGAAACACGTGGTGGACACCAACGAGAAGAAACGTTTCGCATTCAATAATGACTTCTCCCGTATCCGCGCAAGCCAGGGTCATTCAGTGGAAGTATCGCTCGATTATGTAGCGCAGGAGCCTCCAGCCGAGCTTTATCACGGCACCGCAGAGCGGTTTGTCGATTCTATACTGGCTACCGGGCTTGAGAAACGCAGTCGCCACCATGTGCACTTGAGTACCAATATCAATACCGCGACAGAGGTCGGCCGGCGACATGGCAAGCCTGTGGTATTTGTTGTGTCGGCGCGGGAGATGTATGCGGCGGGGTTTGAGTTTTTTGTTTCTGATAATAATGTTTGGTTGACGGAGGGTGTGCCGGTGGTGTACCTGAAAATGTCAGAACAAGATTAATGGATGTAAGGATGAACAGGATGAGTGCAATCTAAAGTTCGGCCTGAGACAGCAGTGGATACACCAACTGGCGCAAGGTACTGTCATACAAGTCAAACGTTAATTATATAGACCGGCTGCAAAGGCAGTAGCTGGCGCAAGGTACTGTCATCAAAGTCAACCCTAGTTATGTAGGTTTTGCCGCAAGGCGTTTTAGCTGGCGCAAGTGTTCCGAGGCCTCCGAGGGTCACTTGCCGTGCCCCGAGTAATCTCGGTGGTGCCCACCATGTTGGTAGTCTTAGACTGCCGTGTACCGCCCGCACCAACCCCATTAGAACACCACCCACCGCCCGGCTTCCCCAAAACAATATCGTTTAAGATTTCCAATCATAAACATCTTCACTGATACGTTCCATCTTCACCACACAGCATCAACTCTATCCTCATTATCGACTCCAGCAATTGAAACATATGTTCCGCCATCACCTGAAAGTTTATCGGAAACCCTATCTCCTCCTCCTTCATCACATATATCTGGTAAATTACAATCAGCGTATCTCTCAACCTGCCCGGCGGCGCGCAAGCGAACAAAACTCGATATCAGGCAACAGGCCGACAAGTATATGAAAGAGTCACAGGAAAAATACGGAAAGTGATACGCAGGTTTTATCCACTACCCACCAAAAAACTTCTCCACCACCTCCCTCTCCTCAAACCCCACAAACGCACAAAACTCCCTCACCGACACAAACTGCCCCTGCCCCTTCCCAAGCTTCTTCCGTATCACACTTAGCAAATGCCTGCTTTGCCGTTCAGTTTTTCCGGTTATCAGGATCACATCCTTTGGATAAATAACCATTCGCGTTGTCTTCATTTTTAATTCGCTTTTCTGTTTACAATTAATCTCTGTTGAGGTCCAAGCGGACTTGATGTGATGTGGCCTGATACCGGCTTCATACCGGCTATCCTGCGGTTATCTACCGGTTATCCTGGGGTTATCGTCAGGGAAGACCGGCCGAAGCTCCACTCATCCATACAAAGGTAAAGGTCGTTTCAATTACGACCATACATTTACCGCACCAGCATTTGATCCTCTGAAAGAAATGACAGGCACTTCTGTACCGTTATAACAAGATAAGTCGAGAGTATACCATTTTATGTATCGACAATCAACCTGAATGTATATCGGAAGAATATAACCACTTCAACCATCCACAACGCGACACATTATGTAGCAACAAAGAACCTTACTAGGTTTGTATCGCTGGCCGGCAAGGCTATTTGAAAGATGCCCTTAAATCTTTCCATTCATAAAAATAAAATATAATATAACATGGCATTACAAGATGGTATATTGAAAATAAAAGGATTACTCGATAATATATCCTTTTACAAAACAGCAGATGGCTACCTGGTTCGTCGTAAATCCGGAGTGTCCGGCGATCGAATCAAAAACGATCCGGCATTCCAACGTACGCGCGAAAATCTGGCAGAGTTCGGGCGGGCAGGCAAAGCAAGCAAGCACCTCCGCGCAGCACTCCGTCCCGTAGTGCGCCTCGTGGCCGACCGGCGTATGATCAGTCGCCTCACCAAGGAATTCATGCGCGTTGTAAAGAGTGATCCCAGTAGCTCGCGTGGTCAGCGCAGCGCTGCAAAGGGTAACATAGCGCTGCTGCAAGGGTTCGAGTTCAACGCAGCGAGTCCGCTGTCGGCAGCATTTCACGCACCGTTTGCATCGTCCATAGATCGTGCGGGTGGTACAATATCGGTTTCGATACCGTCTTTCGTACCCGCTAACATGATCTCGGCTCCCGCTGGCGCTACTCACTTCCGGTTAATGTCGTCCGGCGCAGAGGTAGACTTTGACGCAGGTACGTTCACATCAAATGTAGTCACCACTGACCTGCTGCCGATCAACCTGGCACCGACAGAAGCCTTCAATCTCGAAACACTTATTCCACCGGGCAGCACACACCCGTTGTTCCTCGTTTTAGGCATTGATTTCTACCAGGTCGTGAACGGCGAGTACTCCCGACTGAGTAACGGAGCCTTTAACGGCCTCTCATTGGTAACCGTAAGCAAAGGCGTATAATGGACCTGCTCATCCTACGTACATACGACCCTACAGGCTCCGGCACAAATGGCGATCTCTACTTGCGTATATGCCACACCATCGAGCTCCCCTGGCTCGACAATATGCGCAATCACTCGTGTATCCCCGAAGGCCGCTACGAGCTTGAGCCGCGCTTCACAACAAAGCGCAAGGATCACTTCGAGGTACTGAAAGTCCCCGGCCGTGACGGCATCCTGGTACACACCGCCAACGATGCGCTCACGCAACTCAGAGGCTGTATCGCCCCGGTAACGACCCTTACCGGTCCCGGTGCCGGCACCGGCTCAAAAGCTGCGCTCGAGCGCCTCAACGCCTGCACGGCCATGGCATTCCAGCGTGAGCAACAAGTTTATTTAACCATTAAACAACAAAAACCATGAGCATAATCAATAGAATACAACAACCCACACCCAAATTCTTCCGTGTACTGCGCACAATAGGCCTCGCGCTGGCAGCCACCAGCGGCGCGCTCCTGGCCGCACCGGTAGCCCTGCCCGCAGGCATTATCACCCTTGCAGGCTACATCGCCGTAGCCGGCACCGTAGCCACCGCCGTAAGCCAAACCGCCATCAAAAACGACGACGGCGACAACACCGGAAAGGAGGCAACGCAAGATTGATATAGTGAAGTATAACGTCCGCCATAAAAAGAGAGGCCCGCAAGGGTCTCTCTCATTAGTGTATCTCACACTCGTTTATCTCCCGATCCCTTCCCAAATGAAACCAAATTAAACATCTGCCGCATCCTTGACCGCACCCGGTTCCCATACGCCTCTTCCAACTCGGTCGCCGACAGATTCGTCGTCACATGCGTCACCATGCCATGTATAAAATGATCGTACCGGCTTAACAGAATTTCACCCATCACGTTACACTCATTCCCATAGTATTTGATATTCCGTTCCGCCCCAAGGTCATCGAAACAATATGTCTTCGGCCCATTCTCGCGGTAAGAGAGACGGCTGTACCGGTCGATCACTGAATACCCATCCTGTATAAACTCGAAGCTCACATCCCTGCACGACTTCACCACATAATTCCGCTCCACCGCCGGCACCACCCGCATCAGCGATAACCAGGTAGTCTTACCACAGCCTACAGGCCCGGTAATCAATAACCCCTTACGCAGATTGATACCCACCCTGGCAGCCTCCTGTGGAATATTTAAAAAGTAAATGAGCAGCTTATAAATAGCATCATGATCATGTGCATGAATCCTGAACTCCGGCCCGAACAGCTCGCGGCCACGTCTCTCAAAAAAAGCCAGCGACCAATCGAAGTCCGGCACAGCCGTAGAAGAGGTGGTGTTACAGTTGCTCATCATAATCCTTATCGATAGAAACGTGAGAATTAACACGACCCAGCTTTACGCCTTTACCATACTGTGGATTATCGATCCAATTCTCCGCCACAGCTTTCCAGTCCCGTATCACAGCTTTCCCTGCAAGCCTCCATCCGAGGCTGTTATAGTATCGAAAGAATCTCTTCGCATCCCGCTTATCCGAACCGAACGCCATAAAGAACTGCTCGACCTCGTCCAGGTCGCCCGGCCGCCCCGCCGCCCCCTCTCCGGCGCTGGAATTTTTTTCTTCTAAAACAATACCTGTATCAAAAGTTGGTGTGTGCGCCTTGCCACTCGTTTTACCGTTTGATATGTTTATATAGTTTAAGGAAGGTACCATTTGCTGGTCCACTACCGCATCACCATTGGTCCGCACTTGCACAGCATTTGATCCGCTACCGGAACATCTCCGGCCCATACTGGTCAGATCTTTAATCACCACCTTACTCCCAACCAACGGACTATTCGATGGCATATACAGAATATACCCGGCGTTATGCAAGGCCCAAAGCGCCCGTCGGTAAGTCGTCTTCGACAACACCTTACTCACATTCATCACATCCGCACGCGTCAGCGAAACAGGGTTCCTGAACCGGTTGATATTCCACTGCCTGAACAACGCCAGGTACACACTTACCTCGATCGGCGTCAACCGGTCATCCTCAATCACCAGGTTGAAAAATCCATTCAGATGTAAAATGTAATTGACACCTCCATCATTCTCATACATAACACAAATTTTTAAGTTGAACATACCCCAAACTAACGCCACAACACACCAGCCTGTCAGGTCACCGGGGTTCCGGAACCCCACCTAACCACTTGGCTATCAACTTAAAATATTTGAAAAATAATTGAAAAATTGAGTTGTGTAGGCAAGAGATACTGTCATCAAAATCAAGCGCAGGGCTTGGCTATGATTTGGCAAGTTTGCAACTTGCCGTGCCCCGAGAATATCGGTGGTGCCCACCATGTTTTCCCGATAGCCATCGGGATGACTGAACCTCAACGAAAGTTGGTATTTAGCTGCGCAAGTCTGTGACTTGCCGTGCCCCTACCGATAGCTATATAGCTATCGGGATCATGTTGATTTCTGCGACTGCCGTGCGAGATTAGCACGATCACTCATATATCTTGACAA
>Ga0247762_1000481_pt1 | contig 11304 bp, 13 predicted proteins | sample UWRJL081202R4_FD_181016 | JGI IMG/M metagenome (GOLD analysis project Ga0247762, IMG submission 181016) | Plant litter microbial communities from Arlington Agricultural Research Station in Wisconsin, United States - UWRJ-L081-202R-4 | ecosystem: Environmental > Terrestrial > Plant litter >...
CGACGTCGACGACGTCGGGGTCGTGGCCTACGAGCCGCGTTCCGGCTACGCCGATCCGGCGACGACCTGCGCGACGCTCGCCGACGCCGCGCTGGACGCCGGCGCCGGCCTGCGGCCGCACACGCGCGTCGACCGGCTGCTGGTGGACTCCGGCGGCGCCGTCGCGGGCGTCGTCCTGGCCAACGGCGTGCCGCTGGTCGCGCGGAGCACCGTGCTCTGCGCGGGCGCCTGGTCGCGCGGGCTCGCGCTCGGCGCGGGCGTCGACCTCCCGATCCGCCCGACCGCGGTCAAGCTCGCCTTCGCCCGCCGCGCCGTCGCGGCGCACCTGACCGTCATCGACGCCGCCAACGGCATCTACTTCCGCCCGGACGCCACCGGCACCACGCTCGTCGGCCGCCGCACCTGGACCGACGAGCCGCTGCGCACCCCCGACGCGCCGCTGCCCGCGGTCGACGCCGCCTTCACCGGCGACGCGCGCGACCGCCTCGCCCGGCGCCTGCCCTCCGCCGCCGGCGCCGAGATCCTCGACTCCCGCGCCGGCATGCTCGACATGACGCCCGACGGCCTCCCCTACGTCGGCCCGTCGCCCGCCTCCGGCCTCTGGCTCTGCTGCGGCTGGTCGGGCACCGGCTTCAAGACCGGCCCCTCCGTCGGCGCCGCCCTGGCCTCCTGGATCGCCACCGGCGCCGCGCCACCGGAGCTGTCCGCCTTCGCCGCCGACCGCGCCGCCGGCGAACGTCGCTCCGCGGTTCGCTCTCCTCACTGAGATCGCCTGCCGGGTTGCACGTGCACACCAACCCGGGCGGCGGTCATCACGCGCACGCTGCAGCCCACCGGGACGTCGCTTTCGGCAATGCGGTGGCGGGCCTGCGCCCGCCACCGCTACCGTCGGGGTCATGGACGTCGTCATCGCCGGTGGACACGGGCAGATCGCGCTGATCTTGGAGCGCCTGCTCGCAGACGAGGGGCATGCGGTTCGGGGGCTGGTGCGCAACCCGGACCATGCCGCGGACCTGGAGGAGGCGGGGGCGACGGCGGTCGTCGCCGACCTGGAGGAGGATGACGTCGACGCGCTGGCCGAGAAGGTCGGCGGCGCCGACGCGATCGTGTTCGCGGCGGGCGCCGGCCCGGGCAGCGGGCCGCAGCGCAAGTGGACGCTCGACTACGCGGGCGCGGTCAAGCTGATGGAGGTCGCGCGGCGCAACGGGATCGACCGCTACGTGATCGTCTCCTCGACGGGCGCGGATCCGGAGGCCGAGGACGACGGCGGGTTCGGGACCTACCTGCGCGCGAAGGGGCAGGCCGACCTCAAGCTCACGCAGTCCGGGTTGTCCTACACCATCGTGCGCCCCGGCCGGCTGACCGACGCGGCGCCGACGGGCGCGGTGGACACGTCGAGCGGCAAGGGCGAGATCCCGCGGGCCGACGTCGCCGCGGTGCTCGCCGAGGTCCTCGACACGCCCGGGACGGCCGGGCTGACCTTCGACGTCAATAGCGGCGAGACGTCCATCGCCGAAGCGATCGCGCGGCTCGCGTCAGACTCCTAACGGCGTTCGTATAGTTGCATAGTCCACCTATCTAGAGTGGGCGATGCGATGCCGGACTCCCGCTCCCCGAACCCCGATGCGGCCCGCTCGACGACCGCGCTCGCCCAGGAGCTGGAGGCCGCGTTCGTCGTCCTCTGGGCCGACCTGCTCGCCCGCACCGACGGCGACCTCTCGCGCACCGGCGCCTCCGTCCTGAGCACCCTCACCGGCGGACCGCGCCGGATCACCGAGCTGGCGGCGTCCCAGAACGTCGCGCAGCCGACGATGACCGTCGCCGTCCAGCGCCTGGAGACCCGCGGCCTCGTCACGCGCGAGCGCGCCGAGGACGACCGCCGCGCGACCAACGTCGTGATCACCGACGCGGGGCGCGCGAAGCTCGCCGGCCGCCACGCCGCCCGCGCCGCCGCGCTCGACGCCCGCATCGCCGGGCTCGACGACGACCAGCGCGCCGCGCTGGAGGCCGCGCTCCCCGCCCTGTCCGCCCTCGCCCACCCGGAGGGCCTGACCACGACCGCAGCGGTGGGTGCGACGCCGCTCAGGCCGTAGTCTCCGCGGCCACATGGCCGCCGATCGCGTGACCCTGCCGCCCGCTCTGCGCTCGCTCGTGGAGGCGGGCGGCGCGCTGGTGCGACGTTCCTCGAGCGGGCGCTTCATGCTCGGGCGGGCCGCGGACGTCGTGCCCGAGGACGCGGTGCCGCCGGCGCTCGCGGCGTGGCCGGGGCGGCTGGAGACGACGCGCGCGGAGGTCGCGACCCCGCTCGCGTTCAAGGACGTCGAGAAGGCGCTGAAGGGCGCGTGGGGACGGCCGCCCGGCAAGGTGCTGGACGAGCTGGAGCGCGAGCCGGTCGCGACCACGCCGGGCGCGCAGGTGCACCGGGGCGTGCGCGACGACGGCAGCGCGGTGGCGATCAAGGTCCTGCGCCCGGGGCTGGTCGCGGCGGTTCGCAATGACCTTGCCCTGCTCGACGTCCTCGCGGGTCCGCTGCGCGCGGTGTTCGGCGCGATGGACGCGAGCGCGATCCTGCGCGAGGTGCGCGAGAGCGCGCTCGACGAGCTGGACCTCGAGCACGAGGCGTCGACGCAGCGCGGCGTGCGCCGGGCGCTGCGCGGCGTGCCGGACCTCGTCGTCCCCGCGCCGGACCTGGAGCTGAGCGCGGCCGGCGTCCTGGTCTGCGAGTGGCTGGACGGCCCGACGCTCGCCGAGGCGACGCCGGGCGACCCGGCCGCCGTGGCGCGGACGCTGATCGCCGCGCACGTCGCGGCCGCGCGCGCCGGCCACACGCTGACCGATCCGCGCCCCGGCCACGTCATCCTGCTCGATGGCGGCGGCGTCGGCCTGCTCGGCGCGGGCGTCGCGCGGCCGGCCGACAAGGCGCGCGTCACCGCGGCGCTCGACGCGCTGGTCGCGTTCCGCTCCGAGGACCAGGACACGTTCGCGCGGATCGTCGCCGAGCGCCTGGCGCTCCTGCCGCACGCCGACGCGATCAAGGCCTACGGGTTGGGCGCGGTCATCCTCGACGGGATCGTCGGCGGCGAGGCCCGCCTCGACGGCCCGGCGCTGGCCGGCGTGGCGACCCGCGCGCTCGGCCATCTCACCGCGGGCCTGTCGCTCGCCGCCACCGTCACGCCCGTGCCGGCCGACCTCGCGGTCGCGCGCTCGGTCGGCCAGCTCGCCGCCGTCCTGTCCCGCCTCGGCGCGACCGAGGACTGGGGCGGCCTGGTCCTCGAGTCCGCGTAGGCGCACCGCCGGCGCCGCGGGCGCGGGCGCGCTACTCGAACTGCCGCGCCTCGACCCGCCGCTCGTGGTGGGCGACCGTGAAGTCGTTCTCGGAGTAGAGGCGGTCGACCTGGTCGAGGATCTCGTCGGTGTCGCCGCCCAGGACCGTGCCGTCCTCCAGGACGACGACCGGGATCATCCGCTCACCCGTCGCCTTCTCCATGTCGTCCCGCTCGTGCGGCTCCGGCTCCACCTGGTGCGCCACGAAGGGCACCATCAGCTCCGTCAAGCGCTGGCGCACCTGATGGGAGAACGGGCACCACTCGGCCTGATAGAGCTCGATCATCCCCCGACGGTAGCCCCTCCGCCCGGGGCGCCCAGCCCGGTCCGTGCCACGCGTGGCCCCACTTCGCCCGCCACGTCGGCGCCGCGCGCACGTCGCGCCACAGCGCGATGTACTCGTGGAAGGCGACCTGGACCGGGTTGTAGGTCTCGATGTTGGTCGTCAGCCCGTAGCGGACGCGCTCGCGCTCGGGCTCGTAGGTCCCGAAGAGGCGGTCCCAGATGATCAGGATGCCGCCGTAGTTCTTGTCCAGGTACTGCTCGTTGGACCCGTGGTGCACGCGGTGGTGGCTCGGCGTGTTGACGATGGCCTCGATCGGCCGCGGCAGGCGCCCGATGCGCTCGGTGTGGATCCCGAACTGGAAGATCAGCGACCACGCCTGGGCGAGCAGGATCATCCACGGCGGGAAGCCGGCCAGCGGCATCCACAGCCAGAACGGCGCGTAGGTCATCGGCACCCACGTCTGCCGCAGCGCGGTGCTCAAGTTGTAGTGCTGCGAGGAGTGGTGGACGACGTGCGAGGCCCAGAACGTCCGGTTCTCGTGCGAGACGCGGTGGAACCAGTAGTAGGAGAAGTCGTCGGCGAAGAACAACGCGACCCAGACCCACCAGGCGCCGGTCGGCAGGTGCCACGGCGCCAGCTCGTAGAGCGCGGCGTACAGCGCCAGCACCGCGAACTTCCACCCGACGTTGATGATGACGTTGCCGATCCCCATCGTGATCGACGTGCGCGAGTCCTTGATGTCGTAGCCGATCATCCCGTCGGACTCGAGATGCTTGAACGACAAGAACTCGACGACGAGCAGCAACACGAAGTACGGGAAGGCGTAGTACAGGACTTCGGCCATGGCGGCTCAGGCCTCCTCGGGGATCGAGCGGATCAGCAGGGCGCGGGCGGCGGCGTGGGCGGCGTCCTCGTCGCCGTCGGCAACCGCCTGGGCGAGCGCCCCCACCGCCGGCGCGTCGGCGATCTCGGCGCCGACCGTCGCCGCGTCGAACGACAGCACGCGCTGGCCGGCGACCAGCGTGTTGAGCGCGAGCCGGTAGGCGAGGTTCTGCGCGCCGTCGATGATCCGGTCCCACAGCACGTCGTAGATCGCCGTGCGCGCGGCGGGATCGCCGGTGGCGGCGAGCGCGGCGGCGCGGGCCACCAGGTCGGCGCGCGTGGCGGCGTCGGCGCGCCGGGCGGCCAGCCGCGCCGCGTCCGCGCCGACCGACGCGCGCATCTCGAACAGCGACCGCACGAGGTCGACCGCCACGGCCTCCGGCGGCAGCTCGCCCTCGGCGCCGAGCGCGAGCATCAGGTCCAGCCCGCCGTGCCGGCGCCAGTCGCGGACCTTCGTCGCGCCGCCCTGGGAGATCGACACGAGCCCGGCCTGCTGCAGCCGCTTGAGCGCCTCGCGCACCGCGTGGCGCGACGCGCCGAGCTCGTCGGAGAGCTGGCGCTCGGACGGCAGCGCCGCGCCGGGCGCGTAGGTGCCGTCGAGGATCGCGGCGCGCAGGTCGCGGTGGATGGTCGCGGAGCGGGTCGCGCCCGCGCCGCCGCTCGCGCCCACAGCTGGTCCAACCAGTGCCATGGACTGGTTGTACCAGATGGAGCCGTGGTCACGCAAACGCGAGGATGCGCGAAGAAGGGTCATGGAACGACGCACCGACACCGAGCTCCTCGCCGCCGCGCTCTCCGGCGACGGCGACGCGTTCGGCGCGTTCTACCGGCGCCACGCCCGGCGGATCGCGGCGTTCCACCTCGCGCGGACGCGCGACGCCCAGGACGCCGCGGACCTGACCGCGGAGACGTTCGCCGCGGCGCTGGAGGCGCTCGATCGCTTCGACCCAGAGCGCGGCGAGCCGATCGCGTGGCTGTTCGGGATCGCGCGCCACCGCCTGGCGACCCAGGCGCGGCGCGGCGCGGTCGAGGACCGGGCGCGGCGGCGGATGGGCCTGGAGCGGCTCGTCCTCGACGACGCCGCCCTGGAGCGCGTCGAGGCGGCCGCGACCGCCGAGCTGGTCCGGGTCGAGCTGCGCGAGGGCTTCGACGCGCTGCCGGCCGACCAGCGCGAGGCGATCGCGCTGCGCGTCCTGCTGGACCACGACTACGCCGAGGTCGCGGGCGCGACCGGCAGCTCGGAGGTCGTCGCGCGCAAGCGCGTCTCCCGCGGGCTGTCGGCGCTGCGAGCCCGGCTGGCCGCCAATGGAAAGGGCATCCGATGACCGACTTCTTCGACGACCTCGAGCGCCAGCTCGTCGCGGCCACGCCGCAGCGACCCGCGCGGATCCGGCGGGCGCGGCAGCGCCGCGCGGCGGCGACGCTGAGCGTGGTGGTGGCGTTGCTCGCCGGCGGCGCGGGGATCGCGGCGGCGGTCGGCGACGGCGCGGGCGACGGCGGCGACGGCCCGAGCGGCGCCCCCGCGGGCACGGCCACGACCGCGGCGACCACGCCGCCCACGCCCGCGCCCTCGAGCGCGTTGCCCGCGCGGGACGCCTACACGGTCGCGGTCCTCAACGGGACGACCGTGCCGGGCCTCGCGCGCGGCGTCGCCAACCGGCTGCAGAGCGGCGGCTTCAAGATCGGCAACGTGACCAACGCGGCCACGCAGGACCACAGCGCGACGACGGTCTACTACCGCACGCCCGACTGCGTGCCGGCCGCGACGCAGGTCGCCACGGCGCTGCGGCTCGGCGACGCGCAGGGCGACTTCGCCCTGCAGAAGGCGCCGAAGGAGCTGCGCGCGCTGGCGGGCGACCGCGCCAAGGTGATCGTCCTCGTCGGGTCCGACCAGAACCGCACCGCCGGCCCCTGACCCGTACCGTGCGTCGTCTTGTCCCGGACGACCTCGGTGACCGCGCACGCGACGGCGCCCGCCGATCCCACCCTCTTCGAGCAGCTCCTCTCCCGCCCGCGCCTCACCGCGCTGCTCGGCGCGCTGACGATCGCGTTCTCGGCGGTGCTCGTCCGGCTGGCCGAGGTCTCGCCGTCGACGGCCGCGGTCTTCCGGTGCGCGTACGCCGTGCCCGTGCTCTACCTGCTCGCCCGCGCGGAGGATCGCCGCTATGGCCCGCGGCCCGCACGGGACCGCAGGCTGGCCGCGGTCGCCGGTGTGTTCTTCGCGATCGACCTCGTCGCCTGGCATCACGCGATCGACGACGTCGGCGCGGGGCTGGCGACGGTCCTGGGCAACCTGCAGGTCGCGTTCGTGCCGCTGATCGCGTGGGCGGTCCTGAAGGAGCGGCCGGGCGGGCGGGTGCTCGCGACCCTGCCGCTGATGCTCGGCGGCATCGTGCTGATCTCGGGCGCGCTGGAGTCCGGCGCCTACGGCTACCACCCCGCCGCGGGCGTCGTGGCCGGCGTGATCACGGGCCTCAGCTATGCCGGGTTCATGTTGGTGCTGCGCGCCGGCGGCCAGGACCTGCGGCGCCCCGCGGGGCCGCTGTTCGACGCGACGTGGGTCTCGGCGGTCGTCGCGCTGGCGATCGGCCTGGCGTGGGGCGACGTCGACCTCGTCCCGTCGTGGCCGGCCCACGGCTGGCTGCTGACGCTGGCGCTGACCTCGCAGGTCGTCGGCTGGCTGCTGATCTCGGCCTCCCTCCCGCGCCTGCCCGCGGCGCTGACCTCGATCCTCCTCACGATCCAGCCGGTCGGCAGCGTCATCCTCGGCGTGATCATCTTCAGCGAGTCGCCGTCGTCGCTGCAGCTGATCGGCGTCGCCGCGATCCTCGCGGGCCTCGTGTTGGCCACACGGCGCCGAACGGGCACCACTACCGTTGAGAGCGCCTGATGGTGATGAAGCTGATCCGCTTCTGGATGCCCGCCGCGATCCTCGTCGCGGGGATCGCGCTCGTCGTGGTGCGCGGCGGGGACGAGACCTCGCTGGAGGGCTGCGCGGCGCTATGGGGCGCGGGGCTCAGCGTGGCGCTGCTGAACTGGCTGCACCGGATGGGCGTCAGCGGCGACCGCAGCCGCGTCCAGGAGGACGAGGCGCGCGCCTACTTCGCGCAGCACGGCCATTGGCCCGACGACGCCGAGGGTTCGCGTCGGTCCGTGCCGCCACGGCAGGGATCCTGACGCGCCAGGCCCGGGCCGACCCGCTCTACTTCGACGTGTCCCGTGTCATTAACACGGACAGGACCCTGACCGAACCATGCTGAGCGACGTCATCCGCACCGCCGACCACGCGCTGGAGCTCCTGCTCCACCGCGCGGCGAGCGTGAACCCGTGGCTGGCGGCGCTCGGGTGCGTGCTGTACGTGCTGGCCCAGGCGGTCCGGCCGCGCGGGTGGCACACGATCCTGCGCGCCGCCTACCCGGACGCCACGGCGCTGCGCCCGCGCCACACGATGGCCGCCTACCTCGCCGGCGCGGGGCTGAACGGGATCATCCCGGCGCGCGGCGGCGACATCGTCAAGCTCTGGCTCCTGCACCGCCGGATCCCGGGCGCGCGCTACCCGACGCTCGCGGCGACGTTCGTCCCCGAGACCCTGTTCGAGACGCTCTTCGGCTTCGGCCTGGTGGTGTGGGCGCTGAGCCGCGGCTTCCTGCCCGTGCCGACGTCCTCCGGCGAGCTGCCGCACGTCGACGTCACGCTGGTGATCGAGCACCCGTTCATCGCGACCGTCGTGGTCGTCGCGATCGGCGTCGCCGGGTGGCTCTTGTACAAGCTGCTGCGCCGCCGGGTCTCCGACCTGGCCTCGCGCCTGCGCCAGGGCGTCACGATCCTCGGCCAGCCGCGCCGGTTCGTCACCGGCGTGGCGAGCTGGCAGGCGCTCGGCCGCCTCATCCGCCTCGGCTCGCTCGCGGCGTTCATGCAGGCCTTCCACCTGCCGGTGACGGCCTCGACCGTCGTCCTCGTGATGGCCGCGCAGGGCGGCGGGCGCATCATCCCGCTCGCGCCCGCCTCCGCCGGCCTGCGCCTGGCGATGCTGTCCTACGGCTTCGTCGAGGTGACGGGCCACGCCGTCGACATCGCGGCGATCACGACGTTCACCTTCGGCGTCGGCGCGCTCACGATGCTCATGGGCCTGATCGTCGGGCTCGTCGCGCTCGGCGCCGAGCTGGAGACCTGGTCGCCCCGCGGCGCGCTCCGCGCCGCGCGCGAGGCGGTCGCCCGGCACCGCGCGAGCAGCGCGGAGCCGAGCAAGGCATAGGCCTTTACTTGAGCAGGACCGGCGTGCCGACCGGGACGCGGTCGAAGAGGTCCTTGACGTCGGCGACGTGCATGCGGATGCAGCCGTGCGACGCGCGGGTGCCGATCGAGTAGTCCTCGCCGGTGCCGTGGATGCCGACGCCGTTGACGATGCCCATCCAGCGGGCCTTCAGCGGGTTGGCCGCGGAGCCGCCCTCGACGGTCGTGCCCTGCAGCTCGCCGGCCCACGGCGAGTTGGGGACCGACCACGTCGGGTCGACCTGCTTGTTCTGGATGGCGAACAGGCCGGAGGGCGTCGGGTAGGCGGGCTGGCCGACGGCGACGCCGTAGGACTTCTTGAACTTCAGGCCCTTGAAGAGACGCAGCTTGAAGTGCGACTTGTCCACCGTGATGATCGTGTTGTACTTCTTCTTGAGGTCGTTGGTCGTGACCGCGGCCGTGGTCTTCTTCAGCTTGGTGTGCAGCGTGCGCGGCGCGTTGACGGCGTCGTCCAGCGCGGCGTTGACGTCCGTGTTGACCGCCGCCTCGTCCAGCGCGCGGCCATGCGTCGAGCGGGTCCGGTAGATGTGGGTCAGCGTGATCTTCACGCGCGCGTCCTTGGGCGCCTTGGCGACCTTCGCGGCGACGCCGGAGACCCAGGCCTTCACGGCCAGCTTGGAGTGGCTGAGCTTGAGGCCGACGTCGCCGGGCTTCTTGGCGCGGATCGCGCGCTTGGCGGTCGTCAGCGAGTCGAACGCCAGCTTCGCGTCGGCGGCCTTCAGCGTCCACGGCTTGCCGGCCGCGCCGAGCACGAGGTCGGCGCTGACCTTCAGGCCGATCGTCGCGTCCAGCTTCGCCTGCGCGTCGGCCAGGGTCAGGCCCGACAGGTCGACGCCGCCCGCGGTGACGCCGGCGGGGACGTTGGTCGGATCGGCCTTGGTCTTGGCGGCGGGGGCGACCGCCGGAATCGCCGCCGCGAGGGCGACGACGACGAGCGCGGGGAGGGCACGGGCGCGTGACATGGCGGTCGAGGGTAGCGGGGGTTCGCGCCCGAACCGCAAGGTCCCTTTCGCCGTCAGGCGGCCTTGGGACGCCGCCGGCGGCGCGGCTTCGGCGCCGCCTCCACCTCGTGGCGCGCGAAGAACTCGTCGATCCAGTGCCACGTCGTGCGCGCCGCGGCGCGGCCGGTCAGCACGCCGAGGTGCCCGCCCGGCCCGGACTTCAGCTGGACCTCGGGCGCGCCGGTCAGCAGCGAGCCGACGTGGTGGACCGCGGCGCGTGGCGCGAGCACGTCGTCCTTGCCCGCCACGGCGAGCACCGGCACCCTGACGTCGGCGAGGTCGATGTCGTCGTCGCCCAGCTCCAGCCGCCCGTCGGCCAGGTCGTTGACCCGGAAGAACTGGTGGTAGAGCTGGCCCATCGTCCGCCCCGGGTAGGCGGTCATGTTGCCGGTGAAGGCGTCGACCGCCTCGATCTGGGCGAGGAAGTCGCGGTCGTGCAGGTTGAGGCCGACGGCCAGCGGCTTGGTGAGGTACTTGTCCAAGGACGACAGCTGGAACGCGCGCTTGACCAGCGGCGCCGGCGCGCCGCCCATCGCGCGGTAGGCGAGCGTCGCGAACAGCCCGTTGGTCACGTTGGCCATCTGCCGGATCGGGGCGAAGAGCTTCAGCTGCGCGAAGTCGAACGGGCTGGCGACGACCGCGATCGAGTTGACCGGCAGGTCCGGCCGCGCGGCGAGCGCCAACAGCGACATGATCCCGCCCAGGCACCAGCCGACGACCTGCACGGGCTTGCCGCCGGCGTCCTGCGAGACCTGCTCGATCGCGCGCGGCAGCACGTCGGCGACCCAGTGCTCCAGCCCCAGCTCGCGGTCGCTGAACCCGATCGACCCGTACTCCACCAGGTAGGTCGGGTGCCCGAGCCCGAGCAGGTGCTCGGCCATCGAGCAGCCGCGACGCAGGTCGAAGCACGACGTCGGCGCCGCCAGCGGCGGCACGAGCAGCACCGGCAGATGGCGCGTGCGCTCCTCGCCGGACAGGTACTGGAACACGGTCCCCTGCGGCGCCTCGTCGACGATGCGCGCCGGCGTCCGGCGCAGGTCGGCGACCCCGCCGCGGACGAGCAGGTCGAAGGCGTTTGCGGCGGCGTGCACGACGCCGTCGGGGGTGGGGAGGAGCTGGGGCGCCATCAGGACCGCTGTGCAGTGTGACGCATGGCGAAGTCCTCCAGCGCCGTGACGAAGCGCTCGGGCGCCTCGACCTGCGGGCAGTGGCCGACGCCGTCGAGCAGGATGTAGGTCGTGCCGGGCAAGGCCTCCATGATGTGGCGCGAGCCCTCGTGGGTGACCATGCGGTCGCGATCGCCCCAGATCAGCAGCACGGGGATCTCGATCGACGCCAGCGCGAAGCCCTCCAGCGTCAGCTCCGGCAGCAGGCGGCGGCCGTTGGCCAGCACGGTCGCGACGGCGTCGCGCTCGCGCAGGTGCTGGGTGAACGAGTTGACGACCTCGGCCGCCGCGGCGCGCGGCGCGGCGAACGCCAGCGCCCGGTAGGCCTCGCCGACGACGGTCCGCACCAGCG
>Ga0247762_1000482_pt1 | contig 11263 bp, 20 predicted proteins | sample UWRJL081202R4_FD_181016 | JGI IMG/M metagenome (GOLD analysis project Ga0247762, IMG submission 181016) | Plant litter microbial communities from Arlington Agricultural Research Station in Wisconsin, United States - UWRJ-L081-202R-4 | ecosystem: Environmental > Terrestrial > Plant litter >...
CTGCTCAGGGGCATCTTCCGACGGAGTGTCAGAAACCTCTTCCGGGGTTTCTGGCACGTCGGGATCGACGGCGATCTCCTCGACGGGCTTCGGCTCCGGTGGTGCCTCGGTTGGAAACTGATCCTGCTTCTCCTCCAACTGCGTGACCCCGAGAATCTGCTCGTTGAAGAAGTCCTCTACGTCCCTCTCAGCGTCTTCGGCCTCAGACATTGCTCAACTCCTCCTCGTCCTCTGCGATCTCCACTCCCTGAGAGCGGAGGTATCGGATCAGACTGGCTTCGGCTTGCTTCGGTGCGGCGATCTGCCACTCCAGAACATCGACCTGACCCCGCCAGCGCTCCATCTGGGCGCGGTCGAACGGGGTCGTCCCCTTCAACATCAGGAGCATCTTCTTCTCGACCGCGGCGAGCGCGATCCGGTGAGCTTCGATGTAGTCGGGCCAGGAAGGGTGCTTCGTGAGAGCGGCGAGCGATGCCTTGTGGCGCATCCACGCCTCTCTCTGCGCTCGATCCATGCGTCTAGGCTACTGCGTTCTCCCTACCTGAGCCATCTGTGACTTCGCGAAGTTGTCGGGCGACATGCTCAGACCCCCGCCCGGAGGGGCTGTCATGCCGGCCGGATTCCCTGGGACGGGGGGGCCGGACGGGGCTTCTCCCCCTGCGGAAGGAGCCGTCCCCGCACCGCCGGGGGGAGCCGGGGATTGTGGCTGTCCGGCGGCTGCTCCCGCCGTCCCAGGCGCGTGAGCGAAGTACTTCTCGGTGTCCTGCACTCCGTAGGACTTCAAGAAGTCCTCCACGAAAGCCTTCATGTTGAGCGGGACGATCTGGCTGACGTTGGCCGCGGTCTGGAGCTTCGCCTGCTCCTCGGCCCGCTTCTCCTGCCGCATCATCGAGTCGTCCATCACCTTGATCTTCACATCGAAGTCGCCCTGGATGTCGAGCGGCGAGAGCAGCAGTAGACGCCGGTTCCCCTCCTTGCCCATCACGGAGATCGCCCGGTCTCCGCGCATCATCTGGCCCATGATCTGAAGGAACTGCTCCCCGATCTGCTCGTAGGCCCAGGAGAAGTGCTGCTTCCTCGCGGCGATGATCTTCTGGGCGATGGAGGTGATGATCGACATGCCCGTCGCGGTCGACTGGTCGATGCTCCCCGAGCTAACGCCGCCGGCCATCGGCAGACCACCCATGATGTTCTGGAGGTCGCCCTTGATCAACTGCTCCCGCTGGATCGAGATGTTGCCGATGTTCGGGTCGATGGGAAGCTGGGTCACCTGACCCGGATCCTCGACGATCCACTGCGCGCCGGGGTGAAACTCAAAGGCGTCCATGTCGTCTACGTCGGAGCGGATCAGGGTGACCTGATTGCCGCTCAGACGGAGGTTGTCGATGCTCTGGTTCTGCACCGTCCACAGCATCTGCTGAACCTGGGCCAGAGACTCGACCACCGAGATCCCGTCCTTCTGGAATGAGTCCGGCATCGCGGAGCAGATGACGAAGGGCTTGCGTCCGTGCCGGTACGGGTTCGGGATGTCCGACAGCACCACCTTGCGGGCGGCGACGGTGATCACGCGCTCGTCCGTCCAGTACTCCAACACCTCGATCAGACCCTTGGTGCGCTCCTGGCCGCGGAGCATCTGCTCGCGGTCGTTGTAGCCCGTCGCCTGCTGGAGGTTCTGCGACTCCTTCACCGCGTCGACGTCGCGGTAGACGCCGGCCCGCTCCTTCGCCTTCAGCGAGTCGAACGTCTGCCACGTTCGGTCGATCAGCCACGCCGCGTCGTCGACGCCTCTGGCCGACTCGGGCATGAAGAAGTCGCGGACGTCCCGCACCTCCATCGTCGGGCCGTCGAAGATCGTGACCTCCTTCATCTCCTCCTCATGCGAGGGGAAGGAGTCGAGGACGTCACCGAACTCGTTCATCACCCGGGCCTCGACGGGAGTCAGCACCATCCGCCGGGTCTTCTTCGTCTTCCAGCCGATCTTCGCCACTGTCTTGCCGGCGATCATGTCCTGCTGCATGAAGGGGCGCTGCTTCAGCGGGAAGTCGTCGTTGTCCATCGCCCACTGGAGAGCTTGGCTCGCGATGTCGCCGGCACCGAGGCGGGCCATGATGACCTCTAGCGGCTCAAACGGCTGCGGTCTCGGCGTCACGTTCCAGAGCGGCGACGGATCCAGCATCGTCGCGATCATCCCCTCGATGGTCTGAAGGATGTACGGCGTCGTCAGGTTGGAGCGCCAGTTGTCCTCCTGGTCGGTGCGAAGCTCGACGAGACCCCGGTAGGCCCGGTATCGGCGCTCGACCTTCTCGACGTAGCTCGTCGAGAACTGCTCTGCCTGCTCCTGCGCCCCGATCACCATCGCGAGCGCGTCCGCGTACTCCAGCGTCGGCTCGTAAGGATCCCGAAGCTCTTCCTTGGTGTCGGTTGCCACCTATCCCCCGAGCGCTTGGCGCAGCTTGTCCGTCTTCTGCGACTCGCCGGCGAGCAGCTTCTGGAGATCCGCCTGGATCTTGTCGATGGAGTGAGAGCGGACATCGTCCGGCTCCACGTCCCCGGCTCGACGGAGCAACGAGATCGCATCACGGACAAGGGTCAGCGGGTCGTCCTCGCCCGCATCCTCGTCGGCCGAGGCGGTGTCCTCGCCGGCCATCGGCCCCTCGGCCAGCATGTCCTGCGAGTTCATGTCGCCGCCAGGAGCGCCACCACTGAGCGCGGCCAGCAACTCGGGCGGCAGTCCGCCGCCAGCGCCCTCGGGGCCGGCCGGGTTGCCGCCACCGATGTCGGGAGGTAGCCCCATCCCGCCCATGTCGGGCGAGGGGCCGGGAGCGCCGCCGCCCATGCCTGGATCTGCGTCGGGCGGTGGCCCCATCATTCCTGGATCCATCATCTGGCTCACGGTCTGCTCCTCAGTAGAGATCAGCCTGATCGTAGGGGATCACCAGGACGCTACTCCCACTCGTAGGTGCCACGATACTGCTTGCGCCTCTTCTTCACTCGCTTACGAGAGTCATGCGCGTGGTGGCCGAAGATCCGGTAAAGCTCCAGCGACAGGCAGAGCGCCATCACCCGGTCGTCGTTCGCGCCGTCCGCGGCCCGCGGTGAGGGGTTCACGTCGCGACGGACGAACGTCTTGCACTCCAGCACCAACTCCAGCGGCATGTGAGGGAGCGTCTTCTCGCGGATCCACTGCTCGGCCTGATTGATGATCTGCGGCCGGGTCTTCGTGGTGATCGGGAACCCGTAGGTGACGTGCTGCTTGAAGTCCGGCCGATCCTCGATCCGGTGGCGGTAGAGCTTGGGGTAGGAGGGCCGTCCTTTCCTCCCGTCCCGCAAGCTCAACACCACCGGCTCGCCGTACCCACCACCCATCTCCGGGGCGATCCGAGCGGTGTTGAACATCCTGCCCAGGAAGTGAAGCTGCTCCGCGAAGAGATCGGGGTCGATCTTGCAGTGGATCTCCGCGGCGAGGTTGCCGTTCGTCAGGTCGATGACGTAGGCGCAGGAGTAGTCGGTGCCGCGGCCCGTCGCGATGTCAGCCCCGATGGCGTAGTCGCGCTTCTCGACCGGGTAGTCCCAGAGCTTGACCCAGCCATCCTTGCGCTTGGAGATCGTCGCCTTCCTACCGTCCTCGGAGACCTGGAAGTTGAAACGGAACTCGGGGTCACGGAGGTTCTCGCCGTAGTGGGAGAGCGCCTCGGTGTCGAACCAGCAGCCGGCCGTGCCGAGGAAGGCGTCCGCCGGCGTCAGCGGATACTGCTCGGCCCGGTCAGCTTCCGGCAGCGCCTTCGCCACACGGGAGTACCACCTCGCGTCACGCTTGGGATGGAAGTTCCACGGCAAGAAGATCGTGTGGACACCCCTGTCATCCGCGTTCATCCAGAGGTCGTAGAAGGTGCCGCCGATCCCATTCGCGGTGCTGACGATGATGATCTGCCCGCCGTCAGCGACGACGGGGATGAAGGCTTTCCAACCTTCCTCCGCGAACTGATGCCGGGCATGCTCATCGAGGATGACGAGGGTGGCGACCTGACCGTGGCCGGCCTTCGGCGTCGACGGCATGGCGACGATGGAACTGATCTGCCCGCCGGGGTGGCGCAACTCGATCCTCGTCGATGGCCTCCCCTTCTGCGGACGAAGCACCTCGACCCCCATCTTCAGATGCTGCGGGAGTGACTCGAAAAGATCCCAGGCCCGGTTGATCAGCACCGACGCTTCGGTCTCATTGATCGACACCGCGAGCGCCTTCGTCCCCGGTGTCGCCAGCACCTTCCAGAGCGCGTACCCGATGGCAACCCAGGAGATCCCAAGCTGCCGCGCCTTCAGGGCCAGCGTGATCTGGTGATCCATGAAGTCCTGGAGGACGTCACCCTGCCACGCCCAGCCTGACTTCTTGGAGAAGTCGAACGAGAACTCCTCGCCCGTGCGCGAATCGGTCGCGGAGCAGTAAGGGAGGAAGAGGCGGGGATCCGACAGCGCGGCCTCGCGCTCGGCCTTCATCTTGGCGAACCGGGCCTTGCCGAACTCGATGGCGTCCCGCTGCTCGGCCGTGATGTCGAGCGTCGTCATTGGCGTCTAGACTACGGGCTTACACACACAGACGTTGAGCCAGGGGCTTCTTAGGAGTCCCGTCGCCGCTACGCACTGGTGCCTCTTTAGGAAGTCCCCTGGCCCTCGTCCGACATCACGGAGGTAACCCGTGCATCGGATTCTACTCGCGCTCGCGCTCGCGGTCGTACTTGTTCCAGCAGCCATCGCCAAGCCACCGATGGCAAGCGAGCGATCCCAGCAGGCAGAGCTTCGGGCGCTCGCGAAGCATGTGACGGCGGCTCGCGTTTCCACGTGGAAATGTCAGGGCCAACTCGGGGCGGCGAGGACGAGGGCCGCGGTCGACGCCGGCTCCTTGCCTCAGTCGATCCCCTACCGCCGCTGGGTGGTGAAGAAGTGGGAGAAGCGCCAGCGCTTCTGCGAGCAGCGGCTCGCGTCCCGGCAGATCCCATCTACGAACGATTGGGTCACGTCGGTCAAGCTCGTCCAGCGCGTCTACCCCGGCACCGCCGACTGGCTGCTCTACATCTCACGCAGAGAGGGCGGCTACGGCGGCTTCGTGATGAACCACCAGGGGTCGGGCGCGGGAGGGTGGATGCAGTTCATGTCGTCCACCTACTACGCCTACAACGACCGGGCCTTCGCGGATGCGAGGCGGCGGGGCTTCATAGTCAGCGAGTCAGCGAACTCGTGGACGCATCCGCTGGGGCAGGCGATCACGGCCGGCTACATGCGCTACGTCGGCCTCGACGGCTGTCACTGGTGCCTGTGAAGGATCGTCTTCACCCTGGCGTAGAGACCTGGATTGACCGGCAGCGGGATGTGGTCTCGGGCCGGGGGCATCCCTGAGGATCTGAGTGGAGGAGACTCAGCCTGCGGAGAACTTGCGGAGAACCTGCGGACAACTGGAGCGGGGGCGTGAACAACTAGAGCGGGGGTGTGGGCAACTGCCTGCCCCCCCACCGCCTCCCGGTAGTCCCCAATGTCCGCCATCGCGTCCTCGTAGACCCCTTGGTTGAACGTGAAGACGCCGAGCTGGATGCCGCTGTCGCCGTCCATGATCGGGATCTCCTCGATCACCTCCTCGCCCGTGCAGGAGGGGCAGGGAGCGTAGAAGCCGTGCTGCCGGCAGAAGTCGCTCATCCTGGGAGTGTGCCAGTATGGAGGCGTGGAGGGAGACCCGGCCATCGACGAGCGCGAGAACCTCGCCTACGGCGCTCGGCCCTACCTCGACCGCGAGCCGACGCCCGCGCCGAACATCCTGACGAAGCAGGTCTCAGCGCCGGTAGTAGCCGGTGCCGCCAAGGATCAGCAGTACCAGCAGGACTATCAGGATGATCCAGAGGATGCTCACGGCTCCAGCACCACCGGCAGCTTGTAGTCCGCCTGTCCGTGGACGAACGTCCAGTGGAGCGGGCAGAGGTTCTCCGCTGCCACGCTGACGCCGTTGACCGTGGTCAGGATCTTCCGGCCGCACGGGTTGTTGTCGGTGCGGTCATCGAATGCCGGCCCCGTGTGGGGCGCGGTCTGCCGCATCCCGCGGGCGAGGGCCACGCAGGGCATCAGGCTTTGACGCTCGTCGGAGCCGTCGCCTTCTTCTGCCTCGCGGACGGGCGCGGCACGGCGGCAGGCTTCAACACCGGCGGCGGCTCGTAGCCGTCGACCCGGCGCAGCGGCTCACCGTGGCCGAAGCGGCGGATGAAGTGCATGGAGCAGTACGCCTCGTCGCCGTAGGGCGCTCGCCAGCGGGCGCGTGACGGAGTGCCGAGCAGGATGTCGGCCACGCAGTCGGGGCAGAGCTTGATCTCGCTCATGCCACTGCCAGCTTCGCGTTCCCGGCCTGCGTGTTGCCGACCTGATTGGTCAGGCTCCGCGCTCCCGCGCCAGCCCAGGTGACCGGGACGAGCGGCGGTGGAGCGGGAGCTACCCCGGCGACGACGGTGACAGTGGCGGGTGTCCCCGCCTCGACCGTGATGCTGCCGGGGATCGCCGCGCCGACGCTGTAGGCGAGCGGCCCGGTCGGATTGGTCTCGATGACGTAGATGCCCATCGTCCCGGCGAGCCGCTGGAGCGCGGCCTGCTGGGCGCGTCCGTTCGTCTGCCGCTTCGCTCCACCCGGCGCGTTCGCGTTGGCGCTGAAGCGATTCAGCGCGTCGGTGCGGAGGTGAGCGGGGAGCTTTGAGATGTCGCTTGCGGGCATTGCGTCCTCCTAGGTGTCCCCTGGATGATCGCTATAGGGGAGGACGGAGTCCGTCCGACCTAGTAACATTCTGCCATGCGCGTCTACGGAACCACCCAGGAAGAAGCTCTCCCCCTCATCATCAGCAGGACGGAGAACGTCAAGGGGTGCTGGGTCTGGCAGAAGGCCATCAACCGGGACGGGTACGGGATCACGATGATCCGCTCTCTCAGCCACAAGGTGCTGCGCGTCCATCGCGCCGTCTGGTTCCTCGTCCACGGATCCTGGCCCGGTGACCTCCACCACACCTGTGGGAACAAGGCTTGCTGCAACCCCGACCATCTGGTCGAGGTGACCCAGCGAGAACACAGCCGCCTCCACTACGGGGATCTCTGCCCAGGAGGTCACGATCCTTCCTTCTACCGGGAGAGAGAGAAGAAGGGGCGGTACTGCCGCGAGTGTGACCGTCTGCGCGTCCGGGCGCGGAGGCGCGGCCCTGAGGCCGAGCGGATCAAGGCGCTCGACGCGGCGGCGAGGAAGAAGCGCCGTCATTCCTCCCCTGTCTCCTGACGGACATCACGCCTACTACCCGTCCGGTAGCCGACGAAGCCGCCGCCGACGAAGCCGCCGAGCAGCCCGACCATGCCGCCGCCCCAGCCCGTCAGCACCTGGGTGGCGTTCTCCGACAGGGGCGCGTCGTTCTGGATCGCCGTCCAGAGAACGGCGAAGCAGAACAGGTTGAAGCCGATCACGAACCCTAGGGCGATGATGATCGCCACCCACTCGGTGCCGCGTTGTCGCATGCCAACAGCATCGCTGTCGCCCCGGCTAGTGGTCTTGGAACTGCTTCCGGATCGTCGGGATCCCCGAGACCGAGTAGTTCGTCCCGTGCTTCAACTGCTTGCCGGCACCCCAGAGTTGCTCGACGTTCACACCCAGATGGAGGTGCGGCGTGTAGCCCGAGAACTGGCCCACCTTGCCGACGGTCGCACCCTTACCAATGATCTTGCCGACGGCCGGCGCGGAGACCATGTGACCGAACCAGTACCTGATGCCACTGTTCACTCCTTCGGCGTAACAGGCATCGCCGGGACTCGACGAGGAGGCTTTGGTGATCTCGATCTTCTCGGGGGCGATGATCGTGCATCCAGGCGTCCAGACCGTATCGGTAGCGGGGTACAGCGAGATGCCGCTCGTTGTGTGGGAGAGAGCGAAGTCGAGCAGGCTCGCGCCACCCTTCTCCATCGGCCCGAGATCGGGAACCTTCTGGCCCTGCATGGAGGCGTACTCGGTCTGCACCTGATTGATGCAGGTCTGGTCGAGCGCCTGCTGGCCGGCCTTGGCGGCGTCGACTGACTTCGGGATCGTGGCAGCCCGGATCTTGTCGTAGCGCCCGGTGCCGTAGCCGTTCTTCCCGCCCGGATCCCACTTGTCGCATGCGTCCTCCAGCTTCTGGTTCCAGGCGTTGTCCCAGACGTCCGGCTCCCACTTCAGGAAACCGAGGCGCGACATGGCGCGCTTCATCGCGAGCGCCGTGTTGCCCTTGTGCTTCCCGTCCCCGTCCTTGGAGTACGGCCCCGTGTACGGGAACTCACTCTTGGCGATGGTCGCCATCAGGCTTCGGGTGTCGGCAGCGAGGCGTCAGGAACCTTCAGCGCCTCCTCGGCGGCGACGATGGCATCGGACACCGTGCCGGCGCAGGACGCCGAGCAGTAGACCTTCTCGCCCAGCGAGATCGGCATCGCGAACGGGACAGGCCCGTCCTTCGTTGTCGGCGCAGGCGGCGTGTGCTGCGTCGCCGCGGTGACGCGATACCAGCCGTCGTAGCTCTTCGCGTCAGGGAGATCCGTCCCCGGACAGTTCGGGTTGTCGCACTCGATCTTCAGCACGGTCTTCTGGGTCACGCCCATCGTCGGCCTCCTTCAAGACGGCTCTGACCCACGCCTCCAGAAGGAGATCGGCGTCGAGCGTCTGGCTCAGGTGTTCTGCGGTTGCATTGCTCATAGCGCATCGCCCCCCAGTCTGACTGATGCCACGGATGTGTGTGGGTGACCGAGGATCTCCTCGGCCTGCCCGTCGAGCCAGCCCTTGTCGGTGATCAGGTGCCACTCACCCCCGGCGGCGATGATCCAGTCACGCCATGTCTCCTGCTCCGGGGCGAGCTTGTTCTTGCCGACCTTCAGTTCGATGAAGACGACCCGCTCCCTGACGAGACACAGATCGGGGAAGCCCTTGCCGTCCCCCTGGACGGGCGTCTGCCAGCCCTGCCGCTTGGTCTCGACCGAGCGGAAGTGCGCGATCCGCCAGCCGAACAGACGCGCCATCGCGATCACGTCCGCGGTCAGTTCCTTCTCGGTCAGCGGATCAGCCGCCAGACTCCGTGGTTGGAGCGGTAGCACCCTGAGCAGCCGCCCCGGCATCCTCTGTCTCGACACCGAACGTGAACACGGTTGCCTTCTTCGCCCACATCGATGTCTCTTCCAGCTTCGTCAGCGCGAGGCTCCTGAAGCGCGAGGGAGGCAGGAGATGGAGGCAGTCGCTGACGTTCAGCATCTGCCGCGTGATCTCGTCCAGCATCTCGGCCTGCTCTTCGGTTGGGGCGCGGTTCGTGAACAAGTCCTCCATCAGATCCTCTCGTCATGGTTGAGGGTGCGGGGGGGAGGCCAAAGCTCCCCTCCGTGCCTCCCTACGCCTTCTCGGCGGCTTTGCGCTCCTTCTCGCGCTCTGCCTCCTGCTTCTTCTCCCAGGCACCGCGCTCCTTCGCGATGGCCTCCTGCTCCTCCGGGTCTGCACCCGGAGGCACCAGCCCCTGACGGACGTCGAGTTCGCCGCGCTCGCGGGCGATCTCGTCGTTGTCCTTCCGCACCGCCTGGACACGCTCGACATACGCCTCGTCGTGATCCTTGCGCTGCGCCACCGCCTCCTGCTCCTCCGGAGTCGGCTCGTAGTCCTCGGGCTTGTCGGGAGCGGTCTCGCCCTGCTCCTCCGCGGTCTTGTCGCCCCGCGCCCTCTCCTTGCCCTTCTCGGCGTCGTCCTCGCCAGCCTTGGCCTGCTTCTCGACGGCCTTCTGGCCCTCGGCATCGGCCTTGGCCTTGTCGGCCTTCGCCTTCTCTTCTGCTGCGGTCATCTTCAAGTCACCTCCTCGTCATCGATGTCCACCATCATCATCATCCCCGATCTCATCGTCAGCGACACATCCGGGGCAACGTCGTTCGACCTCACCGTGGTCGATGGATCCGAGCGGAAGCTCGTAGTGGCCGTGGATGGAGCAGCAGCCGAAGACGCGGTCAACGCTCACAGGCTCGTCATCTCGCCGCAGACGTAGCCCCGATAGCGCATCCGCAACGTCCTGTCAGCGCGGGCAACACGATTGCCGTCATGGTCACGAAGCTCGTCGCTGACGTTCAACTGAGACCTGACGAACTCGTCCTCGGTCTGCGCGAACTCCCTCGTCACCGGCACCGGCTTGCCACCGAAGATGACGTAGTGCGCCCCCGCCAGAGGACGCTGGTCAGGGCGCAGTGAGCGAAGCTCGACAGCAGTCACCTCCGGGATCAACTCGACCGCCGCCGCCGGCTCGGGCCAATCCTCAGGATCGACGGGAGGCTCATCGGTCTCCACCCCCACCGACACCGCCTCATGCAGGATCTCGGCCTCGGCGGCAGTGAGAGGTGCGAGCGCAGGATCCTCGATGGGAACCTCGTCCTCGACAGGGATGTCGTCGTTGACAACGGTCTTCTTCCTCGGGCGCGGCGGCATCAGTTCTCCTCAGGTCGATGATCCGAAAGGGGTTGTACGCTTCGACGATGGCTCCCGTCCCACAGAGACTCGGCCCGCCGGCACCGATGACGGCACGGCAGTACCTGATCAAGAACGAGCCGGTACGGATGAGCCTCCCCGTCCTGGCGAGCGCCTGGAGAGCGACAGGTCTTCCCGGCAAGCCGCCCCCCGTCTACATGGCGAAAGGGAAAAGCCTGATCCCAGGAGCCGCCGGCTGGCAGCCGCTCCAGAACCGGAAGGTGTTCCTCAACCCGGAGACAGCGAAGGGACTGAGGACGCTGCCGTTCGCGAGCGGACGCAACCGGGCCGCGCTCTCCACGCTCCTGCATGAGTACGCCCACGTCGCCCAGCCAAGAGTCTTCCCTCGCAACCGGATCGAACCCGGCGCGGATCTGTTCTCGCTCAACACCCAGGCGAAGGTGGAGCGAGCCTTGCACATCCCCGCCAAGGACTCGGAGTTCGGCCTCGGGCAAGACTTCCAGGGCAAGGACGCCTACCTCGGCTACCCGCAGTTGGTGGCGAAGCTGACGCAGTCCCCCGAGTGGAAGCGCTTCATCCTCCGGTCGCAGTTCGGCAAGCCCGTCGGCGGCGTCCCGAGGATGCGGACTATCTGACAGGCGAGACATCCACCCTGACCCAGACGGGGTAACGCCGGCAGCCGGCGCGCTCACAACGGTTGTAGGTGACCTCGTAGAGAACACCGTTCCGACGCTGATAGCGACTAACCGTGGCCCAACGGTGGATCCCGAGGAAGCACCACGT
>Ga0247762_1000484_pt1 | contig 11220 bp, 11 predicted proteins | sample UWRJL081202R4_FD_181016 | JGI IMG/M metagenome (GOLD analysis project Ga0247762, IMG submission 181016) | Plant litter microbial communities from Arlington Agricultural Research Station in Wisconsin, United States - UWRJ-L081-202R-4 | ecosystem: Environmental > Terrestrial > Plant litter >...
GCTGGGCTGCGACCGGGCGCTGGTAGTCTCCTCCGCGGATGGCCTGGACGAGATGAGCACGTCCGCCCCCACGCACGTCGTGGAGGTCAACGGCGAGGAGCTGCGCCGCTACGACGTGAGCGCCGCTGACGTCGGCCTTCCCGCGGCGGACCCGGCGTCGATCTCGGGCGGCGGACCGCAGGAGAACGCGGCGGTCACGCGCGCGGTGTTCTCCGGTGAGAGCGGGCCCGACACGGACCTCGTCCTGCTGAACGCGGGCGCCGCCATCTACGCTGCGGGACGAGCCGACGACCTGCGCGGCGGCGTGGAGGCCGCCCGCGAGACGATCGCGTCGGGCGCCGCCGCCCGCACGCTCGACGAGTACATCCGCGTCACCGGGGAACTGGCACCGATCACCGCATGAGCAACGTGTTGGAGCGCATCGTCGACGTCACGCGGGACGAGGTCCGCCGCCGTCGCAAGGAGACCCCGCTGGCCGACCTCGAGTCCCGGCTGGGCCCGCACCGCGAGGGGCGGCCGTTCGCCGAGGCGCTGGTCCGCCCGGGCGTGTCGGTGATCGCCGAGCACAAGCGGCGCTCGCCGTCGGCCGGCGAGATCCGCGCCGGCGCGACCGTCACCGACATCGCGCAGGCCTACGAGCGCGGCGGCGCGGCGGCGCTGTCGGTGCTGACCGAGGGCCCGCACTTCGGCGGGACGCTCGCCGACCTGGAGGAGGCGCGCGGCGCGGTCGAGCTGCCGATCCTGCGCAAGGACTTCATGGTCGACGCCTACCAGGTCTACGAGGCCGCGGTGGCGGGCGCCGACGCGATCCTGTTGATCGTCGCGGCGCTCGAGCCCAAGGAGCTGGTCTCGCTCTACAACGAGGCGCTCGGCGTCGACCTCGACGTGCTCGTCGAGGTGCACGACGAGGAGGAGCTGGAGACCGCGCTGGAGGCCATCGACATGGACGTCATCGGCATCAACAACCGCAACCTCGTGGACTTCACGGTGGACGTCGAGCGGACCTACGAGCTGCTTTCGGACGTGCCGGCCGGCAAGACGGTGGTGTCGGAGTCCGGCTTCCACACGCGCGAGCAGATCGAGGAGCTGGAGCGCGTCGGCGTCGACGCGGTGCTGATCGGCGAGACGCTGATGCGCGCCCCGGATCCGGAGATCGCGCTGCGCGACCTGTGCGGGCACGGCGAAGGGTCCGAAGAGGGCCTCTGACGGACTGGCACGGCGCTTTAGCAATCTTTAGATCGACTTCACCGTCGCTTCAGCGATCGTCTGGATCCTTCGTCCCTCATGCCTTCGTCCCCGTCGTCCCGTTCCATCGTCTTCCCCCTGCTCCTGGCAGCGCTGCTCGGCGGCGGCGTCGCGGCGGGCGTGACCACCGTGCTCGCGGGCGACGACGGCGACACGCACACGACGACGGTCATCCGGCAGCCGGCGGTCGCGTCGCAGGGCGCCAACGGCAACCGGTCCAACGCGGCCGAGGGGCTGACCGCGGCCGACATCTACCAGCGCTATGCGCCGGGCGTCGTGTTCGTGCGGTCGACGGTGATCCAGAGCACCAACAACCCGTTCGACTTCGGGTTCGGCGGCGCGCAGAAGAGCGAGGCGACGGGCTCCGGCTTCGTCATCGACGCGCGCGGCGACATCCTCACCAACAACCACGTCATCGACGGCGCGTCGAAGGGCTCGATCACCGTCCAGTTCGCCGACCACAAGACGGTCAAGGCGTCGGTCGTGGGCACCGACCCGTCGACGGACCTGGCGCTGCTGAAGGTCGACCCCGAGGGCCTGGACCTCAAGGCGCTGCCGCTCGGGTCGTCCCGGGACGTGCACGTCGGCGACCCGACGATCGCGATCGGCAACCCCTTCGGGCTGGACCGGACGCTGACGACGGGCGTCGTGAGCGCGCTCCAGCGCCAGATCCAGGCGCCGAACGGATGGACGATCAAGGACGTCATCCAGACCGACGCCGCGATCAACCCGGGCAACTCGGGAGGCCCCCTGATCGACGCCGCCGGCCGCGTGATCGGGATCAACTCGCAGATCGAGACCGGCGGCGGGTCGTCGGGCAACGTCGGCATCGGCTTCGCGGTGCCGATCGACACCGCCAAGGCGATCCTGAACAACTTGAAGGCGGGGGAGGCCGTCGAGCGCGCCTACCTCGGCGTGACGTCGCTGACGATCGACGGGCAGCTGGACGCCCTGGACCTGGAGGTCGACCACGGCGCGCTGGTGCAGACGGTCGAGGCCGGGTCCCCGGCCGCGCAGGCCGGGCTGAAGGCCGGCGACCTGCAGGCGCAGCTCTCCGGGCAGGGCGACAACAGCGCGGTCGTGCTCGGCGGCGACATCATCACCAAGGTCGACGGCAAGGAGATCAAGACCTCCGACGAGCTGTCGCAGCTGGTCTCCAACCACAAGCCGGGCGACAAGATCAAGCTCGAGGTCGTCCGCAAGAAGGAGACCAAGACGATCACCGTGACGCTCGGCAAGCGGCCGTCGGCGTTGCAGACCGGCTAAGGCCTGCGCCTCGTAGGATGGGTGCGTGGCCGAGCGCGCACCGAAGATCAAGTTCTGCGGCATGACCCGGGCGGAGGACGCCGAGCTGGCGGTCGCGCTCGACGCGTGGGCGATCGGGATGATCCTGTGGCCGGAGTCCAAGCGGTTCGTCGCCCCGGAGGTCGCCGCGGCGATCGCGCGCCCGCTGCGGCGCAAGATCGAGATCGCGGGCGTGTTCGTCAACCAGTCGCTGGACGAGATCGAGTCGCTGGCCGACGTGGTCGGGCTCTCGCTCGTGCAGCTGCACGGCGACGAGGGGCCGTCGTTCGCCAACGAGGTCGCGCGGCGGACGGGCGCGAAGGTGATCAAGGCGCAGTCGGTGCGGCTGGCCTCCGACGTCATCTCGATCCAGGCGTTCCACACCGACTTCCACCTGCTCGACACGCACCGCGAAGGGCTGCGGGGCGGGACGGGGGAGACGTTCGACTGGACGATGCTGGCGCGTCGTCGCTCCGACGTCCCGCTGCTGCTGTCGGGCGGGCTGAACCCGGAGAACGTGGTCGAGGCGATCGAGGCCGTGGACCCGTGGGGCGTGGACGTCGCCTCCGGCGTCGAGAGCGCGCCCGGCGTCAAGGACCACGAGCGGATGAAGGCCTTCGCGGCGGCGGTGCGGTCCACCGCGCCCGCGGTGCCCCGGCCGAAGCCGCCGGGCCGCGGCGCGCCGGTGAGGCCGGCGGCATGACTCCGTCGCTTCGCGATCGAGAAGGGAACCGCAAGTGAGCACCGGTCTGGAGGTCCGCTTCGGGCCCTACGGCGGGCAGTACGTGCCCGAGACGCTGATGCCCGCGCTCAGCGAGCTGGAGCGGACGTGGGTCGAGGCGTGGAGCGACCCGGCGTTCCGGACCGAGTTGAAGGACTTGCAGCGCGACTACGTCGGCCGCCCGTCGCCGCTGTACCTGGCGCCGCGGCTGAGCGAGGTCGCCGGCCGCGCGATCTGGCTCAAGCGCGAGGACCTCAACCACACCGGCGCGCACAAGATCAACAACGCTCTGGGCCAGGCGCTCCTGGCCAAGCGCATGGGCAAGCCGCGCGTGGTCGCCGAGACCGGCGCGGGCTCGCACGGCACCGCGACCGCGACCGCCTGCGCGCTGCTCGGGCTGGAGTGCGTCGTCTACATGGGCGAGGTCGACATCGCGCGGCAGAAGCCCAACGTGGAGCGCATGCAGCTGCTGGGGGCGACGGTCGTGCCGGTCGCCGCGGGCTCGCGGACCCTGAAGGAGGCGACGAGCGAGGCGATCCGCGACTGGGTCACCCGCGTCGCCGACACCCACTACGTGCTGGGCACCGTCGCCGGGCCCGCGCCGTATCCCGCGATCGTGCGCGAGCTCCAGCGGGTCATCGGCGAGGAGGCGCGCGCGCAGATCCTGGACAAGGAGCAGCGCCTGCCCGACCGCGTCATCGCGTGCGTCGGCGGCGGCTCCAACGCCATGGGCATCTTCGCCGCCTTCATCCCCGACGAGGCCGTCCAGCTCGTCGGCGTCGAGGCCGGCGGCGAGGGCCTGGACGCCCGCCACGGAGCGCCGCTGACCGCCAACGGCCGCCCCGGCGTCCTGCACGGCTCGCTGAGCGCCGTGATGCAGGACGAGGACGGCCAGATCCTCGAGGCCTACAGCATCTCCGCCGGCCTCGACTACCCCGGCTCAGGGCCCGAGCACGCCTGGCTGCGCGACACCGGCCGCGCGACCTACACCGCCGTCACCGACGACGAGGCCGTCCGGGCCTTCAAGGAGGTCACCCGGCTCGAAGGCATCATCCCCGCCCTCGAGACCTCCCACGCCCTCTACCACGCGCTCCACACGCCGTCCGAGTCGACCATGGACATCATCAACCTGTCCGGCCGCGGCGACAAGGACCTGGCGCAGATCATCGAGCGCTACGGCACCGGGCCGGCGGCCTAGCCGCGCCGATCGGATCACGCGCCCTCCTTGCCGGCTGCGACGCCACCGCAGCCGGCCGCGGTCGTCGCCCGTGTCTGCGCCGTCCTCCTGCCACCGACGTCACCGTTCGTGGCAGGCTCGTCGCTGGGGTTCTCCGACGAAGTTGCCTCTCGCGCGTCGCCGCGATGGAGCGACGTCGTCGCGGCACTCAGAAGGACTGCGCAGGCGCTGCGGCGAAGGCCGCGGCGAGTTGTCGCTTCTTCACCAACGTGATCGAGAGTGCGAGACTCTGTGGCCATGACGGTCAGCGTGCTCAACCGCGAGATGTACTCCGAGGCCGAGGCTGCCAGGCTGCTCGGGGTTCCTCAGGGCACGCTGCACTATTGGCTCGAGGGCGGAACGCGGCGCAAGAAGACCTACAAGCCGATCATCCGGGTCGAGCCCCAGGGCAGTCGCACCGTGACGTGGTCGGAGTTCATCGAGGCCGGCTTGCTTCGGCAGTACCGGCGCGAGCATCGCGTGCCGATGGCCGAGCTTCGCGCGTTCATCGATCTCCTGCGCGAGCGGACGGGCTCGCCATATCCCCTCGTTCACCACAAGCCGTTCATCTACGACCGCCAGCTCGTCATGGAGGCACAGGACGAGGCCAGGCTCGATGCGAACTTCTGCCTCGTCGCGGTCGTTCGGGATCAGCTGATCCTCACGCCCGCGGCGCGGGACTTCGTCGAGCGGGTCGTGTGGGGCGAGGACGATGTGGCCGCGGGTTGGAAGCCCCACAGCGATCCGCGGTCGCCCGTGCGCATCGCTCCCGACATGCGGTTCGGCCTGCCCGCGATCTCCGGCATCAGCACCGAAGCCGTGTGGGAGCACGCCGAAGCCGGTGAGGACGACGAGGAGATCGCGGAGATGTTCGGGCTGACGCCTGGCGAGGTCCGCTGGGCGCTCGCCTACGAGACGTCGTCCCGGGCCGCGTGACCCGGGCGAAGCCGGCATCGGTTCGCTTCTACTTCGACGCTGACGTGCTCGGCCTCGCACGGGTCATCGCGAGCCTGCGATCCGACGTGACCTACCCGGGCGATCCGGGCGCGACGATCCACCGCCGCGCACGGGCGGCCTGTCCGATCGCGACGCCTGCGACGCCGGACTCGGAGTGGATCCCGGCCGTCGCGCGTCGCGGCTGGCTCATCATCACGCGAGACAGCCACATCCAGGAGCGACGGGCGGAAGTCGCGGCGGTCAAGGACAACGAGGCGCGCCTCGTGGCGCTTTCCGGGCGGGACGCAAAGGGCGTTTGGGCACAGCTCGAGATCCTGATGTCCCAGTGGCGTCGGATCGAGGCCCTCCTCCACGCCCCGGCCCCGCGCATCTGGGCGGCCAGTCGCAGCGGCCTGAGACCTGTCGACCTCGACTGAGACGCGGCGCGCTCGGCTCAGGCGGTGGTGTGCTCGTCCTGCTTGTCGTCCTCGACGACATCCGCCCCCGCCGCCGCCCGCCGCAGCGTCGCCAGCGCCAGCACGCCCGGCAGCGCCGGCAGCCAGACGGAGATGGCGCGATAGGCCAGCACGGCGACCAACGCGACCGAGGCCGGCATGTCGAAGGCCGCGCAGGCGCCGACCATGCCGCCCTCGACGCCGCCGACGCCGCCGGGGAGGGGCAGGAGGTTGCCGAGCATGCCGAGGAGGTAGGCCATGGTCAGCTCCCACACGACCGGGTGGTAGCCGAAGGCCCAGAAGCACGCCCAGAGGGTCGCGAGGTCGAAGGCCCACCACATCACGGTGCCCCACAGGCCGGCCTCGCGGCGGTGGACCAGGTCGACGGTGAACCTGGTGCCGTCGGCCAGCGCCTGGGGCGCGGCCAGCAGCCGCCGGCGCCACTGGGGGCCGGTGTCCAGCCGACGGGCGATCCAGTCCGGCGCCTGGATCAGCACCAGGAACGCGGCGACGGCCAGCGCCGCGATCACCGCGGGCAAGGCCGACAACAACGGGTCGGCGCCGGAGATGGCCAACGCGGTGCCGACCACGATCACCATCGCCATGAACACCGCGTAGGTCGCCACCAGGTGCTGCGAGACCTGCTTGGCGGCCTGGCGGTTGCCGTGGCCCGCCCGCGACAGCGCCCAGGTGGTCACCGCGATCCCGCCCGCGCCGCCCGCGGCGACCAGTCGCGTGGCCGCGGTCGCCGCCAGCGTGATCAGCGCTGAGCGCCTGACGCCCAGCACGACGCCGTCGGCCGCGCTCACGGCCGCCATGTTCCACGCGTACCCCAGGTAGGACAGCGACTCCAGCGCCAGCGCCGCCGCCAGCCAGTACGGCGACCCGTCCCGGATCCGGTTCCACGTGTCCTCGATGCCCGCCAGGTGCGGGACCAGCAGGTACACCACCAGGATCGCGATCGCCGTCGCCCCGAACCAGATCAGCGCGCGGCGGCCGGTGGGCCCGGGCATCGGCAGCGCGTCGCGCACGCGGCGGCGCCCGGTGGCCGCGGTCTCGGCCTGCGTCTCGGTGTCGGGATCGGGGGTCACGACCGCAGCGAGCATAGGACGCCGCCTGGTCGTAGGCTTGGGCCGCACATGGACGGACCCGAGCGCATCGCCAGAGCCTTCGCCGACGCCAAGGGCCGCGCGGCCCTGATGCCCTACCTGATGGGCGGCTACCCGGACGTCCCGACCTCGCTGGCGATCGGCGAGGCCTACATCGACGCCGGCGCCGACCTGATCGAGCTCGGCGTCCCGTTCTCCGACCCGCTGGCCGACGGCCCCGTCGTCCACGCGGCCGGGACCAAGGCGTTGGAGAACGGCACCACGGTCGCGGACGTCCTGACGATCTGCGAGCAGCTCTCCCAGCGCGTCCCGGTCGTCATGATGATGTACACGAACCTCGTGCTCGCGCCCGGCGCGGAGGCGTTCGCCCGGCGGATCGCCGCCGCCGGCGCCGCCGGCCTGATCGTGCCGGACCTCCCGCTGGAGGAGTCCGAGGCGGTGCTCGCCGCCTGCGACGCCGCCGGCGTCGCCCTCGTCCCGCTCGTCGCGCCGACCACGCCCGACGACCGCATGGCCCGCATCGGCGCCCGCGCCCGCGGCTTCGTCTACACCGTCTCGGTCGTCGGCACGACCGGCGAGCGCGCCGCGCTCTCCGACACGTTCGGCTCGCTCGTCGCCCGCGCGAAGGCCTCGACCGACGTCCCCGTCGCGCTCGGCTTCGGCATCGGCAACCCCGAGCAGGTCGCCCAGGCCGCCGCCTCGGGCGCCGACGGCGTCATCATCGGCAGCCGCCTCGTCCGCGCGGTCGCCGAGGCGCAGGACGACCCGGCCGCGGCCGTCCACGCGCTCGTGAGCAGCTTCTCCGCCGCGCTGACCGCCTAGCCGCCCTTGGCCGTCCTGCACGTCACCAACGGCTCGCACGCCGCGCAGGACCTGCAGACGCTCGGCGGCGAGACGCTGACCTGGGACGACGTCCTCCACGAGGGCCCGGTCCCGGCGCAGCCGCCCGCGGCGCTGCGGGAGACCCGCGCGCAGTTCCTCGCCGACGCCGGCCTCACCGACCTCGCGACCGCCCGCGCCCGCCTCGCCACGCGCGACGCGCGCCTGGACGCCGTCGACTTCTCCACCAAGCTGATCCTCTGGTTCGAGGACGACCTCTACGACCAGCTCCAGCTCCTGCAGATCCTCGACCGCCTCGCGACCGGCGACACGCCGACGCGCCGCTCCCGCCCGCTGGGCCCGGTCCAGCTCGTGGCGCTCCCGCGCGGCCCGCGCACGTTCCTGCGCGACCGCCTCGCCCGCGCCGCCTCGCTGCGCGACGCCGACCACGCCTTCGCCGCCACCGCCTGGGACGCCTTCACCGCATCCGACCCGCACGCCGTCGAGCAGGTCGCGATGGGCGCCGGCACGCCGAACCTGCCCGACGTCGCGCCCGCGCTCCAGCGCCTGCTCGAGGAGCACCCGTCGACCACCGACGGCCTCGGCCGCACCGAGCGCCAGATCCTGGAGGCCGTGCAGGCCGGCCCGCTCCACGGCCCGGCGCTCTTCACCGCCACCCAGGCGCGCGAGGAGCGGCCCTTCCACGGCGACGCGACGCTGCTCCACCGCGCCCGCCGCCTCGAGCCGCAGCTCCTCGAGCGCACCGAGGATGGCCGATTCGCGCTCACCGGCGACGGACAACGCGTGCTTAACGAAGGCGCCGACGCGCTCGACCTGCTCCCGCCGCTGGACCGCTGGGTCGGCGGCGTCCACCACCTCGGAACGCCCGCCGTCCGCTACGACCCGGCGACACGCCGTCTCGCTCCCTAGAAGGATAGGATCCGGTCCGACATGGGACTCGCGTACGCCATCACCGCTTCGCTGTCGCTCTGGCTCGTCCTCTGGGCCCTGGGCGCAAAGGCGCTGGACAGCTTCCTGCTCGCCGCGCTGCTGATGATCATCGCGGTGACCGTCCAGACGCTCTCGAAGTACAGCCCCGCCAAGCGCAAGCAGCGCTAGGGCGGCGCACGCCGGCCGGGCCCCTCCGACACCGTCCCGGGTGTCGAGATCGCCCATGCCCGGCGCCAGATCCCGGGGACTCTGTAGCACTCGCACAGTGGTCAACCCACATTTCCACCTTGTGGTGTGGAGGGGTGACCATTGCGCGGCGTCGGTGTCCCTGTTTAGACTCGCGCTCTCTCCGGAATCGATCCCTTGAGGAGGGGATACGTTGCGCGTACGTCATCTGGCAGCCACGAGCTGCCTGCTGACCGCTTTGTCGTTCGGTGTCGCTGCCTGTGGCAGCGACGACGACGACAGCAGCGGCGGCAGCGGGGCCTCGACCACGAGCGAAGGCTCGTCGTCGGGCGGCTCCACCGTCACCATCTACTCGAGCCTTCCGCTGCAGGGCGACTCTCGCCCGCAGTCCGTCTCCGTGAACAACGGTGAGGAGCTCGCACTCGCAAAGGCCGGCAACAAGGCCGGCAAGTTCACCGTCAAGTTCGTCAAGCTGGACGACGCCACGGCGGCGGCCGGCAAGTGGGACCCGGGCGCCACCTCTGGCGACGCCCGCAAGGCGGCTCAGGACAAGACCACGATCGCCTACCTCGGCGAGTTCAACTCCGGCGCCACGGCGATCTCGCTCCCGATCCTCAATGAGGCCGGGATCCTGCAGATCTCCCCGTCCAACACCGCCGTCGGCCTGACCCGTTCGCAGGGCGCCGACAAGGGCGAGCCGGACAAGTACTACCCCACGGGCAAGCGCACCTACGGGCGCGTCGTCCCCGCGGACCACATCCAGGCCGCGGCGCAGGTCTCCTACCAGAAGGACAACGGCTGCACGAAGCTGTTCATCCTGAACGACAAGGAGGTCTACGGGAAGGGCCTGGCCGACCAGGTCGCCCCGATCGCCAAGGCGCAGGGCATCACCGTCCTCGGCAACGAGGGCATCGACCCGAAGGCCGCGAACTACCGCGCGCTGGCGGGCACGATCAAGGCCAAGGGCGCTGACTGCATCTTCTTCGGCGGCATCACGCAGAACAACGCGGTGCAGCTCTGGAAGGACCTCAACGCCACGCTGCCGTCGGCCAAGCTGTTCGGCCCGGACGGCGTCGCGGAGTCGGCGTTCTCCGAGAAGATCGGCTCCAAGGCGGAGAAGGTCACCTACATCACCAACCCGACCCTTGACCCGAAGCTCTACCCGCAGTCCGGGCAGGACTTCTTCAAGGAGTACAAGGCCAAGTACGGCTCCGATCCGGAGCCCTACGCGATCTACGGGTACGAGGCGATGAGCATCGCCCTGCAGGCCATCACCGACGCCGGTGACAAGGGCAACGACAAGCAGGCCGTGATCGACGCGTTCTACAAGATCAAGAACCGGGAGTCCGTCTTGGGCACCTACTCGATCGACGAGAACGGCGACACGACGCTGTCGGACTACGGCGGAAACCGCATCGAGGGTGGCAAGCTCACCTTCGACAAGGTGATCAAGGCCGCGACCTCCTAGGTCACGCGGCTCGCAGGCCGGCCGGGGCGTCACGCGCTGACGCCCCGGCCCGGTCTCTGCCACGTCCTTTCCCTCGGACCCCCACACCATGGAAGCCGCATCCATCACAGAGACCGCCTCCGCGCCGCCCCCGGCACGGAAGGTCGGCGACGTCCTCAACGCCTACGCGCTGCCGCTGCTGCTGTTCGGCGCGCTCGTGGCGCAGTTCATCTACGAGCCCACCGCGACGCTCGACAACGTCAAGACGGGCCTGTCCAACGGCATGGTCTGGGCGCTGATCGCGCTCGGCTACACGTTGGTCTACGGCATCGTCGAGCTGATCAACTTCGCCCACGGCGAGGTGTTCATGATCGGCGCGTTCGTGTCGCTGTCGCTGTGGCAGACCCTCGGCGTCACCGATCAGACGAGCCTCGCGCTCATCGTCGTGTCGATCATCGTCTTCCTGGCCTGCTCGATGACCGCCAGCGCGACGCTGAACGTGCTGATCGAACGAGCCGCCTACCGGCCGCTGCGCAACGCCCCCAAGCTGGCGCCGCTGATCACGGCCATCGGGATGAGCTTCATCCTGCAGAACGTCGGCTTGCTGTGGCGGCCGACGCCGGACCAGGTGCCGGACCTGATCGGGTCCCACGCCAAGTACTTCACGATCTTCGACGTCGACATCCTGCACTCCGACGTCTTCGCGGTGGTCATCACGGTCCCGCTGTTGATGGGCCTGCTGTGGTTCGTCAACAACACCAAGCACGGCAAGGCGATGCGCGCGACCGCGCAGGACCCGGACGCGGCCCGCCTGATGGGCATCGACGTCGACCGGACGATCAGCCTCACCT
>Ga0247762_1000485_pt1 | contig 11183 bp, 12 predicted proteins | sample UWRJL081202R4_FD_181016 | JGI IMG/M metagenome (GOLD analysis project Ga0247762, IMG submission 181016) | Plant litter microbial communities from Arlington Agricultural Research Station in Wisconsin, United States - UWRJ-L081-202R-4 | ecosystem: Environmental > Terrestrial > Plant litter >...
GCGGGGGCGATCGAGTCCTATGACCTGATCTGCTGCGCCACCACCGCGCGCGAGCCGCTCTTCGACGGCGCGCGCGTGGCGGACCACGCGACGGTCGTGGCGATCGGGTCGCACGAGCCCGGCGCGCGCGAGGTCGACGGCGCGCTGGCGGGCCGCGCCACGGTCGTGGTCGAGTCGCGCGCGACCGCGCTGCGCGAGGCCGGCGACGTGATCCTGGCGATCGGCGAGGGCGCCCTGCGCGAGGACGCGCTCATCGAGCTGGCGGACGTCGTGCGCGGCGCCGTCGCCGTCGACCGCGCGTCCGGGCCGGCGTTCTTCAAGTCCACCGGGATGGCCTGGGAGGACGCGGTCGTCGCGTCAGCCGTCGTCGCCGGGGCGTGACGCCGCCGCGGCGTCGAGGCGCTCGAGGATCCGCGAGGCCGCGGTCGCCGGGTCGAGCTCGCGGGCGACGACCTCCTCCAGCAGCTCGGCGAAGACCGTGTCGGCGTCGAGCTGCTCCTCCAGGCGGCGGCGCAGGCGGTGGGTGCAGATCGCGACGACCTCGGAGCGGAGGTTGCGGCGGCGGCGCTCGGAGAGCGTCCCCTCCTCCTCGATGAACGCCCGGTGCTCGTCGAGCTTGGCGACCAGCTCGGCCACGCCCTCGCCCTTGTGGGCCTGGGTCTTGATGATCGGGACGCGCCAGCCGCGCTGGGGCGCCAGCGACAGGACGCCGCGGATCTCGCGGACCATCGTGTCGGTCAGCGGGTGGTCGGCCTTGTTGACGACGATGATGTCCGGGATCTCCATCACGCCGGCCTTCAGCGCCTGGATCGAGTCGCCGGAGCCGGGCATCAGGACCAGGACGATCGTGTCGGCGTGGTCGATGATGTCGACCTCGGCCTGGCCGACGCCGACGGTCTCCAGCAGGACGTCGTCCTTGCCGGCGGCGTCCATCAGCAGCGCGGCCTGGAGCGCCGCCTCGCTGAGGCCGCCGAGCGCGCCGCGGTTGGCCATCGAGCGGATGAAGACGCCGGGGTCGAGGAAGTGGTCGGTCAGGCGGATGCGGTCGCCGAGCAGCGCGCCGTGGGTGAACGGCGAGGACGGGTCGATCGAGAGGACCGCGACCTCGTGCTCCTGCTCGCGGCGTAGCTTGGTCAGCGCGCCGATCAGCGTCGACTTGCCCGCGCCGGGCGCGCCCGTCAGGCCGACGATCGACGCCTTGCCGGTGTGCGGGTAGACCTCGCGGACCAGGTCCCAGCCGGCGGGGTCGTCGGACTCCACGAGCGTGATCGCGCGCGCCAGGGCGCGCTTGTCGCCGTCGAGGAGGCGCTGGGCGAGGGATGTCTGGGCCTGCGACATGTGGCGGCGGATTGTGCCGGACTCGGCGCGCGTCAGGCTTTTGGCGCGGGGATGAGCTGCCGGGCGAGGTGCTGCGCCAGCTTGCGCTCGTCGCCGATCAGGCCGGGGGCGTCGCGGCCCAGCAGCGCGCGGCCGATGTAGGCGGAGTAGGCCAGGAGCGCCTGGCGGCGCGCGGTGGCGGGCGGGAGGCCGACGTCGCGGAAGGCGCGTTCGAGGAACGCGACGCGCAGCTCGGCGGCGCGGGTGACGGCGGCCTGGACGACGGGCTCGCCGACGCCTTCGAGCATCTTGAGGAAGATCGTCGGGGGCTTGGAGGAGGCGGCGCCGAGGATGGCGTCGAGGCGCCGGCGGGGGTCGGGGATCGTGGCGGCGGCGTCGAGCGGGGCGTCGACGTGCAGACGCTCCCAGCGCGCGACGGCGGCGGCCAGCAGCGCCTGGCGGCTCTTGTAGTGCCAGTAGAACGAGCCCTTGGTCACCCCGAGCGCGCGGGCCAGCGGCTCGACGGCGACCGCAGCGGCGCCGCCCTGCTCGAAGGCGTCCAGGGCGGCCTGCGCCCAGCGCTCGGCGTCGAGTGAGCGGTCCGGCGTCATGCCCTGACCATACGCCACCGTATTGACAGACCCGACGCCATACGCCACCGTATGGCCATCATGATCGACGTCGCTCCCGGCCTGAAGGCCATCCCCAGTCGCCCGGCGTGGGCGTTCAACGTGTACGTGGTGGGCGGCGTGGTGGTGGACGCCGCGACCCGGCACGCCGCGCGGCGCCTGCTGCGCGCGCTGGACGGCGTCCAGGTGCGCGCCCACGCGGTGACCCACGGCCACTTCGACCACCAGGGGTCGAGCGCGGCGCTGGTCGCGCGGCTCGGCGTGCCGTTCTGGGCGCCGGCGGGCGAGGCGGACGCGCTGGCGTCCGGGAACGTCCGGCCGCTGGGCCCGGCCAACGTCGTGACGCGGCTGCAGGACCGGTTCTGGGCGGGCCCGGCGGTGCCGGTGGCGCGCGAGCTGCGCGAGGGCGACGCGCTCGACGCCGGCTTCGTGGTCCTGGAGACGCCCGGCCACTCGCCCGGGCACCTGTCGTTCTGGCGCGAGGAGGACCGCACGCTGGTCGCGGGCGACGCGCTGTTCGGGCGCCATCCCGTGACCGGGCGACCGGGCCTGCACCAGCCGCCGGAGCGCTTCACGATCGACCCGGCCGCCAACCGCCGCGCGATCCGCAGGCTGGCGGACCTGCGGCCGGCGGTCGCCGTGTTCGGCCACGGCCGGCCGTGGCGCGACCCGGACGCGCTGGCGCGGTTCGCCGAGGCGCTGCCGGAGGACCGGGCGGTGGCGGCGGCGGGCTGAGGGGCACGAGGCCTTCGCCGCCGGCGGCCCGATCGCGCGGCCGAGCGATACGCTCCCCGGCTGTGGAACCGGTGCTGTCCCCGCCCGCGATCGCGTCGTCGCCCGCGCCGCCGATCCACCTCCGCGGCGATCCGCCGCCCTTGTCCGGCGGGCCGGTCGCGCTGCTGAAGTTCGCGCGGCGCAACGGGATGCTCAACTGGAAGTACGCGCGGCTGGTCGCGCGGCTGGGGTACTGGAAGCTGCGGCTCGGGCGGCGGCTGCAGCTCGACGGCCTGGCGTTCATCTGCCCGGGCGTGAAGCTCGAGATCGGTCGTGGCGCGACGCTGCGCCTCGGTCGCTGGTCGTGGCTCGGACACGGCTGCAAGGTGCGCGTGCACGAGGGCGAGTGCTCGATCGGCGCCAAGACCGTGCTCGGGCAGGAGTGCACGATCTCCGCGTTCCAGAGCGTGTCGATCGGCCGCGAGTGCATCCTCGCCGACCGCGTGATGCTGATCGACTTCGACCATGGCGTCGTCGAGGTCGAGCGGCCGATCCGCGCGCAGGGGATCTACAAGCGCGACGTGCGCGTCGGGCACAACGTGTGGGTCGGCTACGGCGCGTGCTTCCTGCGCGGCGCGACGGTCGGGGACAACTGCGTGATCGGCACCAACGCGGTGATCACCAAGGACGTGCCGGCCGACGCGGTCGTCGCGGGCGCGCCGGCGCGGGTGCTGCGGATGCGCGAGACGCCGCAGTCGCTGCGCTGGGGCTGAGCCGGACCGCTAGCGCCCCAGCGCGTCGCTGAGCAGGCGCGCCACGAGCGCCAGCTCGTCGAGGTCCTCGTCGACCAGCTCCCAGCGCCGCGCCGTCGCGACCTCCTCGCCCGCGGTGCGCCGCAGCGCGGCGCGGTCCTCCCGCAGCAGCGAGAGCAGCGCGTCGCGCCGGCCGCCGAGCCAGCGGCGGATCGCCGGGTCGCCGACGTCGATGACGCCGTCGTGGGCCGCCTCGAAGATCCGGGCGATCACCTGCGTCTCGGCGACGACCTCGCGGACGCACGTCGCCGTGTGCTCCTCGGGGACGCCGAGCCGCGCGGCGAGCATCAGGCGCTCGCCCGCCGGCTCGAGCGCGTGCACGGCCAGCGACGCGAGCGTGCGCCGCTCGTCCTCGGCGAGGGCAATGGGCTGCATTGCGCATCTCTATGTCATCGCGCGGACAGAACGGCGGCGTTCAGACGGCGGCGAGCGCGCGGGACGTCGCGGAGCGCGGGGCGCGGCTACGGGACGAGCAGCATCGCCGGGTCGGCGAAGGGCGCCAGGGAGCGCACGGCCGGCGCGTGCGTGCCGGGCGCCGCGAGCGCGGCGTCCAGGGCGGCGAGGTGGGCGGCCGCGCGGTCGCCGGGGTAGGGCCCGGAGATGTCGCGCGTGACGAGGAAGGCCCAGTCGGAGGACTGCAGCGCCAGCAGCTCGCGGATCGCGCGAGCGTCGGCGGAGGGGCCGGCGGCGACCGTGCGCAGCTCGGCGTCGCGGGTGGCGAAGGCCAGGTCGGCGACCTGCGGGCCGTCCCAGGTCCACAGCGTCCGCGGCGTGCCCCAGGTGGTCGCGGGCAGGTCCGGCGGCGCGGCGATCGTGGGCGTCGAGGGCAGGGCGTCGTCCAGGCCGACCATCTCGACGCCGTGCTCCGGCGCGAGGTCGAGCAGCGCCTCGAGCCAGTCGAGGCCCTCGTACCAGTGGTGGCCGAGCAGCTCGGTGTCCAGCGCGCAGACGACCAGCTCGCCGTCGCGGGCGGCGACGTGCGCCAGGAAGTCGCGGGCGTCGGCGGCCGCCTGCTCGCGCGCGCGGTCGCGGTCGTAGACGGCGCCGTCGTTGGCCCATGGGTGATGGTGGTGGACGGTCTTGCGGTGGCTGTCCCGGTAGGCGCCGGCGGCGGGGTAGCCGCCGGCGCTCCAGACCAGCTCCAGCACCGTGCGGTCGATCGGCACCAGCAGCGGGCCGTCCTCGGTCTCCAGCGGCGTGCTCACGCCGGGCAGGACGTCGGTCAGGTCGACGCACGTGGCGTGGACGCCCGCCTCCTCGAGCAGCGGGTGCAGCCAGGGCGCGTGCGCGCACTCGGGCAGCCAGAAGCCTCCGCCCCACGCCCCGTCGCGGCGCGCGCGATGGGCCTCGATCCCGGCGCGCAGCTGCAGCCGGACGCCGGCGTCGGTCGCCACCAGCGGCAGGACGGCGTGGGTGGCGGACGAGGTCCACGCGGCGTGCCGCATCAGCCCGCGGGCCAGGCCGCCGTCGCCCAGCGCCTCCAGCGCGTCCGCGGCGCGCGCGTAGTCGCCGCCCGCCCGCTCGACCTCCGCGGCCAGCGCCGGCTCGCCGCCCGCGCGGCAGCCCTCGGCGTCGAGCGCGTGGGTGGTGACGCGGAGGTCCCGGAGGAAGGCGAGCAGCCGGTCGTGGACGCCGGGCGCGAGCAGCTGGTCGGCCAGGACGGGCGTCACGGAGAGGGTGAGCGGCGAGGCGCGTCGCTCCAGGAGATCGAGGAGCGGCAGGTACACCGTCGCCGCCGCCTCGAACAGCCACTCCTCGCCGAACGGCCACGTCCCGAAGCCCTCCACATAGGGCATGTGGGTGTGGAGGACCAGCGAGAGGCGCGACGACACGGCCCGCCCGCCCCTTACGGCCGGCAGACGGCCACGAAGTCCAGCGCGCCCGTCAGCGGGCGATCGGCCGTCAACGTGAAGTCCTTGACCGAGATCGCCGGGGTGAACCAGTCGTAGAAGCGCTTCGTCAACCCCAGCTTGGCGTGCACGTCGTCCCAGCGCGCCTTCTTGAGCGCCAGCTCGTGCACCGCCAGCTTGCGGGCGTGGAACAACCCGTACATCTCGACCGTCCCGAAGTGCGCCGCGCAGAGCGCGTGGAACTCCTCGGGCCGGTACTCCTTGACGTGCCAGGGGTTGCCGGACTTCTCGGCGCCCTCGGGCGCGAGCGTCAGGACGTTGGGCGTCGAGACGAACACCGCGGGCGACGGGCTGGCGGCCGTCAGCGCCTTGAAGCGCTCAAGGATCTCGTCTGGGTTCTGCACGTGCTCGATCGTCTGCAGGAAGACGACGGCGTCGGCGGGCTCGTCGAACGTCTCGACGAGGTCGCGCTCGAAGCGCACGCCGCCGCCGGTGTACCGCGCCTTCGCGTGCTCGAACGCCTCGGGGTTGGCGTCGACGCCGACGACCTCGCGGGCCGCGCCGCCGAGCACCGACGACCCGTAGCCCTCGCCGCAGGCCATGTCGATGACCTTCAGCCCGCCGACCCGCTCCCGGATCCACTCGTAGACCACCAGGTGGCGGCGGTACCAGTAGTTCTCCTCCGGCACGTCGGGCAGCGTGCGCTCCCCGGTCAGCGCCAGCGGCGGCACGCCATCGGGCTGGTCTTGCTGCAGGTACAGCGTCGGCTCTTCGGACACGGACTCAGTCATTCGAAGGCGCGCACGCTACACGGCCTCGGTTATCGTGCCCCGCCTCATGAGCCCCGCCCCCGCCACCGCCGAGGAGATCCGCGACGTCAACACCCGGTACCACGACGGCGCCGCCGCGGACTACGACGCCAAGTGGGGCATCGACTTCGGCGAGATCGGCCGCGCCCAGGTGCTGGGCAAGCTCCGCAAGGCGCTCGGCGGCGAGCTGCGCTCGTTCGACCGCTCGCTGGAGCTCGGCGCGGGCACCGGCTACTTCAGCCTGAACCTGCTGCAGGCGGGCGTCATCAGCGAGGCGACCTGCACCGACATCTCCCAGGGCATGGTCGACGCGCTCGCCGCCAACGCGGACCGGCTCGGCCTCGAGGTCACCGCGCAGATCGCCGACGCCGAGGCGCTCCCGTTCGCCGACGCGTCCTTCGACCTCGTGCTCGGCCACGCCGTCCTGCACCACCTGCCCGACCTCGACCAGGCCTGGCGCGAGATCCACCGCGTGCTCGCCCCCGGCGGCGTCGCGATCTTCGCGGGCGAGCCGTCCGAGTACGGCGACCGCATCGCCAACGTCCCCAAGCGCGCCGCGTCGCGCCTGGCCCCCGCGTGGCGCACCCTCATGCGGGCGCAGCCGGCCAGCGAGGGCAACCTCGACGGCGGCGCCGAGAACCACCAGCTGGAGTCGATGGTCGACGTCCACGCGTTCACGCCCGAGCAGCTGGCCGCCGCCCCCAGGAACGTCCCCTTCGCCGACGTGACCGTCCGCGGCGAGGAGCTGCTGGCCAACTGGTTCGGCTGGGCCAACCGCGCGCTGGAGGCGACCGCGGACCCCGAGACCGTGCCGTGGGCGTGGAAGATGTACGCCTTCCGCGGCTACATCGGGCTCCAGGCCGTCGACCGCGTGCTCCTGGAGCCGCGCCTTCCGCCGGCGATCTTCTACAACCTGATGATCACCGCGCGGAAGTAGCGCGCGCGGCCGCGACGACCATCCCCATGTCCTGGTCGCCGTGGCCCTCGACCGCCGCGGCGGCGAGGCGCTCGCGCACCGCCTGGGCGAGCACGAGGTCCAGCGCGTGGCGGTCCCCCGCCTCCAGGATCAGGTCCGCGTCCTTGAGCGCGTGCTTGAGCGGGAACGCCACCGGCAGGTCGCTGCCGATCATCCCCGGGCCCTTCGTCTGCGCGTAGCCGACGTCGAGCGGCCCGTCCGCGATCGTGTCCAGGAAGCAGCCCGGGTCGATGCCCACGCCCTCGGCGAACGCGATCGTCTCGGCGATCGCGTTGGTCAGCGCCAGCACCCAGTGGTTCATCACCAGCTTGAAGTTCGACGCCCGGCCCGGCACCTCGCGGAAGGTCAGCAGCTTGCTCCCGACCGCCCCGAACAGCGGGGTCAGCGTCTCGATCGCCGCCTCCGGGCCGGACGCCAGGACCACCAGCTCCCCCGCCTCGGCCGGCCCCTTGGTCCCCAGCACCGGCGCGTCGACCAGCGTGAGCCCGTGATCCTCGGCCAGGGCCACCAGCGCCTCGGTCCCGGACACGCCGACCGTCGACGCCTGCCACCAGATCGCGCCCTCCTTGGCCGCGGGCGCGGCCTCGGCCATCACGTCCTCGACCGCCTCGCCGTCAGTGAGCATGGTGACGACGACGTCGGCCCCGGTGGCCGCGGCGGCCGGATCCTCCACGACGCGCACGCCGTGCTCGACCAGCGGCCGGGCCTTCTCGGCGGTGCGGTTCCACGCCGTCACCGAGTACCCCGCCTGCGCGAGGTGCCGCGCCATCGGGGCACCCATGATGCCCGTGCCCAGGAACGTGATCTCCATGCTTCGACGCTACCCGGCACGCAGGGCGAGGTACTCGGACCGCGCAGCGAAGGTCACCTTCATGTCCCCCGTCACCTCGCCGAGGAACTCCTCGCGGTAGGTCGGGTCGATCAGGACCGCGATCGCGTAGTAGAGGCCGGAGAGCGCGGCGATCGCGGTCGCGACGCGCAGCAGCTCGTGGCTCGGGTGGACGTCCACGCCGAAGAGCGTCACGAAGAACACGTCGTGGCCGCGGTGGCCGAGCCAGGCGTCCAGGACGCCGTCGTCGATCGCCAACATCCCGAAGACCACGAAGAACGCGAACACCGCCAGGGCGACCACCAGCACTTGCAGGGACTGGCTGACGAACAGCACCATCGCGACGTTGAGCCGCTGCGCGCGGCGCAGCGGCGCGGCGGTCCCGGCCTCGCGCGCCAGCGCCTCGACCTCGCGCGGGATCCGCCCGATCACGAACAGCGCGCCGATCGCGATCAACATGATGCAGATCGCCAGCAGCGCGAGGTCGTCCATCTCGGCGAAGACCTGCCACATCTCGGTGGTGAGGAACAGCACGACCGCGAAGAGCATCAACAACGGGACGGCGCGGGCGACGAGCGGGATCGAGGCGACGAGCTGGGTGACCAGCCGCGCGGCCGCCCAGCGGACGATCGACAGCAGCCCGAAGCCGACCGCGCCCCACAGCACGAGCAGGATGATGATGTTGCCCAGCGCGGTGACCAGCGCGCTGGTCGGCTGCTGGTTGAACACGAGCGGCACGAGCGACGGGAGCAGGACGAAGCCGGCCAGCTCGACGGCGCCGATGCTGTCCGGCCGGGCGAAGGCGGGCCGCCGGCGGCGGGCGTTATAGGCGGCGACGGCGCCGAGCAGGAAGCCGATCGCGCCGAGGACCGTGAGCAGGTTGGCCCACCACGGCCAGGTCAGGTCGACCGCGCCGAAGACCTCCAGGAACGCAACGAACGCCAGCAGCGGCGCGACGCGCGTGAAGATGTCCTCGCTGGCGGAGTAGTCCTCGATCAGCAGCGGCAGCCCCGCGGCGCGGAACCGCCGCTCGTAGGCCGCGAGCTCGTCCATGTCCCGCGCATCGTCGCGGGCACGGCGGACGGCTGAGGGCTCTAGGCGCCGCCGTAGCGCGCCATCGCCACGCGCCGTTCCTCGGCGTGGTCGACGATCGGCGCGGGGTAGTCGGTCCCGATCACGCAGCCGGCGGCTTCCTGCTCCTCGTCGCTCATGGTCCACGGCTCGACCAGCCGCTCGTCCGGGACGGCGCGCAGCTCGGGGACCCAGCGGCGCACGTACTCCCCGTCGGGGTCGAACTTCCTCTGCTGGGTCATGGGGTTGAACAGCCGGCGGAAGTACGGCGCGGGATCGGCGCCGGTCGACGCGATCCACTGCCAGTTGCCGTTGTTCTGCGCGGGCTCGCCGTCGAGCAGCAGGCGCGCGAAGTGGCGCTCGCCCTCGCGCCAGTCGATGTGCAGGTCCTTGGTCAGGAACGAGCCGACGACCATCCGCGCGCGGTTGTGCATCCAGCCGGTCCGCGCGAGCTGGCGCATGCCGGCGTCGACGAGCGGATAGCCGGTCGTGCCGGTCTTCCACGCCTCCAGCGCCTGGTCGTCGTCGGCCCACCTCAGCGCGCCGCGGTAGCGCTCCTGGAACTCGTGGTGGGCGTTGTCCGGGAAGAGCAGCAGCTGGTGGGCGTAGAAGTCGCGCCAGGCGAGCTGGCGGGCGAAGGCGCGGGCGCCGGAGCCGCCGTGGCGCAGCGCGCGCTCCTCGCACTCGCGCGCCGACAGGCAGCCCCAGCGCAGGTAGGGGCTGAGGACGGAGGTGCCGCCGCTCAGCGCGTCGTGGTTGGCGTCGTAGGCGTCCAGCGCGCCGTGCAGGAAGCGCTCCAGCGCGGCGCGCGCGGCGTCCTCCCCCGGCTCGACGACCGGCTCGGGGACGCTGTCGTCCGCGATGCCCAGCGCGTCGGCGCTCGGGATCCGGCCCTTGCGCAGACCGCTCGGCAACGGCGGCAGCGCGCCGGGAGCGTGGGCGACCGGGCGCCGCTCGACGCCGTCGATCGCGCGGTGAAACGGCGAGAACACCGTGTAGGGCTTGCCCGCGCCCTTGGTCCGCGGCCTGGAGACGTCGACCAGGTAGCCGCCGCCGTGGGGCCGCGCCTCGATCCCCGCCTCGCTCAGCGCCGCGGTCGCGCGGGCGTCACGGCGGCGCGCGTAGGGCGCGACGTCGCTCGTCCAGCACACGGCCTCGGCGCCGACCTCCCGCGCGAGCGCGACGACCTCGCGCTCCGGCGTCCCGTGGCGGACCACCAGCCCCGAGCCGCGCTCGCGCAGCGCCGCGTCCAGCGCCTTCAGGCACCTCAACATGAAGCGGGCGCGCGCCGGGCTCGCATACCGCCCGTGCAGCAGCGCGTCGTCCAACACGAACAGCGGGATCACGCGCTCCGCGTCGGCCTGGGCGGCGACGAGCGCGGGGTGGTCATGGACACGGAGGTCGCGCCGGAACCAGACGACGACGGTTGATGCGGCCACGCTGACGGGTACGGAGCGAACCGAGGATCGGATCCATGGGCGAGCACCGCGACGACTTCCCGCTCTTCCCGCTCGGCATGGCCGCCGTGCCGCACGAGATCGTCCCGCTGCACATCTTCGAGGACCGCTTCAAGGCGATGATCGGCGCGGTCCTCGAGGCCGGGCAGGAGTTCGGGCTGGTGTGGGCCGACGAGGACGGGCTCAAGGCCAACGGCTGCGCGATGGAGGTCACCGAGGTCCTGGAGCGCCACGAGGACGGGCGGATCGACATCCTCACGCGCGGCACGCGGCCCTTCCGGATCGTCGCCGAGCGCTTCGACCGCGCCTACCCGACCGGCGAGATCGAGTTCCTGGACGACAAGGACGAGTCCCCGGACGCCAAGACCGCGGCCGACGCGCACGAGGCCTACGGCGACCTCGTCGAGGAGGCCACCGACAAGGTGCTCGAGGCGGAGGTGCTCGAGCCGCTGACCGCCTACGAGATGGCGGCGACCGTCGACTTCGGGCCCGACGCCAAGCAGGGGCTGCTCGACCTGCGGTCCGAGAACGCGCGGCTGCGGCTGCTGACGCGGCTGTTCCGCGCGGCCGTCAAGCGCCTGGACTTCATCGAGCGCGCGCAGGCTCGGGCGCAGTCGAACGGGAAGGTCCGCTTCGGTTGAGCCGGGTCGGCAGGCGGCCGCTCGCCGCCAGCCAGGAGCCGGCGAGGATCAGGACCAGCCCGCCGATCGTGCCCACCG
>Ga0247762_1000486_pt1 | contig 11173 bp, 11 predicted proteins | sample UWRJL081202R4_FD_181016 | JGI IMG/M metagenome (GOLD analysis project Ga0247762, IMG submission 181016) | Plant litter microbial communities from Arlington Agricultural Research Station in Wisconsin, United States - UWRJ-L081-202R-4 | ecosystem: Environmental > Terrestrial > Plant litter >...
TGGAAGAGGTGGAGGTGCTGTTTTCAGAGGTCGTGGCCAACGAGGCGCCCAAACTCAACGTGGTGGTCGTGGAACTTTCCAGCGCGTAACCGGCGGACGTGGAGGCGCTCAGGGTTATGACAACCGAGGCGGCCGTGGAGGTCGAGGAGGTAGGCGTTTTGGCTGGAGAGACGACAAACCGCAAAGAAATCGAGATGCCTCTGTTAATGTCAAACCTGACTGGCAACTTCTTGAGGAAATCGACTTTTCGCGGTTGATGAAGCTTAACCTGGAGACCGGCGAAGGCGAAGAGATCGACAGCTACGGATTCCTTTACTACTACGACCGCTCCTACGATAAGCAGCCAGGAGCCAAAACATCTGAACGCAAGCTTAATGTTATTGAGCGTGCTGCATACAGCGTCACCACTTCCAGTGATCCTATTCTTCAGGATCTTGCAGAGAAGGATGAAGCCACCGTCTTCGCAACAGACAATGTTTTGTCTATGCTGATGTGCGCTCCCCGTTCGGTTTATTCTTGGGATTTGGTCTTTGTCCGACACGGCGACAAGCTTTTTGTGGACAAGCGAGAGAACTCCATTTTGGATATGATCACTGTCAACGAGAACGCCGCTGATGCCCCACTGGAGACTTCCGAAGGCAACAAGGACTCTATGAATAGCCCTGTGGCATTGATGCAGGAGGCTACCCACATCAACAATGTTTTCCCAATTCAAGTCGTTCAGGAATCCGAAACTGCGAAACGCGACATGCCGAACGACCATCCCTTCTACAATTCCGCAGAAGAAACAGATCCACCAGCCTCAAAAGCGTACAGATACCGTCGATTTGACTTGTCTCTTGAGAAAGATGAAGAGCCGCTCCATCTTATTGTCCGAACGGAGCTGGATGCCGTTGTGAAGAACAATATCAGTGGCGAAGACCAATTCTTGACCATCAAGGCATTGAATGAGTTCGATAACAAGGCACAAGGCAGCGGTGGTGCCCTTGACTGGCGGACGAAGCTTTCCAGCCAGAGGGGTGCTGTCGTCGCTACTGAGATGAAGAATAACAGCTGCAAGTTGGCACGCTGGACAATACAGAGCGTACTTGCCAAAGCAGATTTGATGAAGATCGGGTTAGTGCCCACGTCCATGCTGCAGCAGATTAATCAACTAACGTGCCTACAGTTTCGTCTCCCGCGCTAACCCCAAGAATAACAACGACCATGTAGTCTTGGGTGTCTTGGGTTACAAGCCGCGTGATTTCGCCTCTCAGATGAACCTAAATCTCGCAAACGGATGGGGTATTGTGCGCACTATCTGTGATATGTGCTTGAAAATGCCAGAGGGCAAGTATGTGCTCATCAAGGACCCTAACAAGTCGGTCCTACGCCTATACCAGGTTCCGGAGAATACATTCGAGGAAGATGTCGAAGAGAGCCAGCCAATACCAGAGGAGGATGCTGAAGAGTAGATCTCTCAGGGCTGTCGCATGTTCCTTTTAAATGTGCGTGGGTTACGATGAGCATGGGGGATATAGTATCTTATGGGGTGGGAAATGGTATGGGTCTCGATGGTTAGAGCATTGGTCCATATAGGATACTCGATACAATACGAGCAAAATGTCACGAAGCTTTGATGCATGGTTGGGATGATGCCAATCCACAGTTCAATTATCGTTATCCCTCTCATGTGATTGGCTCCTGTCACACGCGTGGCTGAAGCTGCAGATCCGATAAAAGCCCAACCCGGCCTAGACATTCGATAGCTCTATTGCGCGGAGAAGCAAGATCGCGGTGCTATTACGTCCTACCACAATGTCCCACACTGAATTCCAATCAGCATGTTTCTTTTTCCACATTCTATCCATCCGTGACGATCTGTGTTCAGCCAGCCAAAATCAATAGTCGAGATCGTGCTAGCTATGGAAACTACAACACAACCAGGTACGATGGAGTCGGAGTACTTTTCGCCGTATAGATCTGATGGAAAGCTGGTAGGTTCCACTGCTTCCGGTCTTTCATTGCAGAGATTTCGCCCTAATCCATAGCGCAGTACGGCTTCGTCTGTGTCGTGACTGGCGCAACGCAACCGATTGGAAAGGCAATTACAGTTGAGCTCGCCGGTAAGTGAGCCTCCGAGCTCTTTGCTCACCGTCCAACTAACTCTCTCGATAGCACATGGCGCCGCTTGCATCTATGGTTCGTCGTCCCACCCCTCCATGTTCAGTCCCATTAACCGAGATACTCATAACCCTCCTAGCCTGTTCCAATGCATCGTCCGAGGAGTACACTCAGCTTGCAGAAGAGGTCAACAAGGCTTATCCCAACACAAAGGTGATCGGATACCCGTACAAGCTCGCTAATGAGGAGGATACACTGGTCCTGATTGACGAATTGCTCAATCAATGGGGCCGACTAGACGTCTGGGTCACATCGTCTGGCTTGCTCGGCCCACCGTCGATTGACGAAACCTCCCCGGACGACTTACGCAACTGCTTCGAGGCGAACTCGATGGCACCTTTCTTCGCGCTCAAGTACGCGCCCCCGGCCATGGCGAAGACCACTCCAAAGGGCAATTACCCGAACGCTGCACCAAAGGACACGAAATACGGAAGCATCATCGTTGTCAGCTCAGTTGCTAGCACGTTTGGAGGCTGCTGGGGCCCATGCTTCACGATGAGCTCCCATGCTGCTCTTGGGGTTGTTCGAGCAGGTGTCGCTGTGCTTAAAGGTACGCACAATGTACACTGCGGCGTTCTGAGTCTACTTTAGAGGTCACGCTGCTAAGATGAGAGACAATTCTAGGATCTGGAGTACGAATCAACTGTATATCCCCCGGCCAGATTGATGTGGGCTTGGATCTCAAATCGGTACAATCACCCACGCTGCTACCAGATGTGCCGAGTCACTGATACGAATACAGTTCGATATGCGAGGAATGTCTACGCAGCTACCGCCAGCTAGCATACAATCTGAAAAGATCCAGAAGACGCAAATTGGCCTAGAACGCGCTGGGCTGCCGACTGAAGTAGGAAGGGTCGCTGGCTTCCTCGCCAGTGGATTCAGTTCCTACATAACCGGTGCCAATCTGGTGGTAGATGGAGGAGCAACGTCGGTTCACTTCCATTCCTGAACAAGGCTCGCGCTCTAACGTCATACAGGATAATGAACCCTCTAGCTGTGCCCATCTGATCAAGGGTGCGCTTTATTCGGTGTCCTGACCGCGTCAATCTACCTGTCGCCCTTATGTCCACCGCAATCTCGTCCAATGATTCATGAACCGGAATCGCCATTGCCTACACCTGGGAGTTGACGCGACTGAAACGCCATGGGAAGGAGCTTCAAATATCATCAGTACAAGTCAATTAAACACGGATTAAAACTCACCTCGCCAATGGTCATGACAACGTACTCGCCGTCCTTATCGTGCATGAAGATTGGCATGTCTGGCTCGCAGAATTCACTGATAAACTGCCTACACATTCCACACGGGGATGCTGGAGGCTTGATGTCTGTAGCCACCCCAATCGCGCGAATCGAGCCCAGCCGGTACCCACTGACAACCGCTGTTCCCAATGCAACACGCTCTGCGCAGGTGCCTACGGGATAGCTTGCATTCTCGACATTGGCGCCAGAAATGTATGTTCCGTCCCGCGTAAGTACCGTGGCTCCAACGTGAAATCGTGAGTAAGGGCAGTAGGCTGTGGACTTTGCCTCGATACACTTGGTCGTAAGCGTCTTTATCTCAGCAGCAGTGAGACCATGGAGAACTTCTTCGGTAGACTGGGACTGTGAGCTCATGTTGACGATAAAGAGCTACAATGTCGGTCAGCGTCGGCTTTTTGTTTGTAAGATGCCAAGTCCGCACAAGCCACAAGCCCGCTGCGGTGTGGTCATGCGTCAGCGCGCCGCTGATCACCACGGAATGAAAACAACCCACTCCAATGAAGTTCTTGCTGTACAGCCTTAATGTTCCGCCCTCACGCGCACACGACAGCCGTGCAAAATCCTTGTGCGAGGGCGAAAGCGATGACACTTTTGCGCACGATCGCATCGGTGTCTCACCGGTAGGATCTGACCAGAATAAAAGCGCGATTCAAGTTTACTCTGCTTCTGGCACTGGAGTGCCGCATTCTTTGCCATTCGCAATTGATTAACAACTGTCAAAAGTCCGCAAGGGCAAGATAGTGTAATTACACTCTGGGAACTGGCTTTGATTGCGAAAATCGTAAATTACCGACCGAACTGGCGCCCATTAGATTATGTCATGAGCATTTTCGAGCTCAATCTCCACTCGAGCATGACAAAGCAGGCGTCACACGTGTTCGGGCTGGCAGCTTCTTACCAGGCAACCGCGAATTTCCATTGAATTTGGCTCTTTTCCTTTGCTCTTCGCCTGGAACGTCGCTGGAAATTGACCAATACGGCTCCCTCAGGGAAAAATTAAGAATATTTCTTGAAGGCCAAACAATGCCTCCCAGAAACCTGGACGAGGGCCTGTGGCCTGGAATTTGGCTCTTTTATTCTACAATGAGTGCGCGAACGTGTGGGCGTGCCCGTTCTTTCGTCGCGTGTCGCTTAGGCAACAAGAACGGGGAAAGACTCGATCCTGGGGGCCCTGCGACGCGTATGGCTACTCCAGGACCTTGTGCAATGATTTGACGCGACGCAGCTCCTCTCCATTCCCACTTTTCAACAACTTGACATCTCGTCGCCAATTGTGCCTGCGGTGCTGGTGCAGTTTGCGGTCGCTACTCATGATATGCATGGAAAAACGGCTCCCAGACACTACTAGAATGTTCGCAGACAATAACTCTCTATGCCGACGCTCCAGTGCACTCTCTGGCCGAGGTGTGCCTGCTCTTGGAACGCGGGGACGAGTTGCCCACTGCGCGATGACTATGGGCGGCTACAGTCGGCTCTATGGTGTCTACGCGCGATCACGAGGAAACCCCAAGAACACCGTCGTTGAACGCATGCAGAAGCGGAAGAATTGATTATTTGAATGAGCAGAGTAGACCATCGCCGTGAGACCTGTCATCTACGATATGTTTACCCCGCCCCACTTTGGTATGTTACAGAACACAATGCGACCGACATTAGCCTCAACATGCTGTTCAAAGTCCAACCCGAGTGTGGGGAAATGCTAGGACTGGAAGCGTTGCTAAGAGCATATATTACCTTCGGACCAAACAGCTAAATGCGCTCTAAGAAAGGTGATGCGATGGGAATATGAGTGTACAGGGGAAGGGAAGTTCTATAAGACCTCTCCGATGATCTTGGCCGCCTCTTTATATGTAGCAAGGAGCTTCTCGCACTTCTCTCTCTCGGCCTTGATTGTGTCGTCTTCGTACAGCAGATCTTCGAACAGGCCTTCCTTGTATAGCTCGCTGACGAGGCGATTTTGTACGACGTCCTTGGAGTGGTTGACGAGCAGGTGCATGACGGCTTTGGGGACCTGGTCTGCGATTGTTTCGCGGACGATGTTGAAGTAGGATGATATGAGGCGTCGGATGAGCTCGGTTTCGAGGGCCTCGCGCTCGGTGAGGGCGGGTGCCTCGCCTTCGAGTGGCTTTGTGTGCGGTTAGCTATAGCGAGAGTGAAGGATATGTATGTATGACTTACGAATGGACTATCGTACTCCCGACCGCTCACCATGAACTCTTGCTCGTCGACCGTCGATGCGTCTGTGACGCTTCTATCCGGAGCCCTGGGGTCGCCTCTCCTTAGGCTGCCGGCAAAGCTAGGCTCTATGTTTTGGCTGACGTGCCGGCTGCCTGGTCGTTCGGGGAGAGAAGGAGTAGACGGAGACAGGCCTGGGGCACCTTGCGGGCCACCACCGTCTTTGCCGAAGAAATAATTGAGGAAGCCATCCTTTGTCGAGCCTGAGGCCTGACCTGGGAACCTAGGTGGAGAAGAGCCTCGAGTGCCGTTAAGCTGTCCTGCAATGCTGTGAGATCCATTTACGGCATTGCGCCCGACGGTGGTTGGAGACCTACTCCCAGCAAATTTGTCTTGATGAGATCTGAGGGGGAATTGGCCAGCTCTCTGGCCAGGCACCTCTATCTCGTCTTCATCGTCTGGAGTCTCGGTGCCGTTGACGCCATTCAATTCCTTCAGCCGCCTCCGCTCTCGTTTCCGCCTCTCTTCAGCGATAAGAGCTTTCTTCTCCCTCTCTTGCTTGTCATGGATAACCGAGGACATGGCGGCGGCAGCACCAAGGAAGTTGGGATGATTGGTGTTGATATAAGCACGTTGAATGGCGATCAGAGATTCAACATACTGGGAGCATGGTCCCAGTCTCTCCCGTAGCAGATCCGACACCACTTCGATGAGCTTAGCTTGCAATCGCGGATACCTACTAAGCTCGGTTGAGCCGCAGGTGTGACAGATCTTCATCAGCTCTTCGTAGACGAGCTCGACACATCTTTGACTGGGGATATCCAAAAGTTTGATTTGAGGTTTTACAAGGAGATCAAAGGCCATTTCTGGCACGAACAGGCTAGGCCTGGGACCAGTTGAGTTGCGAATGGCGGTGCGGATGTCTTGAGCAGATAGGTTTTGAGTGGGATCAATCATTTCGAGAGCGTTCCCAAAGACCGAGTTGAAAATATAGTATATTCTTGCTCCTCCACAGAGTTCCTTGGTTGATATTTCGGAGGACGTGCCATCGATGGAAGAAATGAAGGACGAAGCAAAACGGGTCATTAGCTGTAGTATTAGCGACCCTCGGTGTTCTTTCCCAGTGAAAGCGGCGTCGCCATAGCTTGCCAGCTCTTGCTGTGTCTGTCCCATTAATGTATTAAGTCTAGCTTTGATATCCGGTAGCCTGTCACGAATATGGCCCATGAGAGTGACATTCAGGGTCTTCGAAAGATACTGTGTCCCGCAACGGTTGGCCATATTCCTGTAAGCAGGATGATGCTTGAAGAATTCGCGCTCAGCCTCGAGAGCATCACCCAGTGACTTGTTTCCAATGATATCTTGCTGCGATCTGTTGACGACACCAATAAAGCCGAGTTTGAGCGGGTAAACCCTCCCAGATAAGATATCCAAGGCATTGGTTCCATGGTCCATAAGATCTAGCTTTGTGAGCACACCAATAGTCCTCTTTCCCATTGGATCCACATGACGAGCGAGTTTCAATGCTTCGGAATTTACGAGATCGACGTTCGCAGGTGATACGGCGAGGATAATACTGTTCGGTTTCGCGATATATTCTGTGATTAAATTACGGGTTTGCTTCTCAATGTCCGAGGGCTGATCCCCAATTGGGACCTAAAAAAAACTTGAGTAAGCTTCATTTTTCAGCAAGAGCGCAATGGTCTAGTTAACCTTTGTTAAGCCTGGAAGATCGACCAAAGTCAAACTCAAAACGTGAGGAGAGTAGATCTTCAGGTTGATAGGCTGCCGATTGATGCCTTTGTTGTTACCAGCAATCCGAGCAGTTTCCGACTCAATCTCCCTCTTGATCTCTTGGAAATCAAAAAATCTCCGACCCATCATATGGTGGAATTCCGCCCATTCTTGCTCCCCAGCAACACTTGCTGGAGTATGTGGGAGAGGGGCTCCATCTGGGCCAGGCTTGTCGTCCCGTTCGCTTGGAACGTTTATGAGTTGCAATATCAAGGGTCTCCGTGTGACGATGCCGCTACCGCGAGGGAGAAAGTCTCTTCCAACAATGTTTTCGAGAACCGATGACTTTCCTGATGATTGTGAACCGACAACAACCTTGTGCGCGAGTTGTTAGAACAAACTCTCGTTCAGGGGATGGGGAGATCTAGTGACGCAAAAACGTACAATTTGTGGCAGGTCCAAGGAGTCATTGCCGATAGTATTGAAGACTAGATCTTGCAGTTGGTTAACAATGCGAAGAAGCTCCTCTCCTAAGCTGGCCATGGTTGGCACGTGTGCTTTGCGTCAACGTGTTTGAACAGCGGCTCAGAGAAGTTTCTTGAGACTTTTTGTTCGGGGATACGCGCTGATTTCGTGAACCGCTACCTGGGTCCGTCGGCCGGGAGGAGGTTCTCCCTGTTTTGTATGAGGAGCGCACGTTTGTCGTAGACACCTGGCAATGTATGTGTCGAGATGATCTCAGCAAAGAATGTTCATGCGAATGTGCTCATCGACTTGGCGAACTTGCAGGCGTGGACACCAACCAAGGCCTTGTTAGTTGGAAGGTAGGCCTTGCAGCCCTGTCACGGAAATACCGCACCCGACTTCCGAGTTGACCGAGCCTTACGCGTGCCAGGTGTTTGCAGTAACAACAGCGCGGATTACAGCCTTTCATCATCGTATTCCTGAGCGTGTGAGCGACGCTAAATGATGGCGCAGTAATCACATTGGGAGTGGAAAGTGGCATTTTATACGACGCTAAGCTTGAGATGGTCCCCGAAAGCATCGCCTCTCTGGCCGTTCCCTTGGTGGTGTCGTGGGTCTTCTTCCTGTCATTCTCATCGCAATTTCTCTTCAAATTTATCGAGCCTGGTCCTCTCAATGAGACTGACACAACTGTGTTTAATGGCTTGGTAACCTGCTTATTATTGTGCTACTATCGGTCTTGCGTTAAGAATCCTGGGCATGTACCCGATGGATGGAAGCCCGAGTCAGGCAAGGATGACGACGGGAAACGTGATGCAGATAGAGGGAAAAGCAGATGGTGTCGAAAGTGCAATATGCCCAAACCGCCCCGAGCGCATCACTGCAAAACATGCAAGAGGTAGCTGCCCAAAGTTCTACTTTCACTGTCGTGAACTCTTGACTCCACGATACTGATGCCATCTAGGTGTATCCCCAAGATGGATCACCATTGTCCATGGACTAGAAACTGCGTTTCTCATGTGACTTTCCCGCACTTTCTACGATTTCTCTTTTATGCCGTTGCTGCGATGTGCTACCTGGAGTACTATCTTTACGTCAGGGCGGCCGTATTATGGGGGAACCGCATGCTTCCAAGTGTAAGTTTTCATGGATGAAGCAATGCCGATGGTGCAATACGTTGACGAAATGCTCGATAGTATCTCGGACCCTCTCATTTTCAATTAATTCATCTCCTCTTGCTTCTTGCTGGAAATTCTCTAACGCTCTTCGCCCTCGCTATCCTTCTGGTCCGTACGCTCTTGAGCCTGGGTAGCAACACAACTACCATTGAGAGTTGGGAGATTCAGAGACATGAGACCCTGCTCCGTCGCTCTCGACACTTTGGAGGTTTCTTAGAAGGACCGGATGGTGTAAAAATCAGAATTACAAAGCAGGAGTTTCCCTATGACATTGGCATATGGAAGAATATCACCCGAGGAATGGGTAGCAGCAATGTAGGCTTTCTCTCCGTTTATATTGGATGTTTTAGCTAATATAGACTCAGCCAATTGCATGGTTCTGGCCGTTTGCTGCTTCACCGACAGTGGAGAGCGGTGTGGAGTTTGAAGTTAATGGCTTCGAAGGTAAGTTAAGATTAGCTTTGGTGCTCTAGGTTTCATTTACTCAGGTCGTGGCAGATGAATCAACTACATGGCCACCACCAGACCCTGATCGAATTCCTCGAAAAACTAGAAAGCCTCTAGAATCAACAGCATTCACCCACGGAAATGCTTCTCTATCAAATCAAGAGACCCTCGACGCATTTCGCGAGCGCCAACAGCAGGACATGAAGAGGTGGGTAGGAAATGACTCTGAAGTCCAACGCAGACGACCATTTCTCGCGCGCCTTCAAGAGGTCACCGATAGCGAAACTAAAGGCACAAAGTCGAACATGGATAATAGTGATGGTGAAGAAGGTTGGCGAAATTCCGAAGGGGAGCGGTTAGCTGATTTTGGAGTGGATGAGGTTGCGGAGTTTTATGACGAGGACGATCTTCCATTGGGAGAAATCCTACGTAGACGAAGGGCTATAGAACAAGCCCAGAATATTCATAGCAACATGGAATAAATCCAGTTATTTCCGGGATCCGCAACTGGCAGTTATATGCATCATTCTCTGAAACACGATGTCACGAGCTTTCGCGGTTCCGATGTCGCTCCCGAGATCGGCCATGCAGCTACTCTGGTTGCTCGACATGATAGCCTGGCCTCGCAGGAGCGAGCATATATGTATCCGACCTAAGCTTCCATAGATCATAGCGTAAGCTCCGACAAGATTGACAAAAATCAACCAAATGTCTGTCTCGATTAATATCTCTGGAGAAAGTGGACAGGATGGTTCCAAAGATCATTGGTCATCCCAGGTTCGTCATTTTAATCGTGGTTCTATAATTGGCCTCTAGCCTAGTCCGCCTACTCTCCTACATAGTCCCCCAATATCCTTTATTCCTACGGAGCGTATACGAAACGAAACGAACATATCTTTCTAGGCTGATAAATTGTTCAGGCATACAAGACCAGCGCGAGCTTCGTCCCAAAGCTCACCCAAAAGGTCGTTGCGTACTTAGATGTGAAGCCTACAGACAATATCCTTGACATCGGTTGCGGAGATGGAGCCTTGACTATCAAACTAGCGGAAGCTGCCCATAAAGGACACGTCATGGGTCTGGATGCATCTGCATCTATGATAGAGACGGCAAAAAACCTGTATCCTGTTGAAAAGCCACCATTTCCTGAATTCCATTTACAAGACTGCACACGTCTAAGCCAATCTCCTCAGAGCATTCAAGAAAGACTTGTAGGGTCATGGGATAAGGTCTTTTCCAATGCTGCTCTCCATTGGATTTTGCGGAATCCAGAGACCAGGATGGATGTCTTCAGAGATATTCATAGTGCACTCCGTCCGGATGGCATTTTCGTTTTTGAGATGGGAGGTGCGGGGAACGTGGGCGAGGTTAACGCAGCGCTTGTTGGAGGCTTGATGGCTCATGGAGTTGCTGCCGTGGATGCCAGGAATGCTAACCCATGGTTCTTTCCGGACGAAATCTGGATGCGAAAGGCTCTAGAAACCACCGGTTTCGAGGTGGAGCGATTGGAATTAGAGTATCGGCCAACACAACTCACGGCTGACAGCGAGGGTGGTATCACTGGCTGGATTAAGCTTATGGGTGCGGATTTCCTTGAACAGGTGAGAGAAAGCGAACGGCAAGAGGTTATAAAATGGGCTTGTGCTGCCCTAGAAGACATCATTACGAGGGAGGATGGGAGCAAGTGGATTGGGTATGTGAGACTGAGGGGTGTTGCTAAAAAACGAAACACGTCACTCTAGGTT
>Ga0247762_1000487_pt1 | contig 11153 bp, 5 predicted proteins | sample UWRJL081202R4_FD_181016 | JGI IMG/M metagenome (GOLD analysis project Ga0247762, IMG submission 181016) | Plant litter microbial communities from Arlington Agricultural Research Station in Wisconsin, United States - UWRJ-L081-202R-4 | ecosystem: Environmental > Terrestrial > Plant litter >...
TCACCGCGGCGGGGCTGTCGCTGTGCGTCGCGGCCGCCGCGGCGTGGGCGGTCGCCAACCTGCTGATGAAGCGCGCGAGCGCCGCGGAGCCGCTGGCGTTGATGGTGTGGATCTCGCTGATCCCGCCGCTGCCGTTGTTGGTGCTGTCGCTCCTCGTGGACGGCCCGCACGCGGTCGGCGACGCGCTGGCGCACCTCGACCTGAAGTCCGTCGGCGCGATCGCCTACATCGCGTTCCTCTCCACGCTCGGCGGCTTCGCGGCCTGGTCGTGGCTGATGCGCGCCTACCCCGCGGGCCAGGTCGCCTCGTTCGCGCTGCTCGTCCCGCCCTTCGGCCTGGCCTTCGGCGCGCTGCTGCTCGGCGAGCCGCTCGGGCCGCCGCAGGTCATCGCCGCCGCGCTGGTCGTCGCGGGCGTCGCTCAGGCGACGCGTTCGAGCAGCGCGCGGCCGGTCGGGCCGAGCACGCCGCCGAGCGTGGCGCCGTCGGGCAGCTCGTACTCCTCGCCGCTGAGCACGTCGCGCCAGCGGCCGGCGACGGACGCCGGCAGCTCCCAGCCGCCCGCGCCGGTGGCGCCGTCGCGGATCGCGACCGCGACGAGCACCGCGTCGCCGCGCACGAACGCGACCGCGTCGTCGCCCGCCGGGACCGGCACGTAGTCGCCGCGCGCGTCGAAGGCCTCGGGCCGGCGCCGGCGCAGGTCCAGCGCGGCGGCGACGAGGTGCAGCTTGGCGGTGTCGGCCGTGGGCGGCGCGCCGTCCCGCAGCGCCGCGAGCCCCTCGCGCCGAGCGGCCCAGTCGACCGGCCGGCGGTTGTCGGGGTCCACGAGCGAGTAGGCCCACAGCTCGTCGCCCTGGTAGATGTCCGGCAGGCCCGGGACCGTCAGCTTCAACAACGTCTGCGCGAGCGCGACGCGCGCGCCGAGGTCGGCCACGCGGGAGACGATGACGTCGAACCCGTAGCGGAACGGGCCGTGGTCGAGGAGGTCGACCGCGAAGCGCTTGACGGCCGCCTCGTGCTCCAGGTCGGGGTCGATCCAGTTCGACGACACCTTGGCCTCGCGCAGCGCCTTCTCGAGGTAGGGCTCCAGCCGGTCGGCCTCGATCGGCCAGACGCCGGCGAGCGTCTGGTAGATCAGCAGCTCCTCCGCCGGCGTCGGCGCGGGTGGGTGGGCCGTGGTCATGTCGCGCAGCGGCTCGTTGACCTCGGTCCACGAGCGCACCGCGCCCGCCCACTCGTCGGCCATCCACGTCAGCGCGACCAGCCGCGCGCGGACGTCGCCCGAGCGCTTGGTGTCGTGCGTCGAGGAGACCAGCAGGTTGTCGGGCAGCCGCTGCGCGTTGCCGGCGTGGAACGTGTCGATGGAGATCCCGAAGCGGCCGGGGTCGCCGCCGACCTCGTTGAGCGCCAGCAGCCGGACGTAGCGGTAGAACGCCGTGTCCTCGACGCCCTTGGCCATCACCGGCGGCGTCGTCTGCTGGAAGCGCCAGACGAACTCGGCGGGCACCGACGGGTCGTCGAGCGTCAGCGCGCGGCGGATCCGCTCCGGCACGTCGCGCAGCGCCTCGCGGTCGGCGGGCTCGACGCGCGCGGTGTCGGGCTCGACGTAGGTGCGGTAGACCGGGAGCGCGCACAGCGCCTCGGGCAGCTGCTCGGCGACCTCCGGCCACAGCCGCCCCAGGCGCTCGACCTCGGGCGTGAACGGCCCGGTCGCCTGCTGGAGCTTGGCCTCGTCGGCGATCTCGCCGAACGTCCGCGGGTCGTCGACGAGCGACACGTACAACTCGGTCAGCGGATCCTCCGCCGCCGGGTCCACGAACAGCGCCGCGACGTCGTTGGCGAACTCGTAGCCGACCGTCCCGGAGACCGGCCAGTCGGCGCGCAAGGGCTCGCCGGGGTCGAGGATCTTCTCCACCCATACGTGTCGGACGCCGCGGTCGCGCAGCCGCCGCAGGTACTCCAAGGGGTTGCGCAGCCCGTCGGGGTGGTCGACGCGCAGGCCGTCGACGACGCCCTCGGAGACCAACCTGATGGCCAAGCCCGACATCGCCTCGAAGACCTCCGGGTCCTCGATCCGCACGCCGGCCAGCTCGTCGATGTCGAAGAAGCGCCGCCACTTGCCGCTGACCGGATCGACGTCGAAGAACTGCTCCTTCAACCGCGGATCGGACCAGTAGCGGTTGGCGTCGTCGGTCGCGAGGTGGTTGGGGACGACGTCGAGGATCAGCCCCATGCCCAGCTCGCGCGCGGCCGCCGCCAGCGCGCGCAGCCCCTCCTCCCCGCCGAGCGCGTCGCTCACGCGGCCGGGGTCGACCACGTCGTAGCCGTGCGTCGAGCCCTCGCGCGCCTGGAACGACGGCGACAGGTACAGGTGCGAGCAGCCGAGGTCGGCGATGTAGGGCAGCAGCGCCTGGGCCGCCGCGAAGTCGAGGTCGGTCCCGAGCTGGAGCCGGTAGGTGGCGCGCAGCGGGGCGCGGTCGTCGCTCACGCCGCCCTCCGCAGCACGGTGATCGACCGCGACGTCATGTAGCACTCGCCGCGCGGCCGGTAGCCCTCGGCGCCGGCATCGATCCCCGGCGCCGCGGTCGTCAGCTCGACCGTCCACTGCCGCCCGAAGCGCTGCGCGGGCAGGTGGAAGACCTGGTCCTCGTGGTGCGCGTTGAACAGCACCAGGAACGAGTCGCCCTCGACCGGCCGCCCGTGCCGGTCGCGCGCGCCGGTCGCCTGGCCGTTGAGGAAGATGCCGAGCGAGCGGTGGTCCGGGTTCTCCCAGTCGCGCCGCGTCATCCGGCGCCCGTCGAGGCGGAACCACCACACGTCGGGCAGGCCCGGCTCGGACTGCTCGCCCGCCAGGAAGTGCTCGCGCCGGAAGACCGGCTCGCCGCGGCGCAGCGCGATCAGGCGCCGCGTGAACTCCATCAGCTCGCGGCCCTCGTCGCCGATCTCCCACGCGTACCAGCTGATCTCGGTGTCCTGGCACCAGCCGTTGTTGTTGCCGCCCTGCGTGCGGCACAGCTCGTCGCCGCCGAGGAGCATCGGCACGCCCTGGCTGAGCAGCAGCGTCGCCAGGAAGTTGCGCTGCTGCCTGGACCGCAGCTCCAGGACGCCCTCGTCGTCGGTGTCCCCCTCGACGCCGCAGTTCCACGAGCGGTTGTCGTCGGTGCCGTCGCGGTTGCCCTCCTGGTTGGCCTCGTTGTGCTTCTCGTTGTAGGAGACGAGGTCGCGCAACGTGAAGCCGTCGTGGGCGGTGACGAAGTTGATCGAGGCGAACGGCGAGCGGCCGTCGTCGGCATACAGGTCGCTGGAGCCCGCGAAGCGCGCGGCGAAGTCGGCGATCGACGCCTGCCCGCGCCAGAAGTCGCGCATCGTGTCGCGGTAGATGCCGTTCCACTCGCTCCACAACACCGGGAAGTTGCCCACCTGGTAGCCGCCCGGCCCGACGTCCCACGGCTCGGCGATCAGCTTGACCTGCGAGAGCACCGGGTCCTGGTGGATGGTGTCGAAGAACGACGACAGGCGGTCGACGTCGTAGAACGTGCGCGCCAGCGTCGAGGCGAGGTCGAAGCGGAAGCCGTCGACGTGGCACTCCAGGACGAAGTAGCGCAGCGAGTCCATGATCAGCCGCAGGACCGCCGGCTGCACCGCGTTGAGCGTGTTGCCCGTCCCGGTGAAGTCCATGTAGAAGTGCGGGTCTTCGGGCGAGAGGCGGTAGTAGGCCTCGTTGTCGACGCCCTTGAACGACAACATGGGACCGAGGTGGTTGCCCTCGGCGGTGTGGTTGTAGACGACGTCGAGGATCACTTCCAGGCCCGCGCGGTGCAGGGCCTTCACCATGCCCTTGAACTCCTTGAGGTTCTCGCCCGGCTCGCGGTTGGCCGCGTAGGGCGAGTGCGGCGCGAGGTAGCCGATCGTCGAGTAGCCCCAGTAGTTCTTCAGGCCGTGCTCGTGCAGGAACGACTCGTCGGCGATGTGGTGCACCGGCAGCAGCTCGACGGTGGTGACGCCCAGGTCCTTCAGGTAGCCGACCATCTCGTCGGAGGCCAGCCCCGCGTAGGTGCCCTGCAGCTCCTCCGGCAGGCCGGGGAACCGCTTGGAGATGCCCTTGACGTGGGTCTCGTAGATCACCGTCTCGGTCCACGGCGTGCGCGGGTGGCGGTCCTCCTCCCAGTTGAAGGACTCGTCCACCACCACGCACTTGGGGATCGCGGGCGCGCTGTCCTCGTCGTCGAACTCGAAGTCGGCGTCGTCGGTCGCCTCGCCCTCGGGCGGCGTGTAGGGCAGCGCGTTGGCGGCGTCCCAGTCGATCGTGCCGTCGATCGCCTTGGCGTAGGGGTCGATCAGCAGCTTGTTGGGGTTGAAGCGCTTGCCCTGCGCCGGGTCATAGGGCCCGTGGACGCGGTAGCCGTAGCGCTGCCCCGGCCCGACGCCGGGCAGGTAGCAGTGCCAGTTGTGCGCGGTCTGGTCGACGACCTCCACGCGCTCCTCGTTGCCGTCCCGGTCGAACAGGCACAGCTCGACGCGCTCGGCGTTCTCGGAGAAGAGCGAGAAGTTGGTCCCCTGGCCGTCCCACACGGGCCCGAGCGGGAACGGCTCGCCCGGCCAGGCGTCACGCGCGCTCATGCGCGGTGCCCCGCGGCGAGGACGCCGGCGAGGGGTGGCAGCAGGACGTGCCCGTCCTCGCGCAGCGATGCGGCCTGGTGGGTGGCGAGCACGATCTGCCGGAGGGCCTCTCCGGGCACGATCTGCTCTTGGTCTGCGAAGTTCATCAGCAAGGTGTAGTCCCCGCGCCGGACGCGCATCCAGCGCGCCTCGGAGTCGGCCCGGACGTCATCGACGGGTCCGCGGGGCAGCGCGCGGCGTACCCGAAGCAGGTCGGCGTACAACCCCTTCAGCGCCGGATCCTCCGATCGGGTGAGCTTCGAGCGCTCGAAGGTCGCGGGATCCTGGGGATCCGGCACCTCCTCGCCCGCGAAGCGCGCGAACGCGGCGAACTCCCGCCGGCGCCCCTCGCGCGTGGCGGTCGCGATCTCCTCGTCGATGTGGTCGGTGAAGAACTGAAACGGCGCGTCCTCGCCGTGCTCCTCGCCCATCCACAGCATCGGCGTGTAGGGCGACAGCAGCGTGGCGAAGGCGGCCAGCGGCCGGGCCGCGCGCGGCAGGCGGTCGCCGAGCGCGCGGTTGCCGACCTGGTCGTGGTTCTGGTCGAAGACGACGAAGCGCTCCGGCGGGCAGCCCGCGGCGGGCGCGCCGAAGCGGCGCTTGCGGAACTCCGACCAGCGGCCGTCGTGGATGTGCGGGTCGCGGAAGGCGTGCGCGAGGTCGTTGACCGACCCGAACTCCGCGTAGTAGCCCTCGGACTCGTCGGTGACCAGCGTGCGGATCGCGTGGTGGACGTCGTCGGCCCACGCGGCGTCGCAGCCCCAGCCGCCCTCGGAGGCCGGCGTGACGACCTTGGGGTCGTTGAGCCCCGACTCGGCGATCACGAGCGCGGTGCTGCGCGCCGCGTGCACGCGCCGCGCGACCTCGGCGACGATGTGCTCGACGCCGGAGTCGAAGATCGCGTGGATCGCATCCAGCCGCAGGCCGTCGAGGTGCAGGTCGCGGATCCACATCTCGCACGCCTGCGCGGCCCACTCGCGGACCGGCCCGGACCAGTCGCCGTCGTAGTTGATGGCCTCGCCCCAGAACGTGGAGTACTTGTCGGTGAAGTAGGGGCCGAACGCGCGGATCGCCTTCTCGCCCGAGGCGCCGACGTGGTTGAGGACGAGGTCGAGGATCACGCCGATCCCCGCGCGGTGGGCGGCGTCGACCAGGCGCTGCAGGCCGTCGGGCCCGCCGTAGGCCTGGTGCGCGGCCCAGAAGTAGACCCCGTCGTAGCCCCAGCCGCGCTCGCCCGGGAAGTCGGCGACCGGCATCAGCTCGATCGCCGTGACGCCCAGCTCGGCGAGGCCGGCCAGGTGCGGGATGACCGCGTCGAACGTGCCCTCGTCGGTGAACGTGCCGACGTGCAGCTCGTAGACCACCAGGTCCTCGAGCCCGACGCCGGGCCAGCCCTGGTCGCCCCACGTCCACGCCGCGGGGTCGACGATCCGCGACGGCCCGCGCAGGCCCTCGGGCTGCAGCCGCGTGTGCGGGTCGGGCAACGGCGCCCCGCCGTCCAGCACGTACGCGTAGTCCTCGCCGGCCGCGGCCTCCACGACCGCCGTCCACGTCCCGTGCCCCTCGGGCTCCATCGCGTGCTCGCGCCCGCCGACGACCAGCGTCGGCTCGTGGTCCAGCGAGAAGACGCGGAAGCGGACGGTGCCGTCGCCCTGCGGGACCGCGCCCAGCGGGGCCTCCCAGGGCAGGGTGGCCGGGACCGGGCTCTCAGAAGACATTCGCGCTCAGCCAGTCGGCCGCGAAGAAGGCCGCGAACAGCGGCACCAGCAACCACATGATGGGATGGATCTCGCGCACGCGGCGCCGGGCGATCATCGTCACGATGTAACCGAAGACGCCCAATCCGATGCCTGCGGAGATCGAGAACGTGAGCGGGATGCCCACGATCGTCAGGAACGCCGGGACCGCGTCCTCGGGCTGCTCCCACTCGATGCCGCGCACGAGCTGGATCATCAGGTAGCCGACCATCACCAGCGCCGGCGCGACCGCCGGGTGGATGGTGGTGTCCTTGCTCACCGCGACGCCCTGGCCGACCACCGCGATCAGCGGCACGAAGAAGATCGTCAGCGCGAACAGCGCGCCGGTCACCACCGACGCCAAGCCCGTCCGCGCGCCCTCCGCGACGCCCGCGCCGGACTCGACGTAGGTCGTCACCGACGAGACGCCCATCGCGCCGCCGCCGGCCGCGGCGGCGGAGTCCACCAGCAAGAGGTTGCGGATCTTCGGGACCTCGCCCTTCTCGTCCAGCAGGCCGCCCGCGGACGTCACCGCGTAGGCGGTGCCCACGGTGTCGAAGAAGTCGGTCATGAACAGCGCGAAGATCACCGGCACGAGCGTCCAGGTGAGCGCGTCGCCGAGCGCGTCGGGGTCCAGGCCGTCGCCGATCGTCGAGAAGTCGCCCGAGTGCGGCCAGCGCGCCACCGCGTCCGGGCCGTCGAGCACGCCGAAGACCAGCCCCAGCACCGTCGCCGTCGCGATCCCGATCAGGACCGAGCCGCGGATGTTCGCCGCGCTCGCGCCCAGCCCCACCAGGATGCCCGCCAGCGCGATCATGGCCGGCCCGGAGGTGAGGTCGCCGAGCGCGATGCCGGTCGCCGCGTCGTTGACGACGATGCCGCCGTCGCGCAGCCCGACCAAGGCGATGAACAACCCGATGCCCACGCCGATCGCCAGCTTCAGCGACGTCGGCACCGCGCGCACGACCGCCTCGCGCAGCCCGGCCAGCACGAGCACCACGGCGACCGCGCCCTCCAGGACGATGCACGCCATCCCGACGTCGGGCGAGACCTTGCGGCCCAGGATGATGTCGAACGCGACGACCGCGTTGATGCCCAGGCCGGAGGCCAGCGCGAACGGCAGGTTCGTCGCCAGGCCCATGATGATGGTGAACCCGGCCGCGGCCAGCGCGGTGGCCACGGCGACCGCGTCGAACGGCAGCCCCGCGGCCGAGAGGATCGCCGGGTTGACGAACACGATGTAGGACATCGTCAGGAACGTCGCCAGGCCGCCCATCGCCTCGCGACGGACGTCCGTCCCCCGGGCTTGTAGCGCGAAGAAGCCCGTCAACGTCAGTCCTCGGGCACGAACCACAGCACGCCGAGCGGCGGCAGGGTCATCGCGGCCGAGTGCGGCTGGTGGTGCCAGGGCAGGTCCTCGGCCTCCACCCCGCCGAAGTTGCCCACGCCCGAGCCGCCGTACTGGGCGGCGTCGGTGTTGACGACCTCGCGCCAGCGGCCGCCTCGCGGCAGGCCGACGCGGTAGCCCTCGCGCGGGATCGGCGTGAGGTTCATGACGCAGACCAGCGGGCGGCCGTCGGTCGCGACGCGCGCGAAGGCCACGACCGAGTTCTCGGCGTCGTTGGCCTCGATCCAGTAGAAGCCCTCGGGGTCGCCGTCGCGCTGCCAGAGCGCCGGCTCGGCGGTGTAGGCGTGGTTGAGGTCGCGCACCAGGTTCTGGACGCCGACGTGGGTCCCGCCGCCACCGCCCGCCGTGGGGTCGTCCTCGAGCACGTGCCAGTCCAGCGAGCGCTCGGCGTTCCACTCCTGCGGCTGGGCGAACTCCTGGCCCATGAACAGCAGCTGCTTGCCCGGGTGCGCCCACTGGTAGGCGTACAGCGCGCGCACGTTGGCGAGCTTCTGCCAGTGGTCGCCCGGCATCCGCGAGTAGATGGTGCCCTTGCCGTGGACGACCTCGTCGTGCGAGAGCGGCAGGATGAAGTTCTCGCTGAAGGCGTACATCAACGAGAACGTCAGCTCGTGGTGGTGGTAGCGACGGTGGATCGGGTCGTGCTGGAAGTAGTCGAGGGTGTCGTGCATCCACCCCATGTTCCACTTGAACCCGAAGCCCAGCCCGCCGAGGTAGGTCGGCCGCGACACGCCCGGCCACGCCGTCGACTCCTCGGCCGCGGAGATGATCCCGGGCTCGCGGGCGTGCAGCGTCTCGTTGAGCTCCTTGAGGAACTCCACCGCCTCGAGGTCCTCGCGGCCGCCGTGCTTGTTGGGGATCCACTCGCCCGCCTTGCGCGAGTAGTCCAGGTACAGCATCGACGCGACCGCGTCCACGCGCAGGCCGTCGGCGTGGTACTCGGTGCACCAGAACAGGCCCGAGGACAACAGGAAGTTCTTGACCTCGTTGCGCCCGAAGTTGAACACCAACGTGCCCCACTCCGGGTGGGCGCCGCGGCGCGGGTCCTCGTGCTCGTAGAGCGCGGTGCCGTCGAAGCGCGCCAGGGCCCAGTCGTCGCGCGGGAAGTGCGCGGGCACCCAGTCCATCAGCACGCCGAGCTCGTGCTCGTGCATGCGGTCGACGAAGGCCTTCAGGTCGTCGGGGCCGCCGAGGCGCGGGTCGGGCGCGAAGTAGCCCGTCACCTGGTAGCCCCAGGAGCCCGTGAACGGGTGGGCCATCACCGGCAGCAGCTCGACGTGGGTGAACCCCATGTCCTTGACGTAGGCCGCGAGCTGGTCGGCGACCTCCGCATAGGAGAGCAGCCGCTCCGGGTCGTCCGGATCGCGCCGCCAGGAGCCGAGGTGGACCTCGTAGACCGACATCGGCCGCTCGTGCTGGACCTGCGTCGCGCGCGCGGCCATCCACTCGGCGTCGGCCCACTCGTGCTCCGAGCGCGAGACGATCGCCGCGGTCTTCGGGGAGATCTCGACCTGCCGCGCGTACGGGTCGGTCTTCACGCGCAGCGCGCCGCCCTGGGTGCGCAGCTCGAACTTGTACAGCGCGCCGGCCTGGACGCCGGGCAGGAACAGCTCCCAGATCCCGGTCGAGCCGAGCGAGCGCATCGGGTGCAGCCGGCCGTCCCACGAGTTGAAGTCGCCGACGACCGAGACCGAGCGCGCCGCCGGGGCCCAGACCGCGAAGGCGGTGCCGGCGACGCCGCCGAGCGTGCGCTCGTGCCCGCCGAGGCGCTCGTAGATCTCCTCGTGGCGGCCCTCGCCGGCCAGGTGCAGGTCCAGCTCGCCGACGGTCGGCGGGAAGCTGTAGGCGTCGGCCTCGGTCACCGACAGCCCGTCCGGGTAGCGCGTCTCGATCTCGTAGCGCAGCGGCGGCTTGGCGCCGTCCAGGTGCGCGGCCCAGACGCCGGCCGGGTGGACCAGCTCGGCGCCGAAGTCGATCCCGTCCTTGACGTGGATCACGACGTGCTCGGCGCCCGGGCGCCAGGCGCGGACGATCGCGCCGCCGTCGCCGTCGGAGTGCGCGCCCAGCAGCGCGTGCGGGTCGGCCAGCGTCCCGTCGGCCAGCGCGTCCGCGTCGCGCTGCCAGGCCTTGGTGAACCGCTCGTCATGCATCGTGCGCGTCATGCCTCCGGCTCCGTCGTCTCGGGTTCGAGCAGCCGCGCGATCCCGGCCACCGGGATCTTCACCCATTCGGGCCGGTTGTCCAGCTCGTAGCGCAGCTCGTACACGGCCTTCTCCAGCTCGAAGACCGCCAACAGCCGCTCCACGGCCGCCCGTCCGGGCGGCAGCAGCGACTGGTCGGTCTCTTCCAAGTACCCGTCGAGGTAGGCGCTACGCACGGCTTCCTCCCAGCCCTCCGGTGCGGCCGCGTCGTGCAGCAGCTCCGAGGCGGTCGCCGCGTAGGCGAACGAGCGCAGCATCCCGGCGACGTCGCGCAGCGGCGAGCGCTTGCGGCGGCGCTCGACGAGCGTGCGCGCGGGCTCGCCCTCGAAGTCGAGCACGACCCAGTCGTCGTCGGCCGTCAGCATGACCTGGCCGAGGTGGTAGTCGCCGTGGTGGCGGATCACGCGCCCGGCCGAGCCGACCTGCGTCAGCCGCTGGAGCTGGTCGCGCACCTCCTGGCCGCGGCCACGGATCGGCGCCAGGACGTCGGGCGCGTCCGGATCCCCCGCCTCCGGGAGGTCCACGAAGACGCGCTCGATCTCCTCGTCGACGGTGGCGGTCAGCAGCCCGAGCGCCTCGGCCGACGTGTCCTCGGGCGCGAAGGCCGGGTCCTGCGCCTCGGAGCCGAGCGTCGTGTGCAGGCGGCCGGTGACCTCGCCGAGCAGCCGCGCCCGGGCGACGAACCGCTGCGGGTCCTCGCGCAGGTCGGCGAGCGCCAGGTCCCAGCCGTCGGTCGCGCCGGCCAGGAAGTCCTGGACGATCCCGAGCGTCGCGTCGATCAGCCGGCCGCTGTGGCCGTACCAGCCGCGCAGCGCGGCGATGTGCGGGAAGTCGCGCTCGGTGAGGAAGCGCAGGATCTCGAGCTCCGGGTTGGGACCCGCGCCGAGCTTCCTGTAGGCCTTGAGGACCAGCTTCTCGTCGATGACGATCGAGCTGTTGGACTGCTCGGCGCCCATCGGGCGCACGTCGCCGATCTCGGCGGGCAGCGACTGGCCTTCGACCGTGCGGAACTCGGCGGTGCCGGCCCCGGTCTCGACCTCGGTGTCGGTGGCGATCAGGCGCAGGAGCGCGCGGGCCGTCTCGGGGTCGCCCATCGCGTCGTAGATGGCCATGCCCTCGTTGACGCAGATGATGCCCTCGGACCAGTCGCCC
>Ga0247762_1000488_pt1 | contig 11123 bp, 6 predicted proteins | sample UWRJL081202R4_FD_181016 | JGI IMG/M metagenome (GOLD analysis project Ga0247762, IMG submission 181016) | Plant litter microbial communities from Arlington Agricultural Research Station in Wisconsin, United States - UWRJ-L081-202R-4 | ecosystem: Environmental > Terrestrial > Plant litter >...
CGGTATTCGGGAACGGGCTGGCCTGGGCTCCTATCGGGCAGCGTACCGGAGCCGGACAACGGGTCGCTGCGTATCCAAAGTGGCGTGAACCCTTGGTGTTTGTCCACCGCGAGCTGATGGAAATTTCTGATCGCCCGGTCGGGGCTGTAGACAAGGGGAACGACCAACATCAGGCCGGAGACCGGAAGGTCGCCGGCAGATGCGACCACCTTCGCGGCGATATAGCCTCCTAAGCTCTCACCCATGAGGACGATCTTCGATTGCGGACTTGTCCGATGAAGCGATCGTATCAGGCGGATGACCTCCCACACGGCCTTGTCGAAGTCAGGTTTAGGATAGCCAGACCGATGTCGCGTTCCCGCGTAGGCGGGCTTGACGACGATCGCACCTCGCGCCGCTAGACCCTCCTGAATGAGGTCGTTCAGGCCCGGAGAGATGTCGCCTGCCGGGCCACCCACAAGATTCAGAACGATCGCGCCGGATGTGGCAGGCGCAGTTTGTAGACTGGCATAGCCCACGATCGGAATACGGGTCGTTTCGACATTGATCGAGCCGAGGAAGCTGTTGACCGCTGGGTGGGTCGGGCTCTCCCATAGCGCGCATCCGTTGTCCTTCGCCTCAACAAGCGCGACAGCATCGACTGGTTTTCCGAAACGTCGAGAAAAAGCGTAATTGCAAGGATTAAGGCCCAGCCGCCTGCCAATAGCATCGAGATAGCCGGCCGGCATCCTCTCCGATGATCGAACCGGAGCGGGGTAAGTGGTGGGCACTGGCGAGGGGACAAAGAAATCGGGCGGCGGTGGCGGTGTATCTTTTGCCAGTGCGAGGCTTGCTGCCCCAATCAGCGCGGTGACGACCGCGAACTGTCGCAATGTCGATCGCGCCCGCATCACGGTTTGATAGCGGACAGTTTCAACATTCACCAGCTTCAGCGATATCGCTGGAGCTGGGACGTCACCACTCAGCGGGCGAGCGACAGAGGCATAAAATTCCCGAAACTTGATCGTGGATTGGGACAGCGTCTGTTGTCCGCCTTCTCGAAGGCGGACTGTCGCCTAACCCAACCATCAGACCCGGTCATCGAAGGGGAAGATTGCTCCGGCCGGCGACCGCTGCGGCGACGGCCGCTAAGCCCCAACTTTCGTCATTCCAGCGTCGCTGCAGGCCGATCGTGCACCGATGAATGAACGTCGGAAGTTGGGACGGCCAGAAGGAGCCGTGAGTGGCGGATTCTGGGTCTTGGCAGCTTCGGCAGCTGGCTGAACGAATGGGGTGGATGGCTCCCGCTCACGGCATCAAGGTGCCAAAGTGTGAAGGCTATCAGGCATTCACGAGCATATGGGAGCCACCCGTCATGGAGATTAGCACGATCGGCCTCGATCTGGCCAAGAACGTTTTTCCAAGTTCACGGTGTCGATGCGGACGGCAACGTGGTTGTTAGAAGGACGCTGCGTCGCGCGCAGCTTCTACCCTTCTTTGCAAGTTTGCCGCCTTGTCTTGTCGGCATGGAGGCGTGCGGCACGGCGCATCATTGGGCTCGCGAGCTGATCAAGCTTGGCCACGATGTGCGACAGATGCCGGCGGCGTATGTCAAACCCTACGTGAAGCGCGGCAAGACCGACGCAGCTGATGCGGAAGCGATCTGCGAGGCGGTGACGCGTCCGACGATGCGGTTTGTGCCGGTGAAGTCGCCGGAGCAGCAAGCAGCCTTGTCAATGCATCGGGCGCGCGACCTGCTGGTCAAGCAACGGACGCAGCTCGTCAACATGGTGCGGGCGCTGCTTGCCGAGTTCGGCATCAACATTCCTCAAGGCGTTCGTCTGGCGTTGGAGATGGCGCGCAAGATCGTTGACGGCGAGGCGCCTCCCGTGCCGAGGGAAGCGGCAAAGATCGCCGGACGATTGTCGCAGCAGGCGCTCGATACCCATGCGCAGCTTCGGGAGATCGACCTGGATCTCCTCGCCTGGCAGCGGACAAACGATATAGCCCGCCGCCTCATGTCGATCCCTGGCATCGGTCCGATCGGGGCAACGGCGTTGGCCGCGTCTGTCACCGACGCGAGCCAGTTCCGCTCAGGGCGGGAGTTCGCCGCCTGGTTAGGCCTGACGCCGCGGCAGCATTCGAGTGGCGGCAAAGAGAGGCTTGGGCGGATCTCCAAGATGGGCGACAAGTATCTGCGTACGCTACTCGTCGTCGGCATGACGTCGCTGATCAAAGGCGTGAAGCGAAAGCCGGAGACCGCCGATCCGCGGCTCGTAGCTTTGCTCGCGCGCAAGCCTGTACGGGTGGCCACCGTCGCGATGGCGAACCACACCGCTCGTGTAGCCTGGGCCATCATGGCGCGAGGCGAAACATACCGGGCCGGGCACCAGCCCAGGCTAGCGGCTTGATGATTTAGCTGGCTCGAACAAAGGAGATCAGCTTCACGAGGTTGCGAGAGCGATGCGATGTGATGGCGAACCGGTCAGACCGGGAGCAGGGACAACCCAGCGGACGTTCAAGGCGTCATAGCCTGTTGAACGAATTGGGACCCAGCTCGCGGATTCCATCAGGGCCAGCAGTTCTTTACCGACTGCACAAACAGGCCGAACAGAGAACTGCACCCGACCCTACGTCAGATCGTCAAATTACCCTTGCAACGCGGGAGCCATCCACAGAGAAAGTCCGCTTTTCACGTCTTGCCCTAAGAGCCGTCAGACGGCAATCGGCCCAAATCTGGGCGGTCCCGAGGAAGCTGCGGGCTGGCTGTTGCGGCGAGATTCTCGGGCGTTCTTTTCCGAATTGTCGCAAGCGGGAGCGGCACGCACCGCTCCCGCCAGAATATAGCAGCGGCGTTACCGCGCGCGCGCTCAGTGCAGCGCTGCTAGCACCGCCTCGGCCAGAGGCTCGCTCGAGGCCGGATTCTGTCCGGTCAGGAGGTTGCCGTCACGGACGATATGGGGACCCCAATTCGGGCCCTTCTCGTACCGCGCGCCCGACTTGCGCAGCGTGTCGGCAAGCAGCCACGGCGCATTGTCCGCGGTCCCCAGCTCGACTTCCTCCTCGTCGCTGAACGAGGTCATCGCGCGCCCGGCGAAGAGCCACTCGCCCTTCGGGCCGCGCGCGGCCAGCAGGGCGGCCTGGCCGTGGCAGACAGGCGCGATCAGAATGCCGGTTCGATCGGCCTCGGCGAGGATGCGGCCCATGTCCTTGTCCTTGTACAGGTCTTCGACCGGACCGTGCCCGCCGGGGATCACGATCGCATCGTAACGGCGCCCGTCGATCTCGGCGAGCACCAGCGGATGCGCCAGCCGCTCGGCGATCGAGTCGAGATATCGGCTGAAATGATCGACCTTTTCCTGGCCGACCACGGCCGGGTTCATGCTGTGCGGATCGACCTTCGGGGCGACGCCGCCGGGCGTGGCGATGTCGACCGAGCAGCCCTCGGCGACGAACTTCTCGTCCATCACGACGAACTCTTCGGCCCAGACGCCGCTCTCATATTTCGAGCCATCAGCGCGGGTCCAGGTGTCGGCAGCGGATAATACGATCAGGATCTTGGTCATTGTTTGTCTCCTTTTCCAGATATGCGGCCGCAGGGTGTGGGCTCCTCAGGCCGCCGCAAGCCGAGGCGATCGCTGATGCCACCCAAGCCGAAGGCGCTCCTCTGCGGACACGCGCTCCCTGCACAGGAAGCATGTCCCGAGGCTGGAAGGCGGGTGGCAAGGTGGGCGCCTGCCATAACCTGGAGGCAGTCGGTCTCTCTCGACAATGTGTAAGTAAGAAATGAAGGACGCTGGGACAAAGACTTTGCATATCCATCTGCCATGCCTGTAAAGCATCGCTCATGGAGCTGCGTCATCTTCGCTACTTTGTTGCCGTGGCCGAGACCGGCAGCCTGACCGAGGCCGCCACCAATCGGCTTCACACGTCGCAGCCATCGCTCAGCCGCCAGCTGCGCGATCTCGAGTTCGAGGTTGGTGCCGAATTGCTGTTGCGCGGTCCGCGCGGCGTGACGCTGACGCCGGCCGGGCGCGCCTTTCTCGACCACGCCCGGCTCACGCTCCTCCAGGCCGGCGAGGCCGTCGCCGCCGCGCGGCGTGCGGCGCGGCCGGTCAAGGCGAACTTTGCCGTCGGCTTCCTGACAGGCCAGGAAGTGGAGTGGCTGCGGCACGTCACCCATCTGCTGCGCGACGAACTGCAGGCGATCGACTTCCGGGTGACCAGCGACTTCTCCCCCGCGATCGCCGCGGCTGTGCAGCGCGGCGAGATCGACCTCGGCTTCTCGCGGATCGAGCAGCAGCCGAACGTGACCTACCGGGTCATCGCGCACGAGCCGATCGTCGTCATCCTGCCGCGCGAGCATCCGCTCGTCGCGCGCCGCGAGATCGACCCAGGCGAGATCGATCCGCAGTCGTTTATCGGCTATGCCGACACGCCGCATGTCCTGCGCGGGATCGTCGAACGCTATTTCCGCGAGCGCGGTCTCGCGATGGCGCCGAGCCATTTTCTCGACGGCTATGCGACCGGCATCTCGCTGGTCGCCTCTACCAATGGCGTCACCTTGCTGCCCGCTTATGTGAAGGCACTGCTCCCCGCTTCGCTGGTCAGCCGCCCGCTCGCTGGCAACGCGCCGGTGATCGAGATCGCGGCCGGCTATCGCGCAGACAATCCGTCACCGATCCTTGCCGTTTTTCTGCGTAATATCGACCGGCTCGTTGCGGCGCGGGCCGCGGAGGCCGCCAACGGCGACTTGGAGACGCCTGCGCGATAGGCGGCCCGCATCGGAAAACGTGAGCTGAACGGCAGGCTTGCGCTACGCGCGACCGATCACCGGCCTTTCCGCTAACGACCCAACTCTAGCCAAAAATTAGAAGGTGAATGAACGTCGAGTTTGGGGTGGCGGGCAAGTAGGCCTAAGTGTCGTTTTATGGGTCAGGTGTTCAATACTGCTGCCGATGCCACCGCCACTGGTAGGACACGATCAACGGGCAGCCAAGCTTACTTAAGCGTCGACACAGGGTCCGTTAATCCATCGCCCTGGACGAAAAGGGCGCGGTCGAACCACGGATCACCAGAGAAAAATCGACATGGCGTGTGGTGGGCTCATGACGCTCCAGCGGCTTCCCGATCGCCTCGATCAACGATTCCAAGGCTATCGCCGTCATTTCCACGATCGGCTGGCGGATCGTCGTTATTGCCGGCCAGATCGTCCTGGAGATGGGACTGTCGTCGAAGCCCGCCACGGAAAGCTGCTCGGGAACGGCGATGTTGCGGCGAAGCGCAACGGAGATCACGGCCGCGGCCATGTCGTCGTTGCTCGCAAAAATTGCGCTGGGAGGCATGGGCAAGGCCAGGAGGCTTTCGGCCGCGTGGAGACCGGAATCGAACGTGAGGTCGCCTTCCACCACCAGGCCGGCTTCCAGGGCGATCCCGTGCGCCTGGAGCGCATCGCGATAGCCTTCATAGCGGGTGCGGCTGATAAAATGAGACTTGGCGCCCCGCACGAAACCGATCCGCCGATGGCCGAGGCCGATCAGATAGCCGGTCATCTCGCGGGCTGCAGCGACGTCGTCGATGCGGACGGAGGACATGTCGGGCAGTTCGCTGCCGGACGAGAGAGCAATCAGCGGCACGTTCAGGCGATCGATCCATCCGGTTCCGCTGGCAGCCTCGCAATAGGGCGCGGGCAACAGGAGCGCGTTCGCGCCGCCTGCCACCATGGCGGACAGCGCATCGCGCAGGGCGATGTCGTTCGGATCCTCGATCCGGCGGATCATCAATTGGGCGCCAAAGCGGGTTGCGGCGTCGAGCGCGCCGACCAGCAACGCACTCACGAACGCGCTTTCCGGATTATTATAGAGCAGACCGATGCGGACCGGAGCCGCGCTGGCCAGAGCGCGCGCGGCCGCATTGGGCGTATAGTCGAGATCGGCGATCGCCTGGAGCACGGCCTCCCGCGTCTGGGGGAGAACGCGCCGGCCATTGATCACATTGGAAACCGACATGGGCGAGACGCCCGCATGCTTGGCCACCGCGTGCATCGTGACCGCACTGCTGGATCGCCTGGTCTTCTGTCGGTCGCTCATTCCCCATTATGAGCGCAACGGGTCGTGTAGCGCTACTAAAAATCGTTTGACAGAAGGTTTCGGATTATAGATGTAGCGCTACAACCGGCGTAGATCGGCGAGGGAGGGGGTTTGGCGCATCATTGCATGCCGACGTTTCCCGAATATGGCCGCCAAGGCGGTGCTCAGTAGGGACAGATTTTCACATGGCCGACCTTCCAACCTTTACCCGCCTTTCCGGCGCCGCCAGCGCTGCGGCGATCGCCTTCATTCTCGCGGCCCCTGCCCATGCCCAGGCCGAAGCGCCCGCTGGGGAGATCGCGGCAGCGCCGGTCGTGATCGACGCCGCGCCGGAAGAGGAGATGGCCGGCGAGATCGTCGTCACCGCGCAGAAGCGCCGCGAGCGGCTGCAGGACGTGCCGCTTGCTGTGACCGCGCTCAGCGGCGACGCGCTGGCCAACCGCCAGGTGAACGACACCAGTTCGCTGACCCAGGCCATTCCCTCGCTCACCTTCCAGCAAGGCCCCAATCCCACCAGCACCACGCTGCGCATCCGCGGCGTCGGCACCGCCCTGTTCGGCCAGGGCGTCGAATCCTCCGTTTCGGTGGTGGTGGATGGCGTCGTCCAGGCGCGCCAGGCGCAGGGCTTTGCCGATCTGGCCGATATCGAGCGCGTGGAAGTGCTGCGCGGCCCACAGGGCACGTTGTTCGGCAAGAATTCGAGCGCCGGCGTGATCAGCGTCGTCACCGCCCGCCCCTCGGACGATTTCGAAGGCAAGATGGACGGCACCATCGCGGAACATGGCGAGTATCGCGTCAAGGGCACGGTCTCGGGCCCCCTGACCGACACGCTGCGCGCGCGCGTCACCGGCTTCTACAATGATGTGCGCGGCATCACCTACAACACCACGCTGGACCGTCACGTGAATGGCCAGGACAGCTGGGGCGTCCGCGGCAAGCTCGAATGGGATGCCACGGACACGCTCAACATCCTGGTGAGCGGGGAATATCGCAAGACCAATTCGGATTGCTGCATCTCCTCCTCGATCAGCGTGCGCAATCCGGTGGTCGCGCTGCTGGAGGGGCCGGTCGTCGCCTCGCCCACCAACCGGCGCGTGTCGGAAGACACGTTGACCTATGCCAACAGCAATCAGAAGACCTTCTCGGTCCAGGCGGATTGGGATCTGGGCGCGGCCACGCTGACGTCGATCACCGCCTATCAGGATTATTATCTCAAGGTGAATCAGCCGATCGACCGGATCGATTCGGCCCCCGTCCTGTTCGTCGGCACCGGCGCCGCCTATGCCTCGTGGAACTATAACCAGGGTATCCTCGATCTCTCGCAATTCTCGCAGGAGATCCGCATCGGATCGAACGGCAGTCGCGATCTCACCTATGTCGCCGGCGTGTTCTACAGCCATGCGGACATCAAGCGGCCCTTCGAGCGCCGCCGGGCGCTGTGCGCCGTGGGCGTCATCGGCCAGCCCTGCGCCGCTCCGACCTATCAGTCGTCCTCCAGCTTCGCCCAGCTCAAGACCAACAGCATCGCGGCCTTCGGCCAGGCCGAATATCGCATCATCGGCGGCCTGAAGGCGATCGGCGGGCTGCGCGTGCAATATGAGGAGGGCGAAAATTACGGCGCCCAGCTCGGCACGATCGCGGCGGGCGACACGCTCCTGCCCGGCATCTCCAGCGGCAGCGGCACGCTGAAGGACAATGATACCGCATTCACCGGCAAGGCCGGCCTGCAATATGAGTTCAGCCGCAACCTCCAGGTCTATGGCGCCTATACGCGCGGCTATAAGGGCATCGGCTACAATATGGAGGCGGCGACGAACTTCGCCACCCAGACCTCGCTCAGCCCCGAGCATGTCAATGCCTATGAGCTGGGCCTCAAGGGCCGCACCGCGGACGGGACGCTCAGCATGGCGGTCGCCGTCTACCGCGCGGATTATTCGAACCTGCAGGTCCAGGCCAATCGCGGCGATCCGCTGACCGGCATCACCTCCTTCGTCGCCACCAATGCCGGCACCTCGCGCTCGCAGGGCGTGGAAGTGGAGGCCACCTTGCGCCCCACCCGCAGCTTCTCGGTGGACGCATCCTTCGCCTATACCGAATCCACCGTGGACATCGACGGCCTCAACTGCCCGCTGCAATTCCAGGCAGCGGCCCCCACGCTGACCGGCAATTTCCCGGTCAACAGCTGCTACCGCGCGCGCACCACCGCCAATGGCGTGACGACCACCTCCACGCCGCAGCAGAATCTGCGCAATGCGACGCTGCCGGCATCGCCTAAGTTCCGCATCACCCTCGCCCCGCGCTGGGACCAGGACATCAGCGAGACCCTGGCGGGCTTCGTCCAGGTGGGCGTCAATTTCCAGAGCCGCCAGCAATTCGCCATCGAACAGGATCCCCTGCTCGAGCAGAAGGCCTATACGCTGGTGGACGCGACCATCGGCCTGCACACCGTGGATGATCGCTATACCGTCTCGCTGTTCGTCAAGAACCTGTTCGACGTGAATTACTATACCAGCGTCAGTCACAATTCGCTGATCGCCACGGCCGCCAATCCGTTCGATCTGACCGCGACGTACAATAAGGATGCCGATCGCTATTTCGGCGCATCGCTGGGCGTCCGCTTCTAAATGACGGGCCGGCACGGTATCGAAAGGGCGAGAGGATGAAGCGTGGTCTGGCGGCCCTGGCCGCAGCAACGATGATCGTCTCCTCGATCGCCAGCGTGCCGGCCCTGGCCGCACCCCGCGCGGCCCCGGCGGCCCGGCCCAACATCATCCTCATCGTGCTGGACGATGTCGGCTTTTCGGATATCGGGGCGTTCGGATCGGAGATCCGGACCCCGTATATGGACGCGCTGGCGCGGGATGGGCTGCGCTACAACCGGTTCGACAGCAAGGCCGTGTGCACCGCGACGCGCGCCGCGCTGCTGACCGGGCGCAACAACCAGACCGTGCGCATGGCGGACCTCCCCGCGGTGACGCCGGACCCGGAGAACCTGACCAAGGACCGCGACGAGCTGGCGCCGAACGGGCAGATGCTGGCAGAGGCCCTGCGCGCGGACGGCTATGCCACTCATGCCATCGGCAAATGGCATCTCGCCCCCGAATTCGAAGACGGCACGCCGGGCCGGAACGCGTCCTGGCCACTGCAGCGCGGCTTCGACGATTTCTACGGTTTCATCGCGGGATGGACCGATCAATATCATCCGGCGCTGATCCAGGGAAATGCGCCTCTGCTCAGGCCGGACCGGCCGGGCTATCACCTGTCCGAAGATCTGATCGACCATGCGATCGCCGCGCTCAGCGACACCTCCCGCCCCAATTTCGTCTATCTGGCATTGGGCACGGCGCATGCGCCGCTGCAGGTGCCGGCGGCCTATAGCGATCATTATGCCGGCATCTATGAAAAGGGATGGGATGCGATCCGGCTGGAGCGATTCGAGCGGTTGAAGGCGCAGGGCATGATCCCCGCCAACACCGTCCTGCCCCCCGCCAATCCCGGCGACCGCGCCTGGACCAGCCTGAGCGCCGACGAGCAATTGGTGTTCGCCCGCTTCATGGCGGTCTATGCCGGATTCATCGAACATGCCGACGTGCAGATCGGACGCCTGGTCGCCGAGCTGAAGCGGACCGGCCACTCTGACAACACATTGATCGTCCTGCTGTCGGACAATGGCGCCGCGAGCGAAGCGGGCCAGACCGGCGCGTTCGAGGGCATGTACAGGCCCAACCAGCCGAGCATCGCGGAGATGAAGGCGCGCCTGGCGGAACTCGGCACGGACAAGACCCAGGGCGAATATCAGCGGCCCTGGGCGATGGCGGGCGTGAGCCCGTTCCGCCGCTACAAGGTCTGGCCCTATCTGGGCGGCGTGCGCACCCCGTTGATCGTGTCCTGGCCCAGGGTGATTCATGACGGCGGCGCGATCCGGCATCATTATGTCGATACGGTGGACATCGCGCCCACCTTGCTCGATGCGGCCGGCACGCGCTTTGCCGGCAGCGTCGACGGCGTCCGCCAGATTCCCGTCGCGGGGCGCAGCTTCCGCGCCAGCCTCTCGTCGGCCAGGGCCCGCGAGACGCGCACCGTCCAGTTCTTCGAACTGCGCGGCAATCGCGCCATCACCTCGGGCAAGTGGCGCGCGGTCGCGCTCCATCGCACCGGCAGCGATTTCGCCACCGACCGATGGGAGCTGTTCGACCTTTCGCAGGATCCCGCCGAAGCGAAGGATCTGTCGCGCACGAACCCGAAGAAGCTGGCCGAAATGCAGGCGCTGTGGTGGCGCGAGGCGCGAAAATACAGCAGTCCGCCCCTGACGGAGGCCGCCCCGCGCTTCCTGAAGCGCACCGTGCTGCAAGACGCCTTCGAGAAGGACAAGCCGTGACGCCAGCTTTGGACGAACAGACCGCCTGGCCCCCCAGGCGGACCGCCTGGTTCGTCGCAATCGTGCTGATGCTGGCCAATACCATGGCCTTTGTCGATCGGCAGGCGCTTGCGCTTCTGGTCGAGCCGATCAAGCATGACCTGGGCGCCTCCGATACGGCGATGAGCCTGCTCTACGGCCTGAGCTTCACGCTCTTCTACGTCGGGGTGGGCATTCCCGTCGCGCGGCTGGCCGATCGCTCCAATCGCCGCAACATTATCGCGGCGTCGATCTTCGTGTGGAGCCTGGCGACCGCGGCATGCGGCCTGGCGAGCTCCTTCGGCGCGCTCTTCATCGCCCGCATCGGCGTGGGCGCGGGCGAGGCCGGATTCAGCCCTTCGGCCTATTCGCTGCTGGCAGACTATTTCCCGCGCGACCGCCTGGCTTCGGCGATCGGCGTCTACCAGATGGGGGTCTATCTGGGCGGCGCGCTCGCCCTGGTGATCGGCGGGCTGGTGGCCAGCGCATTGCCGCCGGAGAGCCTGATCACGCTTCCCCAGATCGGCACGATCAAAGGCTGGCATGTCGTGTTCCTGGCGCTGGGCGTGCCGGGACTGCTGCTGTCGCTGCTGGTGCTCGCCATCCGCGAGCCCAGGCGCCGCGGCGTGGTGGCCGACGCGGGATCGGTGCCGCTCACG
>Ga0247762_1000490_pt1 | contig 11078 bp, 29 predicted proteins | sample UWRJL081202R4_FD_181016 | JGI IMG/M metagenome (GOLD analysis project Ga0247762, IMG submission 181016) | Plant litter microbial communities from Arlington Agricultural Research Station in Wisconsin, United States - UWRJ-L081-202R-4 | ecosystem: Environmental > Terrestrial > Plant litter >...
CATGCCTAATACAGTATTCCCAGTACATGCAGTAGTGTATGAGGACGACGAACTGGCAGAGGAATGGTTAGCCGAAGGGGCCGAGATTATCCAGTCCAAGGGTCACACCTTTGCTCAGAAATGTAACCAAGCCTTTGAAGAAACCAACTATCAATATACTTTGTACATAGGTGAGGACGTAGAGTTTGAGCCCGACTGGTATAGGGATATCCACGAATACTTTGGAATCGCCGGGGTAGTTGGGACCAACGACCTACTCTATGCTAATGAACTAAGATCAGCACACCTAATAGTAAGCAGACAATACGTCCTAGATTTTGGGGGTAGTTGGGACGGCAAAGGTATATTATTCCATGACTACATACACAACTTTGTAGACACTGAAACAATAGCAAAAGCCAGGGGTAGCGGGCAATGGAGATATGCACCCAACATTATAATAAAACACAACCACCCAGACACTGGCCGGGTAGCGGTAGATGAAGTATACACAACAGCCTTAAACACTTTCAACATAGACAGACTAGACTACCAAGCCAGATACCAACGATACAACTAAAAGACTAGTACTAGTACAAAAGTACTAGACAACTAAGTCACTAAACCTAAAAACCCTGCTATGTTTCAAAAAGTCAAATTTTAGGGTCTGGGGATGGATCGTTTTTACAATTAATTAATACTTTTTACCCATTATATCATACAAATAAGCCCATATTCGGCGGTTTTAGGCCAAATATGAGCAGTTTGACAAGATTTTGGGCAATTTAGTCAAATGTCCGGGCATATTTTAGGCTCTTCGTAATGTCTAGGGGGTGTGAACACCCTAAATATGTATGATATAATAGCCATTGCAGACACCTTAACATGCTGACAACGGGTTAGCCGGTCCAGATGACAGGGAACAGAGGCAAAATTACAGACCCAATAGGCCCAAAAGTCAAAGAATGACAGGGTGAGGGTCTAAAAGTGTTTCCAAAAACAAATATAAAAAATTTTACGAGTGTGACATTTGCCCAAATTGTGTAGGGTCCGGGCAGTTTTGACAGTCTTCGTAATGTCTTGTGGGGAGTGTTAACACACCCCCGACATTCCCACGAATGGGAATGGGGGGCTTTGTTATAGGATATCCCAATAGGCCTGCTTGTCATCAACTAGAATGGACGAATTCTTATAGTCAAACAGCAATCCATAGGTGTGTCCACCAGTTGACCAAGACACATAGAATGACCTAGTGAGAAAGTCGTGTAGGTCCAAAGAACGCTCATAGGTAGAAGTCTGATGAGCCTTACGATTCTTTAGCCTCCAAGGGGGTAGATCGAATGAATAGTCAGCAAGAATCTCATTCCAATAGACTTCCTCCATACCCCGCTGAGTCCTATACCAAATAGTGAATCCATGATCTGAATAGAGCCACTTATCTAAGTAATAGTCGGTTCGATTGTCAACCTTATATGAATAGTCACGGACAGTAATCGTGTCGAAGGCATGTTCAGTCATAGGGCAAGCCTACCACGGATCGGGCCTCCTGTCAACTCTTCGTAAGGGGAGGGTGTGTTAACACACCCCCGCAATTCCCAATCCCCGAAGGGAAAGGGAAAAGGGGATTGTGTTAGAGCATCTCTACATTGTCAGCCCAAAGGCCGAAATGGTCATCAACGAATTGAGCCATTTCCTGACCATCAAGGTCGTCGGGATTGACGCTCTGCTGATCGCACCAATCGTCAAGGATATAGTCCTCAACGGTAACCTCAATGCGGAATGTAATCAACTTACGTCCTCTCCATCACCATCAACACCAAGGGCGACAACAATCTCGCCGGTATTGTCCTCGAAAAAGATTGCATCGGGATAGTTCTCAGCAATCCACTGATCCTGCCACTGCGTAGGCTTGAGAGCCATTATTTACTCCTAGGGTAGAGCCAAGGTGGGGGACGAATGTCCCCCACCTAAAACAATGGATCAGACCTGGACCAGAGACTTCACAGCCTTGAGCAGGCCATTGTTCTCAGCATTCCAGACCGGATTGAAACCGCTTCGTGAAGCAGCGACATTCTCCATGGAATTGTCACCACGACCGCCACGATTCCACATCAACTCTTCGTTCAGAGCATTGTAGGCACCATAGGCCGTTCCAAAGATCGGCTTGATCGTCTCACTGACCCAGATATCCCAAAGCACGTCCTTGCGCTTCTCAAAGCGAGTAACGCCAGCCTTGGTGTCGTTCGGGGCATAGATCGACTGGATCAATTCCTCAAACTGGATATTGGTAATGGTCGTGTCAGCCAGGACCGACATTTCCTCTTCCCACAGGTCAATGTAGGTATCGGCCAGGGCCAGAGCCTCACGGGCAGCCTGAACCTTTCCCTGCATCGACTGAGTGTGACGAATCTTGAACGTCTGCTTAGCACCGCTAAGCGCAATGTTCAGGGTATTCGCACACACAACGCGAATGGGGGTAACCGATGCCTGAATGGCAGCACTACCATCATGGGAGGTAGAGACAAGGAGGTAGTTGTCCACATCGTCACCACCCAGCGAGGTAGAACGATCAAGGGCCAGCGATCCAAAGACCTTGGTACCATTCTTGATAGAACCGCCAGTCTCCCAACGCCCGCCGTCAAGCAGAGCATCGCCAAAGGCAAACAGTTCCTCATTCTGGAAAGGCTTGTAACGCTCGCCCACATAGCCGAGAATGTCAGAACCACCGAAAGGCGAAGTCCTAACAGTGCGGAACTGATCCTTGAAGGCAAAGTAACCCTCAGGAACCTCGACAGGCTCGACGCGGACATTCCAGTCCGAAAGGTGAGCAGCGGCAAGCATCTCCGAGGTATTGACCTCTTCCTCAAGCACAGTACCCAGACCATGCCAAGCAGGCTCACGGAGGGTGACGAACGTGGCAACTTCCTGGCCGTCAATAACGCCAGTCTCAATAGCATCCATTATGAATACCTCTTTCTTGCCCTTTCGGGCGATTCGGTGAGGGAGGCTCCCTCAACTCATGACCTAAGACTACACCCAAGGCCCTGGGAAGTCAAGCCCCAGAGGCCCTACCCAGTGTGAGCCTCGTCACACTACAGAGAGTGACTGGAACGGGGCATTTCGTCACTCTTCGTAAAACGGGGGTGTGTTAACACACCCCCGCTATACAAATTCCCAATTAGCATCAATGTCAAAGAATTCTCCGCAGGTATGGCAAAAGAAATTCTCGTCATCGGCATCAACGATATTAGGAGAGTCAAGCATTTCAACGAGGCCGCTCTCAAGCAACTCAACATCAATGGACAATGATGCCCCAGTGATGAACATTTGAACTTTATGTCCTGTGTGTGTCATTATGCTCCCGAAACTAGATTCGAACTAATACCTGCAACATCCAGAGTGTTGTGTGCTTCCATTACACTATTCGGGACTGGTAGGCCATGAGGGGATCGAACCCACCTCCATAGATTAAGAGTCTATTGCATCACCACAATGCTTATGGCCCAAGGCTCTCAAGGTAGGAATCGAACCTACAGGGTAGATGATTAACAGTCATCTGCAACTGCCAATAGTTGCCCCTTGAGAATAGTACCGCGACAAGGAATCGAACCTTGCTACCCCGAAGGGAAGGGGGTTACAGCCCCAAATGTGTCCCAGCACTCTCGGCAAGGCGCTCGTAGAGGGAAATCGAACCCTCAACTCATGGTTGACAACCATGCATGTTACCTTTACACCATACAAGCAAAGCACCACGACTAGGAATCGGACCCAGGAAGGCAAGGGTTGGAATCTCGCCACCGCCCAGCGGTCATGGCAGGTGCCCCGAAGGGCTATTAAATTATAGCATAGACTACCGCTTGCCCTCCTTGATAGCCTCAACAACCTTACGAACCTGCTTAGCAGACTTGTTGTTGATGAACTTACCGTCACGCTTACGCACGACGACACGGACGGAGGTCCCGAAACGGGTGTCCCACACTTCAACCTTCATTGTATTACCTTTCTTTGCCTTTCGGCGGTTAGAACTGGTTACGGTTACCAGTCAGTTTAGCCCTCAAGTCCTCAAGGGCTTGGTCATTAGCACTCGCAGGGAGCGGGTACTCATTCTTCCAGCACTCAAAAGCCACGTCCACAACGTCCTTAGCCAACTTCAAGGAAGTGTCGTGGAATGCCTTCAAATGCTTGATGTGCTGAATCTTCTTGTAAGAAGAACGGGCATGGGCACGGTCATGGCTGTAATCCATGAACAGTTCCACGGTGCGGTTAGCCGAAGCCAGGAAGGTCAGGTACTGCTCCCTGGTCACGGTCTGGTTGTCGATCATCTTGTCCCTGTCTCTCTCACTTGGTATACCCTAAGGGTACACCCGATCACCCCGAAAGTCAAGCCAGGACAGCCCTAGGATCGGGTGACCTACGTCACATTCGTAAAACGGGGGTGTGTTAACACACCCCAAATCAAGGTTAGCGTCCTAACCTATATCCAGGTTCGGGCAAATATTGGCTCGTTCGTAAAAGGAGGGTGTGCTAACACACCCCCGCCATTCCCTAAGGAATTTTTGGGGGTAGTCTAATATTGACTTTCCACTGTTAGATCATCGAATTCACGAAGGTCTAAACCTTGATCTAGGGCATAGTCCCTAGCAAAGGCATAGATATTATCGTCGTGAATGGAGACATTGACAGTGATGGCTTCCTTATTGAAGGAGACGATAATCATTAGAATTCCAACTTTCTATTGATGAGATTGTCAACTGAATCGTAGGGGTAGCCAAGGTCATACAATTTAGACTTGGCAAATTCAAAGATAACTGAATTTGGAATGGTGACAACGATATCAACGTCCTCACCATCAGACATATGAATTTTCACCAGTGTACTTCCTTTGCATAGTAATTACCACTCGCCAGTCGAGGGATAACATAGTCGTCCAATGTCCAACCCGCAACATCGAAACCTTCAATTACAATCAAGTCTCTAAGCGAATCATATTTGGCGGTATAGTTGGAGGGAAGGTAACGCTGAATAACCCTAAGGTCACCCTTTACAGTAGCGCGTCTCATGCAAGCCACCTAACAACCTGAGTAAGAATGTACAATGCCGCCATTGCGAGGAAGGCGAATCCAACACCATACATCATAGGACAATCCAAAGAATCAGAGGAATCCAGAAAAGCAGGCTCAGCAGAATCCCAATAAGGACGCCACCCAAGGCATTGTTATTTTGGTACATTACACTCCGTAGACTAGTGGAAGAACAAGGTCATGGTATTTGCGGTCGGCATCCATTTCAGCCGTTTCTCCGGTAAAGACACTAACGGCCTTACCATTGTAGACAGCGAATGCGGGTAGGCCATCCACAGGCTCCCACAATTCGACCATATAGATATTCCTATAACGCTGGACAATGAGTTCAGAGCCATACTGGTCAGACATTGCTTCCCCTAACGACGATCCAGATAAGCGCCTGCAATTGGGCGGGCGAGACAGAATAGGATTCAGCCAATTCAATGATGACATTCTCCATCAAGTCATACATTCCCTTATTGGCATCCAACCTATTATAACCGGCAGCCCTAATCATCCACACATCAATGGTAACGACATTCATGTCACCAGCGATATTCTTAGCGAATGAATTAGTCTTTCGACCATTCAATGCCTTGATGCCTTTTTCCATGACAGCATTAGCCATCTTGATATTGTTACCCAAGGCAGGAACGTCATGCCCCTCCAAAAACAATACCGCATTAGTAATGTTTTGTGTCCACCGAGTGCGAGGGGAGAATGCAGCAATTACCCCAGCAGCATGATCCAATGGAATAGAATTGCGGGTAGCCAATTCAATAGCAACCTTTTGAGCCTCATTGTACCAAGTAGCGGCTTGCATTGTTTGTGCCATTGTGGCATTGCCAATGATGGAATTGTAGGTGTCGAGGATGGAATCGTAGTCCGGTGCTTCGTTCATAGGTACATCCTCTCATGGATCGGCCCCAGAGTCAAGCCCTGGACGTGTGAGCCTCGTCACACTCGGGGGATTTGCCAAGCCTTCGTAAAACGGGGGTGTGTTAACACACCCCGCCCTTACGGGGTAGGAATGTAAATGAATCCATTATCCGAATACTGCTTATGAATGATACCCTTTTTACAGGTAAGCATTTTCGGGGTAGGAGTAGCATTGTAGTTATCCAATGCTGCCCACTGGTCAAACGTCTTCTCAATGGTAACCCACTTACCATCACGCTTGATCTTGATACGAAACAGACCAAAGTCAGTCATGCTGCACTCCCAGGAATCCACGCAAGCCTACCGGCCAAAGCCTCGCGCTCACTGACAATGGCAGCCACAAAAGACTCCATATCAACGTCACGAATGTCAGCAATGTGCTTAGAAATACTCACCCAATCATAGGCAGGACAAACAGTAGCAGCCAGCCAAAGGCCCCAGCGAGTATCGTCATCGGCAATCTCAAAGATTCGATCCATGACAGTAGTAGTAATGTATGGGTGGAAAGCGGCATCAATCGTCATTCTTGTTCCTATGCTTGATCTTACGGGTGTACTTGGACTTATTACGGTGAGGCACGGCGGCATTACTCCTACGGAGTTCGTGAATCCTCCATACTTTCTCTTTCTGCTTTGTGCTCATAGGGAGAGTCTACACCCTAGGGCCTCGGTTGTCAAGCCCACAGCCGCCTTGGCGGTGTGGGGCATCTCACATCCCTTCGTAAAAGCGGGGTGTGTTAACACACCCCCGCCTTTCTATTTGAAAGGAAAAGTTTCTTGCATCAAAGCCTTTAGTTTGGGCTTTTCATCACTGTCAAGAATGTATTCAGTGATGGTATCCCAATCATCATGGGCATAAGCCTCAGCCTTTTCGCGGGTAGAGAATGCAGCATAGAATTCTCCAGTCACATAGTCATAGACCACAAAGATTACCATGAGGGATCAAACATCCAATCATCGGACATTTCCATTCGACGGTAAACGTCGGCCTTGATGGATTCGTCAGATCCATACTTGAGGCCACGGCAGTCACCCATTTCGTGACCACAGCAGGGGTAGTCTTCACACATTCTTTTCACGCTTTCCATGAATCTCGCAGTAGTTTTGGGGGAAGTGTTTGTCAAGGAAAGGACGCAATTCCTTGAATGTCTTGACCTTAGGGGACTTGGTAATTACCTTACCCCCACGAACGTCATAGACCTTGACTTGAAGCAAAGTCGTCCTCCCAATCATCGAATCCGAACATAACGTCCCAGCAAATGCCGCACGTCTTTGAAATGAGCAGTTCACGCTCACTAGCGTCGAGGTAGGGAAAAGCGACCTGAACATAAGCGCCATTACGCCACTTTTCAACGTCAGAGGCCTGAACCTTGAGACGAAACTCCTTACCGCAATCGCGGCAGAAAACAATAATCACTTGGACTCCTTGAGGGTCTTGAGGAATGCATTGTTGAGGTTGGCAACCTCTTTTGCCTTTTCCGCCTTGAGAATGGCCTGCTTACGCAGCCATTCCTCACGGGCGATGGTCTTGAGTCCACGCGGGGTCTTGTTCATTCTCTTGCCTCTCTGACTTGGTACCCTCATCCTCTCATGGATCTGGGCAGAAGTCAAGCCCTGTCGGCGTGTCGGAATCTCGGGCGTGTCGTGGAGCCTTCGTAAGCCGGGGGTGTGTTAACACACCCCCGCATTATCACCTATTGATGATAATGGGGATTCTCAGTATTCCAGCAATTCCCGCTCCCAATCGGCCAATGGCGGGTAGGTCGTTGTTGGAATCCACTGCTGATTGAATTCATACGAATCAAGCAGAGTCAGAATGCCCAACTTGGAAAAGCCGGGGAACAGTTCAGACATATCCTTGATTACCTGATGCTTATGAGAATAGTCCTCAATGTTGAGCCTAGCCCATGCACGAACAATGGCCCGGTCCTCATTGGTCAATTCGCTAAGATCAAGATTCTCGTCAGGGAAATGACGCCACTTTTCCACCAGCATCAAAGAAATGACGGCATCGACGGTAAGGTCATTTGAGGCATCCATTGCCTCGACGGTATTGATAATCTGGTAAACGGTACTCACTTGGACTCCATTTTGGCGAGAAGGTCATTGTAAACCTGGAAAGCCTCAAGCCAACGCTCGGCATTGGGCTGACCCATTTCCTGGGCATCAAGGTACATATTGAGCATTCGGTTCATCATAGCGACAACATAGTCACGGTTTTCCATTACTTACTCCAATTTTCGACAACAATGTATTGATGCTCATGCTCACAAGCCTGGCAAGCAATGAAATTCCAGCCATTGTAAATGTCACCACAGACAAGGCACTTACGAAGGCGATTGCCGCCAATCGGCTTGACGGTAAGGGTAATAACGTTCATTCAGATCATCTCCGCAAAGGTATCGGCAACAATGGCCCAGAACACGACACCATTAGTATCGCCCCAGAACTTGCATTCATCAATCATTTCCTCAGCGTCAATGAAGTTATTGACGATGACCATTTCGGTGGCAGTCATTCTACGCATTTCCATTTCCTATCGTTCGTCCTAGGACGATCCTACACCCTGGGAGCCCCAGAGTCAACCCCGCTACGGCGTGTCGGAATCTCGGGCGTGTCGGGCTGATTTGACTATCTTCGTAAGACGGGGGTGTGTTAACACACCCCGCCTTTCCTATTCAAAGGGGTTTCTATTCTGATGTTTGATTTCATTCTGCACTATCTTGACAATACTGCCAATCAAGAGAATGGTAGTAATGCAGCCGAGGGTAGGGTTGATGAGGAATGCCATACCCAGCATAATCATTGCCATAGGTAGGGTTACCATGACTAGGCACCCTAGGTTCAATCCAGCCAGAAACATTACCATACCTCATTCAGTTCGATATCCACAATGGTGGGATTGAAGGATTGGAAGCATTCATGGCACATGACCATATCAAGGTCACGATCCCAGTTAGTGGAGGGACGATCACAGATTTCACAATCAAGCATGGTATTCCTTAGTAGTAGTTTGCTGCCTAGGGCTCACCCTACATAGTAGGTTTATTTGCCTAGGTGGATTTTATAGCGTCTTACCGCTTGATCCAGATGCAATCACAATCACCTGGAGGGCACTTATCACACGTCATTATTCACCCCACAACTCATCACAATCAGCACAAAACTCCTCATTGTTGAGAAGCCAATTCTCTCCACACAGGTGGCACTTACGCATTTCCTTACCCTCTTTCTATCTACTAGGTACATCCTCTCATGGCTACCCCCGAAAGTCAACCCGACACGCCGTAGATGTGACTAAGGCCACATGGATCGGCCCTACTTGACATCCTTCGTAAGACAGGGGTGTGTTAACACACCCCCGAAGGGGCTTACCTAGATGAAGGTAAGGTTGACGTTGCTGCCATCCTCCCTACCAAAGGCCACATCCAGGGCAGCGCAGCGGTAGCACGCCTCCATGACAGTCACATAGTCATGGTCAAGGGTGACGTAGAAGGAGGCGGGGTAGGAGCAGTACTCACAGGTGATTTCCATACCCCTAGAATACATGGCTGTGGTGGGTGTGTCAAGTCCAAAAAGTGTGGGGCATCTCACACTCCTTCGTAAGATGGGGGTGTGTTAACACACCCCCGCCCCCTTGTCAAGTGACAAGGGTTAAGGTTGGGATAAGCCTAGCCTATGGGCTAGTAAACCTCATCCAATTCAACAATGACAATGTTGGGATTGAAGGCATGGAAACAGTCATTGCATAGGCGCATATCCATATCCTTGTCAATGGTAGTGGCGTAGTTATCGCACAGTTCACACATTGTAGTCATACTTCCTATCAGCGAGGTAAATGAATGCGAAGACGGGTAGGTGGGCAAGGGCATATAGCCCTATGATTAGGAGGAAGTAGATCATGGTATTGCCTTTCAGACGGTGAAGATACGGGGGTCATTGCCATTCCAGACAAACCCATTGTTAGTGAACTGCTTGTGAATGACCTTTGTCTTAGTGGTCATCATCTTCGGGGTAGTGATTGCATTGTAAGCGGCACAAGCATCCGCCCACCCGAAATGCTTTGAAACGGTGTACCAATTGCCATTCTCGTCAATGGTCTTGACGCGAATCAATTGCTGCCCCTGAGAAACGCCCTTTGCCATGATGAACCCTTTCGACTGGATGACCTACGGTCAGTCTACCCCCGCGATCCCCGATCCGTCAAGCCCCAGAGGCTGTGCGGACTATAAGTTTTGGATAAGAGAACGATAAGGCGCATCGTTCATCTCACCCAGATTTACCAGGTTTTTGAAAATAGAGTTTGGAATATGATATAATGTGGTATGAAAAAATGTTCAAAATGTAGGCAGTCTAAGCCTTATGACGAGTTTCATCTAAGTTCTAATAGTCCAACTGGACGCACTGGATACTGCAAGTCTTGTGTAAAGGCTTATGGTAAGCGTAGATATAAAAGAAAAACTCCAACTAACGGCCTATGCAGAGTCTGCGGAGTTCAGCCCAAAGATCGTAAACGCGCCATCTGTAAGTCTTGTGTTTATAAAGAGCGTATCTCTAGTCAGTATGGTCTTACTATCGAACAGTATAATCTCATATTGGTAAGTCAGGGAAATGTGTGTGCTATTTGTAATGCTACCGGCCCGCTTTGTATAGACCATGACCATTCGTGTTGCCCAGGTATCCATACTTGTGGTAAGTGCATTAGGGGTTTGCTTTGTCGTAATTGTAATACTGGTCTGGGCTTATTAAAGGACGACCCTCAAAGACTATCCAAAGCCATAGATTATTTAAGACATAGCAAAACCCACCAGTACTTAGACTAGTGGGCTTGCTACTTTTTACTTGGAGTACTTCTCCTTGGTTTTTTCCTGTATGGACTTGCCTGTTTCGTTAGCCTTGTCGGTGGCCTCGTTGGCGTCCTCGTTATTGGCATTAACACTTGGAGCATTAGGATCGTCGGTCTGGTCCCCACTGGCATCTGCCACTGGCTGGCCTAGGTTAGCCTCGTTAGTTGTGCCCTTCAATTCGCTTGTCTTTTGAATAGTCTCATCAACGTCCTTGGCTTTTGGGTCTTCGGCGTTGGCTTCTTTAACTCCAC
>Ga0247762_1000491_pt1 | contig 11076 bp, 9 predicted proteins | sample UWRJL081202R4_FD_181016 | JGI IMG/M metagenome (GOLD analysis project Ga0247762, IMG submission 181016) | Plant litter microbial communities from Arlington Agricultural Research Station in Wisconsin, United States - UWRJ-L081-202R-4 | ecosystem: Environmental > Terrestrial > Plant litter >...
ACCAGCAGCAGCGCCGCGCCATGCACCGCGCGCGCGGCCCGCGGGGGAGCGATGTGCGGCACCGCGAGCCGCAGCCAGAGTGCTGCCAGCGCGGGGTGGAGCAAGGCGAGGTTGACCAGCGGGATGCGCCCCACCTGCTGCGGCACCAGGATCGGGGACAGCAGCAGGAGGTCGAACCAGGCGAAGCGGAAGGCGGCGATCGCGATCAGCGCCAGCCCGGCCCCGCGCAGCCGCGGCACGAAGGCGAGCGCGGCCCAGCCCGCGGCGAGCAGCGCCTGGGTGATCAGCGTGCGCTCCAGCATGCCCAGGCGCAGGAAGTCCGCATCGCTCGCAATGGCCAGCGGCTGCTTGGCGAGCGCATAGAGCATGGCCGCCAGCGCGGTGCCGGTGGCCGCCAGCACGGGCACGCGCAGGCGCGCGGCGAACAGCGCGGGGCGGAACCACAGCAGCCCGGCGAGGAGCACGGCGGGCAGGCCGGTCTCGCGCAGCAGCGCGCCGAGCGGGGGGATCAGCGGGAAGAGCAGCCGCTCGCCCATCAGCGCGCCGAGCTGCACTTCGGCCATGGGCGCCAGCAGCGGAAGCATCGCCGCGAAGGTGGCGAGGATCGGAGCCAGCGCGCCGTTGCGCGGCAGCAGGCGCAGCACCGCGGGCAATGCGTAGGCGGCGGCGAGCAGCGCCAGCGCCGGAGCGTGCCAGGGCGCCGGGATCAGCGCGAGCGGCAGGGTGAGCCCCACCAGCAGCGCCGCCCAGTGGATCGCGGGTTGCGCGCGGCGGGCCCGCAGCAGCCAGGCCGCGGCGCCGAGCAGGAGTGCGGGCAGCAGGCCGAACGCGGCCAGTTCGCCCGGCGGTGGGCAGGGTGCGGCGGCCAGCACGGCTTCGGCATAGCTGCCGAGCTCCATCGCGCCGGACCAGGCGAGCGCGGCGGGCACCAGCGGGACCACGGCGGCACGCGCCAGCCAGCGGTCGCCGGTGGTCCTCGCCCAGCCGGCCAGTCCCGCAGCGGCGGCGAGCAGCACGGCGGCGGACCAGATCCAGTCCAGCAATGGCGCGGCGGCGACGATCGCCAGCAGCGCGGCGGTCCCCGCGCCGCCGACCAGGCCCAGGCTGAAGCGCGCGGCCGCGCTGGCGTCATCGCGGCAGCGCCAGCTCAGATGCGCCGCGGCAAGCGCCGCCGTCAGCGCGATCAGCGCGCGCGGCCAGGCGCCGGGCAGGGTGTCGGCGAGCGCGAAGACCAGCAGCAGCGGCACGGCGGTGGCGGCCAGCGCGATCGCGGTCCATGTCCGTCCGTCGGGCGTCCGCCGCGCCAGCGCATGGCCGGCGCCGCCGAACAACAGGGTGAAGCCCACAGCGGCCAGCGGCGCGCCCGCCGGATCGGCATCGAACAGCGCGATCACCAGCAGCACCAGCATCAGCCCCAGCGCCGCGCCCGCGCCGGGGGCGAGCCGGGGGTCGCGCCATGCCAGCGCCAGCGCCGCGGCGGCGAGCAAGCCGTAGAGCCCCCAGGACAGCGGCGAGAAATGCAGCTGCGGCGCGAGCAGCACCAATTGGATCAGCCCGACCACCAAAGGCGCCAGCCGCAGCGGCGCCCGCGCCGCGCCCGCGCGCGGCAGCGTCAGCGTGGCCGCCACCGCCAGCACGATCACGAACAGCCCGATCCATTGCAGCTCGGCCGGCGCGGCGAGCGCCATCAGCACCAAAGGCCAGGCGAGTCCGCCGCCGGTGGCGGCCAGCGCCAGCCAGGTCCAGCCGCGATGGATCGCCAATGCGAACAGCCCGGCGGTGAAGAGCGCGAGATAGACCAGCAGCGGCACCATGCTGGCAGGATCGATCCCGGCGACGAAGGGCGCGACGAAGCCGCCGACCAGCCCCATGATCGCGGTGGGCGGCCCATGGCGCAGCGAGAGGCCGAGCGCCGCCAGCGTGATCGCGGCCATCAGCGCGAAGGCCAGCCCCGCGCCGACCAGCCCATAGAGTTCGGCCGCCATATAGAGGGTGCCATAGAGGCTGGCGACGCCCGCGCCGGCCAGCGCCTGGGCGATGCGCGGATCGTCCGCCGTGGCCTTGAAGCGCCGCGCCGCTTCGCTCCCGCCGAGCAGGGCGATGCCAAACAGCGCGCCCAGCACCGAGCGGACGCCGGGGCCCAGCAGCCCGCTCTCGATCGAGAAGCGCACCAGGAAGAAGCCGGAAAGGATCAGCGCGACGCCGCCGATCCAGATCGGCAGCTTGCCGCCGATAAGGCTCTCCAGGCTGGCTGCCGGAGATTTGGCGGCGGGAGATCGGCCGGCCGGCGGTGCGGCGATCGGTTCCGCCGCGGTAGGCGGCGGCGCTTCGGGTTCCGGCGGCGGGGCGGGGGCGGCGATATGCTCGGCCGGGCGGGCGATGCGCGCAACGCGGCGGACGGGGGCCGGGATCGGTGCCGGCGCCGGCGCCGGTTCCGCCGACGCAGGGGGAAGCTCGTGCGCCGTGAGCGCCGCGATGCGGCGCTCCAGCACCGTCACCCGCGCGGCCAGGCGAAACAGCAGCACCGCCAGCACGAGCAGCGCCAGGATCAGCAGGGGCATGCGCGGGTCCGTGTCATTCGCAGGGCCTATGCCACGGCCGCGGGCGAAAGTCTTGGGGGAACGGCCGGGACTTTGCTCCAGCCGGATCGAGTCGTCCGTAACCCACCCCAGGCACCCCCTTCATCCCCGCGAAAGCGGGGATCCCGCTTCTTCTTGCCGTAAAGACAGGAAAGGGCGGATTTCCGCTCGCGCCAAGGAAGCTCAGGCCGTGTGCGCCCTTATGGCCCGCGCAAAGGCCGCGCCGCCGTCCGCCGCATGTTCCAGGAACAATTGCGGTTCGATCAGTTCCAGCTCCATCAGCACATAGCCCGCGCCGTCCCCCACCAGGTCGACCCGCGCATAGAGCAGCGGTTCATCGATCAGCGCGAGCACCGTCGCCGCGGCCGCCATGGCGGCGGCGGGCGGAGTGGCAGGGATCTCGCGCCCGCCATGCTGGACCTGGACGCGGAAATCGCCGGCCCTGGGGATTTTGAGGATGGCGTGGCTGAAGGCGCCGCCGAACCAGAAGAGCGAATATTCGCCCTCGGCGGCGATCGCCGGGAGCAGCGGCTGGACCAGCATCGGCCGCCCCAGCGCGCCGGCGGGAAGCGCCTCGCCCGGCTGGAGCACCACCACGCCATGCGCGCCCGCGGAGATGCTGGGCTTGGCGACCAGCGGTCCCTCCCCGAAGCGCGCGCGTGCCGCCTCCAGCAATCCGGGCCCGGCCCGGGCGGCGAAGACCGAGGGCACCACCGGCGCGCCGCGCGCTTCCAGCGCGGGCAGATAGGTCTTCTCATGGTTCCAGCGCAGCACCGCGGCCGGATTGGCCAGCCGCACGCCCACACCCTCCCAGCGATCGATCTGCGCCAGCCAGGCTGCGGGTGCATCGTGATAGCCCCAGGCCAGCAGCGGCAGCACCAGATCGAAACCCGCCAGCGCGGCGTTCCCGGTCCAGGGGGCGTAGTCCGGCACGATCCCAGCGGTCGCCAGCGCGGCATCCAGGATCGCGCGCTGCGCCGGCCACATCGCGGCATATTCGGGATGGGCGGGGTCGGGCGAGAGGATGCAGAGCGCGGGCATGGCGGCGCCATAGGGCAGTCGGGCGGCATGCGCCATGATGCACGCCCATTGCCAAGGATCCCGGCCAATGGCTAAGGCGCGAATATGAAATTTTCCAGATGCTTGGCCGCACTTTCCCTGATCTGCGCTGCCGCGCCCCTGAGCGCGAGGGACGCGCCGCCGCTGGAGACCGTGCTGTCCCAATGGGACCAGGATGCGCATCCGGATCTGCGCGGCGTGGTGGTGATGCGCGGCGAGACGGTGGTGGCGGAACGCTATTACAATGGCGAGACCGCCGACGCGCTCCACGATATCCGCTCGGCGGGCAAGAGCATCACCGCGCTGCTGCTGGGCATCGCGATCGACCGGCACCGGATCGCAAGCGTGGACGAGACGGTCCAGCGTTACTGGCCCGAGGCGAAGGGCAGCGCGATCGGCGATGTGGCGCTCGGCAACGTGCTGACGATGCGATCGGGGCTGGCGGCCGATGACGAGGACGAGGCTTCCCCGGGGACCGAGGACCGGATGGACGCCGCGCCCGATCCCTTGGCCTTCGTGCGCGGCGTGCCGCGCGCCGCCCCGCCGGGCAGCGTCTATCGCTACAATTCGGTGACGGCCTATGTCGCGGGCGTGGTCACCGCCCGGGCGACCGGCGGGACGATGGCGGATTTCGCGCGGGGGGCGCTGTTCGCGCCGCTGGGCATCGCCCGCTGGCAATGGCAGGCCGATGCCGCGGGGATGACCAAGGGGCAGGGCAATCTCTCGCTCGCCGCACGCGATCTGGCGCGGATCGGCGCGATGGTGCTGGGCAAGGGACGCTATCACGGCCGCCGGATCGTCAGCGCGAACTGGCTGCGCGACAGCCTCGCGCCGCGCGTCGCGATCGGAAAAACCGATCCCTATGCCGATGGCTATGGCTATTTCTGGTATCACAAGGTGCACACCATCGCCGGGCGCGCGATCCCGGTGTCTTTCGCATCGGGCAATGGCGGCAACAAGATCTATGTGGTGCCCTCGCGCCATCTGGCGATCGCCATCACCTCGAGCGCCTATGGCAAGGGCTATGGCCAAAGGCGGTCGGAGGATATCCTCAAGGCGATCCTGGCCGCGGATATCGCGACGGGGCGCTGACGAACGCGCGCCCGACGATGGCGATCTTGCCCGGCGCGCCATATCCCGTCACACTGCGCCGGCCATCCGGCATCTGTGGGGGATAATCGATGAAACGCCTTGCCGCCGCCGCGGCGCTCTGCCTGACGCTCTCGGGCTGTTTTTCCGGCAACAAGGACATGCTGGTCGCGATCGAAGCGCCGCGGACCTGCCCGCTCACGGACGGCGTGACCTATGAACTGAGCGAGCGCACCGACGATGCGGCGCCGATCACCCATGGCCGCGCGGTCTTCGGCAGCAGCGAGGGCGCCTGTTTCCTCACCGCGGCCTCCGATCTGGACAAGGCGGGATCGGACCTGATCGGCTGGGTGAACGACGGCACCCACAAGCAACTGAGCACCGGCATCTTCGTGGGCTATATCGCCTCCGAAGAGCGCAACGCCACGGGCGAGATCGGCCTCGGTTTTTCGCGCCTGGCGCCGGGCGGCGTGCTGGAGACCTTCAGCAACTGCACCGCGGGGCAGGAGGTCTCGACCATGAAAAATATCCCGGGCCTTGGCGACGGCAAGGACCGCGAATGCGTGATCGTCAGCGAAGCGGGGCTGCGCAGCGTGGCGGCCAATCTGGCGCTGGCGAAAGTGAGCTATCGACTGACGCCGGTGCGGTGAGAGCACGGACGATTTGATATGGTCCGGAAATCCGGATAAATTCGGCGCGACATGAGCGACAACACCATCCGTGAGGTGAGGATTTCGTCGGCCGATGTGGACGATGAAGATCCCTATGCGCTGTGCAACAGCGTCGAGATGTTTCTGAGGGTGGCGCTGGACGAGGCAGGCTATGAACCCGACGAGCTTCCCGACGACGCGGCGGATTTCGTCGATCTGATGCTATATTATGGGGAATGGCAGAACGGCGGGCATGAGACATGCAGAGGCAATATCGATGACGTGGAGTCGTGGCGCCGGGCGTCAAGGCTGCTGTCCCGGATGGGTCTGGCGGACCACAAGGCCATATTGGATGATTTCATAGAATTCTCCATCTTCCATGATGATCTGTTGAGGGATCTGTATGAGGAGGGGGAAGAAACGCGTGCCCGAAGGCTGTTCGACGGATTTAACGAACGGTTTTGGAAACTCGAGCGGGTGGATGGCGGCCTGATCATTCTCCTCCACCGCTGGCTTTCGCAGCAGCCCTGGCTCGTCATCGATCCCCAGGCGCCGCGATTCGTGCCGCAATGCTTCTCTGATTTCTTCCCTGTCCATCCCCAGGCCCAGGCGCGCAAGGATGCCATGCGGCGCTGGAGGATGGCCGAGAATCACGGTGCGATCCGGGCCTTCATGCATCGCCTGTACGACCAGTTTCACCGCAAGCGCTAATTCCCGTCCGCATCCACCATGAACACCATCGGCTTCCCCCGCGATGCCGGTTCCCATCCCGCCAGCAAGGCCGCCCGGATGCCGCGGGCGACGATCGAATCGTTGATCTGGAGGCGGCCGCGCTGCAATCCCTTCAGCAGGCGCTTGGGCGGGGGGAATTCCAGCAAGGCGCCGCGCTGGGTATCCTGCTCGTGCAGCAGCACGGTCATGCCCTTCCAGCCCTCGGCGTCGCTCCATTGCGGCTCGCGCTGGAGTTCCCATTCATAGGTGAGTCCGTCGACGTTGAGAGTACCGGTCTGAAGCATGGCGCGGCCCTAGCACGGTTCCGGCCGCACATCACCTCATTCGGCCATTCACCGCTTGGCGAAAAATGCTATGCTCGCCGGGCGTGACCCACAGGAGCTGATCCCATGATCCTTTACGGCAATTCCCTGTCCCCCTTCGTGCGCAAGGTGCTGGCCTATGCGGCGGAGAAAGGGCTGGCGCTCGACCTGCAGGCGGGGGGCATGGGGGCGGGCGGGCCCGAATTCCTGGAGGCCAGCCCCTTCCGCAAGATGCCCGCTTTTCGCGATCCCGGCGCCGCGGCGGACGGCGGCGATTTCACCATCTGCGATTCCACCGCGATCATCACCTATCTCGAGGCCAAATATCCCGCGCCCGAGCTGATCCCCGCGGATCCCGAGGCGCGGGCGCGGACGATCTGGTTCGAGGAATTCGCCGACACCATCCTGTTCGGCTGCGGATCGAAGATGTTCTTCAACCGGCTGGTCTCGCCGCGCTTCCTCAAGCAACCGGGCGATCTGGCGCTGGCGGACAAGGCCGAGCATGAGGATTTGCCGCCGATCCTGGACTATCTGGAGCGGACGATCCCGGACAGCGGCTATCTGGTGGCGGACCGGATGACGCTGGCGGATATCGCGGTGGCCAGCCCCTTCGCCAATCTGGACTATCTGGGCGTGCGGGCGGACCCGGCGACCCATCCGCGGACGGCCGCCTATGTGGATGCGATGCTGGCGCGGCCGAGCTATGCCGAGATCGTGGCGGGAGACAGGGCGTTTCTGGCCCGCACGGCTTAGGGCGTCACGCTCTCCCCGCAGCGGCCCTGGCCGCAGGAGAGCGACTGTTCCATCGACAGCCGCAGTTTCTCCACCATCGCGCAGCTGGCCGCGGGATCGCGCGACAGCAGCACCGGGCGGCCCTTGGCGTCCGCCTCGATCAGCGTGCCGCGCAGCCGCTCCAGCGAGATGATCGTGCCGTTCCAGCGGACGGTATCCACCGAATCGAGCGAGACCGTATCCGCGGCATTCGCCGCCGTGGCGGTCCAATTCGCATGGGGCGGCGCGCAGACCGGATCGCCGCCGCAACCGGCGAGGAGCAGGACGGGGGCGAGGAACAGGGCAAGGGAACGGTTCATGGCCTGCAAATGCCAGACCCGGGTGCGATTGGCCAATCCTGCCGAACCAATTCTGCTGCGATACGCGTTTCGCTGGTCTTTCCCGCCGGTTGCGCATCGCCCGCCCCGCGCGCATGATCCCCCGGGGAGGGGGCTCATGGACCGCAAGACCCAGATCGTGATCGTCGGCGGCGGGGCCGGGGGGCTGGAGCTCGCGGCCCGGCTGGGCGCGCGCTTCGGCCGCAAGCGCCACGACATCATCCTGGTCGAGCGCAACGGCACCCATATCTGGAAACCCCTGCTGCACGAAGTGGCGGCGGGCTCGCTGGACGCCAATCTGGACGAGGTGGGCTATCGCAGCCACGGCCATCGCTGGGGCTATCGCTTCTTCCAGGGGACGCTGGACGGGATCGACCGCGCGGCGCGGCGGATCACCGTGGCGCCCTTGCTGGACGAGGACGGGCGCGAGCTGATCGGGCAGCATGCGATCCGCTATGATTATCTGGTGCTGGCGATGGGATCGGTGTCGAACGATTTCGGCACGCCCGGGGTGCGCGACCATTGCCTGTTCCTCGACGATCGCGCGGGGGCGGATCGCTTCCGCCAGATCCTGCTCAACCATTGCCTGCGCGTCTCGCGCGCGCGCTCCGAGGATCCGGAAAGCGATGCGCGGGTGCGCGTGGCGATCGTGGGCGGCGGCGCGACCGGGGTGGAGCTGGCCGCCGAATTGTTCAATGCCGCAGCAGCCCTGCGCCATTACGGGCTGGAGGTGTTCGACGAGAGCCGGCTGGAGGTGACGCTGATCGAGGCGGGGCCGCGCATCCTGCCCGCGCTGCCCGAGCGGCTGGCGGAGGCGGCGCAGGCCGAGCTGGAGGCGCTGGGCGTCACCGTGCGCACCGGCATTCCCGTTACCGCCGCCAGCGCCGAGGGGATTTTGCTGGCGGGCGGCGAGACCGTGCCGGCGGATCTGAAGGTCTGGGCCGCGGGAGTGAAGGGCGCGCCGCCGGGCGGGGGGCTGGACGGGCTGGAGATCAATCGCAACGGCCAGTGCGTCGTCCGCCCCACGCTGCAGGCGACGCGCGACGACCGTATCCTGGCGATCGGCGATTGCGCGGCCTGCCTGTTGCCCGGCAGCGACCGCCCCGTCCCGCCGCGCGCCCAGGCGGCGCACCAGATGGCCGCGACCGCTTATGGCAATCTCGTCCGGCTGATGGGCGGCCGTGCGCCCCGCGCCTTCGTCTATCGCGATCATGGCTCGCTGGTCTCGCTCAGCCGCTTTTCCACCGTGGGCAGCCTGATGGGCAATCTGGTGGGCGGGCGGATGGCGATCGAGGGGCGGCTGGCGCGCTTCGTCTATACCTCGCTCTATCGCATGCACCTGATCGCGATCCACGGCTGGATCCGCGGGCTGGCGCTGATCGCCATCGGCCGGGTGCATGCCGTGGTGCGGCCGCGCCTCAAATTGCACTGACGGCGGGCACCGGCGCCCTGTCGCGGGTGAAGAGCACCAGCAGCAGCGCCGATCCCGCCAGCGCCGCGCCGGCCAGCGCGATCGCCGGATAGCCCAGATGCAGCGAGAGCACCCCGCCGCCCACCGCCGCGCCCAGCGCATTGCCCAGGTTGAACGCGCCGATGTTCATCGCCGAGGCCAGATTGGGCGCATCCGTGGCGGCCGCCATCACGCGCATCTGCAGCGGCGGCACCAGCGCGAAGGTGGCGACGCCCCAGGCGAAGATCGAGAGCGCGGCGGGCAAGGGCCAGTGCATCGTCACGGCAAAGGCCAGCAGCAGGAGCATCAGCGCGACGAGCGCCACGATCAGCGTGCGGTCCACCGAGCGGTCGGCGAAGCGCCCGCCCAGCCAGTTGCCGACGGTCAGGCCGAGCCCGTAGAGCACCAGCATCGCGGTGACGAAGCCCGCCGACACGCGCGTCTCCTCGCGCAGGATCGGCGCGATATAGGTGAACACCGCGAACATCGCGCCTGATTGCAGCATGGTGACTGCCAATGCGGTGAGCACGCGCGGCCGCAGCAGCGCGCGCATCTCCGCGCGGCCGTCCATCACCCCGTCCACCGGCAGAGGGGGCAGGGACTTGGCCAGCGCCAGCATCGCGATCACGCCCAAAGCAGTGATCCCCCAGAAGGCGCTGCGCCAGCCCGCGACCTCGCCCACCCAGGCGGCCAGCGGCACGCCGCCGACATTGGCGATGGTCAGCCCCATGAACATCGCCGCCACCGCGCCCGCGCGGCGGTTGGGCGGCACGAGCTGCGCGGCGACGATCGATCCCACGCCGAAAAAGGCGCCATGGCACAGCGAGGTGATGACGCGGGCGACCAGCAGCAGCGGATAGTCGCCCGCCAGCGCGGAGAGCAGATTGCCCAGGGTGAAGATGCCCATCAGCGCGATGAGCAGGGTCTTGCGCGGCATGCGCGCGGTGGTCAGCGTCATCAGCGGCGCGCCGATCACCACGCCCAGCGCATAGGCGCTCACCAGCATCCCCGCCACGGGAATGGAAACGCCCAGATCGCCCGCCATGATCGGCAGCAGCCCCATCGGCGCGAATTCGGTGACGCCGATGCCGAAGGCGCCCATGGCGAGCGCGAGGAGCGGGGGATTGGGCTTCATGGGGCGGGGCTTTCGGCATGTGCTCCCCTCCCGCGATTGCGGGAGGGGTCGGGGGTGGGCCTTCTTCTTGCGAGATCAAAAGAAGGAAGGCCCACCCCCAGCCCCTCCCGCAAAGGCGGGAAGGGGGAGAGGGAGGAATGAAAATTAACGATCCAGTTCGTCGCGAATCCACTGGATGGCTGAGCCGTGTGTCGGCGTCCAGCCCAGATCGCGCGCGCGGTGGCCGCGCACCCGGCTGTTCGAGCCCAAAGCGAAGACCGCCATCTCGCGGCCCCACAATGCCTCCGCCGCGGCGCGGTCCAGCGACTGCGCCTCGCCCAGCCCGAGCGTCTCCGCGATCGCCTGCGCCATGTCGTGAAACAGCGCCTCGCCATTCTCGACAAAGGCGAAGGTCCCCGCGGGCGCCCTTTCCAGCGCCAGCAGATAGAGATCGGCGACATCGGCGATATGCACGGTGGACCAGATGTTGAGCCCGCGGCCCATATAGGGTGCGGTGCCGCTGGCGCGCGCCTGGGCGATCAGCCGCGGCAATTGCACGCTGTGCGCCACCGGTCCCAGCGCATGGCCGTAGATCAGGCTGTTGCACAGGACCACCGAACGCACGCCCGGCGCGTCCAGCACGAAGCGGTCGAGCGCGATGCGGGCCTCCTTGTCCGGCTCCGGCGTGAATGTCGTCTCCTCGTCGAACACCGCGTCCGAAGGCTCGCCCATCGCCTCGTCGCCGACGATGCTGCTGCCGCTGGTGTGGATCAGCGCCTTGCCCGATCCGGCCAGCGCGGCGACGATCGCCTCGATGGCGCCGCGATCGTCGCTGGAGGCGGCATTGACCACGGCATCGGCGGCGCGGCTCTCGGCATCCAGCAGGTCGTGATCGGCCAATGTGCCCAGCACCGGATCGATGCCGTGGCGGCGCAACTCCGCGGCGCGGGCGGGATCGCGGATCAGGCCGCGGACATCATGGCCCGCCTGGA
>Ga0247762_1000492_pt1 | contig 11064 bp, 11 predicted proteins | sample UWRJL081202R4_FD_181016 | JGI IMG/M metagenome (GOLD analysis project Ga0247762, IMG submission 181016) | Plant litter microbial communities from Arlington Agricultural Research Station in Wisconsin, United States - UWRJ-L081-202R-4 | ecosystem: Environmental > Terrestrial > Plant litter >...
AGGTGATCCAGGAATACTTTAACGATCCCCTGGCAAAAGCATGCGGAATATGCGATGTGTGCCTGGCCCGAAAGAAGGATGAAGACCGCTCAGCCTATGAAGAGCTGCGTGAAGAGATCATCAACATAATCAGGCAGCGCCCTCTGCCCGTGGAAGAGCTGGAAGAGATCATTGCCCCGCGCGACCGCGAGCTGTTTGTAGACATCGTGCGCGAAATGGTGGACGCCGGAGCATTGCGATACGACGAGGCATGGAAATTGAACCTGTCAACCCATTAGGATTGTTTTTACGAACAAATGCAGCAGTACAACGAAAAAGTGAGAAAGTGGTCCATTTGTGCCCCGGTTTTCCTGGCAGCAGGCTTACTGTTTGCGCAATGCACATTTAACCACCATGCGAAGAAGTCCTATCGGGAGGCGCAAAAAGAAAAACCTTTCGATGTGGTGGTTGTACCAGGCCTGCCGTTCGACGGCGACCGAACCTCGTCGGTAATGAAGCTGCGCCTGTACTGGGCCAAGCAGCTCTACGACTCCGGCGTTACAAAGAATATAATCTTCTCCGGCTCAGCTGTATATACACACTTCGTAGAGGCAATAGCCATGAAAACCATGGCCGATTCCCTCGGCATACCACCAGAGCATACCTTCGCCGAAACCAGGGCCGAACACAGTACCGAAAACGTCTACTATTCGTGGAAGATGGCCAAACGCCTCGGGTTTAAAAAAGTAGCCCTCGCTACCGACCCGTTTCAGGCCGCCATGCTGCGAAAGTTTATGCGCCGCTTCTGCCCGGGCATGAAAACCGTGCCCTATGTATCCGGCGCAATCAACCTCGACAGCGTCGCCCTGCCACAGATAGATACCACCGCCGCCTACGTAAAGAACTTCGTGTCCATACGCGACCGTGAGGGATTCTGGACGCGCTTCCGCGGAACCATGGGCAAACGTGTAAAAGAGGAGCGGAAAGCTGAAGCCAGGCAAAAGGAGGTGGAAACCGTCAGCAATTAATGTATATATTTACGGCATGCCTTTGATTTATCATATCGCTGATGCCAACGCCTGGCAACGTGCCCAGGGAAACGGCCGTTATGTTCACCCCTCGCTGGCCGCGGATGGATTTATTCACGCATCCACCAAAGAACAGCTGCCGAATACTGCAAACCGCTACTTCAATGTCGATCCCGAGATTATCGTACTGTATATCGAAGAAGATAGTGTAGACGAAGCGATACGCTACGAACCCGCTACCGGCGGCGAGCTGTTCCCCCATATATATGGAACCCTGAATATCGAAGCCGTAAGACAGACCCGCATATTTAAACGCGGCGCAGACGGCACATTTCAGATGGATCTCTAGTGCGTAAGCAGCTCGCGGGCGTTCTCACGGGCGATCTTCGACGGACTCGCACCCCCGATCATCTTCGCGATCTCCTCGATCCGATCATCACCCGCCAATAGCTTGATGGCGCTGACCGTCTTCGCAGCAGAATTATCTTTGTATACAAAATAATGCGCGTCGCCCTTCGCAGCGATCTGCGGCAGGTGGCTGATGGAAACGATCTGGTGTTTGGCAGACATGGCCTTCATCATCGCGCCGAGCTTGATCGCTACTTCACCTGAAATACCACTGTCTATCTCGTCGAGAATAAGCGTAGGCATAGCCGTCTTCTCCGCCATCACATACTTGATGCTGAACATAACGCGTGAGAACTCGCCACCCGATGCTACCTGTGCCAGCGGGCGCGGAGCCATGCCCTTATTCGCGCTGAACAAAATATCGATCTTGTCCATGCCCGAAGGCGTGGGCTCGGTTACCTGCGCGTCAATCGTAAGGTTAGCTTCCGGTATGCCTAACTCCTGTAGAAGCTTTACAACTTGTTTACAAAGCGGGGCGAAAGCTTTCTTGCGCGACTCGGTAAGCTTCGTACCTGCCGTCTTAACAGCCTTCTCCGTACTCTCGAAATTGCCGCGTGCATTGGCCAGCGCTTCGTCCAGGTTAGACGTAACATCGTTCTTCTGACGCAGGCTCTCCTGCAATACAAGCAGCTCGGCAATAGATTGTACACGATGCTTCTTGAACAGGCGGTATAACGTGCTCAGGCGTTCCTTTACAAATTCCAGTCGCGCGGGATCGAACTCGATAGCGTCTTCTTCCTTCTCCACTTCGTTCAGCAGATCGTCCATTTCGATGATCATGCTGTCCAGTCTTTTGAAAAGATTCTCGTATTGCTCGGCATAGCCGGTTATCGCCTGCAGGTGGCCGCGTGCTTCGCCAAGGCTTTGACGCGATGCAAACTCGGAGCGGCTCAGAACGTCCAGTGTTTGCTGAAAACGCGTCTTGATCTCTTCGGCGTGCTCGGCAATCCGCAGCTCGGCTTCAAGAGTTTCCTGTTCGCCTGCTTCGAGGGCGGCTTGCAAAAGCTCGTCCAGCTGAAAGCGTACATAATCGGCTTCCTGGCGCAGCGTGTCGGCTTCGGCACTCAATGTTTCGTAGGCGCGTTTGGCTTTCTGAAAATCGCTCCAGCAAGCAGCGTACTGCTCGGTCAAAGAAGTATTCTCGGCATACGCGTCTACCAGGCGAAGCTGGAACGACTGGTTGCCGAGTTGTAAAGTTTCGTGTTGAGAGTGAATATCCATGAGCAGGTTGCCCAGGCGCTTCATCACTTCCAGCGTAACAGGAGTATCGTTGATAAATGCGCGCGACTTGCCGCCGGGGCTGATCTCACGGCGAATCACCGCGTTGTCGTCGTAATCCAGATCTTCGGCCTTGAAGAACGATTTGAGCTTGTAATCCTTGATGAAGAACGTGCCCTCTGTAACACATTTCTCTTCCTCATCCCAGAGCACTTTGGTATCGGCGCGGTTGCCCATCAGCAAACCGATCGCACCGAGCATGATGGATTTACCCGCTCCGGTTTCGCCCGTAATGACGTTGAGGTGCGCGGAAGGGTCCAGCTCCAGGTGCTTAATAAGGGCGTAATTTTTAATGGTAAGGTGCTTCAGCATCAGACTATCGTATCCAGGTATAACTCGCGGATGGTGTTAAAAGGGTAGGGGATTGTTTTGAGACGCATATTGCGCAGCTTGATGCCGGAGGGCTCTACAGCCACCAGCTCGCCGAACATTACCGTGTTGTCGGCCAGAACAACGTTAACATGTTTGCCCAGGAATTCGCCGATCCGTTTCCGGATCTGGGTGGGGTCGCTTATTCTCAACTGCCGTGTTCCTACCATGCTAAAACACCAAACCGCCAAATCTAAACATTTCGGCAGGGATAATAAAACGCCTAATTCTGTACAATCTTCTGATAAGCCGCCTGGTTCGACGGATCCACCGCCGTCATGATATCGAATACTTCACGACGCACCTGTATGTTGCCCGTAGAGAACAGGTTAGTGATCTCTTTCGTCTTCGCATCGAAGAAGCTGATCACCAGGATGCCGTTCGGATTGATGTCCCGTATCTTTTTGATACTCTTCAGCGAGTTCAGAATAATCGTGCGCGCCTTGTCCGGATCCTGCTCGTAGGTATCCAGCGCCAGGCGGTGGTAAGCATAAAGAGCCTTGCGCACATCGGTCATCTGGTTGTTGTTGTAATTCTCCACGATCCAGTAGCGGCTGCGGTTGCTGCCCAGCGATTGCCAGCCCGGCCGGTTAGACGACTGCGCGTTATTCACCACCTGTAAGGCTTTCTGGAAAAGAGGCGTACCCCCCAACTCAGCAAACGAATCATAATCCACGCCGATGATCAGGTACGCATACAGCGCCAGCATCGAGGTGAGGTTTGTGGTAAACGAATTGTCGTTGTATTCCAGCGGCTGTGATTCGATATACTCAAATTCCCACTCACGGTCGGCAAAGTTGAAGATCAGCGAGTTATAGTTGGTGTTAAATACCGGTCGTGCCGACTGCACCTGAACCGTGGCCGTGAAATTGCCCGGAGAAGGCATTTCGTTGATCACGATAAGCACGTTGCATTTGATCTTCTCGTATTGTTTGTAGTTGTCACCCGTCCACTTCCGTGTGTTCATGAATTGCTCGAAAGCAGTCTTCATATCCTTGAACACATTGCGGTCCGAGGTCTGGACCTTGGTGGCGTTGATCGTAACCGAGCAGCTCAGCTCCTGTGCAGCAAGTGGTGTCGCCACAAGCAGAATAACGAACAACAGGAGACTTTTAACCCTGAAGCTTTTCAATAATGGCCTGTACAATATCATGGGCTACTTCCGTTTTTTCTTTTAGCTCAAACGACTTCACCTGGTGGTTGCGGTCCAGGATCGTGATCTTATTCGTGGAGTGCCCGAAGCCTGCTCCCTTATCGTTCAGGGAGTTGAGCACGATAAAATCAAAATTCTTGGCCTCCAGCTTCTTTGCGGCGTTGTCCTGCTCGTGTTCCGTTTCCAGAGCAAAACCTACTGTAAGCTGGTGTGGTTGCTTGACCTTGCCCAGTGAAGCTGCAATGTCGCGTGTTTTGACCAATTCCAGCACCAGGCTTTCGTCCTTCTTCTTTATTTTCTGTTCGGCCCTTTCTTTCGGTCTGTAGTCGGCCACTGCTGCCGCCAGAACCGCGATGTCGGATTGAGGAAACACCTCCGCCGCCGCGGTATACATCTCTTCGGCCGACGTTACCGGTATAACGGTAATGCCCCCGTGATTGGTATGCTCGCGTGTTGGCCCTGTAACCAGTTTTACATGGGCGCCCTGATTAGCCAGTTCTTCGGCAATGGCAAACCCCATTTTACCGCTGGAGTGGTTGCCGATGAACCGCACGGGATCCATCGCTTCGTAGGTCGGCCCCGCCGTTACCAGCGCGGTTTTGCCCGCAAGCTTTTGAGATGATGTAAAATGTTGTTCCAGGAATCGTACAATGGTTTCCGGTTCAGCCATGCGTCCGTTACCGATAAGGCCACTGGCCAGCTCGCCATAACCCGGATCGATAATGCGGTTGCCGAAAGCCTGAAGCCGCTGTAGATTACTTTGTGTAGAGGGGTGCTGCAGCATGTCCAGGTCCATGGCCGGAGCCAGGAATACAGGGCAGCGTGCCGAGAGATAAACGGCCAGTAACAGATTATCAGCCAACCCATTGGCCATCTTAGCCACAGTATTGGCGCTGGCTGGAGCGATAACCACAGCGTCGGCCCACAGACCGGCTTCTACATGGTTATTCCATTGCCCGGTCTCGTCCTTGATGAACTTCGTGAGAACGGGGTTCTTAGACAGTGTAGACAACGTGAGCGGCGTGATAAAATCAAGAGCGGAAGGCGTCATGATAACGCGGACTTCCGCTCCTGCTTTTACCAGCAGCCTGGTGAGCACAGCAGATTTGTAGGCGGCAATGCTCCCGCACACCCCCAGAATGATCTTCTTCCCGATGAGCATGTGGCCGCTGCCGTGGTTTAGTCGTTCTTGGTATCCAGCTGCTCACCACCGCGCATGCGATGGCTCAGTTCACCTTCGAGGAACTCGTCGGTAGCAGTATTGGTAGCTTTTGGCATACGCTCGTAGAACTTCGAGATCTCGATCTGCTCGCGGTTTTCGAAAACTTCTTCCAGGTTGTCTACCGTGGTGGCGAACTCGGCAAGCTTGTTATTAAGCTCTTCCTTCATGTTGATCGCGATCTGGCGCGCACGACGAGAAATGATCACCACCGACTCATAAATGTTGCCGGTAGGAGATGCGATCTTTTCTACGTCACGTGTAATGATGGATGATTGAATAGCCATTATGTTTATGAATTGTTGTTTTTAAACTGATTTATCTTATCCAGGCTCCCGGCATACATACGCTCCGCATCGTGCAGGAACTTGCTCTCGGGATAGCGGTCTACAAAGTCCTTATAGTGCTCCACTACAGCCTGGTAGCGCTCCAGCTGCAGCTTGCGGAGGCTCTGCTCGGCCAGCTTGAACTCGGCTTCTATCACAAGATAATACGTTTGCTCCAGGTATTTGGAGTCCGGAAAGTTGTCTTTAAAATTATTCAGTGCCACGATAGCCGCCTTGTAGCTGCGCATCTTGTAATACTGATAGGCATTGTCAAAGCCCTTCTTCTCCAGCTTGGCCTGCGTATTAACAATAACCTCGATCGATTGCTCGCGGAACTTGCTGTTAGGATAGCGATTCAAAAACTCCTGCATGGCCGCCATCGCGTTGATGCTGCTGGTCTGGTCAAGCTCGGAGTTGGGTGAGGATTCGTAAAGCGAGAAAGCGTACATGTAACGCGCCTCTTCGGCCATGGTGCTGCGTCCGTAAGTCTCGTAAAAGGTCTTGAACTGTTCGGAAGCCAGCAGGTAAAGCTTGTCGTAAAACTGGCAATAGGCCAGGAAGAACTGTACTTTTTCGCCCTCAGGAAGACCCCGCACGATCGGCAGGATCTGTTCGAACAACACAGAAGCCTTATAATACTCCTTCTTGCCGTAATAGTTCTGAGCTGCTTCGTATTTAACCCGCCAATCCTGGCTTTTTTCAATTTTTCTGAACTTGCTGCACCCCGCAACCACCAGAAGAATAACCAAAAAATAAGAAAATACTAATCCTTTCCGCATAAGCCCGCAAATATACAATAACCTTCCAAATTTCGAAATCCTTGCCAGTCAAACCGTTTTGACCGTTTTAAGTCTCAAAACTCAAATGAAAACGGCGTTTGGCCACCCGTTATGATGCCGGAATCCATAAAAAAGTTTAGTGCCTCCTTAATCAACTTTAGCAGAAGCCCAGGTAAGATTTATAACTTCGTACTAAAGGATGGCTTTAGTACGACAAATCGAATACTTGGATATTGAGCACAGAACGTTATTGTAAATACTACCTTCAATGGTACTTATCGCTCCCCTTGTCTTTCCCACACCCACACGCGTTTATCCCGGCCATCCCAACATCCCACAGATCCCAGTCTATTTTCTCACCACAAGCTTCCGCGTCATTACCCCTTCATTATCCAGGTAAAGTGTGTAAAAATAGATCCCCGCGCTAAGCTCATCGGTCTTGATACTCATAACGTTTTCCTCAGACGGAAGATCGAACTCTTTTAAAACAGTACCCAATATATTGTGCAAACGGATCTTCGCCTTCACGCGATCATCCAGGATACGATAATCGATATAAGCCTGATCTATTACAGGATTCGGATAAATTTCATGAACAGAAATAGCACGCGAAACATATAGCTTTTGCTTCTCAGGTTTTTCATCTACCGAAAAGGTGATCTCGAACTCCATAGGCTGGGAGGGAAGCGACTTGTTATAGGCAACGTAACGCACCGAGCTGGTGCCTGGTAAAAGACCAGCCTCCAACGCTACATAGAAATTAGATAACGTCTGACCAGCATCGACACGCACGATATAATCTTCTACCCGGGCGTCGAGGCAGTTGTTGTCAATGCAGAAGAAGTTCTTTTGAGTACTGCCGATCTGGGCGCTGACTTTGCGCAGAATAAGTGTGATCGGTTTTTCGGTAGTGTTGCGGAAGCGGATCGGAGCTTTAACGGTCTCGCCAATGGTGCCTTTGTGAAGGTCCTGCAGGTTGGCAATCTCAAAACCCTGACCAAACCCGCAAATGCAGGCCAGGAGAAGAGAAACTGACAACAGCCATCGCATCATGGTTACCGGTTAAAAGTGCAACAAAATTTAACGATTTTGTCCGGTTCCTCTATACTACCACGACAGGTTTTTCGTTTATTCCGGACTAATAGCAGTTACAATCGTTTGCAAAGCGTATTCCTCACAAAATTATCATCCCTCGCCACGGACTCACCCACCAGACCCAACCTCATCTATGCTTACCGTGGTAAATTATTTTCAACCCAACAGGTTTTCCCACAGCTTTCACACACCCCACTCACTCACACACGTATTCATCCTGCTCACCGTGTCCCGAGCATATCGGGATCCTTACAACTTGTCCCGATCCTTATCGGGATCCATTAATCCTGTTCTGACTGCTTCCTCAACGCCTCCGGCACCTGCTTATTAAGCTGAGGTTTAACCACGTCCTTACGCAGCGGTCGCTCTTTAGCCCGCCAGTTAAACCCTTTCAGCTTTTTGTCGTCGCCGTGTAGCTCGTGCGGTGGAATGAAGTTCGCATCCGGCCGCGTGTAAAAGTGAAGCGTATAAACCTTCCCATCCTTGAACTTGATCGTCATGTTGCTGCAGATGATCTTGTTCATCCCCATCGCCTTCGCGTCAACACTGTCTTTTTTGTTTTCCTCCAGTGCAAAATATATACTCTCACCGTTGCCCTCTACATCTACCTTATGAACCTTCCCCTTCCGGAAAAAGGCCGTCATCTTGCGCCCTTTGATCTGGTTGAAGTTGATCAGCGTATCCTCCGAGATCACAAACGAATTCACATTCATGAAGATCCGGTCGATTGTGTTGTTCTTGATCAGCATACTGATCGAGTCGGCCGTCATCTGGTTGTCTTGCGACCAGAGCACCGGGTCTTTATAAAAATAAATGGTCGAGTCTGCTGCACGGTACTCTAACGAGTCGGCTATGCCCTGCAGATCGCCTTTATAGATTTTTACATTGTGGTAGCACAGCAAACGCTTCTTCGTCTCATCCTGGTTGTCGATCGATACCAGCGTGTCGGCGGAGATGAACAGCGTATCGCCGTTGTCGGTTACCTTCGCTACATAGGCATTGTTGTAAACCTTCGACATGCCTTTTAACTTGTAGTGGTCCATAGCCTGGCCATAGATGATCAGGTTCTCCTTCTTCGAGGTCATCACCACGTTGCCACGCATGCGGTAGATCTTTTTGAAGTCGTCCAGGTCGTACGTATTCCCTTCCAGCTTATAATCCTTCGACTCGCCGGCGCCGACTTTCAGGTCGGATTGTTTCGACCGGGTGTCATACGTACCGTCATTATACACAAACGTGCTGCTGTCTTTATGCACCACCGTTGTTGGGGTACGGAAGTAGATCATCTTCGTGCCGGAGTTATACTGTAAGCTGTCGGCGGTCATCGTATAATCCGGGTTCTTCACCACCACATCGCGTTTGAACGACGCCATGTTGGTATTCACTTCATAATAGCCCTTACGGCTCGTAAGTACGTTGATGCTGTCCACCATACGGCCGCCGTTGAAATAAGAGGCGAGGTTGGTGGGGCGGTCATAATCCAGGAAGTCGGTATACAGTGTCGACATGCCCAGCTTGGTAAACACAACATTGTTGCGCAGCTTGGCCTTCTTGGTATTTCCGTCATATTCCAGCTTTCGGCCGGTAATGGTCACCGAGTCGCCTTCGGTAATGCGCACCTTGCCGAACGCTTCCACAAAGTTTCGCTTCTTATACAGGTAAGCCGAGTCGCAGTAAATGGTGGTGCGGTTCTGGATCAGCACCACGTTGCCAAGCAGACGGTCGAACCTCTCGCCATCGGCGGATCGGGCGCCTTTAAGCTTGTCGGCATGCTCCAGCTGTACCCGTTTCTGAGCCACGGCGGTTGCCGCAGACAGGGTAAGCAGGGCCGCAAGCAATACTAAAGCCCCGCACACTCGGGGCAGGCGTATGGACTGAATAAAACGGATCGGTACGCTTAAAATCATAGTAATGGCCCGCAAGCTACAAAATTCGTTTGGATGGTATTCCGTACTTTTGGCCATGCAGCAGCAATTATTGAACCACATAGACCGCCACACCCTCTTTCAGCGCCACGATCGCCTTTTGCTGGCCGTAAGCGGCGGTGTGGATTCGATGGTTTTACTGCACCTGCTCCACGCGCTGGGCTACGCTATCGGCGTGGCCCACTGCAACTTCCAGCTCCGCGGCGACGAGTCTGATGGAGACGAGGCGCTGGTTCGCCAAACCTGTGAGGCATACGCAGTACCGTGTCACATCCAGCGATTCGATACCACAGACTATGCCGACCGCCACGGACTTTCCACCCAGATGGCCGCCCGCGATCTGCGATACGCCTTCTTCGCCGAACTCTGCGAAACCCATGGCTACACCCATATTGCCACGGCCCACCACGCCAACGACAATCTCGAAACCGTACTGCTAAACCTCGTGCGTGGCACCGGGCTCGACGGCCTCACCGGCATACCCGTAATGAACGAGGCAATCGTCCGCCCACTCCTGTTTGCCACCCGCCAGGACATAATGGCCTACGCGCAGCAACACAACCTGGCCTGGCGCGAAGACAGCAGCAATGCCTCCGATTATTATCACCGTAACCTGATACGCAACCAGGTGCTGCCCCTGCTGAGAACGATAAATCCAGCCCTCGACCACGGCTTCACCGAAACAGTCTCCCGCCTCACAGGAGCCCGCGCCCTTGCCGCAGCCACCTTAGATACATTAAGGCAACAATTCGTTAACGCCACCGCCGATCGTATATATATAACCAGCAACGGCATACTCACGCAGCCCTCACCCGATGTAACACTGTGGGAGCTCATAAAACAATACGGTTTTAGCTATACCCAATGCCAGGACATTGTAACCCGGCATCAAACCGGCGCCCGCTTCACCACGGCCACGCATACATTGTACATAGACCGCGACAGGTATATAATACAACCCCGCAAAGAAGGGGAGAACCCCGAAACGGTTTCAATCGCCGAAGGACAGCAGCACGCCACCATGCCGCACCTAACCCTCGCGTTACAAACCATACCCGCCGCAAACTTCACCCTCAGCCGCGACACAACACTCGCACAATTGGACTATGACAAGCTGAACTTCCCGCTACAATGGCGCCCCTGGCAACCCGGCGATACCTTCACCCCCCTCGGCATGAAGCAAAACAAAAAGATCAGCGACTTCCTCATCGACCTCCACATCCCCCTTCCAGACAAACCAAACATCACCGTCCTCACCTCAGGTAATGACATTATCTGGGTCACAGGCCTCCGCATCAGCGAGACATACAAAGTCACCCCCAAAACAGAACGCGTACTAATAGTGAAACTCACATCAGATAAATAAAATATCAAAATTCCTTGTCCTATCGCTCTCGCCCTCCGCACTCACACTGGTTTTCCGGCCTCCGCATCAGCGAGACATACAAAGTCACCCCCAAAACAGAACGCGTACTAATAGTGAAACTCACATCAGATAAATAAAA
>Ga0247762_1000493_pt1 | contig 11052 bp, 8 predicted proteins | sample UWRJL081202R4_FD_181016 | JGI IMG/M metagenome (GOLD analysis project Ga0247762, IMG submission 181016) | Plant litter microbial communities from Arlington Agricultural Research Station in Wisconsin, United States - UWRJ-L081-202R-4 | ecosystem: Environmental > Terrestrial > Plant litter >...
CCGAGAAATCGGCCGCCTGCTTGTTGTTCCAGCTCACGAAGTAGTCCTGGTCGACCGCCTGGGGATGGGTGGCCGCGCTCTGATAGGTGGCGACGTTGGTGGCCGGATTCCAGCCCGGCCACTCGTACGCGGGCTGGGCCCGGGTCGGCAGGTTCGGGTCGGCGCCGGCCGCTCGCACCGGGTCGGAGCCGGACATGAAGTACGCGGCGTGCTCCGAGTTGACGTAGAACCAGTTGAACGCGAAGCCGATGGTCGAGGCGGCGGCGGAGAAGCCGGCCGGTGTGGCCATCTGATCGGGTTCGTTGAACATCATGAACCCGATGGCCGAGTCGGCCTCGTGCCGGTAGGTCGAGCGCAGGCTGGTGAAGGCGACCGGTTTGCCGCCGACCAGGCCGCGCCAGGTGACCAGGCCGTAGTTGGTGCGCAGCATGGTGAGCCGGTAGGAGCCGGCGCCGGTCGAGTCGGCGACCGTCGGCGTCCACGAGTTGGTCCGCGACAGCGCTTCTATCGCCAGGCACTGACCGTGGTAGAGGTAGTGGGTGGAGGCGGTGGTCGGGGTGCTGCCGTCGGGCTCGCACAGGTCGGCCGCGAAGGTGTCGGTGATGTCCTGCACCGACGAGGTGGCGCTCCAGGCGTAGTCCTGGCCCCGCCCGATCAGCGTGTAGAGGTTGAGCCCGGAGAAGGCGATGCCCCGGCTGCTGATCCCCGGGCCCTGCAGCTCCTGCAGCATCAGCAACTGGGGCGCGAAGTAGCCGGTCTGCGGGCCGAAGACGGCGACGGGATGCCCGGTCGCGGAGTTGGCGGCCGAGACGATGGCCGCGTTCGACATGCCGCGGTGGGCGGCGCCGGCGGAGAGACCGCCGAGCGAGCGCGCGATCGTACTTTTCGCACTGGCGGCGCCGGCGACGGCCGTCCCGGTCCGGTCGTAGACGAGTTGCTGCGGCTGGGCCGATCCGGCGTCCGGCATGGCCACGCCGGCCGCGTTCGGGTTGCCCGCGCCGTAGGGGAAGGACTGTCCGTTGTGGAGCGTGACCACCGCTTCGGGGTCGTTCTGCTCGCGGAAGGCGGTCCAGACCTGGTCGCCGATGGTGGTGCCGTACTTGGCGCGGGCGGCCACCCGGACCAGCGCCGACTGCATCTCGGTGCCGCCACCGCCACCGAAGAGCCCGCCGATCACGCCCGCGATGGCGACCAGGTCGGTCAGCACGAAGGCCTCCGGGCCACCGGCGTTGGTGACGGCGTCGAGGTGGCCCGTCAGCACGTACTCGCCCGGGCAGTCACGGGCGGCCATGCAGTCGGCGATGTACTTGTTGATGCCGGCGATGTAGGACTGCACGTCGGTGTAGAGCTGGGCGCCGCGCGTACCGGAGACGCGCAGCGCCTCGATCTGGGCCTGCAGGTCCGCCTCGGTGTAGGGCGAGTTGCGCCAGACGCTCTGCTCCAGCTCGCGGTTGCCCTCGGCGCCGCCCGCGAAGGACGTCAGCTGCCCGCGCGCGACGTGCCGCATCAGGTCCATCAGGAAGAGCCGGTCCTCGGCCCCGGCGTAACCGGCGCCGTACATGGTGCCGGCCCGGGTGGTGCCGGTGACGTGCGGAATGCCGAGGGCCTTGTCCCGCACGATCGTGACGTCGGAGCGCGGGGAGTAGGTGCGTTCGGCCTGGCCGGCCGGGACCCCGTACGCGGAGTCGTTGAAGAAGGTGTTGATCTGCTGGTTGGTCAGCCCGGTGTAACTGGACGCCAGATTGGCGTAGCGGCCGAGCTGGTCGTCGGAGTGCGGGGGCATCGTGCCGAACGCCTGGTGGGCCAGGATCTGCACGAGGTCGGCGTCGCCGTTCTCGCCCGGCGGCAGGATGTCGGAGCACTCGCCGAGGCAGTAGTCGTTGGTCGCGTAGCTCGCCGTGGCGGGAGTGGGGCTGACAGCCACGGTCAGCAGCAGGGAGACGGTGAGCAGGGCGCTGAGCTGCGGGATTCGTCGCATGAGGAGTGTGCCCCTTCCGGGATGCACGAACGCGAAGAGATTTCATAATGTTACGCATTGATGAACGACTAAATCCAGAGCGTGATGACATTCGGTCAGAAGTCCGTGGCAGGCTGTTCCCATGAGCGACACCGCACCGGCCGCCGACCTGACCGGCTGGCGCCGCACGCCGTTCACCGGCGCCGGCCACACCCACGACTGCTACGAGAAGGGCCGGGGTCCGGGCGTCGTGCTGATCCCGGAGCTGCCCGGCATCACGCCGGAGGTGCTGGGCCTGGCCGAGCATCTGGTCGCGGCGGGCTTCACCGTCGTCGTCCCGTCGCCCTTCGGCACCCCGGGCAAACCCCCGACCGTCCCGTACGTGCTGGGCCAGGTCACCCGGGTGTGCGTCTCGGCCGAGTTCCGGGCGTTCGCCCGCGATGCGGCGCGCCCCTTCACCGCCTACCTGCGGGCCGTGAGCCGGGAGCTCGCCGCCCGGACGCCCGGCCGCGGGGTCGGCGTGATCGGGATGTGCTTCACCGGCGGCTTCGCCCTGGCGGCGGCGGTCGACGACGTGGTCCGGGCGCCCGTCCTGAGCCAGCCGTCGCTGCCGTTTCCGATCAGCGGCGGCCACCGGCGCGACCTGGGCATCTCACCGACGGAGCTCGGCCTCGTCAAGGCCCGCACCACCGGCGACGGGCTGTGCCTGCTGGGCCTGCGCTTCAGCGCGGACAAGGCGGCGACGACCGAACGCTTCGCCGGCCTGCGCGCCCAGCTGGGCGACGCCTTCGAGGTCATCGAGCTGGACTCGGCGCCGGGCAACGCGGACGGCTTCCGGGCCAACGCCCATTCGGTGCTGACGGCCGAGGTGCGCGAAGACCCGCCGAACGCGGCCTACGCCGCCCGCGAGCGGATGGTCGCTTTCCTGCGCGAAAACCTGACGCCGCCGCCGGCGGGCTAGGACGCGGGCCGGGCCAGGGACCCGAGGACGATCTCCTGCGCGGTGCTGACCGTCGCCGCGAAGGCGGCCGGGTCGCGGCCGATGCGCTCGGCGCCCGCGCGCATGACGCCGGAGAGCAGCTCCACCGCGAGGGGCACGTCGCCGACGTCGCGGAACTCGCCGCGCGCGATGCCCGCCCGGACGACGTTCTCCACCTCGACGACGATCGCGTGGAACGGACTGCCCGGCCCCTTCGGCACGCCGGGGGCCGGCAGAGCGGCCCCCGGCCGGAAGATCAGCTGCAGGACCGGGTCGGTGAACGCCGCCAGGACCGCGTCGATGATCTCCCGCAGCCGCTGCCCGGCCGGCTCCGCCGACCTGCCGGCGATCGCCGCCACCTGCTCGACGGCGGGCCCGCCCGCCTGCTCGGTCAGCGCCAGGACCAGCGCACTCTTGTCGCGGGCGTAGTTGTAGAGCGTGTTGCGCGCCAGCCCGGCCCGGGTCGCGAGGTGGCCCATGGTGATCGAGTCGTAGTCGCGCTCGAGCAGCAGCCGGCGCATGGCGTCGGCCAGGTCGGACCACACCAGCTCGTGGTGCTCCCCGATATTGGCTCCCCGGATCCGCGGCATCCGATCATCCTTCCCGCACCGCGCCGGCGCGCTCGGCCCGGGTGCCGCCTCGCTCAGCGCGACGGCTGCCGATCGGCCAGGGCGACCCCGGACAGGTGCTGGTTCTCTTGGTAGGTCGCGGTGAGCTTGACGCGGCTGAGGCGCCAGCCGTCGGGCGTGCGGACCGCCTCGTTGTCGTAGAAGCCGACCACCAGCCAGCGGTTGGGGCCGCCGGCGGCGAGCTCGGCCGGGACCCAGTGCTCGGCCCGGACGTGGGCGTGCAGCCGGGCGCGGTCGCCGTCGAGATCGACGACGTGGCCGGTGATGACGTGGTGGGTCGCCACGTAGGGGGCGAAGGAGAGCCGGAGATTCCCGACGTAGTCGCTGAGCGGAACCGTCATCGGCGGGATGTCGGCGACCGACGAGAAGTCGAGGGTGAGCGGGTCGGTGAAGACGAGGGCCGGCAGCTCGGTGAACTCCTTCAGGTCGGCGATGTCGGCGTAGCGGCCGAACAGTTCGATGAGATCCGCACGATCAGTGGCCGTACTCATCAAGGATTCCCCTTGTCTCTTTTGCATGACAACCTGTCGCAAAGATTACGACAGGTTGTCGCAAACGACAACCCAGGTCCGCCGTGATTGACGGACTCGCTAGGGCTGGGCTTGCGGTTCCGCCGGCTCCGACCACGCGGGCGCCCGGCCGGGTCGCTGTCTCGGAGCGGCGGGGAAGCGGCCCTGCCCGAGCGCGGCCCGCATGGTCGCCACGCAGTGATCCCGGGCACGGTCCACGCGCTTGCGGTCGTAGTGCTCCTCGAGGTTCATCTCCGCGTCGGTGGTGCGCAGCGGTTTCTGCCAGGCCGCCTTCATCTGCTCGCCGACCTCGGCCTTCGCCTCGTCCGTGAGCAGCCGGTAGGCGGCCGCGACAGTGGGCGCCTCGATGTCGAGCAGTGCCTGGTGGAAGGCGAGCCGCGAATAGATCCGGCTCACCTCCTCGGTGAGCTGCTCGCGCCCCTCGAGCGTGCCGGGACGCCGCCGGATGCGATAGGGCATCTCCGCGTAATCCTCGACGACGCTGAGCGCCTCACCGAAGGCCCGCGCGCGGCGCTCACGGCGGGCGGCTCGGCGGTTCAGCCCATAGGTGAGCAGCGCGACGAGCGCGGCGCCGAGGATCGCGATGACCGGCGCGAGCACCGCCGTCGTCTGCGCGGCCGTCCAGGTCATGCTGCGGTTACCGTCCGGGGGGTCAGATCTCGGGCAGGACGTCGACGATTCTTCCAGCATCGCCGGCCTGCCACTGATCCGGGCCCGCGCCGAAGAGCCGGTTGATGCCGTTCTGGCAGGGCAACTCGGCGAACGACACCGGATCCTCGCGGTGACAGCGACGCAGCCACGCGAGCGAACCGCGGTAGGCCGCCTCGACTGACGGGGTCCGGTAGACGTGGTCGGGCACGTTGTAGAGCAGGCACTCGAGCAGATAGGACGGCGCGGTGCCGGCGGCGATCAGCCGCTCCCGCTCGGCCTGCCGCCGGATGGTCTTGGCCGCCCGGACGACCTGCTTGAACCGGCCGCCGGTGCGCAGGTCCTTCGCGTCGCCGTTACGCCGGTGCTGCTTGGGGAAGTTGACGATCGAGCGGCCCTCGCGGTCGCGGAAGAAGACGCCCTGCTCGTAATCCTCACCGCCCGACGCCGGATACAGGCGGTATTCGGTGGCGACGAGGATGTCGACCATCTCGGCGAAGAGGGAGTCGGGGGCGTCGACATTGGCGCATCGGCGGCCCATGCGCACGGTGTAGGACTCCCCCAGCACCGTGAGGACGTCGTCGCGGAAATCCGCCCAGTCGTAACGACCGGCTTCCTCGAGGGACTCGACGTTCGACACGAACGGCGTCTTGAGCATGAGGACGAGATCGATGTCGCTCGACTGCTCGAGGTAGGTGTTGTTCACCCGCGAGCCCTGGCCGAAGATCTCGAACGGCCGCGGGTCGAGCAACGGCGAGCGCGACAGCGCCGCCCGCAGCTCACCCTCGGCCCAGGACACCAGGAAGGCGGACTCAGCGCCGGCCGACCCAGCTCTGCGGGCCGGCGCCGCCGGCGACAACGTCCTGGTCATGACCCCAATTATGCATCGCCGCCGGGCGCCGCGCCGTTTCGTTTCTCGAGGCAGGCGGCCGGGAGGTGGAACCAGCGCAGCGCCTCGAACGAGGCCGGGAGCGCCAGCTCCTCCTCGGCCGGCTCCGGCCGCGCCGCGAAGATCTCCCGGGCGTGCGCCAGCTGCTCGTCGAGCACGTCCTCCCCCAGCGGCGGCCGGGCCGCGGCCAGGCCGCCGGGCGCCAGGAAGTCGCCCAGCCCGGCCTCGTCCGGCTTGGCCCCGGCGTGCACCCAGAGCCCGGTCAGCGGGTCGAACCGGTAGTCGGCCAGCAGCCGCCGGCCGTGCCGGGCGATCAGCACGACCGCCTCCGCGAGGTAGTCCGCGAGCCGGTCGGAGAAGAAGTAGTTGAGGTTGAAGCGGGACCAGCCCGGCTTGATGCCCTCGTAACCGGCCTCGATCTCGGCCTGGAAGCGCCGCGACTGGTCCTCGGCGATGCCGAGCAGCCGGTGGCCGTAGGGGCCGGCGCACGAGCAGCCGCCGCGCGACTGGATCCCGAAGACGTCGTTGAGCACCGCGACCACGAAGTTGTGGTGCAGGTCGCGGCCCTGCGGGCGGATCCGGAAGGACACGATCGGCAGCCGTTCGGCCCGCGGGTCGCCGAGCACGCTGATCGCCGGCTCGTCCTGCCAGCGTCGCCGCAGCCGCTCCCAGAGCCGCTGCTCACGGGCGTTGATGCTGGCCGGGCCGACCGCCTCCTTGAGCGCGAAGACCATGCCGGCCCGGATCGACTCGACGACCGCCGGGGTGCCGCCCTCCTCGCGGGCGACCGGATCGTCGAGGTAGCGGTGCCCGTCCGGGCCGACGAAGGCGACCGTGCCGCCGCCCGGGCCGGTCGGCACCCGGTTGGTGAGCAGGTCGCGGCGCACCACCAGGACCCCGGGGGTCTGCGGGCCGCCGGGGAACTTGTGCGGTGACAGGAAGATCGCGTCCTTGCCGGTCATCCGGATCGGCAGGTAGGGCCCGGCCGCCGCGTAGTCCCAGAAGGACAGCGCGCCGTGCTCGTGCAGGATCCGGGCCAGCCCGGCACTGTCGGAGATGATCCCGGTCACGTTGGAGGCGGCCGAGAAACTTCCGATGATCAACGGCCGGCCCGCGTACGCGACCAGTTGCCGCCGCAGGTCGTCCTGGTCGATGCCGCCCTCGCCGGTCTCGGCGATCTCCACCACGTCGGCGATGCTCTCGCGCCACGGCAGCTCGTTGGAGTGGTGCTCGTAGGGGCCGACCAGCACCACCGGGCGCCGGTCGGCCGGGATGTGCGCGGAGAGCCCGAACTGGTCCTCGAGAGTCTCGGGCAGGCGCAGGCCGAGGATGGCGACGAGCTTGTGCACGGCGGCGGTGGCACCGGAGCCGCAGAAGATGACGACGTGCTCGTCGGTGCCGCCGACCGAGCGGTGGATCAGCTCACGGGCCTGCTCGCGCAGCCGCCCGGTGCGCGAGCCGGTCAGCGACGCCTCGGTGTGCGTGTTGGCGTAGAACGGCAGGACCTGCTCGCGGACGTAGTCCTCCACGAAGTCGAGCGCCCGGCCGGAGGCGGTGTAGTCGGCATACGTGAGCCGGCGCGGCCCGTACGGCCCGTCGAAGACGCCGCCCTCGCCGATGACCCCGCGCCGGACGCGCTCCACCAGCAGCTCAACCTCTTCCGCCGTCACGTGCCCAGTGTCGCTCGCATTTCCGCGGGCGCAAGTGGCGAGTAGCCGATCGGCCGTTACTTCTTCAAATCTGAACCGGTTAATCTTGCCCGCGTGCGGACGGCGGACGAGGTGATCAGTTTCTCCCTGCTCGGCTCGCTCCGGGTCACCCGCGGCGGTGCCGGCCTGCCGCTCGGCGCCCGTCAGCAGCGGCTCGTGCTGGCCCTGCTGCTGGCCCGCGCCGGTGCGCCGGTGACCATGACCGAGCTGATCGAGCTGCTCTGGGACCAGGAGTCGCCGGCCAGCGCCGCCAACGTCGTGCACCGCCACGTCGGTGTGCTGCGGCGGCTGCTCGAGCCCGGCCTGCCCACCCGCTCCCCCGGCCGGTACGTGCTGCGGGAGCTCACCGGCTACCGGCTGCTGGCCGACGAGCAGTCCCTCGACCTGCTGAAGTTCCGGGCGCTGAGCGAGCTCGCGGCCCACCACCGGCAGGACGGCGAGCCCGAGCTGGCGCTGCGGCACGGCCTCGACGGCCTGCGGCTCTGGCGCGGCCGGTGCGCGGCCGGGCTGGAGCCGGCCTCCCGCCTGCACCCCGCCTTCCTGGCCGTCGAGGCGGAGCGCGCCCAGGCCGTCCGGGAGGCCGCCGACGCCGCCGAGAGCTGTGGCCGGCTCAGCGCTGTGCTGATCCCTTTGCGACAAGCGGCCGAGCAGCATCCGCTCGACGAGTCCCTGCAGAGCCGGTTGCTGCTGGCCCTGGCGGCCGACGGGCGGCAGGCGGAGGCCGTGGAGATGTACCGGGTGGTCCGCCGCCGGCTGGCCGACGAGCTGGGCATCGACCCGGGCGGGGAGCTGCGCGAGGCCTACGACCGGCTGCTGCACCAGCGCACCCGGCCGGCCGCCGGGCTCCCGCGGCCCGCCCAGCTCCCGCCGGACCTGCCGTTCTTCAGTGGCCGCGGTGACCTGCTGGCCGAGGCGCGGCGGGCGGTCGCTCGGGCCGGGCCGGGCGGGCCGGCGGTGCTGGCGATCGACGGCATGCCCGGTGTCGGCAAGACGGCGCTGGCCGTTCGCCTCGCCCACGAGTTCGCCGGCGACTACCCGGACGGGCAGCTCTACGTCGATCTGCGCGGCTTCGACGCCCGGGAGCCGGCGATGAGCCCGGCCGAGGCGCTGCGCGGCTTCCTCGGATCACTCGGTGTCTCCCCGGATGCCGTCCCGGCCGAGCTGCACGCCCAGGCGGGCCTCTACCGCAGCAGCGTGGCCGGCCGCCGGCTGCTCCTCGTGCTGGACAACTGCCGCGACGCCGAGCAGATCCGCCACCTGCTGCCGGGCAGCCCGGGCTGCCTGGTCCTGGTCACCAGCCGGAGCCGGCTCAGCGGCCTGCTCACCACCGCCGGCGCCCACCCCCTGCCGGTCGGGCTGCCCAGCGTCACCGAAGCGCGCGAGGCGCTGACGCGACGGCTCGGCGCGGGCCGGGTCGCGGCCGCCCCGGCGGCGGTCGGCACGCTCATCGAGAGCTGCGGCCGGCTGCCGCTGGCACTGGCCGTGGTCGGCGCGCGGGCGGCCGCATTGCCGCAGACGCCGCTGGAACAAATCGCCGCCGAGCTGAAGCAGGCGACCGGCAGCCTGGACGGCTTCGACGGCGACGATCCGCACACCGACCTGCGTGCCGTCTTCTCCTGGTCCTACCAGGCGCTCTCCCCCGCGGCCGCCCGGCTCTTCCGGCTGCTGCCGATCCACCCCGGCCCCGACGTCTCGGTCGCCGGGGCGGCCGCCCTGGCCGGCGTCTCCACCCGGGCCGGCCGCACGCTGATCGGCGAGCTGAGCCGGGCCAACCTGGTCGGCGAGGACCAGCCGGGCCGCTACCGGACCCACGACCTGCTGCGCGCCTACGCCACCGAGCTGGGCGAGGACGGCGACACCGCGGCCGAACGGGCCGAGGCCGAGCGGCGCTGCCTCGACTTCTACCGGGCCACCGGCTATCACGCGCACCGGCGGCTGCTGGCCTACGCGCAGTACCACCCGATGATCGAGCCGGGGCCGGGCGAGACGCCGCTGCGCTTCGACGATCTCGGCGCCGCCATGCGCTGGTTCACCGCCGAACGGGCGGCCCTCATCGCCCTGGTCGGCCGGGCCGCCGGGCAGGGTCACCACGGCGTCGCCTGGCAGCTGGCGCTGGGCATGCAGCACTTCTTCGAGCGCAGCGGCCGGTGGGCCGACTGGACGGCGACCGGTGAGGTGGCCCTCGACGCCGCCCGGCGGGGCGGCGACCTGGTCGGGCAGGCCCGGATGCACCGCAGCCTGGCCGGGGCGGCCTATTTCCGGCGCGACCTCGACGCCGCTGTCCGGCACCTCGACCAGGCCTGCGAGCTGCTCGCGGGGCTCGGCCTGACCGGGGAGCTGACCCGGGCGGGCCTCAACCGGGCGATGATCCTGCGCGCCCAGGGCCGCCACGAGGAGGTCGTCCGGGCGCTGGCCGGGACGCTGGCGCCGGCCCGGGCGGCCGGCGACGACAAGGCGCTCGGCGACGCGCTGGTGGTGATGGCCGCCAGCAGTGTCGAGCTCGGCCGGCACGAGCAGGCCGTGCGCTGGGCCGAGCAGGCCCTGGCGCTCTTCCGGGGCGCGCAGGACCGGCTCGGGATCGGCGAGGCGTGGGAGGTGCTGGGCCGGGTACACGGCGCGCGCCACGAGCCGGCCGGGGCGATCGGGTGCTGGCGGGCGGCGGCGGAGGCCTACCGGGAGGCGTCGGCGTCGGCTCCGGCCGCGGAGGTGCTCGCCTTGCTGGGCGACACGCTGGCCGCCGACGGGGATCCGGCCGGTGCCGAGCAGGCCTGGCGGCAGGCGCTCGAGCTGATCCCGTCCGTGCAGACCCCGACCGGCCGGCGACTGGCCGGCCGGCTCACCGCCGTCACATCCCGTTCATGATCGGTCGCCGGCGGCGACGGCACTCGATCCGCACTCGCGCGTCAGTCCAATCGCAACCGTCGTCCCTAGGCTCGTGCCCCACTGACCAGCACTGCTGCCTGTGGGGGACATACCGTGCTGCTGGCACCCGACGACGCCGCGACCGGCCGGGCCGAACGCATGACCGCGTTGCACTCCGAGCACGCGCGCGACCTGCTGCGCTTTCTGCTCACGCTGACCCGCGGCCAGCGCCAGACGGCCGAGGATCTGGCGCAGGAGACCATGCTGCGCGCCTGGCGGCATCTCGACTCGGTGCCGGCCGAGCCGGCGAACGCCCGCCGGTGGCTCTTCACGGTCGCCCGGCGACTCGTCATCGACCGGGCCCGGCTGCGGCTCACCCGCCCGGCCGAGGTGCACCTGGTCGACATGACCTGGATCCCGGCCGGTGACGACACCACCGGCGCCGCGCTGGCCACGCACGCGATGCGGGACGCCCTCGGCCGGCTGACCCCCGGTCAGCGCGCCCTGCTCTCCGAGATGTATCTGGTCGGCCGGTCGGCCGAGGAGGTCGCCGGCCGGCTGGGCGTGCCGATCGGCACGGTCAAATCTCGGACCCACTATGCGTTGCAGGCCCTGCGGACCGGGCTCGAGGCCGCTTGAGGGGGAAATCACATCGCCGGACCGCGTGCCCGTCTCGCGGCCTCCCCTCTGGAATGCTAGTGCGACCGAAGCAACTCGGTGCGGCACCTGTGTGGACTCATCATCATGATCAATGTGGTCCGGTTCTCCGTTCTCGGCCCCGTGCGGGCCTGGCGCGGTGACTCCGAACTCGACCTCGGCCCCCGCCAGCAGCGGCTGATCCTGGCCCTG